>ENA-OWPM01000174-OWPM01000174.1-human-gut-metagenome-genome-assembly--contig:-NODE-174-length-85826-cov-5.298096_pt1 | contig 85826 bp, 80 predicted proteins | sample MGYA00248267_ERZ651852 | MGnify/ENA primary metagenome ERZ651852 (study PRJEB26924, sample SAMEA4378228) | human gut metagenome | biome: human gut; feature: human-associated habitat; material: faeces... | reverse complement strand
CGTACATGCAGAGTGAAGTGAATCAGGAAGAAAATTTGAATAGAATTATTACGGTTCCTAATCTTCTTTCTTTTTTTCGGCTTTGTCTGATTCCGGTAATTATATGGAGTTATTGTGTAAAGAAAAATCCTCTGTTAGCTGGTGAAATCTTATTGCTGTCTGGGCTTCCCGATATGTTCTGGTAAAGACTTGGACCATGGCAGAAGCTCTGTTAGAAAATCAGTTTTTTTATCCTCCACATGTTTAGGGATTTCTCTGAGCAGATGTCGAACTTTCCTATTATATAAGAAAATTCCACATAGCCGCTGATGATAATGAGCTACATATCTTCCCGGATTTTTCTCAGCACCGAGCAGACTTCCAGTTCAAGTTCTTCCCCCAGGATCCTACCTTCCATCCTTTCTTTTCTGTCATACCCTGCTGTAAGTATAGCATAGACTTTTGTTTCCGACATTAAAAATTCCATCGACATCCGTTTCTGCACACGGTATAATAGGTATCATGTAAAGAAAAAGGAGGTTGTTTTCTTATGTTATCCTGCACCTACGAAGTAGTCGCCATCGATGGTGATTACGCGCATTTACGCCGCAATGACATCGAACCGGAGGACAATGAAACGAAACTGGTTGCCCGCGCGCTGCTGCCGCCGGAAATTATGGAGGGCAGTATTTTGAAATACGAGATGCTGCAGTATGAAATCATTGGCTGATGCTGTTTTTCCGGCCGAGGTGTTTTCTCTCCCGCTCTTTCATGGCATCTCGGAAACCGGGCGGACGGCTCTTGTTTCGAGCGGGTGGCTGCGGACGTGTTCGTTTGAGAAAAACCAGACCATTTATCACATGGGTGACCGCGTGTCCGAACTGGGGATTGTGCTGTCCGGCAGCGTTTTCGTGGAGAATACGGATCTCTGGGGCAACCGCAGTATCTTAAGCAAGATCACCCCCGGCCAGGTATTTGCCGAAACGTATGCCTTCTGTCGGGAGCCGATGATGGTGAATGTCACGGCAGCCGAAGCCTCGACGGTTCTCTTTTTCAATCTTCGAAACCTCGACCAGACCGCCGATGGTGATGATGCATGGCTGTCCCAGCTTCGCAGTAACATGCTCCGCATCTCCATGCAGAAAAATCTTACCCTCTCCAACCGCATTTTCTGCACTACACCAAAGACGATCCGCGAGCGCGTGCTGGTCTACCTCGCCGCGCAGTCTGCCAAAACCGGCGCCGACACCTTTACGATCCCCTTCGACCGCCAGGGCCTCGCCGACTACCTGAACCTCGACCGGAGCGCCCTCTCCAAAGAACTCGGAAAAATGCAGAAAGAGGGAATCCTCGAATTTCATAAAAACAAATTTACGCTGCGTCATCCGTCTCTCTAGGCGGTACCGCAGCGTAAATTTTTTACCGTTTCATCGTTTCAAATGCTTATTTTTCATAAACGAATATACACAAAAAGTATTTTCCGTGGTTATAACCACATACTTTTCCTGTTATATCCGATATTCTGTACGTGTAAATTATGAAACTCCGCGCAGATCTGTTTTTCCCTCTGCGCTTAACCCCTCGGAAATACCCTACAGGAGGAACTATTTTTATGGAACAGAATATGTTTTGCTACCAGTGTCAGGAAACTGCCGGCTGCTCCGGCTGTACAAAATCCGGTGTCTGTGGAAAGCGCCCGGAGACAGCGGCGCTGCAGGATCTGCTGATCTGGACGACGAAAGGACTTTCCGCCGTGACGACACAGCTCCGCCGCGAAGGAAAAACCGTCGATGCCAGCGTCAATCATCTCATCACCGAAAACCTGTTTACGACCATCACAAACGTGAACTTTGATGATGATACGATCCGCGCACGAATTGAGGCAACGCTTGAGACCAAAGCGCTTCTCGCTCAGCTTGCCGACTGCTCCGCTCTGCCGGAGGCCGCCCTCTGGAACGGCACAACCGATGAGTTTGCCGCAAAAGCAGTAACCGTCGGCGTACTTTCCACGGAAAATGAGGACATCCGCTCTTTACGCGAGCTCATCACCTACGGTCTGAAAGGACTTGCCGCGTACACCAGCCATGCCAATGTTCTCTTAAAAGAAAACGAGGAAATCGATGCCTTCCTGCAGCGTGCTCTCGCCGCAACGCTCGACGATTCCCTCTCCGCAGAGGAACTGACGGCACTCGCACTCGAGACCGGCTCCTACGGCGTGCAGGGAATGGCACTGCTCGATGAGGCCAATACTTCCGCTTACGGCAATCCGGAGATCACCACCGTCGATCTCAGTGTCGGCACCCGCCCGGGTATTCTCGTCTCCGGCCACGATCTGCGCGACCTCGAGATGCTGCTAGAGCAGACCGTGAACACCGGCATCGATGTTTACACCCACTCCGAAATGCTGCCTGCACACTACTATCCGGCGTTCAAAAAATATGAACATTTTAAGGGAAATTATGGTAACGCCTGGTGGAAGCAGAAAGAAGAATTTGAAGCCTTCAACGGCCCGATTCTGATGACGACGAACTGTATCGTGCCGCCGAAGGACAGCTACAAAAACCGTATTTACACAACCGGAGCGGTTCGTTATCCGGGATGCCCGCACATCGACGGCGTCATCGGTGATACAAAAGATTTCTCTCTGCTCATCGAACAGGCAAAGCACTGCGCACCGCCGACGGAACTCGAGCAGGGAACCATTGTCGGAGGCTTCGCCCATGCACAGGTACTCGCCCTGGCAGACCAGATCGTCGATGCCGTGAAATCCGGCGCGATCAAAAAATTCGTTGTCATGGCTGGATGTGACGGCCGTGCAAAGAGCCGCAGCTATTACTCTGATTTTGCACAGGCACTGCCGAAAGACACCGTGATTCTGACCGCCGGCTGTGCAAAATACAAATACAACAAGCTGAACCTCGGCGACATCAACGGCATTCCGCGCGTCCTCGATGCCGGCCAGTGCAATGATTCCTACTCTCTTGCCGTGATTGCACTGAAATTAAAGGAGGTCTTCGGCCTCGACGATATCAACGATCTGCCGATCATCTACAATATTTCCTGGTACGAGCAGAAAGCTGTGATTGTTCTTCTGGCACTGCTGTCGCTTGGTGTCAAGAACATCCACCTCGGCCCGACACTCCCGGCATTTTTAAGCCCGAATGTTGCAGCTCTTCTCGTTGAAAACTTCGGCATCGCCGGAATCGATACCGTTGAAAACGATATGGAATTGTTTTTCGGGAAATAAAGAAAACCCCTTGCTTTCTTTCATTTTTCCACGTATACTGTATATGTTCAGACAAAAATATCTTTGAATTTGGGCATATCAGAAAACGGACCTCAGATTCCATTTCTATACACGCCCGACACCGATGAGTCATCTCATCTTAATCACACATTTTTAGAACGTGCCTGGGAATTTTTTCAGACACGTTCTCATTCTATCACGGAGATTTATAAACTATGAGCATCATGAAAAATATCAATAAAGCCAAGGTTATGGTCTTAAAAGATCAGGTTTCCTACCAGGAAGGCCAGATCGTCAGCAAAACACTGGTACAGAATGAATCCGTCAGCATCACCTTATTTGCCTTCGACAAAGGCGAAGAAATCAGCACCCACGAGTCCGGCGGCGACGCCTTCGTCACCTGCCTCGACGGAACCGGTGAAATCACCATCGACGGCGTAAAATACGAACTCCACGAAGGCGAATCCATCGTCATGCCGGCAAAACATCCGCATGCAGTGTATGGCAAAGAGCAGTATAAGATGCTTCTGGTAGTGGTATTCTAACGTATCCTTTTTGAACCAATTATTGATATGCCTGGCAATAGGGCAGCATGTCTCAGGATTTCCTGTGGTATGCTGCCTTGCTTTTTTATTTAATTCTTTTTTAAGCCTTTTCTATCAGGCATTCATGCTTTTTGGTCTTTTTATCATAATTAATTCCAACCAGTAGAATATCTCCAATATACGGTTCCAATGATGCAATGTACTTTTTCTCTTTGATCTGATTCAGTGCCGTATGGGCTGAATGATTCCATTAAATCTCACTTGCCATCCTCGATGAGCTCTACCAGATCCTCACCTGCGCCGATTGTCTCGATGCGGCAACCGATTCCGTCGGACGTGCCTACAGCTCCGGCAAGAACTTTGCCGATATGCTTGCGGATCTTCACTGCAACGCAGGCCGCATGTTCAATCCGGATCTCGTACAGCTCTTCGACAGTGAACAGCTCCAGCAGGAAGTCGGGCGGCTTATCACCGTGGAACGCGAACAGTTATACCGCGAAGTCTTCGGTAAAAACGTGGAGCTGGTTCTATAACTTTGGTTTCTGTTTATGGCGCTAATTCGTATATCCGTATATTGTAGTTCTTTTCAAGGCTCTGTCCGTCTCGCGTGGACACATTGTAAAATGCACAAATTTCATTCAGCTCATATGTTCATTTCGTTAATTTATTAATGAACGTGTTTTTTCAATTTTATGTTTTATGTTAATTTATGTTCATTTATCGTTCATCATTTTGTGAACATTAAGTTGACATCATCAAAAGAAAATAGTTTACATTTTGGAAAAAATATACTAAAATAACAGAAACGGTCAAATCTCCGCCAAAAAACGGCGGGGATTTTTCTGGAAAGAAGGGCGAAAAACGTGTTGGAAAGACGATCGAAAAATTTCGAAGGAAATGCGTAGAAAATCCGCCCGAAAAGGTGAAAAACCAAGCATAAATCACAGGGAGGAACTTCATACTATGAAAGAAATCATCCAGGGCTTCTACCAGAAAAAACATTTCTGGACCCGCCTGATTCTGGTCATCGCTGCCGTCATCCTGATGGGCTTTGCGCTCTCATGGCTGCTTCTCGTCGATCTCGGCACCGATCCGTGTACCTTGTTAAACCAGACCATCTCCACCCGCCTCGGCATCAGCATCGGAAACTGGCAGGCGCTCTTCAATATCGTCCTGCTCATCTTCGTTATCATTTTCGGCGGCAGAAACTTAGGCTTCGGAACCCTCGCAAACATGTTTCTCGTGGGATATTCCATCGACTTTTTTTCCTGGATCTGGGCGAAAGTCCTTCCGGCAGACCTCTTCACCTCGATGGGTGTGCGAATCGCCGTGCTGATCCCGGCGCTGATCCTGTTTATCCTTGCCGCATCCTTCTATATGGATGTTGATATGGGAACTGCACCGTACGACGCAGTATCCTTCATTATCTCCACCCACCTGCCGAACGTTTCGTTCCGTGTGATCCGCATCGTCTACGACTTCGTTGTCACCGCGATCGCCGTTCTGCTCGGCGGAAAACTCGGCATTGTCACCGTGCTGATGGTTATTACCCTCGGTCCGGTCATTGAATGGCTGGGAAATATCATGAAACAGCATCTGAATATTTTTGATGACTGAAATCATTGCTTTTCCGCGCTTTCTATACTACAATAGAACTACCAGATGATCTTTTTTCTAAAAGAAAAGCCTGCCTCCGGGACTCACATCTCTGTGGCAGGCTTTTCTTCCCTAAAAATAGCCGAAAAAAGACTCAAAAAGCAGAAAATCATTTATTTAAGGAGGTTTTTCCTATGAGCAACACCCCAAACCCTGTTTATGAAAAACTGATGAAATGCTACGAGAGCTTCCGCTCCCAGATCGATTTCCAGCCGGAAGTCGCACTGATTCTCGGTTCCGGCCTCGGTGATTTTGCGAATGATATCCGCGTTACCGCAACCCTCGATTACCACGATATCGAAGGCTTCCCGGTTTCCACTGTTCCGGGCCACGCGGGCCGTTTTATCTTCGGCTACGTCGGCGATGTGCCGGTTGTCTGCATGCAGGGCCGCGTTCATTATTATGAAGGCTATCCGATGACCGACGTCGTTCTCCCGACCCGCCTCATGAAGCTGATGGGCGCAAAAGCACTGTTCTTAACCAACGCCGCCGGCGGCATCAAACAGGGCACAAAACCAGGCTCTCTGATGCTGTTAAACGGCCAGATCGCCTGCTTCGTTCCATCTCCGCTTATCGGGCCGAACATCGACGAGCTCGGCACCCGTTTCCCGGATATGAGCCAGATCTACGACCTTGAATTCCAGAAAATCGCACGGAAAGCCGCAGCCTGCCTTGATATCGACCTGATGGAAGGCGTTTATCTGCAGCTCACCGGCCCGCAGTACGAGTCCCCGCAGGAAATCGCCATGTGCCGCACCCTCGGCGCAGACGCGGTCGGCATGAGCACCGCCTGCGAAGCCATCGCTGCACGCCATATGGGCATGCGCGTCATCGGTATTTCCTGCATTACCAATCTTGCCGCCGGCATCTCCCCGCAGCCTCTGTGCCATGCGGAAGTTCAGGAGGCAGCTGACATGGTTGCACCGCAGTTCAAAAAACTCGTTGCCGCAACGATTCAGGGCATCGCAAAGACACTGTAAACACACAGCGGCCGGGGTCTGTCAAAAAAAAACAAGCCCCGGCCGCTGAAAACAGCACGTAAAATAAAGGAGAGATCTTTTTTTGAATACACGTTTTTACAACGCCAAAATTCTCGTACTAGACGCTGAAAACCATTTTTCCATCGCCGAAGACGAACTTCATGTCACCGGCGACACCATCACCTATATCGGACCTGGTAGAAAAGCAGATCCAGATGCCGCAGAGACCACTGTCTTCGACCGCGAAATTGACGCCCGCGGCAATCTCCTGATCCCGGGCTTTAAAAACGCACACACGCACACCCCGATGACCTTCCTCCGCTCCTACGCGGACGATCTCCCGCTCCACGAATGGCTCGAGCGCCAGGTCTTCCCGAACGAGGCAAAGCTCGCCGGGGACGACGTTTACTGGCTCAATATCCTCGGCATCATGGAATATCTGACGAGCGGCATCACCTCCAATTTCGACATGTACATCCAGCAGAAAAACAGCATCGCTGCCACGGTCGACACCGGATTCCGCACCGTTCTTACCAGCGGTCTCAACAACTTCGTCGACAGCCCGGAAATTCTCGAAGAGATGTATAACTATGTCAACGAACTCTCCGACCGCACCTCGTATCTGCTCGGTTTCCACGCCGAATATACGACCGGCGGCCCGCTTCTTGAATCCGTTGCCAAACTCGCCGAAAAATACCATTCCCCTGTCTGGACACACAACGCCGAAACAAAAAGCGAAGTCGAGGGCTGTAAAGAGCGCTGGGGACTCACCCCGACACAGCTGATGGAACGCTTAGGCATGTTCCAGTACGGAGGCGGCGGCTACCACTGCATCTGGATGGAGGACCGCGATTTTGAGATCTTCCGTGACCGGAAACTGACGGCCGTTACCAATCCCTCCTCAAACCTGAAGCTCGCCTCCGGCATCTGCCCGCTGAAGCGTTTTTACGATAACGGCATCAACCTCGCCATCGGCACTGACGGGCCGGCCAGTAACAACTGCCTCGATATGTTCCGCGAAATGTTCCTGACCACCGGCCTTTCCAAAGTCCGCGAGATGGATGCCGCAGGAATCCCGGCCGACGCCATTCTCTACATGGCAACCGCAGGCGGCGCGCACGCCATGCAGCTTACTGACTGCGACCGTCTCGCTGCCGGCAAAAAGGCCGATCTCGTCATGATTGACCTCCATCAGCCGAACATGCAGCCGGAGAATAATCTGATCAAAAACCTCGTTTACAGCGGCAGCAAACAGAACGTAAAGCTTACCATGGTAAACGGTCAAATCCTCTACGAAAACGGCGAATTCCATATCGGCTTTGACCCGGAAGAAATTTATGCAAGATCCAACGCCATTATCCGAAGAATTTCCGGCTCGCATGCAGATAATTAGTGGATTTCACGCAGTTTTTCCTTTGCTTGACATACTTTTTTCTTCTATATTATAATGTAGCCATACACGCAAAAACGCTGTACCTCTTGAAAGGAGAATACTATTATGAAAAAGAAAGTAGTTAGCTTACTGCTTGCAGCCGCCATGACAACTGCTGCACTCGCAGGATGCGGTTCCTCCAACGGCTCCTCTTCCTCCGACGCATCCACAGGCGCCGATTCCACCAGCGCAACTTCTGCTTCTGCTTCCACAGATGGAGAAAAAAAAGACGCCGCAGGTGAGAAAATTGCCATGATCACAGACTCCGGAGATATCACCGACGAATCCTTCAACCAGATCACCTGGGAAACTGTATGCGCCTACGGCGATGCAAACGGCGTAGAGTACGAGTACTACAAACCGGCAGAGGATACCGATGAAGAGCGTATCAACTCCATCGATCTTGCTGTTTCCGAGGGTGCTACCGTTGTTGTAATGCCAGGTTACCTGTTCGGACCTGCCATCGCTGAAGAGCAGGACACCTATCCGGATGTAACCTTCATCGCAGTCGATGTTACCGAAGGTGATATTGTAAAAAACGGCAAAGCTGTTGATCTCGGAAAGAACGTGTACATCTGCTCCTTCGAAGAAGAGCAGGCCGGCTACCTGGCTGGATACGCTGCAGTAAAAGACGGCTACACAAGTCTTGGTTTCCTCGGCGGTATCGCTGTTCCGGCCGTTATCCGTTTCGGTTACGGTTATGTACAGGGTATCAACGCTGCTGCTGAAGAAGACGGCGTAGATGTAAACGTAAAATATTACTATGGCGGCCAGTTCTACGGCGATGACTCCATCACCGCCCGTATGGAGGGCTGGTATGCAGACGGAACACAGGTCGTATTCGCCTGCGGCGGCGGTATCTGGACATCTGCTCTGGATGCAGCTGAGACACACGACGGAAAAGTTATTGGTGTAGACGTTGACCAGCGTTCCAAAATCGGCGAGCGCTGCCTGACTTCCGCTATGAAAGGTCTTCCAAGCGCCATCAACAACGCTCTGGATTCCTACTTCAGCGGAAACTTCTCTGAACTTGGCGGAACTGCTCAGCAGCTTGGACTGAAAGACGGAGATTACATCGGCCTTCCTACCGATTCCGAATCCTGGGGATTCACAACCTTCACACAGGATCAGTATGAAACTGTACTGGCTGGTATCCGCGATGGTTCCATCGAAATCTCCAGCGATACAGAAAATCAGCCGGAAGTAGGTTCTCACGTAACCGTTGATTACATCAGCTAATGTGCATACTGTTTCTGTAACAATATGCCTTTTGGGGAAGAGAATATTATTTCTCTTCCCCTTTTTTTCTGTCACACAAAATGCTATACTAGACATAATGAAAGCCCGCAGTTCTGCCCTGTTTTCCATGCCTTCGGCAGTCCTGCAAAACCACGCTTGAAAGGGAATATGTATATGGAAAATGAGTACATTATTGAGATGTTGAACATCACCAAAGAATTCCCGGGTATCAAGGCGAACGACAACATTACGTTACAGCTCAAAAAAGGAGAAATCCATGCTCTGCTTGGAGAAAACGGTGCAGGAAAATCAACCCTGATGAGTATTCTTTTTGGTCTGTATCAGCCTACCTCCGGAATCATCAAGAAGAATGGGCAGGAAGTCCATATCAACACGCCGAACGACGCCAATTATCTCAACATCGGTATGGTGCACCAGCACTTTAAGCTGGTCGAATGTTTCTCGGTTCTCGACAACATCATCCTCGGCGTAGAGCCGACCAAAGGCCTTTTCCTCGAGAAAAAGAATGCCCGTGCAAAAGTCATGGAACTGAGCGAGAAATACGGTCTGATGGTCGATCCGGACGCTCTGATCTCGGATATCACCGTCGGCATGCAGCAGCGTACCGAAATTCTGAAAATGCTCTACCGTGACAACGAAGTCCTGATCTTCGACGAGCCGACCGCGGTTCTGACGCCGCAGGAAATCGACGAGCTGATGAAGATCATGAAGAACCTCGCAAAAGAAGGAAAATCCATCCTCTTCATCACCCATAAACTCAACGAGATCATGGAAGTTGCCGACCGCTGTACGATTCTCCGCAAAGGAAAATACATCGGAACCGTCAACATCAGCGAAACTTCCAAAGAAGAGCTCTCCCGCATGATGGTCGGAAGAAACGTCAGCTTCTCCGTCAACAAAAAGCCGTCAAAACCGGGCGACACCGTTCTGAAAGTAGAGCACATGACCGTACCGAGCAAGGTGCACGGAAACAACGCCGTCAAAGATGTTTCCTTTAATGTAAGAAAAGGCGAGATTGTCTGCATCGCAGGTATCGATGGAAACGGCCAGTCCGAGTTCGTTCAGGGCCTCACGGGACTGGAAAAAGTATCCGGCGGTAAAATTCTGTTCAACGGACAGGACATCACGAAAGCTTCCATCCGCGACCGCTCCAAGATGGGCATGAGCCACATCCCGGAGGACCGCCATAAACACGGCCTCGTGCTGGATTACTCCATCGAGCAGAACATGGTGCTGCAGCGTTACTGGCAGCCGGAATTTGAATCCTTCGGCTTTATCAAATCAAAAGCCGTGCGCGAATATGCCGAGCGCCTGATCGAGCAGTACGATGTCCGCAGCGGCCAGGGTCCTGTGACCATCACCCGCAGCATGTCCGGCGGAAACCAGCAGAAAGCGATCATCGCGCGTGAGATCGACAAAGATCCTGATCTTCTCGTTGCGGTACAGCCTACCCGTGGTCTTGATGTCGGAGCCATCGAATACATTCACAGCCAGCTCGTTGCACAGCGCGACAAGGGAAAAGCCGTTCTTCTGGTTTCTCTGGAACTGGATGAGGTTATGGATGTTTCCGACCGTATTCTTGTTATGTACGAAGGAGAGCTGGTCGGCCAGCTGGATCCGAAAACCGTTTCTGTCGAAGAACTCGGTCTCTACATGGCAGGTGCAAAACGGGATCCGGTTCCCGAAGAAGTATAAAAGAGAGGTAAGAAAAGCATGAACGAAAAAACGAAAAACGCTCTTCTGTCCATTGTCGCTTCTCTTGTATGTATTGTGATCGGTCTTCTTGTGGGATTTATCATTTTATACTGCATCAACGCGGAGAACGCAGTGGATGGATTTACACGAATCATCAAAGGCGGCTTTTACTTAAAGCCGAAAGGAATCGGAAGTGAAATCGCTCAGTCCGCTCCCCTGATTATGACCGGACTTTCGGTTGCATTTGCTTTTAAAACAGGTCTGTTCAACATCGGTGCTGCCGGACAGTACACCGTCGGTGTCTTCGGCGCCCTGTATTTTGCCATCATCCTCCACATGCCATGGTATGTATGCCTTCTGGCTGCTATGGTCTGCGGAGCCATCTGGGGAGCAGTTCCTGGTATCTTCAAAGCATACTTCAACGTAAATGAAGTTATTACTTCCATCATGTTCAACTGGATTGGTCTTTATCTTGTCAATGAGCTGATGTACAACACCATCCCGGACATGTATGATCAGAAGACCACACGTACTTACAAATTAAGCTCCGCTTCTCCGAAATCCCTGATTCCGGACTGCGGCATGAACTCCATTTTCCGTACCAGTTCCACAACGATTGCGATTTTCATTGCGATTGCCATTGCGGTCATCATCTACATCGTTCTGAACAAAACAACCTTCGGCTATGAGCTGAAAGCCTGCGGGTTCAATAAGGATGCTGCCAAATACGCCGGCATCAACGAGAAGAGAAACGTTGTTCTCTCCATGACCATCGCAGGTGCGCTTGCCGGAATCGGTGCAGGCCTCTACTTCCTCTCCGGTGCATCCGAGTGGAACCCGCAGGTATCGACAGCACTCCCGGCCATCGGATTTAATGGTATCCCGGTTGCGCTTCTTGCACTTAGCAACCCGATCGGCGTTATCTTCGCTGCTCTCTTCGTTGCTCATATTTCGGTCGGCGGTGCTTACCTGCCTACGAAATATTATCAGCCGGAGATCGCGGACCTGATCGTTGCCGTTATCATTTACCTTTGCGCATTCGTTACCCTGTTCAAGGGCATCGTTGCAAACCTGTTCAAGAGCAAAAAAGAGCAGAAAGCAAATGCCAATGCAGACAACGGAAAGGAGGAGAAGAAATAATGTTCCTTTTAATTAAATTTACCTTACTGTACGCCGTTGTTCTGATGCTCGTTGCGATGGGCGGTATGTTCTCCGAGCGAAGCGGTGTCATCAACATCGCGCTGGAAGGAATCATGGCGATCGGCGGCCTTGCCGGTGTCTTCGTCCTGGTTCTGTTCCCGGACCTCCCGGCTCCTGCACTTGTGGCACTTTCCATTCTGGCGAGCGCCGTATCCGGTATGATCTACTCTCTGCTGCTTGGCTTCTCCGCCATCACACTGAAAGCAGACCAGACGATCGGCGGAACCGCGCTGAACATGCTGGCTACTGCCATTGCCATCGTCCTGGTAAAAGCATTCAACAACGGCTCGGATGCCGGAAACGGTGCAGCTTCCGCAAAGCTGAACTACACCAACGCCGCTTTCATTTACAAGATCGGACCATTTACCGTGAACATCTTCCTGTTCATCGGCATCATCCTTCTGATCTGCAGCTACGTGTTCCTCTTCAAAACGAAATGGGGACTGCGCCTGCGTGCCTGCGGTGAGCATCCACAGGCAGCCGACTCTGTTGGTATCAACGTATACCAGTGGAGATACACCGGTGTTATCATCTCCGGTGCACTCGGCGGTATCGGCGGATTTGCCTACATCGTTCCGTCCGTTACCACCTGGAACTTCGAAGTCGGCGTAGCCGGTGCCGGATTCCTTGCCCTCGCTGTTATGATCTTCGGTCAGTGGAAACCGTTCCACATTGCCGGAGCAGCCGTATTCTTTGCGGTATTCCGTTCCCTGGCAAACATTGCGGACTCCACCGTCCTCTCCCATCTGGGACTGTCCAAGAACATTTACAACATGATGCCGTTTATCGCATCCATGATTATTCTCGCCTTCACATCCAAGAATTCCCAGGCTCCGAAAGCCGAAGGTATTCCATACGATAAGGGCGCAAGATAATATGTAACTATTCAGAGCCATGTGAAATGGAAGAAAAAATTGCGAATCATGCTTGCATGAATGAGCGGTTTTTTCTGGAATTTCATATGGCGAGCAGCCACATCGAGATGCAGCGCAGCGGAATCGAGATGTGGCTCTGAATAGTTACAATTTTTAAAGGCAGAGCCGTTAAATCCGAACTGTGTTTTTTCGGCTCTGCCTTTTCTCTATCATTCTGATTTATTTTTCATAAAAGAAAGGAAAAAATTATGCTGAACACCAAATTATTTGACCACACTATCTTAAAAGCAGACGCAACCGAAGCACAGGTTGCAAAGATCTGCGACGAGGCACTTGCACATGATTTTGCTTCTGTCTGCGTCAACCAGTACTACACCAAATTCGTTGCTGAAAAGCTCAAAGGATCTGACGTCAAAGTCTGCACCGTTGTCGGCTTCCCTCTGGGCATGTCCGATACCCGTGTAAAAGCGTTTGAGACCCGTGCGGCCATCGAAGACGGTGCACAGGAGGTTGATATGGTCATCAACGTCGGAGCCCTCAAAGACGGCAAATACGACTTCGTACGCTCCGATATCCAGACCTTAAAAGAAGTATGCGGCAAGGACATCGTTCTGAAAGTCATCATCGAGACCTGCCTTTTAACCGATGAAGAGAAAGTAAAAGCGTGCGAGCTCGCAAAAGAAGCCGGCGCTGACTTCGTAAAAACCTCCACCGGATTTTCTACCGGCGGTGCAAAAGCGGCTGATGTTGCCCTGATGAGAAAGACCGTAGACCCGGATATGGGCGTAAAAGCTTCCGGCGGAATCCACAACGCAGACGAGGCACAGGCTATGGTAGATGCCGGCGCAAGCCGTCTCGGAACAAGCGCAACACTGGCTATCATCGGATAAAAAGGAGTTTCTTATGGATACGATACTGATAGGAATTGCCGGAGGAACCGGCAGTGGAAAAACGACACTGGCAGATAAGCTGGTAGAAAGTTTTGGACGCGATGAAGTGAGCATTCTGCGCCATGACAACTATTACAAACGCCATGACGATATTCCTTTTGAGGAGCGTGCCAAATTAAATTACGATCATCCCGATGCCTTTGATACCGACCTGTTATGCCAGCACATTCTCGAGCTGAAAGCCGGAAAATCCATCGAGATGCCGGTTTACGATTATGCCATGCAGAACCGCTCGGATAAAACGATTCTGGTCCATCCTGCCCCGGTTATCGTGCTCGAGGGCATTCTCCTCTTCGTTGAGAATGATCTCTGCGATCTGATGGACATCAAAGTCTTTGTCGATACCGATGCGGACGTGCGGATTCTCCGCCGGATCCTGCGCGATGTAAAAGAGCGCGGCCGTTCCCTGGACAGCGTTGTAACGCAGTACCTGACGACCGTAAAACCGATGCACGAGCAGTTCGTAGAGCCGAGCAAGCGCCGTGCCGACGTGATCATCCCGGAGGGCGGACAGAACACCGTTGCTCTTGAAATGCTGATCGAGCGGGTACGTAAGCATCTGAATCTGGTGCAGAACCAGTAAACATCCGTTTATCGCTATAAAAATCTGCAAAAAAAAGAACGAGGACTGAATTTTCTCTTTTTCCGTCCTCGCTCTTTTTATTTTTCCCTTACAGATGTTCCAGCATTCCCTGCAGCCAGATCTGGCCTTTGAAACGTCTTCCCACTTCCGGTACTCCAAATAAATCCTTTTCGTTGATACAGATGTCTATCGGCACATCGTTGCAGACGAGGCCGAGCTCATACACCCGCTCGCCCGTTACCGCGTTCTTCGTTGTATTCATCTCCGTAATTTCACCCATCACGCTGTACTGGTCACATTCGAGACCGCTCGGCATGAAAAAGCTATCTACAATAGAAAAGACATCTTCCTTCGTCAGACGCTGGGAAATCATGGCATATGTGTCAATATCATCCATGGTGAGACTTTCCATCGCATCCTCATCCCCGTTTCTGGCAGCCGAGATCAGTGAATTCTTCTGCTGCGTGCTGCGACGCTCCTTCTCGACCTGTTCCGGGTCTTTCTGGATCGGAAGCAGAATTGTTCCTTCCGCTGCAAGACCGGAGACAGAAAGCGGGAGCGGAAGCGGCTGCAGCGCATTTTTCTGTTTCATCTCAAGATATTCCGCTGCATGCGTCAGATAAAAGATCATCGTGATGCCAAGCCGCATATCGTCGCAGGCGCCTGCAAACGATTCCTTATCGACGTGGCGCTCCACCGATACCTCCTCGTAGGAACTGATCTGCCCGCCCTCGAAATAGGGATAATAATATTCCATCTGGAAACGGTTGTTCTCATCAATTTCCCCACAGACCGTGATACCACAGTCATATGCATATTCTTTCGAAAATTCAGCAAAAAGGTGGTGTTCTTCTGTTTCCACAATCTTTTTACGGTCGTAGTTTTCTACTACATCACGAAGAATCTCCTGGAGTTCCTTCGTCGTCTTGATTTTTGAAAATCCAATGGTTTTCAGGTAAGCGTGCATAAGAACACCTCCTCTCATTCCTTTGTATTTCTTATGCGATTAGTGTTTCGGAACCAGTTTCTCTTTTCCGCCCATGTACATACGAAGAACTTCCGGAATGCTTACGGTTCCGTCTGCATTCAGGTTGTTCTCCAGGAATGCGATCAGCATACGCGGCGGAGCAACTACGGTGTTGTTCAGGGTATGTGCCAGGTATTTCTTTCCGTCCTCGCCGTTGACACGGATTTTCAGACGTCTTGCCTGTGCATCACCAAGGTTGGAGCAGCTTCCTACCTCGAAGTATTTCTTCTGACGCGGAGACCATGCCTCAACATCGACAGATTTTACTTTCAGGTCAGCCAGGTCACCGGAGCAGCACTCCAGAGTACGAACCGGGATATCCATGGAACGGAACAGGTCTACGGTGTTCTTCCACAGTTTGTCATACCACATCATGCTGTCTTCCGGTTTGCAGACAACAACCATCTCCTGTTTCTCGAACTGGTGGATACGATAAACACCACGCTCCTCGATGCCGTGTGCTCCTTTTTCTTTACGGAAGCACGGAGAGTAGCTGGTCAGGGTCAGAGGCAGTTTCTCCTCCGGGATGATGCTGTCGATGAATTTACCGATCATGGAGTGCTCGCTGGTTCCGATCAGGTACAGATCCTCGCCCTCGATTTTGTACATCATGGACTCCATCTCAGCGAAGCTCATAACACCGTTTACGACGTTGCCGTGGATCATGAAAGGCGGTACGCAGTAGGTAAATCCGCGGTCGATCATGAAATCTCTTGCATAAGAAAGGATGGCAGAGTGGAGGCGTGCAATGTCGCCCATCAGATAATAGAATCCGTTTCCTGCAACTTCTCTTGCTGCGTCCAGATCGATTCCGTCGAAGGACTCCATAATGTCGGTGTGATACGGGATTTCAAAATCCGGTACAACCGGCTCGCCGAAGCGCTCTGCTTCTACGTTCTCGCTGTCATCTTTTCCGATCGGTACGGAAGGATCGATGATGTTCGGGATCACCATCATGATCTTCTTGATTTCTTCTTCTACTTCTTTTTCTCTTGCAGAAAGAGCCTCGATGCGGGAACCGTCAACAGCTACCTGTTTCTTTACTTCCTCAGCCTCTTCTCTCTTGCCCTGGCCCATCAGTGCGCCGATCTGTTTGGAGATTTTGTTTCTTTTTGCACGAAGTGCTTCTACTTCCTGTTTGATGTCACGGTTTTCTTTATCCAGCTCGATGACTTTATCAACCAGCTCCAGTTTCTGATCCTGGAATTTATTTCGGATATTCTGTTTTACAACTTCCGGGTTTTCTCTTAAAAACTTAATGTCTAACATAATTTCCTCCTAGTAGATCTTATCCCCTCATTTTGGCGGGATTCTTTTTGTTCTTTCCAGCCCGGAACCACTGCCGTTTTTCCAGCATTTATGCGGGTTTGGCGCGTTCCAGTACCATCATATAACAGTATATGCATTTTTTCAAGCGTTCTTTCATGCTGTTTTTCTGCGGTCCGCTTTTACATCAGATCGATCGAATTCATCGTAATTGCCTGGCGCAGCGCGTCGATTTCCTCGGCGCTCAGCATGATATAGGACTCGCCTTTTACGATCTCTTTCAGATATAAAAAACAGTTGTCACGGCTGTGGATTGCATTCAGGATAAAACCTGTGTTTTCTTTGTCGAGCATTGCCAGCGCAAAACTCATCTTTCCGCCCACATCGTCAAACGCATCATATTTTACGATTCCGTATTTGTTCAGCGTCATGCCCTGGATCTTTTTCAGATCCGCAAGATTCTTTTTCGTCAGCTCATTCTGCTTGTTCAGTTTGTCAATTTCCTTGAACCGCTGATGAAACAGCTTTTCGAGTGACTGGGCGTCTTTTCCCTTCATAAAGCTTCTGTACTTCTGGTTCAGTCTGCTCAGACGCAGCGACATGCTGACCGTCATAATCATCATCACGATAATCAGTACAATCAGAAGAAGTACAACAACGCCAAGGTCAATTCCTACCTTACTAAATAAATCGCTCATTATTCTACCTCTTACTGTATTGATTCAAACAGATCCATGATTCTCTCGAGCTCTTCCTGGGAATAATACTCGATCTCGATCTTTCCTTTGTGCTTTGCCCCGCGGTGAATGGAAACCTTCGTACCAATGATGCTCTTAATTTTCTCTTCCAGACCTTCGTAGATGGCTTCCTCTTCCAGATTGACTTTCTTTTCTTTCTTCACCTTCGGATTCAGGATCTCTTTGACCAGGCGCTCGGTCTCACGGACACTGAGCTTTTCATCGAAGATTTTCATTGCCGTATTGTACTGGAGCTCTTTATTCTCCAGCGCCAGCAGCGTACGCACATGACCGGTTGTCAGCATTTCATCGACAACCATCTGCTGTACCCTGTCGTCCAGTTTCAGGAGACGCATCGAGTTTGTAACCGCCGTTCTGCTCTTGGAAACGCGCTCTGCGATTTCATCCTGGCGGAGATGGAACTCTTCCATCAGGCGTTTGTATGCGTGTGCCTCCTCAATCGGGTTCAGGGATTCTCTCTGAATATTTTCAATCAGGGAAATCTCGACAACTTCCTGCTCGGTAAAATCTTTGATGATGACCGGTACTTCTTTGATTCCGGCAAGCTTTGCAGCCCTCCATCTCCGTTCCCCTGCGATGATCTCATAATAATCATCTTTTTTCTGCACCAGAATCGGCTGTAGAACTCCGAACTGTTTGATGGATTCCGAAAGTTCGATCAGGCCGTCCTCGTCAAAGGATTTTCGCGGCTGTTCGCGGTTCGGTTCAATTTCGGAGATTTTCAGTTTCATCTCAACTGGTTTTTCGACAACTTTTTCAACAACCTTCTCGACTACTTTGACCTCCGGTTTTGCCGGTTTCTCTTTTGCTTCTGCTTTGGCCGAATGTCCCGGTGAAATCAGGGAATCCAGGCCCTTGCCTAATCCTCCTCTTCTCGCTGCCATTACTCTTCATCCCCCCTGTGAATCACTTCGTCTGCCAGGAGACGGTAGCTCTCTGCACCGGTGGACCGCTTGTCGTAATAGTTGATCGGCATACCGTAGCTCGGTGCCTCCGCAAGGCGGACATTTCTCGGAATAATGGTTTTGTAGATATTCTGATCCAGGCTGTCTTTTACGTTTTCTACTACCTGCAGAGAAAGATTCGTTCTCGCATCGTACATGGTAAAGACAACGCCTTCCATCTCCAGTTCCGGATTCAGACGCTCCTGCACCAGCTCAATCGTGTGCATAAGCTGGGATAAGCCCTCCAGTGCGTAATATTCACACTGAATCGGCACCAGAACGGTGTCCGCGGTGGTCATCGCGTTGATTGTCAGCATATTTAAGGATGGCGGACAGTCAATAATAATGAAGTCGTACTGATCGCGAACCTGATCAATTGCGTTTTTCAGGATGAATTCTTTGTCTTCCACCCCGATCAGCTCGATCTCCGCTCCGGCCAGATTGACATTGGAAGGGATAAGGGAAAGATTGTCAAAATTCAGAGGAATGATGCAGTCCTCCAGTTTTGACTCTCCAAGAAGCAGCTCATAGATGGTATTTTCCACTTCATTTTTCTCTACTCCCATTCCGCTGGTGGTATTTCCCTGCGGGTCCATATCAATGGTCAGAACTTTTTGTCCCATTTCTCCTAAACAGGAAGAAAGGTTAATTGCGGTGGTAGATTTACCTACGCCGCCTTTCTGGTTTGCAATTGCAATTGTTCTTCCCAAAATATGTATTGCCTCCTTTCATCTTTTTGTTTTCCATTTGCAGTTTTTCCTTTTTACAGGAAATGACCTGCCGGCACTTCTTTCAAAAAAATGATTCATGCGGCAGGTGTTTTGGCATATGGATAGGAAAAATCTCCTTTTCTATGCCAGTCTATCTGAGGAATTCTTCAGATTCTATCTCAAAATTGCCCCAATTTGGGACAAAGATATTTTATCATACTACGCCGGATTTTACTACTGGAAATGTTTCACGTGAAACATTTTCTGCATTTTTGCATGATTAGGCGGTTTGAAGCATAAGAAAATTGGAGATTTTTGGCGATGTTTCACGTGAAACATTTTAATTTTTGACGTTTTTGAGGTATAAATATACTGGAAACGTTATTTTAATCGTGTGATGCTCTTTTTCAAGAAAATCTCAGGTGATTAGGAAGAAAAAATCAACTTATCAGGATATTATTGATACATAGATCAGGAATCAAAACTGTTTATGGTTGTTCGGTGATCGTAAATGTCTCTTTTTGTATATAAAATGTATTTTTATTCACCAGGGCTCTGTTTTTTTATCGTTCTTCCTCGCTTTTTTTCAAATTTTCAGCATTTTTCTCTTTATTTTCATCAGTAAGAGGCATAATCCGTGAGACATCCTCTTTTTCATTTTTTCTCCAGTTTTTCTCTTTTCGGGCGGTTTTTCTTTGATTTTTTTATTTTACAGGCCAAGCTGCACATTTTCTGTTTTTTATCGATTTATTTGATTTCACTATAATTTTTCTGTTTTTATGGTTTTAATATTTTTCTCTCGCTGCCACGTCTTTTATCCTCTTTTCCATCTTTCTGGCTTACCTTTCTCTTTTTTTTTGTAAACAATCTCACTTTTTCTCTTTTATCAACATTTTTTATTCCTTCTCTCCGTTTTTTATCCCTCATCGCCATTTCACACCATTTTCTTGCCTTTCACTGCCTCTCCCTCCCGTTTTTATTCTTTTCGCCCATGTCTATACTACATTTTCCCCTTTTCAGTCGTTTTTTGCCTTTTCTCAACTCATTTTTATCTTTTTTTGCTTTTTCCGCCTCTTCCATCGTTTTATACCCTCTTTTTGCCTTTTTTTAGATCGTCCTTCATTTTTTCGTTTCTACTTATGTCACTTTCCCCGTCTCATTTTTCACGTTTCACATCTCTCAAAATGTTTCACGTGAAACATCGTTTTTTACGATTTTCGGTCTTCGGCGATCAGTGAGAAGCGATTTGCTTCCCGGCTTTCCGAAAATCACTCTCATTTTTCACCTCTCTTATTTTTGAAACAATCGTATTTTCTATTCTATTTTTGATTTTCTCCGTCTTTTCTACATTTTTCCTGTATTTTCGCGCGTTTTACGCAGTTTTTCGTCTCTGTTTTCTCTCTTTTATTAAATTATTTAATTGTATTTTTATATTTTCATATGAATTGAACTTTTGCATTCGTTTTTTCGGATTTTCCAAACCATTTACTAAACGCATTTTGGGACCATTTTTTCAGGGATTTTTGCCAATCTGGAAGGATTTTATCCCATAGTGCCGTTTTCATGCTTTTATGTGTATTATTGCATCATTTTTTCTCTGTTTTTTGCAGTTATGTAAACCATTCAAATATGCCCTTCGCCAGTAGTTGACATAACGTAGTTCTCCTGTAATTGTCTGCGCTTTTCGCCGAATTGCGTCTTATTTTCGTCTCTTTTTCTCATTTTTCCCTTAATTTTTGCATTGTATCTTTCCCTTTTTTCGCTTATAATAAGCTCAACACAACGTTTTGAACCGATTCCTCCCCTCCGGGAGACCCCTGAAAGGAGTTTTATCATATGAAACACAGCAAAAAACTGGTCACCTTGAGTGTCCTCACCACGATGTCCGGCGCAGCGATTTACTTTCTGAATAAAACGCTCGATACCGCCGCCGTACGGAAAAACCTGCTCGCATCGGCTGAAAAAGAGAGCTTTTCCTGGCAGTTCGGCGATATTTTTTACACAAAAAAAGGCACCGGAACCCCGATGCTCTTACTTCATGACTTACATTGCGCCTCCAGCGGCCGCGAATGGCAGTATATTGAGGATGCTCTCGCCCAGGATCACACCGTCTACACACTCGATCTCCTCGGCTGCGGCCGTTCCGACAAGCCGGCGATCACGTACACGAACTTTTTATACGTACAGCTCATCGTCACCTTCATCAAACAGGTCATCGGATGTCCAACCGACGTAATTGCATCCGGTTTATCCGGCTCTTTCGTCGTAACCGCCTGCAATACAGCCCCGAAATGCTTCGGCCGAATCATGATGATCAACCCGATCGACCTTGCCAAGCTCAACAAAATCCCGGATAAACGCAGCCGCTTCCTGAAACGCATGATCGAGCTCCCGCTCGTCGGCACGCTGCTGTACCACACGCTCACCGGCCGCTCCAACATCGAGCTTTTATTCACTGAGAGCTATTATCACAACCCATTCCACCGCTCACCGGAGGACGTAGACGCCTTCTACGAGTCAGCCCACCTCCAGAGCAGCGCCGGAAAGTACCTTTTTGCAAGCCTTGCGGGCAATTACGTGAACCTCAACATCGGCCACGCCTTAAAGCACATTGACAACAGCATCTTCCTCATCGGCGGCGAGGAGGAGCCGAGCATCGCAGAAACCTTTGCGCTGTACACCGCGCTCAACACCTCCATCGAAACGCAGATCCTGCCGAAAACAAAGCACATGCCACAGATGGAAGCCCCACAGGCCCTCTTAGAGCAGATCCAGATCTTTTTCGCCCCGGTACAGTAACATCCCTTCTACTCCCGCCGCGAACAAAAAAAACGACACAAAAAAACGGAGTATTTACTGATTTTTCCATGTCAGTAAATACTCCGTTTTTTGAACATATTATATATACGTAATAGAAATTGAATAATTACAGTATTTAAAGAAAAGCGGAAATATAAGCAATAATAGGCTGAAAAAAGTGCGACAAAATACGTATTGTATTACAAAATTAGAAAGAGATATAACAAAAGTATAAAAAATGCGTGCAAGAGTTATTAAATAAAGTTATAGAAATGAATTGCTATTTTAAAGATTAAGTTCTTTGCTACGAAAATAAAACTCGTAGCAAAAAACTGAATGATGTTGTCAAGATTGGTTGACACATTTTTCTCAAGGACATCATGGACTATGCTGCTATACGCAGAGAATCATAGTATCTCTGTCGCTTGATCATGGGAGGAAGACCACCATTGGTGGTGCAAATCCTCCGATTGTTCCAATAACTGATAAAGTATCTCCAGATTAGAGACTTCAGTTCAGATACAGTCAGGTTTTCACTGTTGTATCGGTCATACAATAATTCTGTCTTTAGACGCGCCCACATGCTTTCACAACGGGCATTGTCATGGCATCGACCACCGGCACTGTTCATACTTTGGATGATTTCATAGTTTCTCAGTGTGCTGCGGTAAAGCTCACTGGTATACTGGGTACCTCGATCGGAGTGAAGCACTGCTCCTCGAATTTCAGGATATGCGATAAAAGCGTTTTCTACCGTATACTGGCAAAGCGTTGCCTTCATCGTGGTTTCCATTGCCAGCCCCAGTACTGCTGAATCGAAACAATCAAAGATTGCTGAAACATAGAGTTTTTCGTCTTTTGCTTTGATTTCAGTGGTATCTGTCACGCATTTTTCAAGAGGCTTTTTTGATATGAGATTTCTCTTAAGAAGATCATCCGATTTACGAGCCTCACGGTCTGCTTTCGTAATTCCTTTCGGATTACGCTTACTCTTTGAATGGCATCGTGACAACTTCTGTTTGGACGAAACCCAAATGAAAACTCCTTGAACTTAGGCTCGTAAATCGCTTCCAGTATCTCTTTAAAGACACCTTGAACGACTTTATCCTCAAATGACGGAATACCGAGTCCTCGCATCTTGCCATTACCTTTTGGGATATAGGCTCTGCGCACGGGATATGACTTATAGGAAAACTTCTTCATTCTGACAAGCAGACTCTCTATGTTTTCTTCTAAGTTCTCTCCGTATTGCTCCTTGGTTATTCCATCCACTCCTACTGCTTTCCCTTTGGGTTGTTTGTTGTAGGACTCTTTGAGTGTGTCACTGTTGGCATATTTCATTAGCGACTGAACTCTGCCATATCTTTCTACGAGACTGGCTATTTCTGCTTTCTCTTTTTCCATAGATTTTATGCCTCCTGTGCTCTCTATGTTTTGATTGCAAAAGCAACTTATTGTCCGTCCCTTCCCTCCAGCGTCATTACTGCTTTCATCAGTACTATGGACGAATCCGACTCCTCGATGGTCTTCGTTCATACTCACCATTGCATTGGTCGATATTCCCTACTGTCTCATGTACAAAACCATCCAGGTCTCCCAGGTATGTCAAATATAACGATATCAGGTATGCCATGCTCTAGGACTCCGGTGTGTTTTCATAGTCTCGCTTTAACGACTAATCCTTTTTGTGTGCTTGTTTTGTCACCTACGTCCTCGATTTCATCGATATGATAAATACGTTTTGCCAGTTCCGCTTTCTCCAAGGATTATGATTGGAACTGGTTGCTCTTTATTTTCACATATTCTTCTCACTTCCCTTTTGATTCTCAGATTTTTACGCCCAAACACAAACCCTGACAGACCATTATTCAGACAGTCATTCACACATTTGATTTTTGAAAAATCATTGTATTTTATCCGTGATAGCACAGAATATATAACGTCTCGCATCTATTTCTCCCCATTTAAACAGCTTATTGATTACAGTTTCACCACGCGTCCCCACGGAGCACTATCCCGTCCGTCACTGCTGATCATCCACAAAATAGGCACTTCCATCGCATCCTGTTCTTCCGGCCAACATGCAAATCCATCTGTAAAAATCAATATTGCCTTTGGCATTTCCGGATACATTCTTTCCTGAAGATAATCAAAAATAATCTGAAAACTGGTTCCGCCGCCTCCGTTTGGAGTAATCTTCTTTAATTCAGCCTCCGACTCAAATGGTTCCGGCTCGGTAATATTACTATCAAAGAAGGATATTTTACCTTTCAGCCGTGCCTGACGCATGGCATCAAGAATTTCTGTCATTGCAGTCGCCAGTTCCTCCGCAGAAATGGATGCTGAAGTATCCACACACACCCAGATATCATTTGCCGAACCGTCATCCTCATCCACATTAAATGCCGGAAAATATAAATCTGAACCGCCATATCTGCGGTCGGGTGGAAGAAAAGTGTAGTCATGCTGATCAAACTGAAGGAAATCATGAAGCAACTGTTTCCAGTCCAGATCTGCACGATTTGCCAGTTCTTGTACCACTTTTCGGATGCTCTGCGGCATCCCAGCGGAATCGCCACATGCCTTTATCGCGTTTCGAATTCTGCCATTCCAGTCATCACGAAGCTGCGTTTTATCACAACTTCCCTGCCACAGATCGTGCCTGTCAAAAGAGGACACTTTCGGGACCTTCCCCTGCTTCTGTAACAGCATATGGTAAATTTCTTCCGCGCTATAAATGCGGCCCTCCTTTCCATCCGGTGCCAGATGCATTGCCTCTTCACTAACGACCTTGAACGTATCGAGTCCCCACATATCCAGAATAGTTGAATTCACCACGATGTCGCAGGCAATATTAAACAGCAGCGAATGAAGATTTCTACCTCTGATGCAATGCTCCAGAACACAGTGCATCACCTCATGAAGTGTCACAAACTGCAGTTCCTGCACAGAAAGCTGTTCAGCAAACTCCGGATCAAAGATCAGACGCTTACCATCTGTACAGACAGTCTCACATGGGGCGCAGGCGAGCTGTAGCCCCATAGCCAGATGCCCGAAGAAGGGATTATCTCTTACCAGTGCAGCGCGTGCCTCTGTCATGCGTCTTACAGTCTGTTTTACTTTCATTTGATCCATACGGTTCCTCCATTTCACGACTCATGATTTTCACAGGTTATCACAATGACTTGTTTATAAGAATCTGCGGTTCTTCTTCATCCATGCCGCAAAACTTGATACTTTTGTCAGCTGCATGTTCATACCCTCAATCACCAGCAGTCCGCGAAAGAACATTGCAGAAAAATCAGCAGGGAACTGAGAGGCATAAGCACATACATTTTCTAGCTCGCGAATACTGATCGTATCTTTATGGCTTGCAATGCTGGTCAAAAGTGAGGAAATCAGCGCATAGATAACATCAGATTCCTTAACTCTGACAGTGCATTTGCCCGCCAGAATATCTGCCACCTTCGGAAGCTTGCGATACACCTGACACCAGTTTTCGAATTCAAGGGCATTGGATACACCAACGCATCCAGAAATCAAACCGTGCGCTTCCTTCGGAGACTTTCCGGTCGTCTTCAGGAGTCTGCTGACAAACTCCCAGCTTCGCGGTGTTGGGAAAGCCAGTTCCTCGATATCAGGCTCCGTATTCAATCGGCTATTATCAAAGTCCAGATAACCGATCACTCGCTCATCAATGTCATGCTGCAACGCCCATTCATACCAACTGTCATAGTCAGAAACGATTTCAAAATGAAGCAGACGGTTGGCCAAGGCTTTCGGCATGCGGAATGCCACGGAGCGGTCTGTCGTACGGTTGCCAGCACAGATAACAATACAGTTCTCTGGCAGTTCAAATTCGCCAATACGCTTATCCAGAGTGATCTGGTAGGCTGCTGCCTGAAGAGACTGTGGAGCTGCTGAAATCTCATCAAGAAAGAGTATGCTCACCCCATCCTCCGGCAGATCAAAGATCTTCGGCTTCAGCCAGACTGTAAATTCTTTCTCCGCGTCTGCAGTTGGAATACCACGCAGATCGATCGGCGAAAAGTTCAGCAGACGAATATCGGTTACACCAATTTTCATGCCAAGCTTTTCCGACATCTGCGCAGCCACTTTCTTCACCATTGTCGACTTACCGACTCCCATCGGACCCCAGAGAGCCACGGATGGAATCTCAGCAAGCATGCTGCTCTGATAAGCGGTACTGTAAAGCTCTGTCAGCTGCTCGATTGCACTACTTGCTGTTACAGATGGGATATTATATGCGTTTGCCATAATCGCTACTCCTTTCTTATGCCGCCTCATTTTCATTCGCACGGCTGTTCAATTCTTCATCAATATCCAAAAGTTTCTCAGACATGCTGACTACTTCAGCAGTATAGCTGTTGCCCTTCTTGATCTCAGCCCTAGCATGCTCTGCTTGGGCATTTGCCCTGTCATTCTCCAGCTCAACAGCCTGCATACGCTCGTTAAGATGTGACAGGATATGTTCCACACGCTGGATACATCCACCCGGCTTTGCGTCACGCATGTCTACATCATATCTGTTACCAGATATACCCTCGATCAGAAGAGTAGGGCGCTCGTACTTCATGTAAGCCGGTAGCAGAATGCGGAAACCATGCAGATCGTCGAACCAACGTTCTGTTTCAACGTAGAAATTGCCTCTCAGTGCATCAAGGGCCTCTTCCCCAAAAGCATTGCGGTCATCCCTGCTGAGGCTCTCTCGATGGGCAATGAAATGCTGATAATCCTGCTCCAGACGCAGCTTACGCTCCTCAAGCTTTGCCAAATTTGCAGGCAGATTTGAAACAACACTTTCCATGGTCTTCAGTTCCTGCTCTCGCTGTCTACAGTGAATTTTCAGACGCTCCAGTTCATTAGAAGTCTCAATTCTGGTCTTCAGAAGCGGGTCACCCACCGAAAGGGCCTTGATTTCTGCATAAGTCAGGACCGTGTCATCAATATCGCATACATTTCTGCAGAGCAGATTATTGCTCATGAACTGAGAGATAAATCGCTGCTTATTCTCCAAAAGCTGCCAGGAGTAAGCATCGAAGGTGCCAGCTGTGATGTATCGGAATCGAAACACTTTATCATTGGTGTTGCCCTGGCGGATCAGGCGACCTTCCCGCTGCACGATATCACTCGGCTTCCAAGGAATATCCAAGTGATGAATAGCCACTAGTCGCTCCTGCACATTCACGCCGGTTCCCAACTTGGACGTACTGCCAATCAGGACCCTTACAGAAGCATTGTTGACAGCCTCGAAGAGCTTTCTGCGTCTGGCATCTGTTGTTGCATCATGCACAAAAGCAATCTGTGAAGCTGAAATCCCCATCTCCTTCAGGCGCTTCTTCAACTCATCGTAGACATTGAATCCCTTCTTCGGCGTTCCAAGATCACAGAAGACTAACTGAGCCGTATCCGGATAGGCCATCCACAGCTCATAGACCTTTTCAGCACATGCATGCGCCTTTGTGCTGTCAGGATCCGGTTCCGCTGTCGGATCTGCAAGACGGATATCTAGAGCAGCCGCACGGCCATCATGCGTTACCTTAAGCAGGTTGTCCTCTGTACCACGCACATGCTTCTGCCGGATCTTTTCGGTCCGGTCCACCAGATCATCGATATAAATCTCCTGCTCGATAGATTTCTCAACGATCACATCCGTATAGCCTTCACTTTCCGGCAGATCCATACCGCCATCATCATTGCTGTAGAAGTCACAGACGCCTGCGAACAGGCTCGTCAGCTCAGGAACGTTATGGAAGCTATTAAATCTGGTCCGTACACGGTAGTTCTGGGAATCCACGTCCACTTCAAATCCAGTCTGACGAGTCGCAAAGTTGTTAATCCATTCATCGAAATGGTTCAGATGGAGGAGCTCGAGCTGCTCCGGCTGTAAAAACATCTGCAGTACAAACAGGTCAGATATAAAGTTGGTCAGCGGTGTGCCTGTCGAAAAGATAATGCCACCGCCCTGCATTCTGACATACTGAACCTTCTCAAGCATTTCATCACACTTCTTGCTGCCCTTGGCGTGCATGCCTACAACCCCATCTGCATGAGCATCAATGGAGACATTTTTGTAATTGTGAGCTTCATCAATGACGAGAGTTGTAATACACAGCTCATCAAAGGTAGTGAATTCATCTGCAGGAATCTCCTCCTGCATCTTCATAAGTTCCTCGCTCAGATGAGATGCAATCGCCTCTAGGCGCGAACGTTCCCATGTCTCGGAAGCATTGGCGGCCTGTGCTCTGCAGGTACGTATCTGTTCTCTCTGCTGCTCAATCTTGTATGCTTTGCTCATGCCAAGTCTTTCGAAAGAAGAAAAGGCCATGTAAACCGCTACATAATCACCATCTTTGATCTTAGTAAGAACTTCCTGTCTGCAGTCCGGCTTGAAGTCTTCCGGATGTACCACAAGAATGTTATCCTGCGGATAGAGTTCTCGATGTGCACGCTCAAAGGCCTCTAGCACGTTGTTCGGTACCACAATCAGATTCTTATCCGACAGGCCAATACGCTTCCTTTCATGAACACCCATGATGATGATACCAGTCTTGCCTGTGCCCACTTTGTGATTCAGCAGCACGTCTTTCTCAAGGATAATCCTTGCAACGGCATCTTTCTGATGAGGGTACGGGGTAAAGTGTTCAATATCAAGATCCGGCAGCTCCAGAAAACTGCCACTGTATCTTCCGGATACATTGCAGGCGTATGTATCGTAAAAAATCTCCTTCATACGCTTCACACGGGAAGGATCCTTTCTGACCCACTCCTGGAACACGTTCTGCAGCAGTTCCTGCTTCTCCTGAGCCGCCAGTGTCTCAACCTTATTCAAAACTTTAGCTACACCGGATTTGCGTTCCGGTCGGGAGACCTCATCATAAACCTTCACAGTTCCGCCATTTAAAGTCGTCTCCATAATCTGCAGTGCAGTCAGGCGCTTCGTGCCATAGGTATAGATATTCTGTACTGCATTGCGAGCCTTTGGAGAGATGACGATCTTCCAGCGTCCAAGAGCTGTAGAGTAATGAATCTCCGGAAGGCAGAACAGGCCAAGCACTTCTTTGGCAAAAAGCGAGTAGTACTTCTCTGGAATCCAGGGACTGCCCAGGCCAAAACCAATTACATCGAAATCCACCTTTGCCGGCATTGCCGCTTTCAGTGCATCAACGTTTGCCTCAAAACGTCCGTTATACTTGCTGTTCAGTTCTTTCGCCATCTCCAGCTTCGTTTTGATGTTACCGGAAAGATACTGAGCTCTCAGCATCCAACCCTGGTCATCTGCATGGTAGATATCATAAACCTCAGGATCTTGGTAAATAGCGCCTTCCAGAACCTCTGTCAGCTCATCAAATGCAAGTCCGGACGCATCCATCATCCATCCAAGATCAACACAACCGTTGGTATTGATACAGGATGCCAGTGCGGCAACAGCGTCCTTCTTCGCACCTGTAAAGTTATCAATAGCAGCGTCTGTTGTGTCATATACTTCTTCAATACCAAAGAAGTCTTCCCATTCTTTGTTCATCATGGTATTATCCTCCTTAAAACAAGGCATAATAATGGCTACACTATTTGAATACTACAAATTTTTATATTCACAAAGATTGGTGTTTTCCCAACATTGAAACTTATAAAGGAAACAGCTGAAACTAACAAAATACCCAGACAAATCAATTGAGGCTGATACCTTATCCTGTATATCGACACAGAGCATTTCATGGCGGATATAAACCTGCGAAATCAGCATGGTGCTTCTATCCGGGTTTTCTCTGATCTTCTTTATGATTTCGTGGGCCAGGGTTGTCTTACCACTGTTTGCCGGCCCACGAATGATGATTGCTTTTTTCTGCTCTGCCATATCCATACCCCACTATCAGATCTCATTTATGCGTACCGGATTTCTGATCAGATAAACCCGACCAACTCCTGGGAACAGGATTTCTGTCTCAGTTTTCTAAGCGCCTTCGCCTCAATCTGACGGACGCGCTCTCTTGTCACACGAAATACTTTACCGACCTCCTCCAGTGTGCGGCTGCGGCCATCTTCGACCAGACCAAAGCGTAACTGGATGATCGTTCTCTCCTTATCAGTCAGCGTTCCGAGTGCCTTGTCAATGTTCTGTCTGAGCATTACCTGCTCCGCTGCCTTCTCCGGCGAATCAGATGTTTGATCCGGTATAAAGTCTTCCATGGTATTATCGCCGTCATCTCCCCCGGACTGTCTATAGAAACAGGATCCAGTGAAATCATCCTGAATTCATTTACAGTTTCCTCAGGGATATTCATTGCATTAGCTACTTCACGGTCTTCCGGTTCACGTTCCAGCTGCTGTACCAACTGACGGACCGTTCTTCGATACTGGTTGACCTTTTCATACATATGTACCGGAATACGAATCGTGCGGCTCTTATCCGCAATTGCACGGGTGACAGACTGACGGATCCACCAGGTCGCATATGTGCTAAAGCGGAAACCCTGCCTGTAATCATATCTTTCTGCTGCCTTCAGCAATCCAAGATTGCCCTCCTGGATCAAATCCTGAAGGCTGCGTCCATTGCCTGAATATCGTTTAGCAATGCTGACCACCAGACGAAGGTTGGAGTTCACCAGTTCCTGCTTTGCCATTGCATCCCCAAGCTCAATTCTCTTTCCCAGCGCAATCTCTTCATCCTGATTAAGAAGCGGAAATTTACCGATTTCGCGAAGATACTGTCTCAGAGAGTCACTACAGAAAGTATCTCCGGAAACAGTGAGATCAGTGGAATCCTGCTCCTTTTCATCCTGCTCCTTTTCATCCTCCTCGTAACAATCACTATCCTCTTCTTCATTAAAATACTCAAGGCAATCCGCCTCGGCCTTTAATTGAAGGATTTCTTCATCCTGACAGCACTCTGTCCCAGCTGCCATCATGTTTTCCATTGCCATCTCTGCATTCATCATAGTCTTCATAAATGCCGCCTCCCTACTCAAACCTGTGATTTTTGATTATAAGTATATTTTAAAGGTTCCTGAAGGTTTCTCCTATGTCACCATAACTTTGACGTAGAAACTTACAGACTGATATTTTGAAACTACCCGCCTATTCATGTTTACTCTGACTCCGCCCTCCTTTTATCGATCTGCCAGACGATATGATACATATAACTGTCTTTTCCCTTATAATCATTAAGCTGCTGCCATTTAGGACATGCAAGTTTCCAATGTCTTTCTGCCATCTCCCGTACCGGCACTGCGCACTCCGACAGTTTTCCGATTCCACAGATCAGTTCCACATCCCTGGTCTCATTATCAAAAGGACGCACCGTTATCTCATCCACGCCCCTACAGTGTCTGCAACTGAAGCAATTGCACATCTTCGGAGAGAATTTACACTTATGGAGACGGTCCGTTTTAAATAGTTTGCCGCACCAGATACACTGGTACATGGTCACCTTTTCATATTCATCATTTTCCCCAATACCGTTATCTGTCATGCTGTCTCCTCCACTTTCGAATAAACTCATCCCTTCCTATACGGATGAGTCCGTTAACCGGGCCAATTCATCTTCTTTTTCACGAATCATTTCATCGTAATACTTGTTGAGCATTACAAGGTCTTCTAACTCCAGTTCATCCAATATATCCGGATTGTCCAGAGTCTTCGCTGCCAGCTCGGCTATTCTGTCCAGTTCAGCGACTTCTTCCAGTCCTGCTGCAAGTTCTGCGTTATAGAATTTGTTCATTCTAGGCACCTCCATATCCCTCCGGGTTATCTGTAAATATATTTTGCCATCGCATGTCTGTTTCATCAGCCTCAGTTATCAATCGAACTGAAAACTGTTTTTTGAAACTGTTTTAGACATATAAGCAAAAGCCAGATTGGATCATCTTTTGAGTCCCATCCGGCCATTACCACCGCCTTTCTATACTTTTCATAACCAGCCCACATCACTCATTTTTTGACAGGATATTTCTTTCCGTTTTTGTATATTTTATCCACCAGAATTTCTCCCGGATCAAATCCAAATGTCGCGCAGAAGCGCAGAATAAAAAAGTGTGTATCTGCCAGTTCTTCACCTACATGCTCCCGGTGTGCCGGATCAGCCAGGATTTCCGCGACCTGCTCCTCCGTTTTAAATCTGAAAATATCAAGCAGCTCATTTCCCTCTGTGCTCACACCAATAGCAAGATCCTTTGCAGTATTTTTCTCCATCCAGCCTCTTATACTGCAAAACTGCTCTATGCGTCTTGAAAGGGCTTTGACGGAATCCTTATCATCCAACCTGTCTGCGATAATCTGGAGACTACTTGCGCAAGTATCAAGATCATAAACGTTCATCATGTCATCCGTAATCAGCATAATCTCATCGGCCTCGGATTTTCCTTCAATACAATACCGATAAGCTCTGTATAGCCTGCTTACTCCCTGTTCCAACTTATCATTGGTGATTACTTCGTCATAAGATTTCCCTTTTCTTATTTCCTCTGCGCCAATCCGCAACCGCTCGATGATTTCTTCAATAGATTCTGTCTGGCGATCGATCAGTCTTTGGTAGATTGTCTCTGCCGGTGCAATAACAAAGACAGATATCACCTGACAATTTTTCCACATTTTCACGGCTTCCAGCACCTGATCATGTCCATTTACGTCGATATCAAGAATTGGCACATAACCTTTTTTTAAGGTCGACTGGACATCCAACAAAGGTGTTCCGTAATGACAGCCCTTTGCATATACATTACTCTCCATTAGCTTCCCCTGAGACTGCATTCTTTCAAATTCTTCAGTAGATACAAATGTATATGGCTCCCCATCATATCTTGGTTTTCTGTCAGTTACAGACTTCACAAGTCTAAACTCTTCTCTTTGTTTTACCAGTTCTGTTATCAAAGTACTTTTCCCTGTGCCTGAAGGGCCACTTATAATCAAAATCCTTTTCTTCATAGATCAATCCTCATCTGCTGTCCCAAACAGCTCATCAAAACGTCGTTCCAGTTCTTTCTGCAAGTCAAGTTCCTCCTGTCTAGACATCTTATGTGATTCCGCATTCCGCTCTCCTCGCACTGATTTCTTCGGTTCAGGTTCGGCTGTTGATAGTCTAATACTCTTTATAAACTCCGCATGCTTATTATTCTTCACTGCTACCTCCGTTTTTATAATGGTTCTCTCTGTGCATAGGCATCAATTTCATATCGGTTTCCATCCTCATCCGTAACTACCGAGTGTCCTTCCGAAAATCCTGCGGCATTTGTATAGATTGCGGAAATCACTTCTCTTCCTGATTCGTCAATGAATCCGATTTTCCCGTCAGCAGTCTCAAATCTTGCGATTGTACCGGTAAACTCAAAATCTTCAGCTGCAATTCCGGCAAAGGGTCCTGCCAATAACGTTCGATTGTCTTCGTCGAACAAGTATGTCCCATAATCATTTGTGAGAACACCTTTTGCTGTCATATCAGTGCCCTCCCAATATTCCCAGTATGCATCATAGGCCGTTCTAATCGAACCGGTTGCACATCGCAGTAAGGCACGCCAGGCGGTTAGAAACACCGCCAGGCACATACCGATCACGACAATGAGCAGTATCTTATTATCCAATAGCAGATCTCTAAATCTATTCATCTTCTTCGTCATACTCTTCCTCCTCTAGGTCGTCACAGATTTCGTCTACCATTTCTTCTAACCAGGCATCCCATTTATTATGCAAGCAGCTTAGAAGCAACAGACTCATACACATGGAATCCATTCTAATTCCCACATTTCCTGTAAATAAAGGAACAATGGTGATGGGGATTCCAAACGAATACAATGTTCCAGCCACCAGGCGAACTACCAGCGCTGCCCAGGCTATACAAAGCATGACATCCCGTCCATCACGACGCTTGTTGCGTATCAGAATTGCCCCTGCAGTCAACACAAAGACAATTGATACAAGAACAAGAAGAATTGCCGCACTCCAACCACCGTAAAACAAAGCGCCAATGATTGGATTTGTTCTTTCCATCATGAATTCTGCAACATATGGATTCTCTAAAAGCGATGAACTCTGTCCAACAAAAGCTGCTTCCCTCATGATTGTCCTGACATTCGAGACATAGCTGCTTGAAATGGATGCATCACTCAGATTCTGTATCCCCATAAATTCGGCAATTGTCTGGCCACTGTAGGTAAACATCGACATGAGCAGAACCCAAAACAGAATATATCCGATCAACAGTGCAACTACATTACCTTTCCTGCTGGCATTTCTCCACAGGTAAGCTTTTACAGCTATCACAAGTGTTAGACTGTTGATAAATGCCATTTCCAGAAGCCAGATGTTCGGGAGTCGCATATACAAGAGGAATCCTAGCAAAGTCAACGTTAGGATTTGAACCGCACCCGACATCACTGCTCCGGCTGCGCATCGGCTTTCCGCTATTTTTCGAATAATAAATGTAGTCCAAAGAGGGAACAACACAATCATCAGCACATCGAAGATGTACTTTTTATTAAAGGTACAGAAACCAATTTCCATGTAAGTCCTGTCACTGAACAGATCAATCCAGCCATTCCATTCCGCTGATGCAAAGGAAAACAGGCAAAACGCTGCCAGAATCATCACTACCAACAGTGATCTTTTCAGAGCTGGATTCTGTGCATTTGACTCCTCATGGATTCTATCCGCAAGTTCACGAAGGAACTCGTCCTCTTCCTCTGCCTCTTCATCCATTATCTCACCATCATCTTCTTTATCGTTATATTCTTCCAGTGAAGTTTCTTCATCATCCTCATAGAAGAACCCGATTTCGTCATCCCAGGCAAAGATATTAGCTCCATAAATGAATGTACAGGCTATTGCAACAACTGAAGACCATAAGATGCTCCAAACAGATGTATCATCCATACCACTGGCCATACCTGTAAATGTTCGGGCCCAGATCAACAGCAGCCAGGCGACGATCATGATCACCATGCTCCATTTACTTTTTAACAGTTTCTTAATCATGCTTCATCCTCTCCCTTCTCCATTTCGTTTGTGATATATTGCTTCGGCAAGGCCGTCGATCGGCCTCCTATCCATAGCCTCTGGTCTCGCCCAGATATTTTCTTGCCCGGTCTCTGATGTATAAAATTTCTTCCGGGCCATCTTTTGTCACTTTGACTCCATGCCCCCAGACTGCTTCCTGCATTGCGATCAAAGACTGATTGAGGAGATATAACAAATTTGAATCATCCTCAGGCAGCTCCTTAAGATAATCAACTGCCCTCTCGATATACGCCATGGTATTCTGCCCGATTACGCATACAACCTGTTCTGTAAAGAAATGGTTCAAGACATTCACATGAGCATCAAGTCTGACCAGAACTACTATGATCTTTTTCTTCAGGAGTTCATCCTTAAAACCAAATCTGCTTGATTCCAGCTGGTATGCGAGTTCCTCACACTCTCAAAACTGCATCATGGCATAACAGTTACACAGGAACATGTCCTGTATGTCACGATCCAGCATTTCAAGGTAATCACAGATCATACAGTGAATCTGGATCCACATGTATGTTTCATCTTTATCCATCGGTATCGTTTGAAGAATCTGATTTAACTGTTTTACCATCTTGCAAATATATGCCAGTTCATTCTTATCCGGGCTGCCGCTTAACCTCGTGCACCACATCAGATATTTTCCAAGCTGTGCATATGTATTCTGTGCCTTGCTTTGAGCCATAACAGATCAACCTCCCATCTCTTTCATTTGTTAACTATACTTTCCCATCTTTCCGCTATTTCATCATCCCCGGTTCTCTACAGGATTCGAAACTATCTTTGAAACTCACCCGAAACAAACAGGGCCTGAACAGCAATGCGTAAACATCCCCATCCAGGCCACAGTCTTAAACCACCTTACTTTCTTTTCCTATCGCTATGTAAAGTCTCAAGCATCTTCTCATACAAATCCAACCCGTCTGTGGAAGCAAACGCCTGTCCTCCACGATGCCGGTCCGAAGCCACAGATGCAAGCAGTCCATATTTCTCCGCCATTTTCTTCAGGAATGTCATCCGGTCCTGGTTTCTGACATAGAGTTCATAATATACCTCCATACCTCCGACGTTCCCTGCTGCGGTTTTAAAATCAGAGATCAGAGTCTCCATTTCTGCTTCATCCATTGCATAGCCATAAGGATGCGCAAGAACTGGAATCCCTCCGGCTGCCCTTATCCTGCTAACAACCTCGTTCAGCGGAGCATAGTGGACATACCTGGTCGCAGAAATATAGAACGGTGAGAAATTTCCGATATGGCGATCAAAGGCATCGTCCATATCTTTCGCATAGCCCTTCTGAATGAGGACATCTGCAATCTTGTGCCGTCCCGAATGCCCTGTCCGTATGCTGGCTGCCTCCACTTCATCAAGAGTAATGTCAATCCCACGTTCATTCAGCTGTTTCAGAATTGCCTTAACATACTGCTGCTTTCCTTCATCAAGATCAGCAAAGATGTCCGCAAATTCACCCGGGTCCACACCATCCGGGAAAAGGCCGATGATGTGGATCTCCGTTGTCTCTCCGTTCCACGCCGGGACTGGATAGGTTGCTGAAAATTCACATCCAGGAATCATTGTCATCTTCCACTGTTCAGACATTTCGCATTGAGCCACGTCGACGGTTACCGGTTCAGCGAGAGAGATTTTGTTATGGTCTGTCAGGGAAATGACCCAGAGGCCCTCCTGTGCAGCCAGTCTGAGTACCTCATCCGGGGTGTTATCCCCATCGCTGTTTGTTGTATGAAGGTGGAGATCAATCCTGCCACCACCGTCTCTGAATTTCTGAATACCGCTCATATACTCACCACCTCCTAACGCGTGACCTGTGTTTTTTCTTTCTCGACATGTCTCTCATAGGCTGCAGTCACCTTCTTATACATCTCGTTCTGAAAGATGTTATATCTTCTGGTAAAGATCGGCTTCATGCCGCGACGGAAGATAATCTCTGACCCAATCGGCATATACAGGACGTCCTCAAGGGGTCTGTTTGCTCTCATGGAAATGCTCTTGCCCGTTTCGAGATCCATAGATCCGAGGAAGACGATCGTGTCACAATTGTTAATGATAGTCGTTGCCTTCTCGCTACCATAAAGCGAACTCAGCTGCGACTCAGACTGGATCAGTACAGTGACAGACAGACCTTTCTCCCGGAAAATCGACACATACTGTTCGAACATATTCACCGGACAGCCGGTTGCAAAATCGTCCGCGAGGACATCAACCGGCACAGGAAGCCTGCCATCCGCCTGCTCTTCTGCAAACTCAAAAAGATCTTTAAATACCGTTCCATAGAAGGAAGAAATAAAAGAGTTCAGCGAAGAATTCACAGGACTTGTTGTTATGAACAGAACGGTCTTTTCCGATGCCAGCTTTTCAAAATCCACCATCGTCTTCATGCAGAACATCTCTTTGAGTTCAGGAGTGAAAATGGAATCGATTGTAGTGTTGAGTGCAGAAAAGATGCACGATGCCGTTTTCACAGGCAGCTGCTTAAATGACTTCCAGCAGGACACTGCAAAAGATGAAGGGTTCTTCTCTGCAAGATACTCAAACTTCCGGTCATAATTCGTTGCGATGACATCGTTGCGTTCCTCAAAAGTCAGCTTGTTATGAAAATCCAGAACATCCGCAAAAGTGGCATTGTCCTTGGTCTGCAGGATATAACAGATTTCTGCCGAAAAGAGTGACGTAGCACCATCGTCCCAGTACGGATCTGCGTTTGACTGTGCCTTCTGGGGATTGGCCAGAACGATGCTCCTGGCCAGGAAGGTAATATCATTATAGGAACCGATATGCATCAGAGGGTCATAACCGCAGTTCCCCTCACTGGGATGCACGAAATTCAGATCCAGCACTTTATAACCACGTCTTTTCATTACCACAGAGTACTTTTTCACGATCCTTCGCTTTGTCACCGTGGCAATGAGACTCCTATTGAATGTTTCCAGAATACGCGGCTCCATGATACTGACCGTCTTTCCGCAACCTGAAGTACCGATTACAAGGATGTTATTATTCAGTCCGGTTTTGTTCGAATCCGAACTGAAGATACAATTCTCCCCATCTCCAAGAATCAGTCTGTCTGTTTTATCACCTCCATCCGACTTTAATTTCGCCATCTCATCAAAAGAGATATCGCTTGTATTCATCTGTTCGTCCTTTTTGATCATGCACAGCCCTCCATCATTTCCTTAAAGTCCTTAATACCGTCTGCCAGGCCCATCTCAACCGCTTCCTGGGCAGAGAAGTAATGATCATAAGAAGTCAGTTCGTCCATCTCTTCCTCTGTCTTGCCTGTGTGGAACGCCAGTAGCTTATTCATCATGGACTTGGTCTCCAACAGGCTTTCAGAAATGGATTTGATAGAAGATGCATTGCCACCGATCTTACCCCCAAGGAGCGGTTCGTGGAGCATAAGCTTACTATGCGGAAACATATATCTCTCTTTTCCGCAGGTAAACAGGACAGCACCCATGCTGTAAGCGCATCCACTGCAGAAGGTACGAACAGGAGCCTTGGAACCGACAATCGCATCATAAATTAAGAGACCGTTATCGATTTCACCGCCTGGAGAATTGATAAATACTGAGATTGGAGTTCCGTCATCCTCCAAGTTCAAAAGCATGATCTGCTTAAAGAAATCCATGGCGCTGTCTGCATTGATTTCGCCGGTAATGAATAATCTGCGGTCACTCATCAGCTTTGACTCAATCGCAACTGTCTGAACGCCACCACTGCTCTTTAGTAATACAGGTGTACTCATCAGGCCTCACCTCCTTCCGCTCCGAAAAGATCCATCTTAATGTGTGACTGACCGGATACTCCGCCTCCTTCATCTGCGAATGGATTCAGACGGATGCCTTCTGGTCTGTCGTCGTCTTCATGATTCTCATCACTGTCCTCGCCAATGCCAAGTTCCGATGCGAGACGGGAAAGTAATGCGCCGACAACTTCTTCACTGACATCTCCGCCAAGCGCTTCCTCCAGAGCAGACATAAGCTCATTCTCTGTCGAAGGAAGATCGCCCTCACACTTAGTAATGGCATCCTTTGCTTTAGCTCCGCCAAAGATAATGTCCACGATACCTGCCGCGTAGCACTTAAACATCGCAGCCGTACAGTGCACGCTGTTCTTGACCACGGAAGTGGAAGGAAGCAGATCCTCACAATCGACAAAGCTTCTGAAGCGAATTTCACCGTCTCTGTCCAGCTCAAAGCATCCATTCTTCATTCCATAATTTGCGCGGCAAATGAACTCTGCCATCTGTGCCATCATCTCAGTATCCTCACCATCAGCACCGATAGGGCTCATGCCATAGGTGATAAACTCATCTTCATGCACATCGATCACATAGCTGATGCTCTGAATCTTGCCTCTGATTCTGAGGCTAAATCTGAAGATGCCTGTTTCCTCATTAAAGGAATAATGCCAGTCATCATCATCCAGGAATTTCTTAACAACATTAACGATTTCGTCTGAATATTCATATTTACGCATAGCTTATTCTCCCTTCATCTATCTCAAAATACTCTTATCTGCACTATATAAAGCCATCTCCGATGCGACCTGCCTCATGCAGACTGCATCAGCACCTCTGATTGTTTCTTGTCTGTTACCCATAGAAGAACCTCCTTTCTGTGCCCTCTGCGGTAATGTCTTCGCTGCCACCTCTATGTTAATCACACCCATACGTCCGATTCCTCCTTTCCAGGAGACCCGAAGGCCTCCCTATGCACTCCTTTCCATATCGGTAACCATCTCCCGTTCAGGCAGGCTGTACCAAGCGCGGTTTCCTGCCTCATCCAGCTCGTACAGGGTCTGCAGTGTCTGCTGAACATAAAACAGATCCTCGGTATAGAGCAGGCTATCGGTCTCACTGATCAGGCCCCTGCTGCGAAGATACTGATCAATCTTTACACAGTGCTCATAGCTCTCGCCACAGATGACCAGCTGCGGTACAGCAGCATAACCGTAATAGTTGTCCTCACGATAACGGCTGTCATTGATCAGAGTGTAGTAGCGGCTCACCTTGTCTGCCAGTTTGCGCATCGCGTGCGGAGTAGATCTGACTACCTCATACAAAAGGATTGACTCCTCGTCCAGTTGAATATTGACAGCTGTACGAATGATACAGCCGTCTGTAATCGGAAGCTCCTGTGCCGGGCGCATCGTCTCCATAATACCGAAGCGCTCACAAGCCACTCCATTCATAAGACCGGCGAGAGAAATCATGTTGCCGACAAGGATTCTCTTGATATCCTCTGCTGTGTCGAACGCATCCAGTTCCTGCTTCTTTGTATAACTGAGATATCGATTGCCTTTATGGAAGAGCACGCCCCTGTCACGGGCAATTCGAAAACCTTTAAAATCCAAGTCATATACTTTTAATCCGGCAGTTGCATCCGGTGTCTTCAGTTCGTACTCTCGAATCACTCTCAGCTTCATCATCTTGTTCAGACGATTGCGAATACCCTGACGCATTACCGTGAGACCACGGAGACTTACAAATTGATAAATCTGAAGAGAACTTAAGTACTTGCTGCGTCCGATTTCTTCGACAACCGCAAAATCCACCGCATCAAAGGATGCTTCGATTTCCTCAACCGGCGTATTATTAAAAGGAAGTATGGTCATGAAGACATCTTCCCCATCGTGAGCCGCATATACCGGTTTCTCTGGCACATGATCAGCCCTGAATCCATAATCAAATGCTCTGTTACTGTAATTTACAGTGTCATTGAACTTTTCAACCTTCTTCATATATGCCACGCTCCTTTCACGCTGCGAGGTCATTGATGACCATCTTCGTTACTTTCTCCTGAAGAGTATTTCCCGACAGGTTACACACATAGTAGTCACAGAAGTACTCGATGCATTCTGCCTTGCTGTCTGAGATATAAGAATCTACCAGGAGCAAGCGATCCGGGACGATGTTATAAGTCACTCCCAGTTCAGCAAAGCTGCCCCAGTCGGAGAAGCATTTACCACTCTTGCATTCCACGATGTACCAGATCCCATTGAACTGGAAGGCAATGTCGAATTCATTCTTCAGCCTGCCCTCTCTGTCCGCCACACGGACATTACGATAAATCTCATATTCCGCATGATATTTCACCGACAATTCCTGAAGCACATCCTTAATGGTCTGATAAACCGCCAGTTCCAAATACCGCCCTGTCAGGAACATCTGCGCCTTAGGCATCACAACCAGCGAGCCATTGATCGACTGGAACTCTGAGAAATAACGGACATTGCTGACCAATCCGGCCATGTCCTGAAACAGGGAAATGATCTGCTTCTTCTCTGCATCGCTTCTGCCTGCCAGTGACAAACGGAATTCTTTCTGTCCGCGAATGTAAAGCTGGCGAAGTTCATGCATCAAATCCTTGATGAGATCATTGTTCTTCATCATTCTGATTGCCAGCTGTCCTACCGCTTCCGGTATCGTTTCATCACTGCCGACCGACTCGATCACGATGTTCTGCATACCGCCGATTAGGTCACGAAGGCCATTGCCATGTGTGTCAGCTGCAGGGACCGGAGTTTCCATCACTGACATCAGTGGTTTAATCTCTGGAGCCGCATTGCCATTCGCTGCACAAAGTGCTTTTGCTTTCAACATATGAAGCATCCCTCCTCTCTGATGAGATAGCTGTTTTCCTTTACAAGTACAGTCTCTCATAGTGTTTCTGTTTCATCATCGTTCGGCTTCTTTTTTTACAGAAACCTGATTTCTGAAATTTCATACTATTTTTGAAACTACTCATGCGTACACGAGCCCGACCCTCCACTGACAGTCTTACTGACCTGTCGGCAGAGGGCCGGAGCCTGTACCTATTCACTTAAAATTTCCTTTGCCGTATCACTCGATGCATCAAGCAGCACTACCTTGCGATTTCCTGATGCAATGCTGCCCTCATATCCGGCGCCATATACATGCCATGGATCACTGGAGCCGAGCCCCATAGTAACAATTCGGGATTCATCCACCCCTAACTGAACCAGGGTGCTCCTGACCGCATCTGCCCTCTTCTGCGAAAGGGTCATGGTATAATCACTATCCTCATCTCCTGCCGTAGTACCAGCAAGCAGAACCGTGATCTGCTCATGTTCAAGAAGGTAATCGGCAATCGGCTGGATCGTCGCAACTGCCTCATCCTCATCTAAGTAAGTGGCCTTGTCCGGTACGAAGGATACCTGCTCTTCCGTAAGCATCACAGGCTCCTCAAGAAGCCTCTCGTCTCCTGTGTCAAACATCGCTGCGTTAAAATCAACAGGTGTTTCCGCAGGAAGTTCCACCGTATCTACCGCCGGATAGGTTGCTTCTGTATCGACTGGATTCGCCATGATGTCATTGTAAACAAAGGTACCGCCGCCGCGTTCTACAATGCCACCCCAGATTTCCTGCAGGCGTTTTCTCTGTGTCTGTGAAAGATCTTGTTGCGGAAGTGCCACATCTCCCATCTGCTGCCAGACTACCGTAATGCCGGTAAAATCCGGAATCTCATCCTTTTCCTCCAGCTGATCCAGCACAGCCTCCGGCTCAACAGAGAGGAGATTGTTCTGGAAGTTAAGCGTTCCCTGTGTAGAAAGTCCAGTTCCGATGACCACGATGGTCTTAGAATCATAACCTTCCAATGAGGATAAGGATCGTACTGCCATCCTCAGGCCTTCCAGATAGTCTACCTGGGCATCATTGGCCACCTGACCCTCCATGTATGTGATCAGATTTGTTGCCTTTGCACGTGCATCAGTTTTCAGCTTATCCTTTGAAGCCTTTTTATACTGGGCATCGATATCATAAGAATCTGCTGCGACCATCTCCGACTCACCGTCAACAACAACCACCGAAACATATCCATAATTGAGGATCGTATCATAAATCGTATCCTGGACCAATGACGAACTCATATTAAGGCCTTGGGAATTGGCTGTCGGTGCAATGGCGTAGCATACGGCATTCATTCCGCCTTCCTCTGCTACAGAGGTCTGGCTTCCGCAGCCAGTAAGACCGACTGCAGATACTGCCAAACAGATAATTGTAAGTATTGCTGCAAATCTCTTTCTCATAGGTTTCTCCTCCTTAAGCTATAGCTTTATTGGCACGGATCATTGTATTGTAAACATGTTCTTTTTCTTCCTGCAAATCGATTGCAGAGGGTGTAACAGTCTTATTATTCGAGGCAGCCTGCGTATTCAACATTCCCAGTTCCCTGTCCAGTCTGGCAAGTATGGTCTCACAGACGGACTCAGAAAGGACGTTGTTGGAAGTCGGATTGCCAAGCTGTTCCTTCAGACGCTCTCTGACATAGTCGCAATAGCCGATCACCTGCGCCTTATGCATCATCTGCATTTCCTGATACTTAGCCTCGTCTTCCGCCTCAAGGTTCTCAGCGAAATCAGGCTCGGCATCATAGTCATCCAGAATGGCATCAAAACGTCTTACCTCATCACGGGTATCTTCCATCATTTCAGCTGTTCGCTGTTTTTTGATTCCCAGCGGATTGTAAGTGATAAAGCTGATCAGACAGCTACCAAGAGAAGTTACAACAGGGATACCCATACCGAAAATTGTAAGTGCGATAGCTGTTGCATCGATACCGGAGTCTGCAGTTTCCTGCGTTACAGTACCCATATAGCTTGTTGCCGCACTGGCCGTCGATGGTGAAATAAGGTCGATGGTCATAAGACGAAGTGCAATGTTTATTGCAAAAGCCAGACCACAGACAACCAATGCCATAATCAATACGAATCGGTCCTTCGTGATCCCCTGTCTCAAACGCTTATACTGAATTCCGATAAAAATCGGAACTACATCAAAGCCAAAGAGGAAACCGGCAATCTGTACTCCGAGCATCATCGGACTGTCATAGGAGATTCTGCTGAACAGGCTGTAAAATACCACACCGTCTACGGTTGCACAGAAAAGCATAATCAAATAAGGTACGATGTTATTATCGAACGGAGTATCCGACTTAAAACGTTTGCGGTTGTTATGGTGGAGGCGTTCGTTCACGATCTCACCTGTAGTTGTATCCACTGAATAGATTGCTTTGTTGTTTTTACTCATAATACTTAACCCTCCTCTACAGCAGCGATTCGGCTGCAAGTGTCTTTATATTCCTGTTCCAGGAGTTCCAATTCTTCCTGTCTCTCCTCGCGAATCCTTGCGAAATCTGCTCGATCAGAAATTCTACGGGCAACCAGACGTCGATTCATATCCTTATGGTTCAGACGCTGAACATTCAAGTACGGCACAGACTCTCTGTATGGGCCAAATATGATGTTGTCCAACATATCCCCGTTAGCATCATCCACATTGCCGGCGAACAAGGCCTCCAGATGTTTATCTAGCTTCGGTTTCATCGCCTCCTCACTGAGACCTGGGTATGATCTATAATCTGCCGCCCTGTATGATTCAAACAGTTGCTGCATGCGACGCTTAAAATCGTATACAGTAACTCTTGAATCATCCATGGTATTAAACTGCGCCTCTTCCTTCTTCTTTCTTCCGAACATTTACGCCACCTCCTTTTCTTCTGCGTCATCCTGAATGGCATCATGGATTGCCGCTGCTCGCTTCATCAGTTCCTTATGCGGGCGAAGATATGCTTCTTCCGCCTCATCCTTAAGTTCAATCATCGGTACCACCGGCATGGATACCCCCTCCGTATGATGTCGTAATGCGGAATTCCAATACACGTCAAGACGCATAAGAATATGATCCCTGACACGATGGCAGATCAGGCGGGTCGTGTTGTCATCCTCAACCAGCTTACTATGCAGATTTGAAAATGCTTCTTCAGCATCCTTCAGCTCCTGCTCCAAGCTTGCCACCTTGCTCTTTACCGGAGCCAGTTTCTTTTCCTTCTCTGTTTTGCGTCTTGAACGAACCTGGGCATCAGTCAGTTTATCTTCACCCTTCTTTCGAACAACTTCCGAGTCGTTCTCCTTCTTGACAGTGACTGCCAGGTCGGCTCTCGCCGTCTCCAGAAGGCCTTTCTTCTGACGAATGCCGTCCACAAGTTCTTCAAGGCGGGCATACTCACCCTCATTTTCAATCTGAAGGCTTCCCCAGGTATGACTGCAAAACTCCTCAAAGCTATTGACTTCTTGGTTCATGAAAGGGGAATACCAGTCCTTGTCATCTGTCTTGCGCGGGAACCCCTTGCGACCATCACAGAAGCCCTTGATTTTCAGACTAATGCTCTCAAAAAATCCGACTCTCTTACCCTTTCCAGTGTTCACCTTTTTGTGGCGCTGTTTGCGCATCTTCTCTCTATCCACAGATGCAGCCTCCTTTCCTCTTCCGGTCGATACAGTGCTGTTAGTAATGTTAACAATATTATCTCTCATAGCAGATTACCTCCTGTCTCGCTGCTACAGTCTTTGCATTGGTTAATGAATGCTCCAATTCACGGAACAGTGTCGTTACCACGCTGGTAAGCTTCTTGTTGTACCAGGCCTTGAAACCATAGAGCTCGCCGATAGTACGGCCATGGCAGCCAAAGTACTTCTTGACCGAAAGGGAGAACGGAATCTCGTAAAAGCAGGTTGCGCTCTCTCTTCTGTTGCTGTTGTTATAGTAGAACTCGATACGGTCACCGGTGTTATAGATGGTGATGTGGTCGGTGTTCTGGATTGCGAGTTTTGCATTGAGTTTTTTCATGGCTGTTGCCCTCCCTCTGTGTTTTGGTTTTTTGATGATTCTATTAAATCATTAAAAAGGAGTTGTTTTAATTTACGTAAGTTCCACATTTTGGCAACTTACATATCATTTAATCTGTCATTTTTTGAAACTTCGGCTATATCATTACGAGGCAATAACATCATTGCTAAATATCAAAGTGTATAAATAGCTCCAGAAGCTGATGAAATCTGACAGTTGTTATCCCTTTAAAACGTCAGGAAAATATGATACTATAAGATAAAATAGTGATAATATTTTCATTTGAACACTTAGCCATTTCTATTGCACTGATACGCAATTTTTATCAATATATCCGAGAGGAGACCAACTATGAAAATCATTGATCTTGAGAAAAGTACTAATGGAGAACTGATGATTACATTGGGTGTTTTATTCCCCACCAATTTTACTGACAAGCTAAAAATTTGTATGGATAATTATTCTATCCATATGTATTTAGGAAGTGAATCCGCTGAAGGATTTGATTCTGATGAAGGTGAAGAAATGCAGAAAGTTCTTGTCCGCATGCTTCTTGATAAAGAATATCGCTTACGTACAAAAGATGGTGTCGATATTACCGACAAGAAAAAATCTCAATTCAATAAATTTTTTAACAATGCACAGGGGAAAAAAGATTATAACGCTGTAATCACGCATATCTTTAACTGCGCCAAATCAGGAAACTATGATTACTACTCCTTTCCTTTTACGCAAGAACTCAAGCAAAAACTGACGGATTTATTTGCACATCTTCCATCAGACTATAAGAAATCATATGAGCAAGATGTTCATGCCCTAATTGAACAACACTTTGACAGCCATAAACAATTAGCCTGTTATAAAGATACTCTGCTAAAGGCCACATTTTCTGATCAGATAACCTGCCTTGTCTGCATTGCAATAACCTGGCCAATATGGAATGAAAATCCAAAGCAAGCTGCCGATTTAGCAAACTTTATTTTCCCATTTGAGTTTTCAGATGACACGGTTTTCTCTGAGAATAATGTGGAGATAACAGATTATGTTGATTCAGAAAAGAAAAATGCTGCTGCAAAGTCAGCAACTGCCCATCAGTTTTTTGATAACAATGACTATGAAGATGCAGCGAGAGTTTTCACAGAAATACAAAATTGCAAATTAGCTGATGACGATGTTATTGCTGATGCTTATTATTACTGTGCCCTGTGTATTCTAGACCATAAAGTGCGTATCAAAAAACGAACTGCCAATCATGGAGCAAAAGAGGAACTGTATGTTAATGCCAGACATTTACTATTAGAAGCTGTTCATCTTGGCAATTCTAATGCCATTCAACGTTATAAAACAGAATATAAACAAGATTTGGAAACAGTACCACTCATACGCGATTTTTCGCAAACGCACGGGAAAGCGAGAATTATACTAAATGCGGTAAATGAATATACCGCCGCATTCAAAGAATCTCTGCCAAAAGAAATGCAGGACGAAGAGGAAAGGAAAAAACTGATAACCTTTGCAGCAACCAGAGCCCAATGGGAACAGGAAGTTAATTCCATCAAAGATCTGAATACGGACTGTCGTTTTCTATTATTGGATGATGATTCAGAAAAAAATTTTCAGGACTTGATATATATACTAAACCATATATCTGCTTTGCAGAAGAAAACAGAATTGGCCAACCATACAAAAACCCTCCTTCGTTGGCACAAAACAGTAATTTATATAAGAGCAAAAGAAGCAGAATACTCTGCACTAATCGATACTGCATTAAAAAGATTAGGCGATTACACAATCCGAGTGTATATCATTGATGATAATAAATGGGCAGCACAATATCTGTTGTATCAGCATCCGTTGTTCCGCCCTATTCAGCACATTAATGCTCAAACCTTACGAAACACGGCTATAACACTTTCTTTTACCATTATTACTGATCAAAATCCAGACTTGGCATGTTGGTTGGTAAAAGAAGCCTTCTGGCTTGGATGTTTTAATTACAGCAAACTTACGTTTTCAATTAGTATCATCGGACCTGATGCAGCAAAGATTGATCAACGACTGCGTTATGACTGCCCTGGCATATATGGCAAAACTGCTGACTCTGATTCTATTTCCAAGGTCATTATCAACAAGCCATATGTAGTGGATTCCATTCACTCCAGCGATGCACTCAAAGCAATCCGCGAGTGTCAAAATCCTGTAAATGCATATAACTACTATGTGATAAATGTCGGTAGCAGTGCTGAAAATTTAAATTTTGCAATAAAACTAAGGGCTTTATCTATTCGTAACCTTGTTAATTCGAATCAGAAACCTCAAAACAGTTCACTTCCAATGATAACATTTTACTGTCCAAGCTTAAACATCGCTCACCTATCCGAGCATATGGTTGTTCAAAGTGTAGACAGTGGCGATCAGTGGTTCAATAACTATAATGTGAAACCTTTTGGTATCATAAATGATCGGTATTCTTTTGAAAAATTAGATGGTGGATATTTGGAAAAGGTAGCTCAATCTACACACCTGCAGTATTGTCGTATTGCAATTTCTGACTCTCGCACTCTGAAACTAGAAAAGCTGAAGGATTATTTTTCATGGAGTTATAATCGAGATTCATCTATGGCAGTAGCTCTTTCGATGCCATACCGCTTATTCCAAGTTGAAGCAAATACCAACGGACATATCATATCATCAGATTTAAGCACCACACCAGCTTTGGCCCCAAGTGATATAGAAGAAATGGCAAAAGCCTTTACTTCAAACTACTCATCTTGCAAGCAGAGCCTTCTGATGTATGAACACTCAAGATGGATGCGTTGGGTTCTGTCTCGTGGTTGGGAACCTGCTTCTTCTGATCAAGTTCTAAATTATATGAGAGCTGGGAATCCCAAACACCAGCTACACATAGCAAAATTGCATGGATGCATATGTGGATTGGATGAATTGAAAGATTTCTCAAGAGCACTGTGTAATGAAGCTGAATTTAGTAATATGCCTACTGCTCAAAAGAAACGCTATGCTAATGTTGGTGAAGCCGGCATTATAACACCGTTTGATTTCAAGGCCACGGACGACTCAAATATTGCATCAACCACTGAAATAATAACCACAGCACTATATCCGGAAGAATTCATCGAAGAAGATAATGTTCTGACTGAAAAATAAATAAACAGTTATTCAAATAGAGAATTCAGGGATGTTCTCGCCAAACGGAGACTTCCCTGAATTCTTATTCTAAAATTTCTATATTCACTTTTTCCACAACGCTCGCACAGCCTTAATCGACGGTTCAAATACGCTGCTCACATCTCTCAAGTCGTCTTCATTACTGTACTTCATATTGTACTGTTCGATTCTCGGCTTTAAATTTAACACTAAATCTTTGAACTCCACAGCGTCTCCATTCCCCAAAGTGTAACATTCATCTGATTAGCCCGTTCCGCAAACGCAGCCCTGCTTTTGTTCCTATAATCCGAAGAAACTGCCAGAACACCTTTGGACTGGAAGTGATCAGACACTGCCCTGATTTCATACACCCACTGCATATTATCATTGTCTGATGTCTTACAGGAGACCATTGTGGCATTCATTCCACTTAAGGCGATGATATCAATCTCATTTTTTACTGACTCAGCTTCGCCAATAATAGCCTGCTTGATTACTTCTCCCCTGGCTTTTACATACTCGCTGTATCCAAAGCAGGATGGACCCTTTCGATCTAACGCCTCGATTAGCAGCTGTTCCTGTGCAATGTCTTCTGCATCCCAGGCAATTTTGACACCAGTTTCCACGTCATCATATTTGCCAGATTCACGCATCAGGTAATAGACGATCAGTTCGAAGATTAGTCCCTGTGTTTTCATGAGACGCATTGTGGCTGTATCACAAAACGCAAAAGAAACCGTATCATCCTCCGCATTGATCTGCAAATTTTCAATATACCTTCTTTGCAGAAGATCCTGAAGAAAAGCCAACTTCACCTTTCTATGTGCTTCTGTCTCCCCGGAGGATACGATTGGTGCCTGCTGCACAAGGCGGCTTGAAACTTTCAAACCACCATTCATCGGAATAAATTTTAATGACTTATATCGTTCTTCTTCAGTTATCTGCTCATGTTCAAACTGCTGCAGCAAATTGCCAATCTCTGGATTTATGTATTCAAAATCAACCGAAACTACGTCCTCGACAGTATCTTTCTCATAATCGCGAATGATATGATACGTCTGCAATTGATCCAGCACACTGCCAATCATTGCATTCCTGAAAACGTCTTCAGAGAATGAACCAGAATAATGCAGTTCATCAGCTTCCAATTCCTGCTTTATTCCATCTCCGTAATTCGTGTCTTTTGCCGACTGGGAAAAGAATTTTGTAACTGCTGCCCACGTATTGAAGCTGCCCTGAGCTTTCCCTCCCACACCTTTGAGTCGCGTAGGTTCGCAGTATTTCTTAAACAATGCCATGATCGACTCGTACTCACTGCTGTCATAAAGGCCGGCATATTCATTGGCAATCCTTCCGCCCATAAGCTGAATATATTCAGCGAGCGAAAAATTCTTATCATCCAATCCTACGCCGACATTTTTATCTGTGGAAAAGGATATGATAGCCATATTTTGCAGATACTGCACAGCATTGATATTTCCGGAATACTTTTCCATCAGCCGCCCGATAGCAAGGGCCGCGTCATATCCCCAATTCGGCACGCAATTTATGATGATATCGTGATGTCCATACTTTACAAGTTGCTCCTCAAGGCAGGTATATATCGATTCTACATCCATGGCCGATAATGTTATGAACTCAGGTGCGGTATTACTTCCGCGGCTCTCAAAATACTTTTCAATCGCATTCTGGTATTTGCGGCTGTTAACCGCTTTTCCAATAAACACTGCATAAGCTATTCCCCCATCTAATGCATCATCGATAAAAATTCCACGAAAAATTCTAATCCAGTTCGTATCGCTTTATCAAATCTATCAGCTCTGCTTTTTCTGAATTTTTTCCAAAAAACCAGTTATATGTATCCCTGTTTGTATCATTTATTTCGTTCCAACAGTAAGCAAGCTGAATCAATTATACCTCCGAACTGGATTTTGACTGCAAGTACAACCTACCAGGGCACCAGCTGATTTCATTATTCATCGTAGAAGTCGGTCCATTTTCTTGCATTCTCGAGCAAATTTTAAAATCTGACATATTAAAGACGGTCTCGTCAACAAAAGCATACGCACTCTGCGTAGAAAAAACCAAATGAATGCCCAAAAGCGTTGCATTCATTCTGCTTCCCAATTCTTTTAAACGAAAGAATATCTCAGGGTATATCATTTTAAAATCACACGCTTCGTCGAAAAAGATTACCATATGCGGCATATCTTCCATCGGATACACTGAATTTTTCTGTAATTTCAGATATTGATATATATTAGAGACAGAATACTGTTCTAATATTTGATACCTATGCTGAACCTCTTTTTCAATAGCAGACATAAATTCTTCTACAGAGACATCTGATGCCTGTGATAAACAAATCCCGAGATGTGGAAGGCCCGCCAATGCGTGCACATGACCTCCCCCTTTCAAGTCGATAACATGAATTCTGACTTCTTTTGAAGAGAAGAACAGACACAATGACAAACTGAGCGTCAACAAAAATTCACTTTTCCCGGAACCTGTTGGTCCAACGATCAGACCATTAGGCCCATCGCCCTTCTGATGTAAGTCGAGGTAATCGCGGCTGCTATAACTGATAAAAATCATCCATTTACCCCTTAATCCACAAAAATCGGGCCGCCGTTTACCATCTCATACCTGATCTGCTTAACTCCTGCTGTCATCTCGTCCAAATCAACCACAACTGCCAACGGGCGTCCTTTCTCCAATGCCAGTTTCTCATATTCCCATTTACTCTCGTCTTCAGATACATACAGAAACGCTAGCTTATTTTTGGTGGAATCTAGCAGGAAATAAAGTTTCATCGGCACCTGCTCCTGTATCATCTCCAACAGCTGCATGTTCTGAGGACTGGATGATACACGATTGACTACACCGACCACTGTGCCAAGTACTGATCTCAGCAAACTGCAACAAATTTCACCCTCCCGAATATATACCCTGGTGATATCGAGATCTGACATGAGTCCGGCATTTTTCAGGATTTCCAGGCGTTCCGAAATCTCCGTATCAAGTGCAGAAAGTCCATTTACATGAGCATCACTCCCTGGCATGGAAGAATATACTGTATCATTACTTCTGTACAGGGCACCTTGGTTGGTATCCACACGTATGAATCCCAGTTCATTTTCATAGGTATCCATATCCACAACCTGCGCCATGACACCAGATGCTGTCGGTCTCTCCTCCAGCCAATGATTATAATCATCACTGACAAACAGCAGTGAAATCGTATTTCCTCGCTCAATCACATGATAAACGAGATAGGATGTCTGCTCTTCAAATGCCTTAACCACCTCCGCATAGCGCTTGTCATAATTGATTGTATCAATACTACCAAGAAAACCCCCAGTAATATAGGAGTAGTACAGTTTGCCTTCGCTGAAATATTTTTTGATTTTGGGATTTATCTCGTAAAGATTCTCCAAAGTGATAAGCCGCTCCATGGCTTCCTTAATCTGTTTACTTCTGTCCATCGTCTCAGATGGATTTTCCTGATCCATGGAGCCCTGCAGCACCCTCTGAACCATGGCCATGATATCATCCGTCGCTGCACATCCAACCTCATCTGGTATATCATACTTCTCAGCAAAATCTGCCAGATTATTCAGATTCTTTTTGATAAACGCCATGGTCCTATCCTGCTCAAAATTATACCGTCCGGGATGCTCAGGATCATGATCGGAACCACAGCAGATCAAAAAAGTTATAAGCCCAAGCGAATCCTGCGTTGCCCGCATAAAGTAAAACCAGGGAATCCCAGCCTCCACAGACTGCTCAATCCAATTGACCACTTCCGGAATATCCGGTATTTCTCGCGGATCATCATCATATCCTAGGAAGAAAACTTCCCAGCTGTTTCTCATCTGAAGTAGCTGCTCCCTGTCTGAAACAATATTGTCAATCAATGTTTCAATATTGGTAAAGTCCTCCATAAGGACATCTATCTTTGGAATTGGTACCATACATGTATCTGCCATTTATCTTTCCCCCTTGTATATTAATCCGGATAGCACCGTTGGTACATCTTCCGGCAAAGATCATATTGTTTCTGATAGCCACGGTCTGATGGATTCTGATCAAGCAGCCATTTCCAACCGTCTATTGCGTACTGCAGATAACATTTTCCCGAATAAGTATCAATCTTAAATCGTTCAAAAGCAGCCTCAGTAAAAATTCTATGACAATCTCCTTTGCGATCTTTTACCAAGACAGGAAACAATTTTTCCACAGCCTCTTCATACTCTGCTTTTGCGCTGTTGCCGTCAAAGAGGTGCTGGCTTGCCCCTGCCTTAAAGAAAAGAGTCAATGCATATTCATAAACGGCTTCCATACTCCTGATTTTTGTCAGGATTTTTCGACGCGTTTCCAGGCTTTCGGTATAAAACTCACGAGCCTGTGTAAAATTCCTCTTTTCCTCGCATATTTTGCCACAGCGGTTTAAAGTCACAGAATAAGCATACCGTGCCTCTATCGTACCATATTTTTCCGCTAGGCTTCCAAAGATTTCTCTTGCCTCAGAAAAGCAGTTATCGGCTTCTTCAATTTTCTTATTAAGCAGTAATGAGGTACCCCTTGAAAGAATAGCTTCGCCATACTGCCTTTGATGTTCATCCGTATCTTCAGCTACAAGGATTCTATCTCTTAACTGGACTGCTTCTGCAAATAACTGATCAGCCTTCGCATAGTCACCATGACGAATATTGATATCTCCAAGCACTAACAGGCTGGCAGACAGAGTAAACGCTGACTCAACAGACTGCAGCTTCTCATCAATTTTTCGATCTATCTCCAACGCTTTGATATACCATTTTTCAGTCTGCTCGAAATCGCCAACAGCATAGTAAACATCTCCGACCCGTTCACAGGCAACAGAAATATTGTGCAGATTATCGCTTGAAGACTTCTGTTCGTATCTCTTTTCTGCAAGTTTATGGTACTTGCTCGCATAAGCAATCGCATCATCATACAACCCCAGCCTTCTGCAGTTCTTGCCGCAAAGGTCATATGCCAGAGCATGATAATGCAGAAAATCTGAAGAACCGGAAAAGGAAGTAATCTGTTCCATCAGCTTGGCCAGCTGTTTCGCATACAATAGTGAGTCTCTGAAAGAGTTCAGTTCATATAGGCATGTAGCTAGGTTTTCAAGCGCCTGAATATATTTAAGCATTTCCTCTGGATCTTTTATCTCGTCAAATTTTCGTTCATAGATATCAACCAGTCGTTTTCTCCAAAGGATTGAATTTTCATAGTTGACTGCAATGCCATCACCCTTCCAGTACATTTCAGCCAGCTTCTTAACAGCTTCAGGAAGATTCTGCCGTGCAGAAGCCACAATCAGCGGCACCGCTTTTTCCGTATCGCGTTCCATATCAATACCGTTAAAAAATGCCAGACCTATCAGGAAATCCTTCTCCGGCGTTGATTCTGCCTCGGACGTTATTTCCTGAAGTGCATTTTCCAACTCATCGGCATCATCTCCATCCACAAGCACTCGGAGCCCTGGAAATATCTGTCTTAATTCTTCAATATCCGGCGCTTCCGTCTTGTCTTCATTTTTACCTGCCGATACAATCGTCTTCCCTTGATTTTTGGCAGAGGGATACTCTTCCCGAATCACATAATTGTCTGGTTCTGTAATAGACGGTGAGACTAGCAAGAGAAACACATCGCTCTGTTTCAAAGCGTCACCGATCTGGTCACTCCATTTTTCACCTGCAGACATAAACTCATCAAACCAAATAGAAACATTCCTTAACGATGGAATACTATGTATCGTATGCATCAGCTCATTGGCATATTTTCGGTCTTTCTTGCGATAACTTAAAAATATCTTTCCACTGAAAGCCTGTTTTATTCGTTCAACCTCCTCATTTTCCAGAAGAATGGCTCCCAAATCCCGGGCCAGTTTCTGGTAATATGATATTTCTGTCCAATCCGTCACCTCAGATCTGAGAAGCTGTATATCCCCATACCCATCGTGGATACAATTCATCTCCACAGCAAAATATTCCTCCAGACCGGATTCCACGGCGATCGGGAGGACAGGTATATGGTGTTCCATAGCAAATCCATATTCCCAGTTTTTTGCCAGACTGTCATTTGCCAGATAGTTTGTTGATATGATGACCACGAACAGCTTCATCTCCTGAAGTTTCATTCCCAGATCATCCAGATCGATATCATCTGCTGCCATAGAATCTTCATGATACCAGACAGCACAATTTGATATATCCAGTATATCGTCTGCAATCTTCACCATCTGATCCATATCTTCCGGATAGAAGGAGAAGAACACCTTCTGCAGACCATTTGGAGAGAAATCTCCCCTTACTCTGTATGAAAAATCGATGATTCTATCTCCCATGCATCTTTCACCCCTTCGTCAACAGGAGTTTCCTGTCTCATCTCTTATCGGCCATACAGCCTTTTATCCGATTCTCATCAGATACCCCATCGGTGAATCCAGCCGGATATCGCCAAATTCTCCGTTATCCAATCCATCTTCAATGATATAGGTATAAGACATGATAGTTTTCCCCGTCAGTTCCTCCACTGGTCAGTCATCCTGATTATCACTGACATACAGAAAGGAGAGCATCTTTCCAAACTGCGTTTCCGCTTCTACCGCATGATAAACAAGGCACCTATATCGCTTTTCGAACGCTTCTGCACTCTCTGCATAACTTGCATCATAATTTATAGTATCCATGGAATATCCGTACGAATAATAGAGTCTATCCTGACCAAAGTGGTTTTCCAACTTTGGTCCTAGATCGAACTTATCTGCAAGTACATGAAGTCTTCGGAGTGCTTCCTGCTTCTTCGCTTCTTTTGTTATATTCATTAATTCCCCCTAAAATAACCTACCCAATCACGCTGTATGTCCTCTCAAATTCGCCTCTCTCGACGAAATTCCAGTCACAGTCGGTCACATCGCCTGCATCATCATAAGAAATACTGTAGAAGACAATTATTGCATCCTCTGCAGCTACTTCTGTGGTTCCCCAAAGTTGCGCTGTATATCTCCGGTCTGAAGACGCCTCATCAATAACCAACCCCTTCTTCTCTATAAGAAATGCCACCTCAGGACACATCTCCAGCTTTGCATCCCATGCGGGCAGAGCCTTCGGTAGCTGTTCGAAGGTATCGCCTTCGATATGTCTGTTATTTTCCTCAAAGTATTCCTTATTGTTAGGATATGGCCTGCCGGTACTGTCGAGTTTGATCCAGTCACCTGCTATTGCTTTTTCTCCGCCGACGGCTCCATTGACTGCCTCCTGTGAATGGATTTCATAGCTTCCATCCCCAAGATCACAGATTTTTCCTTTTTGTATCAGTTCTTTTATAACGGCATTATCGCTTCCCAGTTGATAAGCCTCTACATATTTGCTTTTATTTTTAATCACTTCATACATGATCTTTTACCTCATAATGTCACATCAGCCCTTGCTTTTTGTGGATTTTAGGGCTATTATCAAAGTTTAACGGAGAAGTCGCCAACAGTTGACTTATTGTATCACAGATTCTTCTCATGAGCAATTGCCAAACACTGTTCGCCCCTCCGTTCTTTCTACAGTTACAGAGTTACCTCCGTCCTGATTTTTGGTGATCACCTCCTTAGTCCTGGGTACGGAGCTTGATATTATACAGTTTTCTCAGTCTTATTGTAGTTTTCCACCTCCTTCACCATGCTTCCCACCCCTGCTTCCGCAAGGTTAATGAACGATAATACACGGTCGCTCCAGCCGGCAATGAGGTTAAAGCGTGCTCCGCAGAACTGCTGTGTGCCATAGCCTTGAAGATCTACACCATGTACCCAGAAGTCTTTGTTGTACTTGCGGCGATATTTATCCGCAAGACCCTGGATAGTGGTTTCAAGGCCACGATTGCACTCGTTGTCAGAGAAATAGATAACTCGGTCGAACGGTTTGAAGCGCTTGCCCTTGTCGACTTCCAATGCATATTCCATCGGAAGGGAAAGGTCCGTGCCACCGCCTGCAAACGAATTCTGCAATGCGATTTCAAGAACAGAATCATACTTGCCGTAATGAGCAATCCGATATCCGCTCTCTTCGCTGTCTTTATACATAGACTCCGGGAATTGCATTCCACGTCGTCTGTAGTATTCGCGATAAAGCGTCTTCGATGCTTCAAAGTAGCATACGGTTGCGTCTTCGCAAAGCTTATTTGCCATTGCTCCAAGCAAAGAAGCGATATCAGCGCATCGGATGTCACTCTTTGCAGAAACTCTTGAGCTCATTGAACCTGACACATCAACAGCGATAAGTGTTCTGCCCTTGATTTTCTCCATGTTATCGACAGAAGCAGTAACTGCACTCTCAAGAGCACGGTGGATTTCGTCGGTCATAAGTCCTTCCTTCTCAAGCATGCGATATGCACTGAAGAAACGGAACGGAAGCTGCTTTGACTTCTTCACCTGAATCGGATTGGAAAGGGCCGCAAGCACCGGAGTGATATCCGCACCGGATTTGATGATATTGCGAAGGTTACGAAGCAATGCCATGTAGCCGACTCTGCCGGATGCGATAAGCTCGTCCCAGACTTCCTTCGTGTTTCCGCGAGCCGAAAGCTCCGTTTCCCAGGTATACGGCGTCACAAGTGTATCATTTAAGATCTTTCCGAAGAGTTCCTCAACTTCTTTGGACTTCGGGCTCGGATGCGTGATACGGAGAATATCACGTAACTTCATCTCTTTGGAACCGCCATTGTATTTTGCAAGCTGATACTCATCAAAGTTCTGGATTGCTTCTGCTATTCCACGCTTCAATGCGTTCGGAAACGGCTTGCCATACATGTTTTTGTAGCAGGCCATGATCTCTGTCATGTCATCCGGACGTTTAACCACGCAGCGAACAACCTGACGGGTAAATGCAGATGCCTCGCGCGCGATTACTACAGTAAGTACATGGCTTACGGTACGCATATTGAAGACTTCACGGGCAAAACATGCAAGATTGTTTACGAACTCCGGATGCTTCTCACAAAGGTCTGTTGCAAGTCGAACGATTTCGTTGTCTGTAGAGCCGTAGTATTTTTCCTCACCAAACATGGTGGTAACGACTGCAGTCATAAGCTGTTCCTTCTTGCTCATGCTATATGCTGCATAACCGGAATGGTTTTCGGTTTTGATTGTATTGGTTGTGTTGAACTTAGCCATTGGGCACCTCCATCTTTCTTAAGTATATGGGGAAATATGTGACTGTTTATATAAATAACATGCAGAGAATAGGCGATAACAGTAAACATAGTGCTTTCCCCTTAAGCTACAGAACAGCTACGCTGCTCCAGTGGGATTCGAACCCACATCCCTCGATAACCAGACTCGAAGTAACTGTCATCTGCACTGCCTATATATAATTACCAATGTATCTGATGTGTTTCGTCGTAATTTTCAACGACTCATCAGGGGCGTTACACCCGACACATCTTACAAGTACTTCAGAAGGGGTTCCGCTGGATCGTGCACTATCCGGCTTCACCACGCTGCGTTGCGCACCGCAGCACCTTTCTACGTACTGTCCTGCCTCTCTGGGGCGGGTAAGATATCAACCCTACCTCGTTGAATAAAACCTGATCTGTACATCTGACCATCTCCTCTCCTTTCGATGATTCAATATTAACCCCTTATTCCTGTTTCAACATCCGGGACATCCCACCGAAGCTGAAACTGCTTTTGAAACTTTGGAAGCACAATTTCGTTAAGTCTAATCTACCATTAGGCATCGGCAGGAAGGACTTCGTCCCCCCTCCGGTACAATCTTGATCACGATATCTTCGATATCACCCGACAGAGTAACCCTGCGGCCTTTATATCGGCCGATATTGCGATCATATACAGTAGCTGCTGTGATTGCTTCTCTCACAGCGTCTCTGACTCCTCTAGCGCCATATTTGCTGTGTTGTTCTTTCAGTTGAACCATTAGCGCCTCATCCATATGCTCCAGTTCCATCTCGTAGTTCTGCAATTCTTCCACCACAAATTTGCTTACAATATCCGTGAGCGCATCTACAGGAAGTTCGCGGAAAGCCAAACAGTTTGTAATCTTGCCGGCAATTTCCGGATGTCCACAGGCCTCGGCAAGCGTGTTTCTACAGATTTCCTTCTTTCGGAATGCTGACGCCTCCTCATAAGCCTTCATATCTACCGGAATATTGCTGGTTATAATGAAGATCACATGACTTAAATCGATCTCTGGAGAATTGTCTGCAAGACGAACCACGCCGCTAGAAAAGCATTCCATAAGCCCAGTGTAAATGCGGTCTACCGCCTTCTCTATCTCGTCCAGAAGGAAAACTTGATACGAATTAGAACGAACAGGCTCAAATACGGTAGGATCCTTATAACCTACATAGGAAGGCGGAGATCCGAAGAAGCGATTGACAGAATGTTCTCCTATGAACTCGTTTAGAGCAATCTGATGAAATCCATAAGTCTGTCCTGTCAGCTTCTCCAGTGCTCCCGGCAAAGCTTTTCCAACCTCGGTTTTTCCCACGCCAGTCGGACCAAATAAAACGATGACCTCAACCTCCGGCTTTTTCCTGCGAAGATTTGCTGATATCAGCTCGCTGATTTTCTTAATAGCCTCATCCTGTCCGTATATATCCCGCATTAATTCAGCGGCCAGTTCATCCGGCCAAACAGTTTTTGTCTGCTTTTTCTGCTCAAGCTCACGGACCTTATCCTTGTCCACAATACATTTTGAGTTGTCTCTCGACGTTTCCTTGGCTTGCGGCAAAGGACCTGTAGGATAGTCCGAGTCCTTCCCTGTCATCTGTTGATTTTCCCTCACCGAATAGCTCCATACCTGATCTGTATTGCAGATAGTTACGGTTCCGCCATCTACCTCTGGTTTAAACTCGATAATCATATCTATAGCAGGAACATCCTGTGGCAGACTGACATGCCCTACATCAATGCAGGTTTTATCGGCGAAATTGACATGATAGATGGTCATTTTATTTTTGCCGCGGATACCTTGAATTTTTTTCTTTAATCCGCTTTTGCCATCCATCAGAATGACAGATGTCAAATGAACCAGATCCTCATTGAAGCCAATGACGATACAGTCTTTATCTGAATATCTCATGCGAGATCCCCCTTTCATTTTGAACAGTCTGTGTCCTATAGTTACAGGTATTTACAGAGAAGTTCCACATTCGCCTTCTCATACTCATTGAATTCGCTTACAATTTCTTCGTCACTTTTGCCGAATACCGGTTCATACCAGTCTTGTGCGCTGAAATAATCGATATTGTCCCGGCTCTGGAATTCTCTGCCGTGCCGCGCATAAATCTCATTGATAATCAATTGGATCTCATCGTGACTGTAGTTGTCAATATCTGACGCTTCCAGATAACGTTCAGCACTATCCGGCATCAGATAAGCTGCCACTTCTGCAGTCTTTTCCGTCTCTTCTGCATCCCAATCCCACACATCATCTGAAGAAACGCTTTTGGCCTCCACCGTATCGATTGCAGCCTGGGCCTGCTGTGCATTCATGTAATTATTAATCGCCTGTTCTTCCGAAGAAATATGAAAACGATTATAAAAGAATGCTCCGATAAACAGCGCAATTACGGCACAAACAATGACAACCTTCCACGGAATTCCTGTTCCTGTAGTTGTTCTGACCGTATGATTTGTATTGACCGGATTTGCTGCCGTTCTGTTATTACCATTACTGTTTACAGCGGATGATCGGCTCGTTCCAGAGGTTCTCACCACTCCTTTGTTTTTTTGTGCTCTGCGGTCTGCTTCCACCTGAGACACATTATCGAGCGTAACCCTTCCGGTCCGGTCATCTTTATAGTAGCGTTTGCCATCAATTAGGACATAACTCATGTTAGGCACCTCCTTATGACCAAATCCTTACTCACAGGACTCATAATGAGCCTTGATACGAGTAAACACATCCTCATCAGTGAGATGACCAAGGACAGTATCATGTACTCTGTCCATCTCTTCCTGAGTTACCAGTCCGCTGATTTCAAGGAGGCCTTCATCAGCCATATACCCATTTGCAATGACACTGCATACCGCGCACACACCCGATCCCTGCCAAACTGTGTTGTCTTTTGGCTTCGGGCGACCTGCCGGCTCGTAATAGCAGATCTGCATTCCAAAGTTTTCAAACGGAACACCTGCCTCTCTCAGCAGATTATCCAGTTTTTTTAGTTCGTCGGAAGCATTGCATTCAGCAGAGCCACCGGAAAGAGCCAGCATCAGTTTAAGTAAATCCATTGTATTCATTTTGTGTTCCTCCTGTCTTTTGATGATTCAAGGATAACCGCTTCTGTTCATTTCATCATCCGGTAGCTTCTCATTCTGCTGAAACTACTTTTGAAATCTATGCCACAGTATTACCCCCAACGTCAGTGGGTACTTTCTCTACTCCACAATGCGAACATGACTCATTTTTCTGTGCCGATCCGGACTTCCAGGTAAACGGTTTACGTTCATTTTCCTGTCCAAACAAATGCATGTACGGATTCATATCCTGATCCACCGGATAGTTAAGCAGCACGGTACACTGATTGATGTACGGAATCAGTTTCGGCGTATACCCTGCCTCAGTTTCCATCAAAAGGTCAATGGCCAGCTTTGCCTCAAAAATTGCTGTAAGCTGGATATCCAGATACATTCCCGGTTGGAAATGAAGCTTTTCCAGTTCTGTTTCTGTCGCATAGAATCGCCTGCGCACTGCCTGATTGCTGTAATCGACGCCCTTATCTTCGCCATATGCGCAGGTATAACAAGCCATTCCTGCATTTGGTTTATACCAGAACACCTCTCCTGTGGAGGCACGCGGACCGCATCCTGCATCAATCATCGGGATACCATATTTATCTGCCAACTCATTGCAGACATAGCCACAATGGCGATTATCCGCGCAACAGAGAATAATGGAATCCTTCCAGATTAACTTTTCGAGTTCAGCAGGATCCACATGCTGAATCAGATCTCTGAAAGTGTATACCTTACAGTTCGGATTGATATCGGCAGCTCTTTCTTTGAAACAATCGACCTTATAGCGCCCCACATCGTGGATGCCGCACTCATGACGACAGACATTGTGATAAGCAAGGATGTCATTGTCTGCCACAATCAGGGAACCGATACCAGCTCTCACCAGTTCCAGACCGACCTTGAAGCCACCGAACCCAGTGCCGGTAATAATAGCTTGCTTTGATGCCATTTTGTCCTGCTCTACAATCCCCTGGTTTCTGGAGAAGACATCCTGTCTGGCGGAGTAATAATCGATATTAATCTTTGCGCCAGTATCATCTCTAATGGAAACTTCTGCCTGTTCTTCGTTCCAGATAACAGAAAGTCCGAACTGACCGGAAATGTCACCGGCTTCTCTCCCCATGTTCTCTTTTCTGAGTGCCACACCCAGGACGCTCGCATCTGTTCTTACGTCGTACAACGTATCCTGCACGATGTTATAGGTTTTAGTCTCCGGATGGTAATAGCCATGAAGTTTGCCCTCATAGCGCTGCTTTCGATGTCTTCATGACCATACTCCCTTCTATCTAAACAAAGATCTGATGATATACCTGATGGCAAATACCATAATCACGATCGGCATGACCGCATTAATCCAAGCCCAGGTGTTATTTGCAAATGCCGTTACGATAAACTCCTTATATTTGACACAGCTGACCACCACTAGCAGTGCTCCTGCTATGCTCCAGCCGATCAGGAACCGTTTGATCACGGTCCACACTGTAACTGCCTGATAATCCATATCCATCACCACCCCCAAAAACTTCTGCGAAGCTTCCACTTCAGCCGCACAACAAAATAAACAACTGCTGCTATCACGATCAGGATTGGAAAGCCAGAGGACAACAGATTGGCCATGAAAATAGCAATCCGTGCGGTTACCGCCCCAAAGTTAGCAATAATGCTAAATGCTGCCAGTCCCGAAAGCACAGAACAGATAATCAGCGTCAGCCTCTCGCCCGACAATGTTCTGACTCCGGTTCCTCTGTAGCTTTCCTGCTCAAAAACATTTCCACGTCTCATGCGTGTTCCACCTCCTTCAGTCCTGTATCTGTATGTGATGCCATCTTCCTGACCTCCTTTCGTTTGTTGTTAAGGATATTGTAAGGTCCGGAATCTATTTCTTATAGGTCTGCCTTCCGCTGAAGTTGAAATTTAAATTTCAGCATTTTTTGAAACCATTCCCTAACCTTACAGCAAATATGCACCGATAGCCTCACACCACGGCAGGAACTCCCGCCACTGCTGGCAGGAAATCCGATGTGCGGATCAGATAGACATTTGCATTTGCAGTAGTCTTAACAGCAAGATACTCTGATGTTCCACCAAATAATCCTGGTTTAGCGTACATATCCTGGCTCCGAACACGAAGACGTTCTTCAGTCTGAATCTGCCAGTGGACTGCACGCTTGAATGACACGAAGATATGCGGTGTATCTCCTGCAACAGGCACTGGATAATGGTACTGATAAGATCCGAACAAATCCCTGGACATATCGTCCGTTGCTGGCGGTGTACCATGATGGAACAGGACTACATTCGGAAAATCCAATTCTGCACTGCCATGCATTGCCTTTCTGACATTCTGTGAGACCACTATCAGTTCAACCTTTTCCTGACGTTTCACCTGCATGAGATACTGCATCAACTCATCGTTTTCGTCTGCGAACTGCATTTCATCGATGATGATGCGAACCCGCGGTACACGCTTCAAGGTATGGAAAATTTCCTCCTTCAGATATGCATTGAAAATGTTCTGATTACAAGAGCATGCGTACATGACCATTCCAGCCAAGTTACCCTTTGCACCGCTCTGAAAATTGTATTTTGTATCGCTGCCAGGAGTATAAATATCTTCAAAGATTTCCTCCAAGCGTTCGAAAAGTCTGCGAAGTACGATACCCGCCTCATGATTAGCACGGATATTATCGGCAATGATATTGGAAAGACCTACCTGTAAGGCAAATTCAGAGATAAAATCATCATCCTCATTCAAGATCTTTACAACAGCTGGCAAGGATACCGGATATTTTGCTGCAACTACATTCAGAACGGCAGCCGCATAGATCATGACCTGATCGGTCAGAATACCATATCCCATCTCTTCCGCTATCATCCGTATAAAGCGAAGAATCTGCTGCGCAGACATGCCGTAAAAAGGATGGTAATTCTTATCCGCCAGACAAGATGTCATAACACGGTCAATCTCATGCGCACCAACCTTCTGCTGTACAGCCGTCAGCAGTTCCGGATGACTGGAAAGCAGGATTGTGGGCATATCATTTCTCTCCAGACAGCCACAAAACAGATCCAGCAACATAGCCTGATTGCCTGCCTCCACACCACTGATCAGCAAATCTCCACGGATATTGCGGAAAAAAGATGCGCTGTCAACACAGCCTTCAAGCACGTGCCTAGTAGCATTCAACCGCTTACATTCATTGATAACCATTCCCTTATTACTCATAGTTTCACTCCTTCCAGCCAGACACATTCGCAGATATATCCGGCATTTAAGCATTTACAATTGTCCCTATTACCCCTATAGAAGCATTTGCAAAAATTGAGCAAGTCGCTCTTTACTGTTTCCATACGAACACCCTTAAATGATAAGAAAGCCTGTTAATCTGCAGTTATCAATACGCCCCTGCGGCAATCCTGCCACAGGGGGGATACATACATTATTAGATTAGCCGTACAATGGCATTGTGAACATGAACGGATCTTCGCCAACCAAAGAAACTACCGCTTCGCCATTCTTCAGCTTCAGCAAATTCCAGTCTTCCACTGTGTGACCTTCCCTCTGGATATTAAGGTTGGCCTGTTGCACGGAAAGACTGATATTCTGATAGTTCTCCCCCAGTCGGGCCGTGACAAATTGTCTGGTATCGTAATCACCAGATCTGAATGCCACAATGTTCTGGAAGGAGGACAAAATATTCTTTGCGCCTGACTCGCCATACTGCTCTTCCAGTCCGCATGTATTCTGCAATCCACACATCATCCTGACTCCAAGAGAGCGACCGAAGTTTAAACTATCGGACAAATGTTCGAGTTTTGGAAGAAGAAGCATTTCGTCCAACAGGAAAAACTTGTTAGTTTTTGTCTTCTGTCTGCCTCCCAATGAGTTCGCAAGAGTTCTGTCGATGAGGATGCCATACATAGGAGCAAGCAGACGCCCTTTACGCATATCATACTCTATGAAAACAACCTTGCTCTTTCCGCTACACACAATATCTCTCATAGAGAACTCTCTTGATGGATCAGCCTGTGCAAACGGACCAACAAACATCTTCTTCAACATAGATCCAACATATGAGTTCACGCCCTGTGTCTGGTTTCCCTTGCCTGAGATATAGTCAATACAACTATGCTGATCAGCCATGTAATCCAGACTGAGAATCTTCTTCAGATCCTCATTAGTACTATGTGTGAAGAAACTAATAAGCTCCTTGTTGTTCAGTTTTGACTGTTCAGAACTCCAGTATGTTCTCATGAAAAAAATCATGACAGCCGCCACCACCTGCTCGGCCATCGCAGGAAAGATGGGTTGGGTTTCGCTCTGCATAGACTGAAACAACTGCTCGCAAATCTCCAGTGCATCCTCATCAGATTCAGGCGTGTAGACGAGTCTGCCGTCATCCCCTCGCGGCATTACCTCTGCGAAAATGTTATGATACGAGGTAATCCTGCGATATTCCTCACCATTGCCAATGACAACCTTCATACTATCCGGAATTCTACTGCCGAACGTTTCAAGGTAATCTCCCTTGGTGTCAAAGATGATGAGCACTTCTCCTTCCTGCATGGTGGCAAGCATACGGTCCAGTGTCATATTAAAGAAATTGGTCTTGCCCGTGCCTGGGGCTCCAAGAGCTAGCAGGCCGTATGCAAGCATATCTCTGTTGAGACCAAAAAGTTTCTGCGTCTTTGGATCCTGAAACGCAACGAACGGCTTTCGTGACCGATCTGCTGTCCATATAGGAACAGGGTTATTGCCAATACTCTGTCCTAAAATAGTCTTCGTATACATGCCGCCATTTCGCTCCTGATTTCCACCCGCGCCAATTCGATTCTGGCCAAAATTATATGCCATAGTTCACTCCTCCTTTAAATGTCCATACCATCGCCATCATTATCTACGCCGCCACCTGAACCATCATCACCAATACCGCCTTCGGACACACCAGAATCTACAGAGCCATCAGTCACATCAGAAATTCCCGTCGTATCCAAGGTATTGGAGCCCGCCTGAACTCCATTCGACTCAACAGTCGAAGTTCCTTCGTTCGCGCCAACACTGTAGGTTGTCTGCATTCCCTGTGATTCCTGAAACTCCTGAACCGCATCGAGGTACTTTTCACTCATCTCTGCAGTAGACTTAATTGCATCCTCCTTGGACATGGTCGGATCATTCATGGCATGCACATAATAAGCATTAACTGCGCCTCTGAGGGTTGCATTATACTCATCAAGACTTACCGGATTTGGATTAAATGACATCTTTGTGTCCTCCTTTGTTGAAATATTGTTCTGTGTAATTTGCTGCTGAAGGCCCTTGTAGGTCGCTACCATCTCTGCCTTCACTACTGCCTCTGTATTCTTGTCCACAGGAACGTTGGTACCAAAATACTGATTCTGGAGAGTCTGATTAAGATCCCGCTCAAAATTCAGATTCTGGAACCGCGCTATGGCTTCCTGTGCTGTTGCATGATATCCTGTCGTTTCTATCGATTTCGCATACGCCGCAAATGAAGATTCTGTACCATATTTTTCGGTAAGAGCATTCAGTATCGCTCCCGTCTTCTCTTCCGCTCCCAAGAACGCATCTCTTTCTGTAGCCTGAAAGTAATAACAATAGTACCCATTCGCCGTCTCACCGGTTAAATACTGACTACCAAGCTGATACCTTCCATCCTGCAGAACAGCGCTAGAAGTAAAGCTGTTTGCCTGGTACTCTACTGTCTTTCTGGCATCATCAATGGTAATCGTCCCATCAATGATTTGATCTTGGAAACAATGAGTATTCTCATGAATGACGGTATTGAGACTTCGCACATTGTAATCACTGACCACATGCTGAATGGTTTGGCCGTTATATTCAAAGGACTGAACTCCATTGACAGCCATATCCTGGTTTACATTGATCACTCCATTGGCCGCATTACCACTCTCATTTGCCGGCAGATCCGCGAAACGTACTTCCGGCGAACCAACCTCACCTTTCTCAAGAGCATCACGATTCACTGTCTCTTGAAGAAGATCCAGTTTTTCGTTCTCTCCAAGATTGCTATAAACTGATTCGCGGAACATGGCATAGAGCTGATCATTACTCAGATTCCCGTACCGGGTGGGATGTATTCCATACGCTCCCATCCAGTCTACCTCCGCATATTCCAGATTTTCAGCTCAGCGATTTCAGTATTGCCTTTGCCAAGCTCGATCATAACTTCCAAAGCCTTCAGAAAATCTCTGCTATTCCAGATAGCCAAAATCATCGGCAGAGAATACTGACCAATGTAGATGTCCGTCAGCTTCTGATCTTTTGCCCATTCCTCAACGTTTTGAGCCAATACCGGAGGACTGTTTTCCAACATCTGCATGGCTGTATCCTGTGCAGCCTCCCTTGTAAATCCATATTCCTGGCAGATTCTTTCTACCAGATTCGTGACATTTCCTTTCTTCATGTCATCACGCTCCCTTCTGTCCTACTGTTCGCACGACTTTTATCCTCAAAGAATACAGATAACGGCGCAGCGCCATCACCTCCTTATGCCGCCATCTCAGCTTCATAATCTACAGAATCGACACTGACCAAGATGTCCTTGTCTTCTTTGGCTGGCTTTCTGATCGTGCACATAACCTTGGTGCCAACAGGAAGTCTTCCTGTCCAGTAACCGAATGCCGGAACAATCTCATTATGATTATCGATATCGTTTTCGATATTCAAATCAATATACACCCCTCCTGATTTGTTCTGTCCTTTTACAATGCCATTTACAGAATCTCTTAAACTGATCATAGTTTCTTCGTTGTATCCAAAATCCCACATGCTTTTTCCTCCCTGAATCTGTGTTGTTTTCTGTTCTGATATAACTATCTCACCTGCCGGGAGTTTCATCACTCACGTTAAATTTCATCCTTAGAAATAGCTCTTGAAACTTTATCCTCAACTGTGGTCCGGGTAGTTGTTCTGTTTCTTACGATTGGTCAGCATACCGCAGTGTTCCACATAGTAGGCTTACCTACTTACCTACCTATTCTGCACATATCTATACAGGCAACAAATTGATTCTCAATAGCTCGTTTAACCTTGGGATAAATGTGTCCCGGAGTCAGAGAAAACAAGGCCCAGAGTACAATCCAGAGAAGGCTCTGGTATACCCCAATCTTCAAGCCAATCTCAAAAAGAACACTTCCAATCAATGAACAAATAATACTGCTCACGATAATGATTGGAATGCTGGAGTCCTCCATGTATGCCAAAAGCATCAGGCTTCCAATAACAGTCCCAATAATTGTCAAAAACAAAATCCTAAGAAAGCCATATAGAGTATCCCAGCGCTTCATATATCGGATAGAAAGAAGATTTCTATCCGAGTAGAAGGATGCAGCATTTTTCATTGCTGAAGCCAGATCGGATGCATTCTGGATATTCACAAATACACCGCCGGTAGTTTCGGCCATTTTTGTCATAATCTCACGGTCAACAGAGCCAAGACCTACCGTGCTGATGTTGATATCCAAATCGTAATATTCTTCAATTGCAGCATTAAATTCCGGCATATTTCCCCTGAACCAGAGGAAACCATTACTTAAATCAGTTGCTGATCCATCGGTAAGGAAGACAACCTTCGGATTAGATCCACCATCCCATACGCCATTTTTATAGTCTTGCAGGATTCTGATGATTGTGCCACATATGGCGGTACCGCCATCGCTGTTAACCGGAATTGGCTCATACTCTGCATCCAATGGCGCCATATCTCGAATAATCTGTGTGTCATCAGAAAAGGTGTATACCATATAAAGGAAACCCTTCTCTGTTGCTTTCATTATCTCAGGAATCGCTTCATAGCGAAGACCGCCAGGATCATTGCCACTCATGGAGCCGGATTCATCAATAACGAAGATATAACTGGTTGGTTCAATGGATTTGATATTAGGATTGCATTCATAAATAAATTCCAGTCCCATTACTAAAACAAATATGCCAATCAGGCTGCAGATGAAGTATGCGGCCATATGACCGAAATCCACAAAAAGTTCACTCTCTTTGTTAAAGGATCCTGTTATCATTGAGCCCAACAGCACTGTAAGGAAAACAGCCGCAAACAGGACGGCACAGAGAGAACCAATCATTACGGATTCCGATAACTTATCACTATAGGTTGTGTAGATATAGTGGCAGCCAAACCAGGAGAGAACACCTGCAAACACGCTCATGAGCGCAACGGTTTTGTTGATGTGCGATTTCATTACATTTCTCATATAAATCCTCCTATTACACCAGGCAACCAGCATCGGACTACTAGCTGTCTAAAATTATGTATCGATGCATCCTAAGATCCAGATAATTGTCTTCCCCCTTGCGATTGGTCAGCATACTGCAGTGCTCCGCATAGTAGGCTTCCACATCTGTCTTATGGAATCTGCAGGGAACCACCGGAGAAAACAGTCTTACCTTATCCTTGTACAGAAGTTGCACATGTTCATATGTCAGGGGACCAGCCGCCTTACCATTTGCCTGTGTCCTGAACAATTTCAGATAAGAATCATAATCTCTTACCTCATCGATCATCCCCGCTCTAACCAGACCCACAAAGATAGCAGCAGATCTAGCCTGACAATTCAATGATTTTGTAGCCAAATCTGTAAATGCCGTGTACTTTTCCTGAAGAAGTTTATTTTTTACCTCCTCATTTTCTGGTTCCAGAAGGGCATTCAGATAAAGAAAGTCATAAAACTGAGAAATATGATGGGCTGGCGCATAAAACGTTAACCCATCAAGCTCATACTGATAGGAATGCATTTCCTTCGCCGCCTCTTTAACCAGCTTCTTACACTCGCGCCCTGGAAGGAATCTATATTCTGGAAAAGGACCAATTCTCTTTGCACCATCACCGTAAATACGCGATGATTGAAAAGCACTTTCTACTGTAGTGATTCCCTTCAGAGTCCTTTTGTTCAAATGCATTGCGCTTAGTTTAGCTCCAAGTGACATCAGACTCGAAGATGAAATCTCCAGAATCTTTTCCTTTGGATATTCCATTAGGAAATTCTGATGTAAACCAATTTGACATTTTCTTTTCTGGCTCAGAGCAAAACCTCCAAACCAATCAATATTTACGTGAACCTCTTCAAAAAACGGATATTCCACCTTACTGATAAATACACTCTTTTCAGCCATAAACTTTCTCCTCTCTGAATGAAATGCTCACTCTTCATTCAAAATGCATTGTCGTTTAATCTGATATAAGTATTACATGTAAAGCCAGTTTCTTCATCGCCATAGAATTGCAAGGATTGAAATAAAAATGCTGAAATCTTGAAACAATCCACAAAATTTTAAGCAATAAAAAGAGCTACAAACAATGTTGTAGTAAATAACAACAATATCTGTAGCTCTTAATATCATTATATTATCATATATATTACAGAATACAATTATTTCAGCGGCTGTATTCGGGCAAATTGATTATTATACTTAATAAATTACTTCTTTTTTCTTTTCTTAGTAGCAGACCTTTTTTTCTTTCTGCCTAATACGGCTTTAAAAGCACCCTTGTCCTTTTGTGCCATTTTTAGAGATGTGAATAAAGCCTGATCTAAATATTCTTGGCTTTTCTCTACCTCTCCTATCATGCCAACATTCGCAGCCATAATAATGTTCGTAAACATTCTTGACTCTAAATCAAGTGTTTTGTCCGCTAATCGTTGTTCACATATATCCATCATTGCCGGATAATAAAATTCCTTTGCACTTTCACTATCTTTTGGATATCGTTCTGCCAGACTATATCCCATCTCAAACATAAGCTTAACGAACACAGTTTGCTTTTTCATATCTGGCCATATATACTTATACAAAAATTTAAAGATTCGATCCACAAGAATATACAAATTTTCTGGCACTTCTTTATTATCTATTATGCACTGAAATATACCTATTAACATATCCATTACAGCATGCGCTTGTTTTTGTTGAATAAACTCATTTCTTGTATCCTCCAATGTATCGAGACATTTACATAAATATGCTACTGCAGTTCTAATTTCTGTTATCTTTCCCTTTTCACTGAAAAGCAAATACATCTGACCAGTCTCACTATATGCCCTTGCAAGTGGTATTGCATACCGTTCTCTATTGACTTCTGTAAGCGTTTCCAACAATGAAATTCCTTTTTCAGAATAAGCTATAGCTTTTTCATTGTTTTCAAGTGATTCATATGTATTAGCCATCTGAATGTAACATTCTGCAAGTCCTAGCCCACCACGTATAGGATTCTTTTTATACAGATACAAATACACATTTTCGCACTTATTCAGATTTTCAAGTGATTGAGAATAATTTTTACCATAATAAATAAAATACACGGCTTTATTATTATATACATCTCCCAATGCTTCTGCATATTTCTCTGGTGTTATTTGATAACCTTTTTCTAATATACTTATAGCTAAATCATGATAATAACTTACATTGGTTCCATACACTCGTTTCACATCATTTTCTCTTATTATTTCTGCAAGATTATTATACACATCCGCAAGGAGTTGATCTGAAACATTATTTTTTTCCAACAACTCTTTCGCCCTTGTAAATGATTCAATTTCCCTTTTCCAATCACAATTTTGGTACAAACAGCCCCTTTCATAATAATACCTAGCTAGTTCAAGCTGGTGCTCTGCTGATTCAGTATTGTCCTTACAAGCCTCTATTAATATTTCTAATCCTTGTTCTATATAATTAGCTTTATTTGATGTACCAATTCGGCTGTATTTCAAGCAAGCTTTTGCATACTCAAACGCAAAAGCTTGCTTATCCGTATTATAAAGATTTTCTATTATATCCAGATACCTCTTAAGATATTTCTCAGCCATAGAACAGTCATACTGTTTTAAATAATACATTCCAGATACAGCATACAATCTAGCCCATGTTATCGGCTTTATTTGCCGTTCCGGATTATTGGCTAAATATTCAACTTTTCTGATTATTCTTTCTGACGACTTTGAACTTTGATTGTCAAGATATTCTACATAGTCTAATATAACATCAATATCTACATCAACCGATGCATCCACATATTTCATTATTTCCTCATAACAAGAAATAATTGTATGTATTGTATCCTCTGATTCTTCCAACATTTTCTGAATATGAATTGAATACTTATACATCTGGATAGCATCCCTGATTTCCTGACTCAAGTTTGTGATTTGAGCGTTTAGGTATTCACTGTATATCGCATCTACAGTCTGTTTATTCAGAATTTTTGATGCTTCTACAATCTTTCCCGCCTCTAGATAACGATAAGCCTTTTTTACTATTTGTTTCATTTCTCCATTAGCCACGCTCCTATGCATTTCAAAGAGCATCTTCAGGGTTTCATTTTCCTCCTTATGAATTTTCTCACTTACTATATTCATCGCATCATCAATCTCTGACAGCTTAACAATCAGATCACGTCGTTCATAATCATTCGAAAATTCCTTTGCAACATTTTCATACTCATGAGATAAATTGTCCAATTTTTTTCTAAGATTGATTAAGGTATCATTTTTAGAAAATATGTTCAAACTACTAACATCAAGTAAATCTTGGCGTTGAATTTCATCGCTAATACGACCGTCATCAACAGATATACTAAATCCTGGAATATGCTTGTCTGCCAACTGAATAAGAATACTTAACTTAATACTATCAACATTAGAAAATTCACTATAATAATGATTCATTTCACAATCTATGTATCTTTTTAAATTCACTATTTGCTCACTTTCTGTGAGTACTTGATCAAAAAAATAGGTGAATATTTTAGGATATTTTTTCTTTTTGAAACTCTCTACTGCATACTTGAAATCTTTTTCAAGCAATGTGTCAATTTCAGAAAAAAACAGAAAAAAAGCTATCTCTGACTCATCAATTAAAATTTTATGTTTTTCTATTTGTACAGTCCAATTAGTTGAATTATTAACAATATCTGGCTCAGCCTGAATATAAATCCCCCTTTTTAACATTTTCTCATTTAAACTCAAAATAAATCTTAAGATTTCGTTTCGTTCATCTTCATATTGAAGTTCAGATGCTCCCAAAAAAAATAAAATTTTTGTTAATTTTTTATCAGGTACAGTGTTGATGTCACTTTTTTTAATATAATTTTGAAAATATGATAACAGATATTGTTCAACTTCTGTTTTATAGTTTGAATAAAAAATAAATTCTCCTTGATTCCCAATCGTATTTTTAATTCGTTCAACATAATCAGAAAGCTCGGTTGTGTCTTCCCTACAAAAAGCCAAAATTCGTGGTTTATTTTTACTATGCAGCGCCACTTCAAACTCTTCCATAGTATAATTTCCACATTCAGAATCTGTTAACATAACAAACAAATCACTGTTTTCGATATATGAATTATACTCATCCTGTTTTCTTTTTTCTGGCACTGCATTGTCAAGTTCTTCACAGAATTTCACATCAAAAAAAATAGATTTATTAACAAGTCTATTGTTCCATTCACAAAAAAGAGCTCCCATTCGTTTTCTTTCACTGCAAAAAGAAACGATTGATGACGCAACAAATATTCGTATTATCCTCATCATTTTTCACCTCTATTTTTCTTTATATCGCGGTCCTATCTCATATAATTCCCCCAAATTTATGTATGTAGCAAAAACCTTATTTCCATCAATGTCATATTACGATACATCATGGCTTCCTTTTTCCCAAAGATAATCAAATTCCTCAGAATACAGCTTATATGATAAATTTGATGAATCAAAAATACTCAGGCAATCCTTTTCCGGATATGGATTTCCATATGTGTAATATGAAATTTTCATTTTTCCTTTTTGTTCTCCATAAACATTATAGTATCTACGCATCAATGGTACTTCTGCTAAGTGTACAGAGACTAATTCCGAATATTTTTTTGAAAGCTCCACCCAATTGGAAACATTTTTATCATAACCATAATATTTTCTAAGGTTATGCCTCATGTGTTTTGCAGTTTCTTCCACCGTATCTTTTTCATTGATAATAACTCTTAACTTAATTCTTTTTTCAAGAAGATGCAATAACAATTCAACCACTGCAGAATTAAGGTGCCATTCCGACCCACCTCTAAAATACATATCTATTCCAGAGACACTCGTTATATCATTCAAACACGTTGTAATAAACGAAACCGTATCTACAGATTTACCAGTTTTATTCGATAGATTAAACACTTGCCTTTCACTCAGCACGATTGCTTGATTCCACAAATAATCAAACTCGCTTCGATATAACATAAAATATGGGGACTTGCAATTAAAAATCGATTGAAAGTTCTTATCTGGACGAGCATTATCATAAGTATAATGCTTCACATTGACAGAATCCTTATGTGCATCTTTCATATGAAACGAATAATATCTTCGTAATATAGGTATATCTACAATTCGAATCTCAACTAAATCTGGATATTCCCTGCTCAATTCTTGCCAATTTCGAATACATTCTTCGAATTTCATATAATGTTTGTGTTTATGACGCATATGCTTTGCCACTATTTCTGATACATCTGGGAAATTCAATAAAACCCTAACCTGTATTCTCTTATCAAGAATGGTGTATAACTGATCATTTTTCTCTATACTTGTAAACCATTCTGCTCCAGCATGAAATGCCATATCTATTCTCTCTATACTTTCACTATTTACAATACAATCTCCAAAATATTTCTCGGTAGAAATAAACTCGGTTTCTATAGTAGTATCTCTTGTATTCTCTTCCATCTTTCTTGTATCACTTACAAAGGTATACTTCAAATGAATCAATTCCTGTGGCATGTAACTTATAATTTTATCAATCATAGCAGGCAAATATTCTTGCGTTCCAGAAACCCCATTATTTTTCTCAAGACCATAAAACTCTTTCGGAATTTCTGCGTTCCACTTTTTAGGCCATTCAAATCCATCATACATTATTGGTATAATTACCTTATCACAACGTACTGCTTCAATAATTTCCCGTCGAACCCAGTCATCCTCATTCACACATCTGTTCAAAGCATCTTTTGGAAGAATCAAAATAAATGTGTGCGCTTCACGAATTGCAACCAATATCTTTTCATCAAACTTTCCGGAGCGTAATTCCTGAAGATCAAAAAAGCATTGTATCCCCCTTTCTTTTAATCTGTCATAAATAACCTGTGCCATCAAAAATCCATTTTCTCGTCTATAACTAATAAAAGCATCATAATGAGTACTTTCTACCATACATATCGCCTCTTTTTATATCCAGATTTATCTAAAAATTCCTGTTTTTTATTTATATTTATTCTACACTGTCCTTACACCCAAATCAACTCCCTTCTCCGGCTTACTTCACCGGGGGAATATGTAAATGTTTATGAGATAGCAAGCGAGAAAAGAGATGAGAATGAGCCAATGCTGTTTAGCTTAGGAGAATAGATTGAAAATGAGTCAGACGCGGAACCGGAGGAAATGATAAAAATTTATAATATGGATGAGATAAAAGACGAAATGGAAACATATGTAACTCCGCCAACGGATTTTCCAGGCGCAGATGAAACAGAGGAAGAACTGGATTTATCAGAGTGATTTAGAAAACGGAGGATTTACTGAGATGAGAAAATCAGTAAATCCTCCGTTTTCAATTTTAACCAGCCTTTAATGACTCTTTATTCCGCCGAATCCGAAGAACTGTCATCTTCCGTCTTTGCCGCAAGCAGTTTCCCGTAATTTTCCAGCATGGTCTTCACGTTATTTTTATTCACAAGAGACGGCACTCCGTCCTCATCTACCGTGTAATAGAAGCTCGAATCATACGGGCTGTAAGCAAATGTCAGGTCGCCGTCTGTCATATGGAAGACTGCGGTAAACTCGGCATCCTTGGCCTGTACGAGGCTCTCATCCTTCGTCTGCGCCTTCTGGCCAATGAGTGAAGAATAGAATGTGGTAAACGTTGATTTATCAATCGTTTCATCGCCGCAAGTGTAACTGATTTCCTGTGTTGTGGAATCGCTGTCGTCATCCTTTTTCTCTTCCACATGGCGTACATACGTCTTCGTCTCGCCGTTATACGTAATATCAAGACTCGTCAGATCCGATACATTTTCCATGCCGATATACATGTTCCAGAAATCAGATGCCTTCTTTCCGGTGAAGGTTTCAACGTTCGAAGCCGTCATCAGATGAACTTCATTCGAGCCGTCCAGCTTCACGTAATAAGAACCGCCGTCCTCATTTGCATTGCCGACATACAATACCAGATCTTTCTCCACCGTAACGGTTGTCGTTTCGGAAGAAGAGCTCGTTGCAGTGCTGTCGCTTGATGCAGAATCTGTTGTGGAATCCGAAGAAGTATCGGCCGTCGTCGCATCATCCGAAGCAACCTCCTGCTCTTCTGTGTAATGCACGCGAATCGTCGTCTTTGGCTGATCCAGTCCGTACTGGGAAAGATCCGATGCGTTGTACGTAACAAGATCTCCAAAGCTAAGAGATGCCACTGCACTTGTCATGGTGCCGATCGAATCCGCATCACCGCCATGTGCCGCTCCATCTGCGTCCACAACCTGCCATTCATCCGTCTGAAGTGCCGAATCAGCAGCGCTTACTTCTTTTGTCAGCGTATATCCGTTCTCACCCTCCACCTGCAGCTTTGTAATGTTTTCCGCCGTCACAGATGGCATGGATTCCGTTGTCGCCCACTCCATCATATCGGACGGGAACATCGTTCCAAGCGATGTGCTTACCAGATAAACCTTACTCGTATCATCGTTCAGATAAATATAGTATCTGCTCGAGCTGTTCTTATCTCCGACATGAATCGTCGTTTTCTCGTCTCCCGCAGTCACTACAACCTCCTGAGACGGCGTCTCGAGCCCGAAATCGGCCATAGAATCGATTTCATCGCCTTCAATGACTCTTTCTGCTGTCATGCTGCTAAGAGAGTTTAAAACGCTCGTTATCTTGCCCTCATCCAGTGGGAATCCATCCTCCTGGTCGTATGTCCAGATATCGGTATCATCGTCTCCTGCTGTTTTCGTAAAAGACACCGTCTCTCCGTTGATCTGGAACGAAAGCGCTGTTACATCATCTTTTGAAAAATCAACCACTTTTTCGGCGTCTGCACCAGAATCCGAACTGCTGCTGTCCGCATCGGCGGTGCTGTTTTTCTTCGTCAGCACCACCAGTACGGCAAGAAGCAGTACCAAAAGGATCAGGCAGGCCGCCATCTTTCCTTTTTTCTTCATCACTGTTTTCTCCTCTTCATCCAGATCATCACGCCAATCACAACAAGTACCAGCGGAATTCCCGCAATGGTAATAATAGACCAGGTGTTAACTGCTCCCTGTGTAAATACCAGGTTTGTATAGCTTGTGCTCTTGCTTGGAATAACAACGGTCTGCTCCACATCACACATGGAGGTCAGTGCAGTCGCTGCCAGCTTTGAGTTCGCACCGCTGATTGCCTGGTCAATCTGGCTGCTCAGCATCGATGCACTCGAGAAATAAATGATCTGTGTCTCTTTATCATCTACGGTCTCTGTGATGGAAACGCCAAGGTCAAATGCGCCCGTCTCACTGTCCGCGCTCTTCGACCAGGTGCTGTTCTCCGGATCATTTTCAATATAAGCGTCCTCGGCGGTCGTCAGAAGGCTCTTGATCGTAATGGTATCACGATAAGAATCGAGCTTCTGAATTGCCTGTGCAACCGGCATCAGAATGTAATTACTCTTTACTTCGGTTGTAATGTCATCACTCTGAATGTTCGGCAGCAGATAATACGGCATCTGCGGATAATAATGCTGGGAATCGGTCTCCACAACAATTCCGCTGGAGCGTTTCACACCGTAATTTTCCAGTATGGAATCCAGATTCGGCATATCCGTTCCGGTATAGCTGGTGAACATCAGAAGTTTTCCGCCGTTTTCCAGGTAGGTAATGACTTTATTTGCCTCATCCTCGGAGAAATCGGTGGTCGGGGACATGATCACAAGCTCCTCGGCATCCTCCGGGATATCGTCTGTCATCAGGGCAAGATCACTGATTTCCACATTGTTTTTGTTAATGGCATCACTAAAGTTTGTAGAGAGATCACTCTCGGAAGCCTCGCCGTGGCCGGTTACCCAGTAAACCTTCGGGTTGTTTTCACTCGTCACATACGTGATGGCGCTGGTAATCTGACCCTCGCCGTCAAAGCCGGTTGTCTGTGTCTGATAGGTCTGATAGTTTGTGGAAGTCTCCCACATATCACTGTTGCTGACCACCTTGCTCTTATCGCCGCATACGACAATTACACTGTTTGCAGCTACCGTCTGATCGGTATACTGACTCGTAAATTTCGGATACAGATCCGGGTCTTTTGTCTCTACTTTGATATGGTCAGAAAGCTCATCGTAGTGCTCCAGCAGCTTCTCGATGGTGTCATCCTCACTGCCCTTCTGCACAATATAATACAGGGTAACGTCTTGATCGAGATCCTTTAATGCCGTTTTCGTCTCATCTGTAATGGAGTACATTTTCTGCGTACTCAGGTCAATCTGTGTTTTGCTGGTCGGAATCTGCGCCACAATCAGGTTAATAACCACAATCACAGCCAGAACAATCACCGTCATAATCGAAGAATAAGAGCCCTGTTTCAGATGCTTTTTCTGCTCCTCGCCGGTAAACACTTCCTTCAGATGTTCTTTGGAGAACGTCTTTTTCAGCTTTTCTTTAATATTAAAATTCATTTTATGCTGTTTCTTTTCTTTCTTTTCGCTGCTCATCGTCTCCACCTCCTAATTCCAGCGTTTCTTCTGCAGGGACTGCATTGCAAGGAAAGTGCAGATTGCTATGACGGACAGGTAGTAAACAACACCGCCGATGTCCAGAATACCGTTCACAAAGTTATCCATATGGCCTGCCATGTTGAATACACCGAGCAGATCCTGGATTTTGCCCTCGAGAAGGGTGGATTTTGTGAAGTAAACTGCCGTCAGCGCGCCTTCGCCGATCACGGCAATCACACCTGTAATGATCGGGTTTTTAATCATACTGCCGATCCAGAGGCATACCAGTGCAATGATGATAAAGAAAGCAAAGAAAGAGCTTCCGGCTCCTTCCGGGAAGAAGTTTGCGATACCGCTCTCCACGTAGCACAGGAACAGGATCACAAAGCCGACAACGGCTGCGATGACCTGGCTCTCGGTGATGGAGGAAACGAACACACCGACCGAAATATAGGCTGCTCCCAGCAGGAAATAGCCAAGGATCGAAGTGTAGGATACAGCGTAGGAAACCGTTCCGTGGGTTCCAAGAAGCAGCGGATACAGGCACATAATCAGCACTGGAATCACATAAATGGTGAGAAGTGCCAGATATTTTCCAAGGATAATATCGGAAATTTTTACCGGTGCGGTAAGGAGCAGCTGATCCGTCTTATTTTTCTGCTCCTCCGACAGGACACGCATTGTCAGAACTGGTACTGCGATCAGCAGAATAAATGCGGAATTCTGCAGCGCGTATCCGATCTCCGGGTAACCCTGCTGCAGGTTGATGGCCGTAAAATACAGGCCGAACAGCGCCAGAGTAAACGCCATAAACAGATATCCGATCATGCTTGTCAGATAGCTTTTTAACTCTTTTTTATAAATCGCCGTCATTGTGCGTCTCCCTCCTCCTGTTTTGTTTCAGCGGCTGATTCCGCTGCATCTGTGCTTTTTTCTTCAGACGTTTCCCCGACAGCCGTTTTGTCTGCTTCTGGTTCACATTCTTTTTGTTTCAGCTGTTCTTTCTCTGCTTTTTTCAGCTTTCTTGCAGCCTTTCCGGAATCATCGGTCAGCTCCAGGAAGACGTCTTCCAGAGACATCGAGGAGGAAGTCAGCTCGAGGATCGGGCAGTTGGCCTTTGCCAGTGCATAGAACAGCTCCTCGCGGATATCCTTATCCTTTTCCGTGGTAATTTTTACCTTAATCTGCTCCTCATTCGGCGTATTTTCATATTGGATCTCTTTTGCATCGAGCGCATTAAGCGCCGGAACCAGCTGCTTCCTCGTTCCGTGAACGGTACATGTAACCGTGTTTGATCCAAGCATCAGTTTACTTAAGTTTTCCGGGGTATCACTCGCAACGAGCTGTCCCTTTGCGATAATCATGACGTAATCGCAGACGGCGCTGACCTCGGAAAGGATATGGGAACTTAAGATAACGGTATGTTTTTTGCCCAGTGATTTAATCAGATCGCGGATCTCAATGATCTGCTTCGGGTCCAGACCTACGGTCGGCTCGTCGAGAATGATGATCGGCGGATAACCGAGCACCGCCTGTGCCAGTCCGACTCTCTGACGGTATCCTTTCGACAGGTTCTTGATCAGACGGTTCTGCATATCGGTGATCTTCACCAGATTCATGACCTCAAGAATCTGTTTCTTTCTCTGATCCTTTGGAATTTTCTTTAATTCCGCCACGAATTTCAGATATTCCAGAACGGTCATGTCCGTGTAGACCGGCGGCAGCTCCGGCAGATAGCCGATGCATTTCTTTGCCTCCTCCGGCTCCTCCAGGATATTGTGGCCGTTGATCAGCACTTCGCCCTCCGTAGATGCCAGATAGCCGGTGATGATGTTCATGGTCGTTGATTTTCCGGCACCGTTTGGGCCAAGGAAACCATAGATCTGGCCTTCTTCTACGGTAAAACTCAGGTTGTTGACAGCTACGTGGTCGCCATAGCGTTTCACCAGATTTTTAACCTCTATCAATGTTCCTTCCTCCTTGTTTCTTAAAGCAGTCCCAGCCCGCCCTTGGGGGTGAAAGAGCCGGAGATACTCTCATTTTCTAAAGACACTTTATCTTATTCTGAAAATGTGATAATTTGCTGGAAAATTTGTGAAAAAACGGTGAAGCCATGGAGCAGTTTGTTTGTTTTTCGACAAAAAATCAATTTCTTTTGCCATAAGAATCATGTATACTATAACGTATCCACGGACGGACGCTTTTCCATTTTTGTTCCGCCGCAAAATATTACGCCGGACTTTTTCCCGTCCGGGACTGGAGATTTTAGGAGACTCTATGAATAAAAAAGACTACTACTGGGCCAAGTATATGCTGATTTTCGGCTTTTTCTGCATCTCTTTTGGCACCTCGATTTTCCTGAAAACCGAACACGCCCCCGATGAGGCGATGCGGATGCTGATTCCGGAATACATCGTCTCACACCACACACTGCCGAACGGCATGGAAGAATCGGTGCGCCATCCGCTGTGGGGATTCTCCTATGCGCTGTATCCGTATCTGACCGCGATCATCAGCTCCGTGTTTATGGCCATTACATCGCTGTTTACGAAAAGTGCAGCGGCTCTTTTAACTGCCGCCCGCCTCACCAGCGTCCTTTCCGGCACCGGCACACTGATCGTTGTCTTTCTGATCGGAGAAGAGCTCTTTGAACGCCGCGAATCGGCACTGCTTGGCGGTATTTTCGTCGGATTTCTGCCGCAGTTCGTGTTCCTCTCCTGCTATGTGAACAACGACTCGTTCGCCGTTTTCACGGTCGCACTGATCATCTATTTCTGGATTCGCGGCATGAAAAGCGCATTCTGCAAAAAAGACTGTATCGGCCTGGGAGCAGGCTGCGGACTCTGCGCGCTGTCGTACTATAACGCCTACGCGTACCTGCTGTGCAGCATTCTGCTGTTCTTCGCGCTGATGATTCATTTCCGGAAACCGGCAAAAGAAATTTTTGTCAAAGCGCTGGCTGTTTTCGCTATCGCCTTCCTGATCGGCGGCTGGTTCTTCATCCGCAATGCCGTCATCCACGACGGCGATCTGCTCGGCATGCGCACCTCGAATGAATCCGCAGCGCTGTACGCAGCCGATGAATACAAACCAGAGAATCGTCAGACCCCGGCATCCGAAGGCTGGAACTTCCAGCAGACGTATTTACAGACCCCGGAGGGCCGCACCTCCAACTGGCTGTTCTCGACCGTCAGCAGCTTCATCGGCTCGTTCTCCTACATGACCGTCCATCTCCCGATGGTGCTTTATCTGCTGTACGGCGCCCTGATGGCATTCGGATTCCTAGTGTTTTTGTTCCTCGGCATGGTTCCGCACTGGTTCCGCAAAAAGCCGCAGCTTCTCCTCTTTGTGATGCTGTTCCTCGCCTGCCTGGTCACGCTGTTCATGGACATGTACAACACGTATTTCAGCGACTACCAATCGCAGGGCCGTTACCTGATGCCGGCGCTCGTCCCTCTGATGATCTGGATCGACGACGGCTACTCTTCTCTCACCGCGAAACTTCCCGCCAAGTGGAAGCGCGCCTCCTGCCATCTGACACTCCTGCCTGGAACGATCTGGCTGGTACTGTTCCTCATCAGCTACATCGGATTTCTGATTCCGGGCTGCTGTATGGCATCCTAAACGTTTTCAGAACGTCAAAAAGCGCTGCAAAGAACTTTTTTCTTCTGTTCTTTGCAGCGCTTCTTTTATTTTTTTGAATTTTTTACTGAATCGGCTCCTTCGCCGGTGTTCCCGCTTTTCTCGGGTACTTTTTCGGCGTTGCCTTCCCCTTCTCGATACAGACAAACGATCGCTCATCCTCGGTTCCCGTAAGCTGGAAATAGACCGGCTCTTTTGCTTCGCCGCCGAGCACATGAATCGCTTTTTGAGCTGCGGCAAGCTCCTCATTCAATTTGCCCGATTTATACGAAACAAACCGTCCGCCCACCTTCACATACGGCAGACAGTACTCCGAAAGCGAGCTTAAATTCGCCACCGCGCGTGATACCACGAGATCAAACTGCTCCCGGTAATCCTTCTGGCGTGCGAAATCCTCGGCTCTTCCGTGAACCGCCGTAATCTTCGAAAGGCCAAGCTGTCCGATCACCTCATTCAGGAATTTCACTCTCTTATTCAGTGAATCCAGCAATACAACTTCCACCTCCGGAAACGCGATTTTCAGCGGGATTCCCGGAAAACCGGCTCCCGTTCCCACGTCGAGAATGCGTCCCGCCTGTTCCACATCACAGACCTTCACCAGCGACAGACTGTCGAGAAAATGCTTCGTAATCACCTGATCGAACTCCGTAATCGCCGTCAGATTCATAAACGAATTCCACTCTACAAGCAGCTCATAATACTGCAGAAACTGCGTTTTCTGCTCCTCGGAAAGTGTGATTCCAAGCTCAAAAAGGCCGCGCTCAAATCCTTCAAGATTGTATTCTTTCATGTTGTTCTCCGTTCTACTCTATTCTTCCAAGTGCCCGCTGCACTTTTTGTTACGATTCACACAGCGTGAAAGCACTTGCTGCTTCGCTGCATAAGAACGTAATTCAGGCATGCATATCTGTCATTTATTTATGTCCCAGATACACCAGCAGAACCGAAATATCCGCCGGGGAAACGCCCGAAATACGTGACGCCTGGCCGATGTTGATCGGGCGGTACAGGTTCAGCTTCTGTTTCGCCTCGATGCGCAGGCTCTGGATCTCGTCGTAATTGATGTTCTCCGGGATTTTCTTCTCTTCCATCTTCTTGAACTGCTCCACCTGCTTCATCTGGCGCTTGATGTAGCCGTCATACTTGATGTTGATGTTGACCTGCTCCTGCACATCCTCCGGCAGCTTTGATCTTTTCGGATCTACTTCTGCCAGCATTTTATAGTTCAGCTCCGGCCGGCGGATCAGCTCTGCAAGTGAGCTTCCGCCGGAAAGCAGCGTCGAACCATATTCTGCCAGCAGTTCATTGACATTCGAGCTCGTTCCCACATACGTATTCTCCACGCGCTCAATCTCTTCCTGGATCTGCTGTTCTTTCCGTTTCAGCGCCGCATACTGCTCCTCGCTGATCAGTCCCACGCGGTAGCCGTATTTGCGCAGACGCAGATCCGCGTTGTCCTGACGGAGCAGCAGACGATATTCCGCGCGGCTCGTCATCATTCGGTACGGCTCGTGGTTCTCTTTCGTTACGAGGTCATCGATCAGAACACCGATGTACGACTCGGAACGGTCGAGCACAAGCTCCTCTTTTCCCTGCACGCGGAGCGCCGCATTGATGCCCGCGATCAGGCCCTGTGCCGCAGCTTCCTCGTATCCTGAACTGCCGTTAAACTGGCCGCCGGAAAACAGATTTTTGATCGCCTTGAACTCGAGGGACGGCAGAAGCTGTCTCGGGTTGATGCAGTCGTACTCGATCGCATACGCATTCCGCACGATTTTCGCGTGTTCCAGGCCCGGCACGGTGTGATACATCGCAATCTGCACATCCTCCGGCAGTGAACTCGACATGCCGCCGACGTACATCTCGTTTGTATATCTTCCCTCCGGCTCCAGGAACACCTGATGGCGGTTTTTATCCGCAAATTTTACGACCTTATCCTCAATCGAAGGACAGTACCGCGGACCAGTTCCCTCGATCATGCCGGAATAGAGCGGCGACCGGCTGAGATTTTCGCGGATGATTTTGTGCGTCTCCTCGTTCGTATACGTCAGCCAGCAGGATTCCTGATCAATCTGTACGCTCTCCGGATCGGTCGAGAAGGAGAACGGCACAACACGCTCATCACCGAACTGCTCTTCCATCTTGGAAAAATCGATGCTCCGCTTGTCAATACGCGCCGGAGTTCCTGTTTTAAAGCGCACCATCTCCACGCCGTTTGCCTTCAGCGAATCCGTCAGATGTGTTGCCGCCTGCAGGCCGTTCGGTCCCGTATATGTGCTCACATCACCGTAAATACACCGTGCATTCAGATAAACGCCGGTACAGAGAACGGCAGCCTTACAGTGGTAAATCGCGCCGGAAACGGCTTTTACGCCCGTCAGAACGCCGTCTTCCACGATCAGCTCCGCAATCTCCATCTGGCGGATCGTCAGATGATCGGTATTTTCGAGAACCTCGCGCATCGACTGGCTGTACGCCCGCTTGTCTGCCTGCGCACGCAGCGAATGCACCGCCGGTCCCTTTGATTTATTCAGCATTTTCGACTGAATAAACGTCTTATCAATATTTTTACCCATCTCGCCGCCGAGCGCGTCGATCTCTTTTACGAGGTGTCCCTTCGAGGTTCCTCCGATGTTCGGATTGCACGGCATCATCGCGATGCTGTCGACACTTACCGTAAATACAACCGTTTCCAGCCCCATCCGCGCTGCCGCAAGTGCTGCCTCGCATCCCGCATGGCCCGCACCGATGACGGCAATATCAATTGTTTCTTCTAAAACTGCCATTTTTCCTGTCCTTTTCTATCTAAACTCTACGAACTGTTTCGTGACTATTTGCCTGTACAGAACTTGCTGAAAATCTCATTCACAAGGTCCTCTCCCACCGCTTCACCGATGATCGAGCCAAGTTCCTCATACGCATTCATTAGGTCAATCGAGAAGAAGTCCTCCGGCATACCCATTTCGATGCTGCCTGCCGTCAGCTCCAGACTCTTTTTTGCTTCCAGAAGCGCCTGTTTATGACGCGCATTCGTGATGTAAACCTCATCGTTGAACGAAATTTCACCTTGGAAAAACATCTTTTTCATCTGCTCCTCCAGCTCTTCCATGCCCGTCTCTTCCCGCGCCGAAATGCTGATGACCGGAGCACCTGTCTTCTGCTCCATCTCCTCTTTTTCGATCACCGCGGTCAGATCTGATTTATTCAGCAGCACAATCGCCTTGCGCCCTTTCAGGATTTCCATAATTTTCGCATCATTCTCATCGAGCGGCACCGACGCATCCACCACATAGAGAATCAGATCCGCATCTTTTGCGTGTTCGAGCGCACGGTCCACGCCGATTTTCTCGACCGTGTCCGCCGTCTTGCGGATACCCGCC
>ENA-OWPM01000167-OWPM01000167.1-human-gut-metagenome-genome-assembly--contig:-NODE-167-length-89253-cov-5.858270_pt1 | contig 89253 bp, 85 predicted proteins | sample MGYA00248267_ERZ651852 | MGnify/ENA primary metagenome ERZ651852 (study PRJEB26924, sample SAMEA4378228) | human gut metagenome | biome: human gut; feature: human-associated habitat; material: faeces... | reverse complement strand
TCAATGATTGTTCCAAAATTGTTTGTCAAATTTTATATTGGAGCAAACAGTTTTGGGCACAATCATTGATGTTTAAATTCTTGCTTCATTTTTGTAGCAAGCGAGCCGAACATGAGAGCTTCATTTCGGTTGTTATCCTCTAAACTTAGTACGTCATTTATTTATACTATACATTTATTTCACTCTTAATTTTTAATGCTTCAGCATTATCATTTATAATTGGATCAACATATTCATCTATAAATTCAACAACTTGACTTGGAGCTCTTCCAACGAATTTAGTCGGATCTATTATTCCAAGTATCTCTTCTTTAGTTAATCCAAATGAAGAATCAGCTATTATTCTATCTATTAAGTCATTATCTAAACCTTCGCCCTTAACCCTTTGAGCAGCGGCCATTGAATGAACTCTAATTTTTTCATGTAATTCCTGCCTATCTTTACCTCTTTTAACAGCTTCCATCATTATGTTTTCAGTAGCCATAAATGGTAATTCTCTTTCTACATGAGAAGCTATTACTTTATCATATACTACCATATTTTCAGCTATATTTATGTATAAGTTTAATACTCCATCTAATGCTAAGAATCCTTCTGCAACTGATAATCTCTTATTAGCTGAGTCATCTAAGGTTCTTTCAAACCATTGAGTACCTGCTGTAATTGCTGGATTTAATGAATCAACTATAACAAATCTAGCTAAAGCACTCATTCTTTCACTTCTCATTGGATTTCTCTTATAAGCCATAGCTGATGATCCAATTTGGTTTTTTTCAAATGGTTCTTCCATTTCTTTCATGTTTTGAAGTAATCTTAAATCATTACTGAATTTATATGCGCTTTGTGCTACCTCTGATAAAGTATTTAAAACTATTGAATCAAGTTTTCTTGGGTATGTTTGACCAGTAACACCATAGCTCTTCTTAAATCCCATCTTTTGTGCAACTATTTTATCAAGTTCTTTAACTTTTGATTCATCTCCATCAAATAACTCCATAAAGCTTGCTTGAGTTCCAGTAGTACCTTTAACTCCTCTTAGCTTTAATGTTGATAGTAAAAAGTCTATGTTTTCAATATCCATAACTAAATCTTGCATCCAAAGAGTTGCTCTTTTACCTACAGTAGTTAATTGAGCTGGCTGAAAATGTGTAAATCCTAAAGTTGGCATATCTTTATATTCAATAGCAAAGCTTTTTAAATGATTTAATACTGTTACTATTTTACTCTTTATTAATTCTAATGCATCTCTCATTATAATTACATCAGTATTATCTCCAACATAGCATGATGTAGCTCCTAAATGAATTATACCTTTAGCATTTGGACATTGAAGACCATATGCATATACATGGCTCATAACATCATGTCTTACTTCTTTTTCTCTTTTTATTGCATCTTCATAATTAATATTATTTATATTGTCTTTTAATTCCTTTATTTGCTCATCTGTAATATTTAATCCAAGCTCCTTCTCACCTTCTGCTAAAGCTACCCATAGCTTTCTCCAAGTTGTGAATTTCATATCATCAGAAAAAATAAAACTCATTTCTTTTGAAGCATATCTTGAATTTAAAGGTGTGCTATATAAATCTCTCATCAGAAACCTCCATGCGAATATATTTTATATTTTTTTATCTAACATTCGTATTATATCATATTTACATAAATCTTGAGTAGTTAATTTTCAATTTTTTTATTTAATATCTTTAAAACCATGTTAAATCTTATTAATTACAAATTTTATATAAAACAAAAAGGTCTCATATTTTTCAATATGAAACCTTTTTGTATATAAATTAGTCTTCTAATGTTTCAACTAATTTAACTATCTCTTCAACTGCTAAAGCTTCGTCATCTCCTGAAGCAACAACTTTTATTACAGCATCTTTAGTTACAGCTAAAGATAAAACACCAATTAAGCTCTTAACATTAGCTTTTTTTCCATTAAATTCTATGCTAATATCCGACTTGAATGATGAAGCCTTCTTTACTAATAATGTTGCTGGTCTAGCATGAAGACCTGATGAATTTTTTACACAAACTTCTTTTGCTATCATTAATATACACCTCTTTATAAAAAATTAATAAATATAGCATTTAACTATTATAGTATAAACGTTTTTATAAATAATTTCAACCTAAAATTACTACTTATACTAATTAATTTCCCTCCCACTATTTAGCGTGGTTGAACAATTAATTTAATGGCTGTCCTCTCTTCTCCATCTATTTGTATGTCTGTAAAAGCCGGAATGCAAACTATGTCTTTTCCACTTGGAGCTATAAAACCTCTTGCAATAGCTATTGCTTTTACCGCTTGATTTATTGCTCCTGCTCCTACAGCTTGAATTTCTGCAATATCTTTTTCTTTAATTATTGCAGCTAATGCTCCTGCTACTGAATTTGGATTTGATTTAGTTGATACCTTTAATACTTCCATTACTGTTATTCCTCCTAGAATTTATTATGCATATCGTTTACATTAACTATATTCTATATATGTCTCTAGAATCCTTTAATTTTCATAGAAAAATTTTAATAAAATTAACTTAAAAGAAAATTTATCCATTATAATATATATTCTAGCAAAAAAATTAAATGCACCTTGTTTTATAACAAAGTGCATTCCTAAATACTTATTTAGCAAAATCAACTGCCCTAGTTTCCCTAATAACATTGATTTTTATTTGACCTGGATATTCTAACTGTTCTTCAACACTCTTTACTAAATTACGTGCTAATTCAACAGTACCAGCATCATCAATTTTTTCTGGTTTAACCATAATTCTTATCTCTCTACCAGCTTGAATTGCATATGACTTTTCTACACCTTCATACGAATTTGCTATTTCTTCCAATTTTTCCAGTCTCTTAATATAAGCTTCTAATGTTTCTCTTCTCGCACCAGGCCTTGCTGCTGATATAGCATCTGCTGCTTGAACTAGCACTGATTCTAAACATATCATTTCTACATCCCCATGATGAGCTGATATAGCATTGACTACTAATGGTGATTCATGATACTTCTTTGCAAGGTCTCCTCCTATTAATGCATGAGGGCCTTCTATGTCTACAACTTTTCCTATATCATGTAATAAACCTGCTCTTTTAGCTAAAGCAACATCTAAACCTAGTTCTGATGCCATAAGTCCTGCCAAATTTGAAACTTCTATTGAATGTTTCAAAACATTTTGACCATAACTTGTTCTGTACTTTAATCTACCAACAAGTTTTATTATTTCTGGGTGTAGTCCATGTACACTAGTTTCCAGGGCTGCTTGTTCCCCTTCTTCCTTAATATTGTTTTCTACATCTTTCTTTGCTCTTTCAACCATCTCTTCGATTCTTGCTGGATGTATTCTACCATCCACAATTAACTTTTCTAAGGCTAATCTTGCCACTTCTCTTCTAATTGGATCAAAGCTAGAAAGAATTACTGCCTCTGGAGTATCATCTATTATTAAATCAACTCCTGTTAATGTTTCTAAGGTTCTTATATTTCTACCTTCTCTACCTATGATTCTACCTTTCATTTCATCATTAGGTAACGCAACAACCTGTACAGTGGTTTCTGACACATGATCTGCCGCGCATCTTTGAATAGCATTTGTAATTATTTCCCTTGCTCTTTTATCTGCTTCTTCTTTAGCTCTGCTTTCAATATCTTTTATCATTAAAGCAGTATCATGTGTAATTTCTTTTTTCACTTCATCTAAAAGGATTTCACGAGCTTCCTCGCTAGAAAGGGATGAAATCTTCTCAAGTTCAGCTCTTCTTTCATGAAATAGTTCCTTTGTTTTTGTTTCTATTTCTTCTACTTCAAGCATTCTTTGATTTAATGTTTCATCTTTTTTCTCAATAAGTTCACTTTTCTTGTCAAGTGCTTCTTCTCTTTGAATTACTCTTCTTTCAAGTCTCTGAATTTCATTTCTTCTTTCACGAGATTCTTTGTCAAAATCACTTCGTAATTTATGAAGCTCTTCCTTGGCTTCAAGAATTGATTCCTTTTTCATAGCTTCTGCATCTTTTTTTGCTTTTTCAAGCACTTCTTTTGATTCTTTTTCAAGTGCTTCTATCTTATTCTTTGATGCTTGTTGAATTGTTTTATAAACCACTATTCCCAATACTAATAAAATAACTATATCTATTAATATCAAATATACTGGATTCATATTAACACCTCCTAATTTATTAAATTCTCATTATTTATCATTAATAAGAAAGTATAGTAAGGTGTCATACTCTTCTCACTGCATTACGAATATGATAAACCAGTATTCCTTTTTATTCTATATTAAAAATAAAATTATGTCAAGTTTGCCCAAATATTGATTATATACTCCATGCTTTTATTTACGAGTCCTTATTAGAAAAATATAGCTGTATACATAATTATGTATACAGCTATATTTTACTTGTTTATTTAATTTTATATTATATTTAACTTATTAAGATTTCTACAATAATTAACTATTTTCTTATTCTTTATCTACTTTATTTGCTTCGCTACTATCTTCCTTAACTACTTCAGTATTATCTACTGCAACTTCAGTTACTTCTGGCATTGGCTCAGCTTCTTTAAGATTATATTTTTTTCTTATTTGATTTTCTATTTCTAATGCAACATCTGGGTTATCTTTTAAATAAGCTTTTGCATTTTCTCTACCTTGACCAAGTCTTATATCTCCATAAGAGAACCATGCTCCACTCTTTTGAATTATCTCTTCTTTAACACCTACATCAACTACATTACCTGTTCTTGAAATACCTTCATTATACATAATATCAAATTCTGCTTGTTTAAATGGTGGAGCCACTTTATTTTTAGTAATTTTCACTCTTGTTCTATTACCAATTATAGCATCGCCTTGCTTTATTGAATCTATTCTTCTTATATCAAGTCTTACTGAAGCATAGAATTTTAATGCTCTACCACCTGTAGTAGTCTCTGGAGATCCAAACATTACTCCAACCTTTTCTCTTAATTGGTTTATAAAAATAGCAACACAATTAGTTTTATTAATTGTACCTGCAAGTTTTCTTAAGGCCTGAGACATAAGTCTTGCTTGAAGACCTATATGAGAGTCTCCCATTTCACCTTCTATTTCTGCTTTGGGAACTAATGCAGCAACAGAGTCAACTACAATAACATCTATAGCTCCTGAACGAACTAACGCCTCTGCTATTTCAAGACCTTGTTCTCCTGTATCTGGTTGAGATACTATTAAGCTATCTACATCTACACCTAATCTTTGTGCATACATTGGATCTAATGCGTGTTCAGCATCTATGTATCCAACTGCTCCACCTTTCTTTTGAGCTTCTGCTGCTATATGAAGCGCTACAGTAGTTTTACCTGAGCTTTCTGGTCCGTATATTTCTATAATTCTTCCCTTTGGAACTCCACCAATTCCAAGTGCTATATCTAAATCTAAACTCCCAGTTGAAATTGCATCTATATTTAGTACATTGTGTTCTCCAAGTTTCATTATTGACCCTTTACCAAATTGCTTTTCAATTTGGCCCATAGCACTCTCAATTGCTTTTAATTTGTCTGCATCTATCTTTCCCATAATATATCCTTCCTTTCAATCGAACTTATGTTCTGTATATAATTATAATTTAATAAAATTTTATAGTCAATAAATTTCTTTTATTAATTTGCTAAAAGGGCTATTTCACTTATTAGAAATAGCCGCTTTAAATAAAATTATATCCATGTCTCTTAATTCTTAAACAATTATTTATCTGTAGTTAATGCTTCTTTATTTTTAACGAAATATTCATATCCTGATATTATAGTAATTACTACAGCTGCTAAAAGCATTATCTTTGGAACATTCGCAAAAAATACTGCCCAAAATGCATTATTTGATACTAACTTTGTTAAATATAATGAATCTCCTATATTTACTTGTAAAAGTAATAATATTATTGCTATTATTTGTATAACAGTTTTTATTTTTCCCCACCAGCTTGCTGCAATTACTTTTCCTTGCGCAGCAGCAATAGATCTTAGTCCAGATACTGCAAATTCACGTGCTATTATTATTATAGCCGCCCATGCTGGTATAACTTGTAATTCAACTAATGAAATCAAAGCAGAAGTAACTAATAATTTATCTGCAAGTGGATCCATAAATTTACCAAAATTAGTGATTTGATTTCTACTTCTTGCTATATATCCATCTAACTTATCTGTTAATGATGCTAATATAAATATAAAAGTAGCTATAAAAGTTCCATATGGTATTCCTTTTACTGCAAGAAATATCAAAAATACTGGAACTAGAAAAATTCTAATCAATGTCAGCTTATTTGCAAGATTCATTTACAACAACTCCTATTAAATCATAATCCATATTTTCTATTATTTTAACTTTAACAAATGATCCAATTTCTATATTTGCATTATCATTGTTTTTAAAGAATATATTTCCGTCTATATCAGGAGCCATTTCAAAGCTTCTTCCATGATAATATTCGCCATTATATCCCTCTACAAGAATATCATAGTATTTTCCTATTTTCAATTTATTTAATTCTTCTGAAACACATTTTTGTGTAAGCATTAATTTTTCTTCTCTTACCTTTTTAATTTCTTCTTCTATTTGTCCTTCCATTCTTGCTGCTGCTGTATCTTCTTCTTGAGAATATGTAAATACACCTACTTTATCAAGTTTAAATTCTTCAAGAAAATCTGTTATCTCTTCAAAGTCTTCTTGTGTTTCTTGTGGAAATCCTACTATAAAAGTAGTTCTTATTATTATTTCTGGAACTCTTGTTCTTAACATTTTTATTTTATCCATTATATGTTCTTTAGTTGTTTTTCTTGCCATAAGCTTTAATACATGGTTACTAATATGTTGTATAGGTATATCTATATATTTTACAACTTTATTATTATTACCTATTTCATCAATAAGTTCATCATACAATTCTTCTGGATAACAATAAAGAAGTCTAATCCATTTAATTTCTTCAATTTTACTTAACTCTCTTAATAATTCATGAAGGTTTTGTTTTCCATAAATATCTGTTCCATACATAGTTGTATCTTGTGCTATTAAAATTATCTCTTTAACGCCCTGAGATGCTAAATCTTTTGCTTCATTTATTATGTTTTCTAATTTTCTACTTCTAAATTTTCCTCTTATTTTAGGGATTATGCAATACGTACAAAAATTATTACAACCTTCTGCTATCCTTATATATGCAGTTGATTGCTTTGTTGTAAGTATTCTTTTTCCCTCATTAATGAAATCATCAGAATAATTTACATACTCTAATGATTTTTTATCTTCATTAATAAATGCAGTAATTAATTCATTCAGCTTGTTATAATCATTTACTCCAAGCATAATATCTATTTCAGGTATAAGCTTTCCAAGCTCTTCCCCATATCTTTGAGTAAGACATCCTGTAGCAATCAAAAGTTTACATCTATATGTTTTCTTATATTCTGCCATTTCAAGTATTGTATCAATTGATTCTTGTTTTGCACTTTCTATAAAACCACATGTATTAACTAATATAATATCTGCGTCTTTTGGATTATTAGTTATTATATAGTCATTACTCATGTTTCCAAGAATAATCTCTGAATCAACTCTATTTTTATCACATCCAAGACTAACCATACCAACTTTGTATTTATTTGAAGAATCTCTATTTTTTATAGGATCCTTAACAATTTCCAAATTACTTTTCAATATTTTTTCCTCCTGCGTTTTACTGATTTATAATTATAACAAATTATAATTATAAATTACAAGTAGCTCTCTTTTCCACAAATTATTATACTACAAAACGATATTCATATTTATAAAAAATAGTTATGTACATAAAAATTTAACTTTTTATGTGCTCTATTCTTCAAAATTATCTCCATCATCAAAAAGTTGTTCTCTCTTTACTAATACCTGTCTTGGCTTGCTTCCATCCTTCTCAGAAATAATTTTCCTTTCTTCTAATTGGTCCATAATTCTAGAAGCCCTATTAAAGCCTACTCTAAGTTTCCTTTGAAGAAAAGAAGTTGATGCCTGCTCATATTCAACAACAATTCTTATTGCTTCATCAAGAAGTTCATCTACATCACTATCATTCTCTCCAGCTATTGAATTTTTAGAATCTGCTGTATTGTTAATATGTTCAATTATATCCTCTTTATAATTGATATCACCTTGATCATTCTTTATAAAAGAAATAACATTTTCAACTTCTTCTTCTGAAATGAAACATCCTTGAACTCTTAAAGGCTTATTTTCACCAACTGGATAATATAACATATCTCCTTTTCCAAGAAGTTTTTCTGCACCTGAACTGTCTAAAATTGTTCTAGAATCAATTTGTGATGAAACTGCAAACGATATTCTTGATGGAATATTAGCTTTAATTACACCAGTTATAACATCTACGGAAGGCCTTTGAGTTGCTATAACAAGATGCATACCTGCTGCTCTAGCCATTTGTGCAAGTCTTCCAATATAATCTTCAACATCATTTGGACATACCATCATTAAATCTGCAAGCTCATCCACAATTATAACTATATAAGGCAGCTTTTCTTCTATTGATCCCTTTTCATATAAATCATTATATGATTCCATATTTCTAACACCTTTTTCAGCAAATAACTTATACCTATTTGTCATCTCATTAACTGCCCAGTTTAAAGCTGCTGCTGCTTTTTTAGGATCAGTTACAACCGGAATTAAAAGATGTGGTATTCCATTATAAACACTAAGTTCAACAACTTTTGGATCTACCATAAGAAGTTTTACCTCTTCTGGCTTATACTTATATAATAAACTTATTATAAGAGAATTTATGCATACGCTTTTACCTGATCCAGTTGCACCAGCAATAAGTGTATGAGGCATTTTGCTTAAATCCCCAACAACACATTTTCCTGAAATATCTTTACCTAGGGCAAATGATAATTTTTTATTTGAATTAATGAATTCATCACTTTCAAGTACTTCCCTTAAAAATACCGGACTTTGTTTTCCATTAGGTACTTCTATACCTACAGCTGCTTTACCTGGTATTGGTGCCTCTATTCTTATTCCAGAAGCAGCAAGACCAAGTGCAATATCATCTGATAAATTAACAATTTTACTTACTTTAACTCCAGGGCTCGGCTGAAGTTCAAATCTTGTTACAGACGGACCCTTAGTAACTTGAATGACTTTTGCATCAACTCCAAAGTTTGATAGTATCTCTTCCAGTTTATTTGCATTTTCTATTAATTCTTTTTTATCAGAACTATTAAGCTTCATATTTACATTAGCCTTTAATAACTCTAAGCTTGGAATTTCATATTCTTTTTCTTCTCTTTGCTCTAAAATGTGTTCCTCTATTTCCTTATTTACAACTTCTTTAACGTCATTATCTAAATTTTTCTTTTTACTAGAGCTTTTCTTTTCTGAATCCATATTTTCATCTATAAATGCGTTAATATTATCATTAGATTTTTCTATTTTATTTCTGTTTAGCTCTTCTAAAACTGCAATATCATCCTCTTCTTCCTCAGAATTTTTCATGAAGTCTAATATTTTTATTTTTCTATTAACACCTTGTAAAAACTCTTCCTTTTCTCTATTTTCTATATGTTTTTCTGCAGCTTCTTCATTATTATCAACAATATTTATAAAAGTACTTTCTTTTTTCTTTCTTGAATTATCTGTTTGTTCTATTTTAGCACTTTTCTGTCTTCTGTTATTTCTTATTTGCTCACTTTTACTTGCCACTGTGAGTCCTAAATCATATAGTGTTATATCAAAAATCAGTATAACTGCAATTAATGAAAGTGCAAAAAATAATATATATGATCCTACAGTTCCTACAAATTTATATAGAGGATAGCATATTAAATATGAAAACATTCCCCCATGAATTACATGACTTTCATTTATGGCTATTGCTTTAATATTCGCCATAAAATCATTATGATCGTGTAATGACTGAATATTTATTGTTCCACAAGTTAACATTACTATAATAACAACTAAAGATATTCCTATAAAACTTTTATTTTTTAAAGATACATTGCCTCGCGTTTTTATGTATTGAAATCCAAAATATAATAAATATATAGGTAAAGTATATGAACCAATTCCTATTAATGCATATGATATATTTTGAGATAGTTTTGATAATACACCGGCTAAAGATGTGTATATAGCTACAGCTAAAATAAGTCCAGTTGCCATATATATAATTCCAACTATATCGGGATTTGCTTTATCATTATTTTTTTGTTTATTTTTTTTGGTATTACTTCTCCTATTATTTTTACCCAAATTTAATCACCCCTATGCTCTTATTTCTACATATGATAATTATTTCCCTCTAAATAAGATAACATTAAAAGCAAAAAAGGGCTATAGATTTTTTTCTATAACCATTTAAAACATTAATTTAATTATATATTTTTTAATAATTAATTTTTAAAAATAAACTCATATTATATTTACTTAGATTTTTTTTCTCCTATAAGATTTTTAAGTTTATATAACGCTTCACTTATTCCACCAACTTCATCAATAAGTCCACATTCAACTGCCTGCTTTCCTATAAGCATTGTGCCAACATCATTTAATAAATCATCTCTTTGATCCATAAACTTTTCTAGTACATCCATATTTATATTGGAAGTTCTTACTATAAATTCATTTATTCTTTCTTGTATTTTTTTAAAGTATTCAAATGTTTGTGGTACGCCTATAACAAAGCCATTCATTCTAACAGGATGAACTATCATAGTTGCAGATGGTGTTATAAAAGAATAATCTGATGATGTTGCAAGAGGAACTCCAATTGAATGTCCGCCTCCAATTACAATTGAAACAGTTGGCTTTGACATGCTTCTTATCATTTCTGCTATGGCAAGCCCCGCTTCAACATCCCCACCAACAGTATTTAAGACTATTAATAATCCTTTAACTGCATCATTTTGTTCTATATCTATAAGTTGAGGAATTATATGTTCATATCTTGTTGCTTTAGTCTGTGGTGGTAAAACTGAATGGCCTTCTATCTGACCAATTATTGACAAAACCTGTATACTTTTATTTGGATTATTATTTATTGTATTTCCTAATTCCTTTATTGAATTTATTTTTTCTTTCCCTTCTAAAGTCTCTTTTATTTTTTCATCATTATTACTATTTAAAATATCATTATTACTCATAAAAAAACCTCCTGTAATACTGTTATTTTATACAGGAGACCTTTTTTTATACGTAAACTAGTCATTCAAAAATTATATTGTGCTGCTAATAGAGAATGCTTTATGTAAAATATTTATAGCATTTATTGCATCTTTTGAATGAACTAAGCACCAAATTGTCATATGTGAATCTGCAGTTTGAAGAACTTCTATTTTATTATCGCTTAGAGATTTTATTATTTTAGCCATTACACCTGGAATTCCTTTCATTCCAGAACCTATAACTGCAACTTTGCTGCACTCATCAATAATATTAAATTTTAAATTTGCTTTTTTTAATATATTTTCTAAAAGTTTTCTATCCTCTTTACTTATAGTGAAAATTTGCTTATCTGGGAATATATTAATTAAATCTAAACTTATCTTATTGGCAGCTAATAATTCTAATATATCATTATATTTTGTATTTTCCTTATTCTCATCTTTAGTAATTGAAACTTGAATTCTATCACCTTGACTTGTTATTCCTGACATTACCCTCTTATGTTTTCTATCACCAAAATTATTTATCAATGTACCATTACAGTCGCTCATTGTATTTTTAATTAACAGTGGTATATTGCCTTCCATTGCTATTTCAACTGCTTTAGGATGAATTACTTTTGCACCTTGATCAGCTAACTGAAATACTTCATTGTAACTTATAACATCAATTAAATAAGCATCTTTTACTATTCTAGGATCAGCAGTCATTATACCATCAACATCTGTATATATTTCTATCATTTCAGCATTTAATGCAACGCCAAGCAATGATGCACTTGTATCACTGCCTCCTCTTCCAAGAGTAGTTAAATATCCACTTTCACTAATTCCCTGGAATCCTGTAACAACTGGTATCCTACCCTGAGATATTATATCTAATATTCTTTTAGGCTCAACCTTAACGCACTTTGCATCACTAAAGTTATTATCAGTTAATATTCCTGCTTGCCCACCAGTAAGTGGAACAGCTTCTATTCCTGCCTCATATAAATCATTACACATTACAACTGAACTTATTGTTTCTCCACAACACATAAGTAAATCTTGAGCCAGCTTATTTTTGTATTTAAAATTATCATTGATTAAGTTAAGTAATGTATCTGTAGCGTATGGTGCGCCCTTTCTGCCCATTGCTGACACTACTATAACAGGACTATACCCTTCATTGATAGCTATTCTAACTTTTTCAATTACTTTCTTCCTATTTTCTTCACTAGAAACTGAAGTTCCACCAAATTTTTGTACTATTATTCTCACGTCTATTCCTCCCAAATTATAGCTTTACCTTCTTTACTATATCATCATCTGCATCTAATATAATAGTCCTAGCCCCTATTTTTTTCACACAATCCCATGGTATTTCAAGAAAATCTTTACTATTAAAAAAATTAAACTTTCCACCATTTAAGTTTATTATTAAATATTTAAAATTGCCATCATCATCAATAATTAAATCATTATTTAGCAAATAATCATATTTCTCACCATCATTAACATTAATAAGCTCATATTTTTCTATTTCACTTAGATACTTAACCTTTTTTTCTTCACTCATAAAAATCCCTCCGCTTCTCATAGATTATATGATAAGTGGAGGAATATTATTCCTGTTAACTATATATTGATACTGCTTCCTTTAGTATTATCATAAGCTTTTTCATTTCTTAATATTATTGAGTTTAGCTTTTCATATTGTACATCCTGCCCAACATAAGCAACATTTAGTACTCCATTTTTAAAGCATGTATCTAAAATATATTTTATGCTACTTTCATCTATCTTATCTATTTTTTCTAGAACCTCTTCTTGAGTTCTTACTATATTTCTAAAAAGGTATGTCTTCGCATTTGCAAACATTCTAGAACTAGTACTTTCTAATCCTAAAATATAGGTAGCTTTAATCTTTTCTTTATTAATAGCAAGTTGTTCCTTAGATATTTCAATCTTACTAAACTCTTTTAATTCCTTATCTATTGCATCTAATGCTTTCTCAGCAAAGTTTTTATTTAATCCGGCATAGATATTAAGTGTACCTATACCTTGAAATGGCTGTAGATAAGAACCTATAGAATAGCATAATCCTAATTCTTCACGAACCTTTTGAAATAACATAGAAGATGCCCCATTTCCTAACAGGTTATTAAGCAATACTAATGAGTAGTTATTTTCATCTCCATAAGGTAAACCTTTAAGTCCTAAAGATATATGTAACTGTTCTATTTCTTTATTTGCATATCCTGAATTTATTTCTATTTCGACATCATTATATATAGGTAAATAGTTATCATCACTATGCCAATTTCCAAAATATTTTTCTAAAAGCTCTTCTAATTCCTTTGCATCAAAATTGCCACATATAGATACAACAGAATTATAAGGAGTATATTTTTCTTTTATAAAGTTTAATATTTTTTTTCTTGTAAATGACTTCACATGTGAAATAGTTCCTAGTATTGGTCTTCCCAATGGATCATCTCCAAAACATGCTTTTGAATGAGTATCATCTAGAACATCTTCTGGAGAATCTTGACTCATATTAATTTCTTCTATTACTACACCCTTTTCTTTTTCTATTTCTTCTTCATCAAATTTCGAATTTAGAAGCATATCAGAAATTACATCTAAAGATACATCTAAATGAGTATTTAGAGCTTTAACATAATAACACGTACCCTCTTTACTTGTAAATGCATTAATTTGACCCCCGACATTCTCAATATCTTCTACTATTTGCTTTGCATTTCTTTTATTTGTGCCTTTGAAAAACATATGTTCAATAAAATGCGATATTCCATTAAGCTCTTCAATTTCATTTCTAGAGCCATTTTGAACCATAACTCCAACGCTAATTGAATTTAGGTGATCTATTTTTTCTGTTATAACTCTTAATCCATTTTTTAAGGTATAAGTATTATACATATTTTATGCCTCCACTCTATAAAAAAAAGGCAATATAGATTGCCCTTCTCTATTTATCTTCTTTTTTTTCTTTATCTAATAAAGCATCTTTTCTTGAAAGATTAATTCGTCCTTGATTATCTATTTCTGTAACTTTAACTAAAATTTCATCTCCAACTGAAACAACATCTTCCACTTTTTCGACTCTTTCCTTAGCTAACTTAGAAATATGAACCAATCCTTCTTTATTAGGTAATATTTCTACAAAAGCCCCAAATGTAGTTATTTTCGTAACTTTTCCTAAGTATACCTCGCCTGCTGCTACTTCTTTAGTTAATCCTTCTATTATCTTCATAGCAGCATTAACTCCATCATGATCTGCAGAGCTTACAAATACAGTTCCATCTTCTTTAATGTCTATTTTCACACCAGTGTCAGCTATTATTTTATTAATAACCTTACCACCAGCACCAATTACATCTCTAATCTTCTCTGGATCAATCTTCATAGTTTCAGTTTTTGGCGCATATATAGAAACATCTTTTCTTGGTTCAGGGATACATTCTTCAATCTTTTTAAGTATTGTAAGTCTAGCTTTTCTTGCATCTCTTATAGCATTTTCTACAACATTAAAACTAAATCCTTGAAGTTTTGTATCAACTTGAATTGATGTTATTCCTTCAGTAGTACCTGCTACTTTAAAATCCATATCTCCAAAAAAATCTTCAATGCCTTGAATATCAGTTAAAACTTGTTCTTGACTACAATCCTCTGAAGTTATAAGTCCCATTGCTATACCAGCTGCTGGTCTTTTTATTGGTACACCTGCATCAAGTAATGCTAAAGTAGAACCACAAACTGAAGCTTGTGATGTTGAACCATTTGAGCTTAATACTTCTGATACTAATCTAATAGTATATGGAAATTCTTCTTCACTTGGTATTAATGGTTCAAGTGCTCTTTCTGCTAAAGCTCCATGGCCTATTTCTCTTCTTCCTGGACCTCTTAATGGCTTAACTTCTCCAACACTGTATCCTGGAAAATTATAATGATGTATATATCTCTTAGATTCAGCTTCATCAATACCATCTAAAATTTGTATTTCGCTTATTGATCCAAGTGTTGCAACAGTCATAACTTGAGTTAATCCTCTTGTAAATAAACCTGTTCCATGAGTTCTTGGAAGTATCCCAACTTCACATCCAAGTGGCCTTACTTCATCAAATGCTCTTCCATCTGGTCTGCGCTTTTCATTTAAAAGCATATTCCTTACTACTTTCTTTTGCATAGTGTAAAGAACTTCCTTTATGTCTGCTAATTTTTCAGCATATTTTTCGCCAAATTCTTCTTGTACTTTCTCGTTTATGGCATCAATAGCTGCATTTCTTTCATCTTTATCTGTGATATGCATTGCTTCATAAACCATATCTTGAGCAAACTCTTTTATATCTTTTTCTACTTCTTCATCCACCTTATAAAACTCAGGCTCATCTTTTTTCTTACCAAACTTAGCCATTGCTTCTTCTTGGAATGAAATTATTTTTTGGCATTCATCAAATCCATATTTGATTGCTGCAATCATTATATCCTCTGGAATTTCATCTCCACCAGCTTCTATCATCATAACTTTTTCTTTAGTAGCACAAACTGTTAGATGAAGTGTACTTTCTTTTCTACCTTCTGAATCTGGATTTGTAATAAATTCACCATTTATTAGTCCTACTTGAACTGCTGCTGCTGGGATTGTATATGGTATGCTTGAAAGACATAATGCAAGCGATGCTGCATTAATTGCTAAGATTTCTGGTAGTACATCTTTTTCAACTGATACAACTGTACATACTACTTGAACATCATTTCTGTAACCCTTTGGAAATAAAGGTCGTATAGTTCTATCAACTGCTCTACCATTTAATATTGATTTTTCTGATGGTTTACCTTCTCTTTTTATAAATCCACCTGGAATTTTACCTACGGCATATAATCTTTCTTCATATTCAACACTTAAAGGAAAGAAATCAATTCCTTCTCTTGGCTCTTCAGATGCATTTACATTTGTTAAAATTACTGTATCACCATAGCTTGTAAAAGTTGCCGCATTTGATAACATTCCCACTTTACCAAATTCAACTTTTAGCTCTTTTCCAGCAATTTCAGTTGTTAATACATTATTCATGTAATACATACCTCCTTTTTAGGTATTAAAATATTATTAAATTTTTAATTATTTTAAAATAATAGAGCGGAAACCTCCGCTCTTGAAATTATCTTCTTAAACCTAATTCTTTAACTAAAGCTCTGTATCTTTCGATATCTTGTTTACTTAAGTAGTTTAGAAGACCTCTTCTTTGACCAACCATCTTTAAAAGACCTCTTCTTGAATGGTGATCTTTCTTATGAACTTTGAAATGTTCTTGTAATGCATTTATTCTTTCAGTTAATAATGCTACTTGAACTTCTGGAGAACCAGTATCGTGTTCATCTCTTCCAAACTTTTTGATTATTTCTAATTTCTTTGCCTTATCCATTATAAGTACCTCCGCGTATTTATATATTATCGCCTAACTCCAAGTATAAAGACGGCACCTTTAAACTTAGGATTAGGTTCCTTTTGTATTATAACAAAAGTAAAGATTATTGTAAACTAAATTATCAAATACTATATATATAGTTTCTCATTTCTAGCGAATTCTTTATTTCTCTCTAATTCTTCTTTAAGCTCTTGCAAGCCATTGAATTTTTTTCCATCTCTAATTTTCTTAATGAAACTAACCTCTATATGCTCACCATATATATCTTCATCAAAATCTAATATATATGTTTCAATAGTTATTTTCTTTCCATTAACTGTCGGATTATTACCTATATTAGTAATTCCTTTATATATATTATTATTCACCTTAACATTAGTATAATATACACCTACTTTAGGTAAAATTAAATTTTTATTTATATCTAAGTTAGCTGTTGGGAACCCCATAGTTCTTCCAATCTTTCTTCCATGAACTACTTCCCCAGTTAATGAATATGGTCTAGAAAGCATTTCTGCTGCTTCAGAAACATCTCCTTCTAAAATTAAATTTCTAATTCTAGTACTGCTTATAACATCACCATCATATAAACATTTATCAATAACGTACAATTCATAATTAAATATCTCTTTAAGTTCTTCAAGTAACTTTACATTCCCCAAATTTTTATAGCCAAATTTATAATTAAATCCCACTATAATTCCTTTAGCATTATACTTGTCTATTAATAACTGTATAAATTCTTTTGGTGTTAATTTCATAAACTCTGTGTCAAAATCTTTAAAGCATAATATATCTACTTTCTCATCTTCTAGAATTTCTATCTTTTTTTCATTTTCCATGATAAGTTTTGAGCAAAAACCTCTATCCATAAAACATCTAGGATGATTTTTAAAAGTAAATACCATGCTTTTCCCATTTTTCTTTTCTGCAACTTCTACAGCTTTATTAATAAGAGATAGATGCCCCTTATGAAGACCATCAAAGCTTCCAAGGGCCACATAATTATTCGATTCTAATATCTTTTCGGAATAGTTATCTATAACAATCATAATTATGCTCCTAATTTTAAAGTAATAATTTTACTATCTTAAAACCTTCATTATCTTGTTTTCCAAGACCTATAAATGTTTCTTTATCATCGTAAACTCTATATAAAACATCTTTTTCAACTTTTTCATTAGTTAATCTCTTATCAAATACTTTTACTCCATTTATAAGAAGTTTTGTAAATGAACTTTTAACAGTTAGTTTTGGATAAAACGAAAGTGCTTCTTCTATTGTAATTAAATTATTATTAATATTTTCTTCATTTAACTCATCAATGTTAACACTATTTTCTTCATAAAAAACAGATGTACTGCATCTGTTTAATTCACACATAGTTGCTCCAACATTTAATTTTTCCCCAATGTCATAACAAAGACTACGTATATATGTACCTTTGGTGCAAGTTACTTTCATAGAAACATATGGCAATTCTATCTTTATATTATTTATATCTAGTATATTTACTCGTCTTGCTTCTCTTTCTACCTCAATGCCTTGTCTTGCTAAATCATATAATCTTACACCATTTTTCTTAAGTGCAGAATACATTGGCGGAACCTGATCATATTCACCAACAAAGTATTCAATAGCAGATAGAACATCTTCATGAGTTATATTGGAAATGTCTTTTTTTTCTATTACTTCTCCTTCTAAATCATAAGTAGTAGTTTTTATACCTAATAAAAACTTTACTTCATATACTTTATTTGAATTCATAATATAGTCGATTATCTTTGTAGCTTTTCCAAGGCAAACCGGTAAAACCCCTGTTGCCTCTGGATCTAACGTTCCCGTATGCCCAACTTTTCTTTCCTTTGCTACAAATTTAACTTTTCTAACCACATCAAAAGAAGACATGCCTTTGTTTTTATATATATTTAATATTCCATTCATATGCTGACTTCCATTTCATAATTATAACTTCATTTGTTCTTTTAATACTTTTAGAAGATTTTCTTTAGCAACTTTTAAAGTAACAGCCCTCTGCATAACCCCTGCTGCTTTTACATGTCCGCCGCCCCCAAAATTTTCAGCAACTTTTCTAACATCAACATTATTTTTTGATCTTAAACTTGCTTTTACTCCTTCATCTACTTCTTTTAATAAAAGTGCTACTTCCACACCTTTTATAGAAAGACCTATTGAAATAATATCTGAAGTATCCGTATTTGGAAGATTCAATTCATCTATCATATTTTTTGTTATTTCAATAACAGATACCTTACCATCAAGTTGTAATTCTATATTTGATAAAGCACATCCCATTAATTTAACTTTATCAAACGGTTTATTATCAAAAAGATTACTGTGAATTTTAGAATTATCTACACCAAGTGCAATCAATTCACTTGATATTTCATGAGTTCTTTGTGTAACATTTGAGTGCCTATATGATCCTGTATCTGTAACTATACCTGTATAAATACATTTTCCTATATTTATTATCTCATTACATTGTGATGTAAAATCTATACCAATTTCCTTTAATAATAAATATACTATTTCGCTAGTTGCAGCTGCTTTTGTATCCACATAATTTATAAAGCCATACATCTCATTAGATACATGGTGATCTATATTAATTATCTTTCCATCATAATAAGTTAAATCAGCACTTATTCTTTCTACATTTCCGCAATCTAATATTATTACTAAATCCGTATCATTTGTAGGTTTAGTTATTTCTTTATCTATAGTCTCACTTAAAGGAAGAAAAGAGAGGTTATCTGAGATAACGTCTCTTGATATAATATAGGCATCCTTATTTAATTGTCTTAATCCATTTAATAATCCAAGTGCACTTCCCGTTGCATCCCCATCTGGTGATGCATGAAATGATAATCCAATTTTATTTGCTTTTAAAATTTCTTCTTTTACATCTTTAATACTATTCATCTTTTTTACTGATCCTTTGTATTAGTTCATCCATATGCATTCCGTAGTTTATTGAATCATCTATTTCAAATAATATTTCTGGAGTATGCCTTAAGTTTATTCTGCGCCCTACTTCTTTTCTTACAAATCCACTTGCACCTTTTAATGCGTCTAAATTATTTTTCTTTTCATCCTCGCTACTACAGAATATACTTACATATACTTTAGCATATCTTAGGTCCTTAGTAACTTTAACATCAGTCACTGAAATCATAGCTGTAATTCTGGGATCCTTAATTTCATTTTGAATTAAATTACTTATCTCACGTTTAAATTCTTCGTTAATTCTCCCACCTCTATAATTTGCCACTATACTTCACCTCTTTAAAGTTCTTTTCTTTTAATTGCCTCCATTTTGAAACATTCAACAATATCTCCTTCTTTTATATCATTGAACTTTTCAACTGTAAGCCCACATTCATATCCGCTATTTACTTCCTTAACGTCATCTTTAAATCTCTTAAGGGAAGATAGGCTAGATTCAAATATAACTATTCCTTCTCTAATTACACGTACTTCAGAATTTCTTTGAAGCTTTCCATTTAACACATAGCACCCTGCAATTGTTCCTACATTAGAAATTTTATATGTTTCTCTTATTTCTGCACTACCTAAAACTACTTCCTTATATTCAGGTTCAAGCATACCTATCATAGCTGATTTAACATCTTCAATTGCATCGTATATAATTCTATAAGTTTTTATATCTACGCCTTCTTTTTCTGCTTGAGTTATAGCATTATTATCTGGTCTTACATTAAATCCTATAACTATTGCATTAGATGCTGCTGCAAGTGTTATGTCTGTTTCACTTATAGCTCCAACACCACCATGTATAACTCTTACCTTTACATCATCTGTAGAAAGCTTTTCTAATGATGATTTAATAGCTTCAACTGAACCTTGAACATCAGCTTTAACTATAATTGCAAGCTCTTTAACTTTTCCTTCTTTAATTTGACTATATAAATCTTCTAAAGAAACTCTATGACTAGCTTGAAGCGTTTCTGCTTTTAATTTTTGCTTTCTAGAATCAGCCATATTTCTAGCTGTCTTTTCATCTTTTACTTGATTAAATCTATCTCCTGCTTCAGGAACTTCTGATAGTCCAAGTACTTCTACCGGAATAGATGGTCCTGCAGTCTTTATTTTCTTACCTGTATCATCAAACATAGCTCTTATTCTACCATATGTAGAACCTACTAAAATAGAGTCTCCAACATGTAAAGTTCCATTTTGAACTAATAATGTTGCAACTGCACCTCTACCTTTATCAAGTTTAGCTTCTATTACAGTACCTTTAGCTTTTCTGTTTTCATTAGCTTTTAATTCAAGCATTTCAGCACTTAAAAGTACCATTTCAAGTAATTTATCAATATTTAAATTTTGTTTTGCAGATACTTCTTCTGAAATAACATCTCCACCCCAAGATTCAACAAGCAATCCTTGTTCAGCAAGTTCTTGCTTTACTCTATCTGGATTAGCACCTGGTTTATCTATTTTATTTATAGCTACTATCATTGGTACACCTGCAGCTTTACAGTGGTCTATCGCTTCTTTAGTTTGTGGCATTATTCCATCATCTGCTGCAACAACTAATATAACTATATCAGTAACTTGCGCACCTCTAGCTCTCATAGCTGTAAAGGCTTCATGTCCTGGTGTATCTAAGAATGTTATAGCTTCGCCATTTAAAGTTATAGTATATGCACCTATATGTTGTGTTATACCACCTGCTTCTGAATCTGTAACCTTTGCTTTTCTTATACAATCAAGTAAAGATGTTTTACCATGGTCAACATGCCCCATTACAGTTACTATTGGTGGTCTCTTTTTAAGATTTTCTTCATCATCCTCTTCTATTTCAAGTACTTCAAGTTCTTGACTTTCTTCTTTTTTTTCTGCTAGTACTTCATACTCAGTACATACCTTTTCTGCTGTTTCAAAATCAATTTCTTGATTTATTGCAGCCATTACACCTTTAAATATAAGTGTTCTTATTACATCATTAGTTGGTTTATTTAATTTTTCAGCTAATTCTTTAACAGTAATGCTTTCACCAATTTCAATAATTCCAACATTATTTGCTTCTTCAGCAGCTTTCTTTTCTGCTTCAACTTCTCTTCTTGTTTTCTTTTTCTTTTTTTGGCCTTTATTAAGTTCTTCTGCTAGTTGATCTTCATATTCATCTACTATAGTTTTAGATTCACTGCCTTCCACAGACACTTCACCTTTTCCTGCATAAAGTTCCTTTATTAATGCAGCATCTTCATCTTCTATAGTGCTCATATGATTTTTAACTTCAACACCAAACTCTTCCATTAATAATGTTATTAATTCCTTTGAACCTATATTAAGTTCCTTTGCTAATTCATGTACTCTTATTTTTGACATGTAGTCACCCCCGTATTATTTTCTACTCATATATTTTTTCCTCCTCATATAACATGCTTAATTTCTCTGCTATATTTTTATCTAAGATTCCTAAAATCATAATTTCATCACGACCAATTGGATTTCCTAATTCAAACTTTGAGAATTCTACAATATATGGTATGTTTTTTTCTGTACAATGTTTTATAAATTTCTTTTTTGATGATTCTGATAAGTCTTTTGACATTATAAACAAATAAAAATTGTTTTTATTTCTTAAATCATCACATTTACTATATCCCTCTACCAAAGAACCACTTTTCTTTGCTATTCCTAAAAAATTAAAAAATTTATCCATTATTAACTTCTTCCTTTAATCTTTCATAAATTTGATCACTTATCGGGATATCTAAATTTCTACTTAACCTTTTAGCTTTAAATGCCTTTTCAAGACATTCAGTATCTTTACAAATGTATGCTCCTCTTCCAGACTTTTTACCTGTTAAGTCTACACACACTTCACCTTCTGGAGTTTTTACAACTCTAATGAGTTCTTTCTTTGGTTTCATTTCCATGCAACCAGTGCACATTCTTAAAGGAATTTTTTTAGCCTTCATGAAAAGCACCTCTCTATTCTTGTATTTCTACTTCTGTTTCAGTAAAATCAGTAGTATCTTCATCTTCAATTATCACTTCTGTATTTAATAACTTTTCTTCTTCTTCTTCAAGAGCTTCTTTTTGAGATTTACTCTTTATATCTATTTTCCAATTTGTAAGCTTAGCTGCAAGTCTTACATTTTGACCTTCTTTACCTATTGCAAGTGAAAGCTGATTATCATCAACAACTACTTTTGCCGACTTATTTTCTTCATTCACTTCTACACTAAGTACTTTGGCAGGGCTTAAAGAATTTGCTATAAATTCTGCAGGGTCCTTACTATATTTAATTATATCAATTTTTTCATTTTTAAGTTCATTAACTATATTTTGTACTCTCACACCCTTAGGTCCAACACAAGCTCCCATTGGATCTACTTCTTCATCATTTGAGTATACAGCAATTTTGCTTCTTGAACCTGCTTCTCTTGAAATGCTCTTAATTTCAACTACACCTTCAAAAATTTCAGGAACTTCAAGTTCAAATAATCTTTTAACTAATCCTGGATGTGTTCTTGAAACATGTATTTGAGGTCCTTTACTTCCATTCTTTACTTCCACAATATATAGTTTTAACTTTTCATTGAATTTATATTCCTCATTTGGAATTTGTTCGTTAGGACCTATAACTCCTTCTAATTTTCCTAAATTAACAAAAACCATTCCTTTATCTTTTCTTAGAATTGTTCCTGTTATAATATCAAATTCTTTTTCTTTGTACTCATCATAAATTATGCTTCTTTCAGCTTCTTTGATTCTTTGAGTTACAACTTGCTTAGCAAGCTGTGCAGCTACTCTTCCAAAATTTTTTGGTGTAACCTCTAAATCGACAATATCATCAACTTCAAATGTTGGTCTTATTATTTTTGCATCTTCAAGTGAAATTTCTGTAACATCATCATACACTTCATCTACAACTACTTTTTGTGCATATACTTTAATTTCACCAGTTTCTCTATCCATTATTACCTTTACATTTTGTGCATTAGTATGTAAGTTAGCATAGTTCTTTTTATATGCTGCAACTAATGCATCTTGTATTGTTGTAAAGAGTAAATCCTCTGAAATTCCTTTCTCTTTAACTAATTCCTTAAGAGCACCTACAAACTCTTCATTCATTTTAATACCCTCCTTAAATTTATATTTCCCCTTCTAGGTTTGCTGTTTTTATTTTTTCTTTTGGAATTTGAACTTCTTCTCCATTATTTTCAACTACAACTTCATTAATATCTACACATTTAAGAATTCCTTTAATGTTCTTCATTCCATTAATTGAACCTGTTAGTTTTATAAGTACTTCACTTCCAATAACTTTTTTAAAATGTTCTTCTGTATAGAGCGTTCTATTAACTCCTGGAGATGATACTTCTAGATAATATGGGTCCTTTATAGGATCTTCAACATCTAATATATCACTTACTTGTCTTGAAACAGCTTCACAATCATTAAGTGATATTCTGCCATCTTCTTTATCTATATATATTCTTAAATAGAACTCTCCATTTTCTTTTACATATTCTATATGATATAGAATATAATCTAAGTCTGAAACAATAGGTTTTACAAATGCTTCAATTTTTTCAATTAATGCATCTTTACTCATATTAGCGCCACCTTTCAATATTAAAACTGCATTTTGTTTTTAGTTTATGCAATTTTAAAATTTGTAATCAAAAACGCAACTATCATTAAAGAAGTTGCGTTTACAAACATAAGGAGCGGGCAATGTCCCACTCCTTTTTTTCTGCATATTAGCTTTAAACTATTTATATAATAACATATAAGCTTTTAAAATTCAAGCATAATGTTAGCTGTTTGCTAAAATAGTGACAATTGATTCGTCTCAGACATACCATCTAAACATCCATGTGATGTAAGACCCTCTATTACTGTTTTTGATACACCTGCTCTTATTCTTAAATCCTCTTTTGAAATAAATTCACCATTTTTTCTTGCTTCAACTATACTTTTTCCAGCATTATCTGCAACACCTGGTACTGCATTTAACGGTGGTCTAAGTGCGCCTTCTTCAATTATAAACTTTGTAGCCTCTGATTTATATAGATCAACTCTTAAAAATTTTATTCCTCTTTTATATGCTTCAAAGCATAGTTCAAGCACTGTAATAAGTCCTTTGTCTTTTACACTTGCATTATTTCCAAGTCCATACAATTCTTGAAGCTTTGCATATACAGCACCTTCTCCAAGACATATTAAATTGGCGTCAAAATCATCCGCACGTACAGTAAAATATGTAGCATAATACGCTTCTGGATAATAAACTTTATAATAAGCTATCCTAATTGCCATCATGACATATGCAACAGCATGCCCTTTTGGGAACATGTATTTAATTTTTTTACATGAACCTATATACCACTCTGGAACATTATGTTCCCTCATTAACTTTTCATCATCTTCTGAAAGACCTTTTCCTTTTCTAACCTTCTCCATTATGGTAAATGCAGTTTTAGGTGGAAGGTCCTTATACATTAAATATACCATAATATCATCTCTTGTTGCTATACAATCTCTAAGTGTAGTAAAACCCTCTTTTATATAATATTGGGCATTATTAAGCCAAACGTCTGTGCCATGTGAAAGACCAGATATTCTGACTAAATCCGAAAAAGTTTTTGGCTGAGTATCTACAAGCATCTGCCTAACAAACTTTGTTCCAAACTCAGGAAGTCCATAACTTCCAACTTCACATTCAAGTTCTTCTCTGGTAACTCCAAGAGCTTCTGGTGAAGTAAATAAACTTAATACCTTTTTGTCATTTAATGGTATTATTTTAGGATCAAGCCCAGTTATATCTTGAAGCATTCTAAGTACAGTAGGATCATCATGCCCAAGGATATCAAGTTTTAAAAGCCTTCCTGAAATAGAATGATAATCAAAATGTGTTGTTATAACATCAGTATCATTATCATCTGCCGGATGTTGTACAGGACAGAAATTACAAATTTCATTATCTGCTGGTACAACCATTATTCCACCTGGATGTTGTCCTGTAGTTCTTTTAATTCCTGTACATCCAATGGTAAGTCTTTCAATTTCTGCTTGAGGAACACGAATATTTCTTTCATCAAGGTATTTTTTCACATATCCATAAGCAGTCTTTTCAGCAACAGTACCAATGGTTCCCGCTTTAAATGTATGGCCCTTACCAAAAAGTACTTCTGTATATCTATGAACAACACCTTGATATTCTCCTGAAAAGTTAAGGTCAATATCTGGTTCTTTATCACCTTCAAATCCAAGAAAGGTTTCAAATGGTATATCATGACCATCCTTTTTATATGGTGTATTACAATCTGGACAATTCTTATCATCCAAATCTGCACCAGAACTTACAGATCCATCTAAAAAGAACTCTGATTTCTTACAGTTAGGACAAACATAGTGTGGAGGAAGTCCGTTAACTTCAGTAATATCTGACATTGTTGCTACAAACGATGAACCAACAGACCCTCTTGATCCAACAAGGTATCCATCTTCAGTAGACTTTGCAACTAGCTTTTGTGCAATAAGATAAAGAACAGCGTAACCATTATTAATAATAGAGTTTAGCTCTTTATCTAATCTTTTTTGGACTACTTCCGGCAGATTCTCTCCATATATGCTGTGGACCTTATTCATTGTCATATTTCTTATTTCATCTTCTGCTCCTTCTATTTTAGGCGGAAAAGTTTCATCTGGAATAGGCTTTACAGGTTCTATTAACTCTGCAATCTTATTTGTATTTTCAATAACAACTTCATTTGCAATATCTTTTCCTAAATAATTAAATTCCTTAAGCATTTCTTCTGTTGTTCTAAAATAAAGTGGAGGTTGATTATCACAATCCTTAAATCCTTGACCTGCCATAATTATTCTTCTAAACACTTCATCCTGAGGATCAATAAAATGCACGTCACATGTTGCTACTGTTAATTTATTTATTTCTCTGCCCAAATCATAAATTTTCTTATTTATAGCTTCAAGCTCTTCTATTCCATTAACCATACCTTTTTCTATTAAATATTGATTATTTCCAAGAGGCTGTATTTCTAGATAATCATAAAAGGACATTATTTCTTTTATTTCTTCATCACTTTTACCATCTAAAATCGATCTATAAACTTCTCCACCTTCACATGCCGAACCAACTATAAGGTTTTCTCTATTTTTAGCTATTTCACTTTTTTTAGTTCTTGGTCTTTTAAAGAAATTATTTAAATGTGCATCTGAAATCATTTCATATAAAGTCTTAAGACCAGCCTGATTTTTTGCAAACAATATTATATGATATGTTGTCTGTTTTTTTACATCAAAATTAGCTCCAAATAAATCATTTAATTCTTTTAATGTATTTATATTATGATGCTCTTTCAATCTTTCAAACATCTTTAATAATATCTCAGCCGTAGCCTTCGCATCATCTACAGCTCTATGGTGATTCTCAAGAGATATACCAAGATGTTTTGCTACAATATTTAATTTAACCTTTTTCAACTCTGGATATAAGAATCTTGCAAGAGGAACTGTATCAACTATTGATGAATCAAACTTCAAATTAAGATCTCTACAATTTTTCTTTATAAATCCTGTATCAAATGCTGCATTATGTGCAACAAGTACACACCCTTTGCAAAACTCCATGAACTTAGGAAGTAGATTTTCTATTGTCTCAGCATCCTTTACCATATCATTATTTATACTTGTAAGCTTAGTTATTTCATACGGTATATTTCTTTTAGGATTTACAAAGTGACTAAAGTTATCTATTACTTCTCCATTTTGTATTTTTACTGCTCCAATTTCTATGATTTTATCATTTACTGGTGAAAAACCAGTAGTTTCTATATCAAAAACAACATAAGTATCGTCTAATGAATCGCCCTTTTCATTTATTACAATAGGAACGCCATCATCAACCAAATATGCTTCTACACCATAAAGTACCTTTATATTATTTTTCTTTGCAGCACTTTGTGCTTCTGGATATGCTTGAACTCCACCATGATCTGTAATAGCTATTGCCGGATGTCCCCATTTAGCAGCTCTTTCAATTAGTTTTGATGCAGATGCGACTCCATCCATAGTGCTCATTGTAGTATGAAGATGAAGTTCAACTCTTTTTTTAGGTGCTGCATCCATCTTCTCAATCTTTTTCATTCTATTTATGTCTCTTCCCATTATTACAACTTCTCTAGAATATGTATCATATACTGCTTCACCTCTAACTTTACAGTAAAAGCCTTTTTTGACTTCATTAAGTACAGCTTCTGTATCCTGAGATTTTAAGAAACATTTTACTGCAATTGAACTTGTATAATCAGTAATAAAGAAAGTTAAAATAATTTTTCCTGTCTTAGTTTCAATAACTTCTGTCTTGAAAACTTCTCCAATAACTGCAACATAGCCACTTCTTTCATCTATTTCACTTATATTAGTTGCTTCTATTTTAATTGCTCCTCCTAAAACTGTATTTTCATCTTTCGGAGCTCTCTTATATGTCTGGAATTCTTTTTTCTTTTCTTGCTTATTTTCAGCATTTGCACCATTAGAATCATTTGATTTTTTCTCAGTTGTATTTTGAGATGATATATTTCTATTTTTCATTACTTCTTTTACTATTTGCTTATTCTCTTCAATCTTTCTATTTTCATATTCATCTTCTATAGATAAATTAGGATCATACTTAAATTCAATACGTACTGTCCTATTAAATATATCTTTAATTCTACTTTCAATTTCTAAATCTACTTTTTTATTAACTGTATGATTTATAACAGTAGTATTCCCTGAATATACACATATAATATTATCTTTAATTTCTCTTTTAGCTGAATATAAAAGATGCCTGCTTAAAGGATATTTTCGTGCAGCTTCTTCTACTACTGATGTCCAATGCTCAGTACCTATTTCTTTAACTGTACAATTAGTTACATCTCTATAGCATAAGATTTCTATGTTTATGTCTATTCCTAATTTTTTTAGTATTAAAGATTTTAATTCTTCCTCTTCACTTGAATTCAATGGATCTATAGATCTTAAAACAATTTTCAAAGTATCACTTTTTTTAAAAAATTGAAATCTTAGAAGCTGAATATTTTTATCTTCAAACATTTCATTTTTACGTATTTCTTTAGATAAGCTTTTGATAAATTCACTCAAAAACCTTCCTCCCATCTTTGGTATAAATTATCACTATAAATTCTAAAACTCAAAAATTCTAATATTCATAAGAATATTAGAATTTTTTTAAATTTATTAATTATAATTTTTCTATTTCTTCCATTAATGCATCAATTAATTGGTCTTCTTTAACTTTCCTGACAATTTCGCCTTTTCTAAAAATAATGCCTTCTCCTCTTCCACCAGCTATTCCTATATCAGCTTCCCTAGCTTCTCCTGGTCCATTAACAACACATCCCATTACAGCTACTTTTATTTGCTTTTTACAGTTTTCCAATTTCTTTTCTACTTCTTCTGCAATTTTAATTAAATTTATTTGAGTTCTTCCACATGTAGGGCATGAAACAAATTCTACACCGCTTTTCTTAAGTCCTAAAGATTTTAATATTTCTGATGCCACTTTAATTTCTTCAACAGGATCACTTGTTAAAGATACCCTTATTGTATCTCCTATTCCTTCTGCAAGAAGTGTTCCAATACCTACACTTGATTTTATTGTACCTTTAAATACTGTCCCTGATTCAGTTACTCCTAAATGAAGTGGATAATCACATTTATCAGCTATAAGTCTGTAAGCTTCAATCATCATCTGTACATTTGAAGATTTTATAGATATAACAATATCAAAGAAATCTAAGTCTTCTAAAATTTTAACATTTCTCAAAGCACTTTCTACAAGTCCTTCGGCTGTTGGTTTTCCATATTTCTTTAAAATATCTTTTTCAACTGAACCTGAATTAACCCCAATCCTTATTGGTATGTTCTTAGCTTTACATGCTTCTGCAACCTTGGTAATTCTATCAATTCCGCCTATATTTCCAGGATTTATACGTAGTGCTGAAACTCCATTTTCAATGGCTTTTAATGCTAATTTGTAATCAAAATGTATATCAGCAACAACTGGCATAGGTGACTTTTCTGTTATTTCTTTCAAAGCTTCTGCATCATTCATATCAAGAACTGCACATCGTATAATTTCACATCCTGCTTTATGCAGTTCATTCATCTGCGCCAAAACTTCGTTAACATTACTAGTTCTAACATTTGTCATTGATTGTATAGTAATCGGAGCATCTCCTCCAACATATATGTCTCTCACTTTAACTTTTCTTGAATTTCTTCTGTTCATCGTTCTCCTCCTAAACTCAACATATTTTATATATACTAAACTTGATATTATTCTTATAAAATATTTTATGTCTCAATAATTATATCTCTTAATTTATGTAGTTGTAAACTTTAATCTTCTGCAAACAAAAGTAGCATACCTATTAAATAAATAAGTACACTACTTTTATGATTACAATTTAACTGGAAATAATATATCCTTTATTGTTACAAGTATCATAAGTCCAATTAAGCATGCGAATCCTGCATAATTCAATCCCGCAACAATCTTATCTGGAACCTTCTTTCTTGTAATAAGCTCAATTAATAGTATTACACACCATCCACCATCAAGTGCAGGAAATGGTAAAAGATTGAACACTGCAAGATTCACACTTATAAATCCTATGAAATACATTAGATTCCATATTCCAGCCTTTGCTGTAGCTGTTGTCATCTTTACTATAGTTACAGGGCCGCCTACATCTGTTTTTAAATTTGCCTCTCCTGTAAATATCATTTTTAATCCTTTAAAAGTCTGCGATACAAGAGAAACAGTTTGATTTAAACTTTGTTTAAAACTCGAAAGAATTGTTGGCTTTGCTTCTGATACAAAAGTTATTCCCAATTGTTTGCCTTTTCCCTCTAAATCTTTTAATGTTACTGATGCATTTTCCTTTACACCATTTCTATTTACAATTAAGTCTACTGTATCATCTTTAGATAGCATTATTCCCATCTTTACATCATCAGCTGTAAATACTTTTGAGCCATCAATTTTTACTATCTTATCACCAGACTGTAATCCAGCTTCAACTGCTCCTGAGTTTTCTGCAACAGTATTTACTACTGGTTTGGCAAACCCAAAATTAAAGCTTACAGCTGTAAAAATTATAATTGCAAGTATATAATTCATCACAACTCCTGCAATTATAATGCTTATTCTTCTTAATGGTGATTTTGCTGAAAAACTTCTTTCATCGTCTACTTCTCCATCTTCTCCCATCATCTTTACATATCCGCCGATTGGAAAAAGACTTAATGAATAGGTAGTTTCCTTACCTTTCTTTGAGAGAATTCTAGGTCCCATTCCGATAGAAAACTCTTCCACTCTTACTCCATTTAGTTTTGCTAACGTAAAATGTCCTAATTCGTGAACTATTATTAATAATCCAAATGCTAATATAGCTAAAATTATATACATTACTTTCCTCCTTAAATGTCACTTCTCATTACATACTCTTTAACTTCTTTATCTAATTTAATTATATTTTCAATTGTCATTTCTTCATTAGATTTATCTTCAAATACTTCCATACATTTTTCTATAGTATCTGCTATGTCTAAAAATTTAATTTTCTTTTCTAAAAATAATTCAACACATGCTTCATTAGCACCATTTAAAATAGTTGGCATAAGTCCTCCTATCTTTCCTGCCTTATATGCTAGCTTTAATGATTTAAATGTATTCATATCTGGTTTTTCAAATGTTAACTGCGATATATTATAAAAATCAATAGTATCTGCTACAAGTTCTTTTCTTTCAGTATAATTTATAGCATACTGTATTGGAAGTCTCATATCTTGTGCTCCAAGCTGCGCTATTATGCTTCCATCAGTATATTCAACCATTGAATGTACTATACTTTGTGGATGAACAACAACTTGAATATTGTCATAGTCACAATCAAAAAGCCAGTGAGCTTCTATAACCTCAAGCCCCTTATTCATAAGAGTTGCAGAATCTATAGATATTTTTCTTCCCATATTCCATTTAGGATGTTTTAGTGCATCTTCAACTTTTATATCAAGTAATTCATTTATAGTTTTACCTCTAAACGGTCCACCAGATGCTGTTAAAATTATTTTCTTTAGCGTATTTAAATCATTCCCTCTAAGACTTTGAAATATTGCACTATGCTCTGAATCAACGGGTAAGATTTTCACATTGTACTCTTTAGCTTTTTTCATAACAATCTCACCTGCTACAACTAAAGTTTCCTTATTAGCAAGTGCTATGTCTTTTTTAGCTTCTATTGCTTTTATTGTCGGTTCCAATCCTATCATACCAACTACAGATGTCACTACTATGTCAATTTCTTTTAATGTTGCAATTTTATTTAATCCTTCAATACCATTATATACTTCTATATTTTTATTATTATCATCACAATACTTTTTTATTTCCTCTGCACTTTTTTTATCCATCATTGCTACATATAATATATTAAATTCTTCTATTATTTCTATTACTTTTTTTACAGAAGTATTTGCACTAATTGCTATTAGCCTTAATTCTTCTTTTGATTGTCTAATTACATCAAGTGTTTGAGTTCCTATTGATCCAGTGGCTCCTAATATAGAAATATTTCTCATTCTTTTTCCTCCTAAGCTATACTTCACTATAAATTATTTCTTTAGCTAAAATACTATACATAGGACCTGCAAGTATTCCTAATATTCCAAACAGATTAACACCTATGTATAATGAAAGTAAAATTACAAGAGGATGAATCTCTAATTTAGAACTTAAAAATTTTGCCTCAAGTATCTCCCTAATTACCTGAACTAATAAATATAAACATATTAGACCAAAAGCTATAAGAAATTTCTTCATTATAATATTGTATATTATAATTGGAATAAATACAATTATAGTTCCAACGTAAGGCAGAATATCTAAAATCCCGCAAACAATACTAAGTATAAAAGGATTTGGCACATTTAATATAAAAAAACCCATCATTATTTCAATTGTAGATATTATAACAAGTAATCCTTCAATTTTTATCATATGTATAAAATTTGTTTTTTGAATTCTTGTTTTCTTTACTACTTCAATAGGTAATAATAATTCTAATAGTTCAATAAATTTATTTTTATCTACCAGTATAAAAAACGCACATATATTGCCAATTGCATATGCACATAAATTTCCAGCGAAACCTCCAATTAAGTTTTCTCCTGTTGAAACAGCTCTATTCCTTATATTATTATTATTTATTATTGAAAATAGACCATCGCTTAATCTGAATTTACTTACATCAAATTGTATTACATCACTCATATCTTTAATAAAATTTTCTATCAAGTCTAAGTTTGTAAAATATAACTTGTGGATTCCATTAAATATTCCTGTTCCTAAATATAATATCACCAATATCATAACTATATTTACAATTACAATACTTAAAGCTCCGGCAATATTCCTAGGAATATTTAATCTTGTCATTAATTTATATAATGGCGTAGTCAAAATAAGTATTATGATTATAGACAAAAATGGTTTAAAATAATATTTTATTATAAACATAATAATAAGAAGAATAAAAAATGAACTTATTAAATATAATAATTTTTTATATTTATTAAATATATACATCACCTCACTTATTACAAAATAGTCATTTTTATAAATATATGCATGCATTTATTTATACACTACTATTTATTTAATAAGTAAAAATTTTTATCTAAATTTTTTCAACTATTTAATAAAGATATTCCAATTTTTGATACAAAAAAATCGTAAACTTATTAAAATAAATTTACGATCAATATCATATAGTGTATTCTATTTACATCATATTCCAACAATGAAAGTTAAGTAATAAAATATAGCAGCTGATGAAAAGATTATACTATCAAATCTATCTAATATTCCGCCATGACCTGGTATAAGATTGCTATAATCCTTAATTCCAGCATATCTTTTAATCGACGATGCTACCAAATCACCCAATTGTCCTACAATCCCACATAAAGCTCCAATAAGAAAATAATGATATGTTGGAATAACGTTAGTGTATCTGCTAATAATAATGCCATATATCCCAGAAAATACTGTTGCTCCAATCATTCCACCTATAGAACCTTCAACTGTTTTTTTAGGTGATACTTCTGGACATAATTTATGTTTTCCAAAAAATTTTCCACTATAAAATGCAGCAGTATCACATAACCATGATCCAATAAAAATAAGCCACACTAAAAATGCTCCACTTGGTTTAGTATTTACTAAGTAAACAAAACTAAATAAAACTCCTGCATATAGAAAACCAAGTATGGTTAAAGCCACATCGATAAATGTATATTTCAAATTCATAACTGGTATAATAAGTAAAATAAATGTTGCTAATACTAATATATACATCATAATTTCAAAATTATTATTGCAAAAATAATATATTAATAAAAGAATATACCCAGCTATGTTTATTGGTTTAAAATTCTTTGCATGAACAGCATTATAAAATTCATATAGCGCTGCCACTGATAAAACAAATGTAAAAGCTTTTAAATAAACTCCACCAAGAAAAACAAATATTATAAACGGAGCAATCATAGCTGCACCTAAATATCTATTATTAGATTTCAAATTCTAATCACTCCTTAATTATTTTACTTTTCCAAATCGTCTATCCCTGCCTTGATAATCAGCTATAGCTTTTCTCAAATCTGTTTCCTTAAAATCTGGCCAATTTATATTTGAATACCAAAATTCTGAATATGCACACTGCCATAATAAAAAATTACTAATCCTTTGTTCTCCAGATGGTCTTATAATCAAATCAGGATCTGGTATACCATTTGTATATAAATATTTTTCTATTGTATCCTCATTAATATCTTCTTCTTTTATCTTGTTATTCTTTATATCTCTTGCAATTAATTTTGTTGCTCTCACTATTTCATCTCTTCCACCATAATTTAAAGCAAGATTTAAATTTATTCTCTTATTATTTTTAGTAACTTCAATAGCATTATTTAGAGCATCTCCACATTCTTTAGGCAATCTTGACATATCACCTAGAATATTAAGTTTTACATTACTCTCGTTTATTTCTTTAAGCTCACTTTTTAAGTATGTATTTATTAGTTTCATAAGTGTACTTATTTCTTCTGTTGGTCTTCCCCAATTCTCAGTTGAAAATGTATATAATGTAAGATTTCTCACACCAAGTCTTGCTGCTTCTTTTAATATTATTCTTACTGTTTCAACTCCTGCTTTATGCCCCATACTTCTAGGTAAATTTCTTTCTTTAGCCCATCTTCCATTTCCGTCCATTATTATAGCTATATGATTAGGTATGTTATTCATATCCAGTTGTTCAACCGATACATCCTTTTTTTCTATTTTTCCTTTAAATATATTTATCATTCTTATCCCCCTATTACAACAGGAAATATTTTTGCTAATAATTAACAAAAGCCTGCTTTAAGAGCAGGCTTAGATATTTTTATATTGATAAAACCTCTTTTTCTTTTGCAGTAATTATACTATCTATTTTTTTAACTACACCATCTGTTATTTTTTGAACACTATCTTCTGCTTTCTTAATTTCATCTTCTGAGATATCGGCATCTTTTTTCATGTTCTTTAGTTTATCATTAGCAGTTTTTCTGATTGATCTAACTGCAACTTTCGCTTCTTCTCCGACTTTTTTAACATTTTTAACAAGAGCTTTTCTTGTTTCTTCAGTAAGTTCAGGTATTATTAATCTTATAACAGTACCATCACTTGAAGGATTTAATCCCAAATCTGATTTTAATATAGCTTTTTCAATTTCTTTTATTAGAGGCTTTTCCCATGGAGTTATCATAAGTACTCTTGGTTCCGGTGTAACTACGTTAGCTACTTGACTTAATGGACACATAGTTCCATAATAGTCGATTTGAATTTTATCAAGCATTGAAGGATTTGCTCTTCCTGCTTTCATTGTTGATAAATCTTTTTCTAATACAGATACTGTTTTATTCATTTTTTCTTCTGCATTTTTAATAACTTCTTTAATCATGATTAACCTCCTATTTACTAGTAACTAATGTTCCTATATTTTCTCCATACATGGCTCTTTTTATATTTCCCGGTTCATCTAAGCCAAATACAAGTATTGGAATATTATTATCCATACATAATGATGTTGCTGTTGAATCCATTACTTGTAATCCTTGATCTAATACATCAATATAAGATAGTGTATCATATTTCTTTGCATCTGCATACTTATGAGGATCTTTATTATATACACCATCAACTTTTTTAGCTAAAAGAATTACATCCGCTTCTATTTCAGCTGCTCTTAATGCAGCAGTTGTATCTGTAGAGAAGTATGGATTACCAGTTCCAGCTGCAAAAATAACTACTCTTCCTTTTTCTAAATGTCTCATAGCTCTTCTTCTTATAAATGGTTCTGCAATTTCTTTCATTTCAATTGCAGTTTGTACTCTAGTCATAACACCAACTTGTTCTAATGAATCTTGAAGTGCTAAAGCATTTATACAAGTTGCCATCATTCCCATATAGTCAGCAGTAGTTCTGTCCATTCCTTCACCACTTCTGCCTCTCCAAATGTTTCCGCCTCCAACTACAGTTCCAACTTCAACACCCATATCAACTAATTCCTTAATTTCAAGAGCTATTCTCTTAGCTACATTAAAATCTAACCCAAAACCACTTGCACCAGCTAATGCCTCTCCTGAAAGTTTTAAGATTACTCTTTTATATTTGCATTCTGACATTTAAAACTACCTCCTCAATCTTCCTAGGAATATTCTTTTAACTACTCTTCTATATATTTAAAATTTAATCCACTATCTACAAATCTAAGTTATTATATTAATTAAATTTGCCCTTAGTAATTAAATTTATTCTCTATAATAATAAAACTTTACATATATAATGTTCAAGTTATTTTTCTATATTAATAACATATTTCTTTAAAAAAAGAGAACACTAAGTGTTCTCTCCTTAAGGTAAATTATTTACCCATTTGTGCAGCAACTTCTGCAGCGAAGTCTACTTTTTCAACTTCGATTCCTTCTCCTCTTTCGTATCTTACGAATCTAGTTACAGACACTGGAGAACCGATTTCTTTAGATTTTTCAGCTAAGAACTTAGATATTGTCTTATCTCCATCCTTAACCCATAATTGTTCTAAAAGACAAACTTCTTTGTAGTATTTTTGAATTCTTCCATTAACCATTTTTTCAACGATATTTTCTGGCTTACCTTCATTTAAAGCTTGAACTCTGTAAATTTCTTTTTCTTTTTCAATTGATTCTGCATCTACATCTTCTTTGCTTAAGAATAATGGATTGGCAGCAGCAATTTGCATACAAATTTCTTTAGCGATTTCATCTAATGAATTACTTGCTGTATCACAAGCTAATTCAACTAAAACTCCGATTCTTCCGCCACCGTGGATATAGCTCTTAACAATACCATTTTCTATGTTGAACTTAGTAAATCTTCTTACTGTCATGTTTTCACCAAGTTTAGCAATTAATGCTTTTAAAGCATCTGCAACACTTGTTTCACCATCAAATTTTTCATTTACTAATTGTTCTACTGTTGTTACAGATGTAGCAACTACTATTTCAGCTAATTTATCAGCAAAAGCTGTGAACTCTTCATTTAAAGCAACGAAATCTGTTTCACAGTTGAATTCTACAATTGCACCAGTTTTCTTATCTTCTGAGATGTAAGTCTTAACAACACCTTCAGCTGCTGTTCTTCCTGTTTTTTTAGCAGCATCCGCAAGACCTTTTTCTCTTAAGAATTCTACTGCTTTATCTTTATCTCCTTCAGTTGCAACAAGAGCTTTTTTACAATCCATCATTTTTGCTCCTGTCATTTCTCTTAGTTCTTTAACTAATTGTGCACTAATGTTTGCCATAAGTTATATCCTCCTTATTATAAGTAATCCTTACCATTATGTAAGAAAAAGAGGAAATGAAGTGAACTTCACTTCCTCTATGCTTTTATATAAATCCCTTATATTATTCAGCTAATTGTTCACCTTGTCTTCCTTCGATTATAGCGTCAGCCATTTTAGCAGTTATTAATTTAACAGCTCTTATCGCATCATCATTACCTGGAATCACATAATCTACTTCTTCTGGATCACAGTTTGTATCTACGATAGCTACAACTGGAATTCCTAAAATTTTAGCTTCTGATATAGCGTTCTTTTCTTTTCTTGGATCTACAACGAACATAGCTCCTATGTTTTCAGGATCTAAATTTCTAATACCACCTAAGTTGTTTTCAAGTTTTTCTAATTCACCTTTTAACTTGATAACTTCTTTCTTTGGAAGAACTTCAAAAGTTCCATCTTCTTGCATTTTTTCAATTTCTTCCATTTTCTTAATTCTGCTCTTGATAGTTGTGAAGTTAGTTAACATTCCACCTAACCATCTGTTGTTAACGAAGTGCATGTTACTTCTTACAGCTTCTTCTTGGATAGCTTCTTGAGCTTGTTTCTTAGTTCCAACGAAAAGAATATCTTTTCCATCTACAGCTACTTCTTTAATGAAGTTATAAGCTTCTTCAGCTTTCTTTACAGTCTTTTGTAAATCTATGATATAGATTCCGTTTCTTTCTGTAAAGATGTATGGAGCCATTTTAGGGTTCCATCTTCTTGTTTGGTGACCAAAGTGTACACCTGCTTCTAATAATTGTTTCATTGATATTACTGACATTTTGTTACCTCCTTAGGTTTATCCCTCCACTATCTTTAGCTCATAAATAACCTTCTAAATAAAGGGCACCTATTTATGAATTGGATAGTGTGTGTATTTTGTTACCTTAGATAGTATATCACAAGCTAATTGACCTATCAACATTTTTTTTATTTTTTATAATTATTCTCTCTTTAAAAATGCCTATTGTTTTAAAATTTATTTGCTTCATTTTATTAGTATATATTATTTGCTTAATAAATATTATAAAAAAATCAAGTAATCTGAGTAAAACTCAGATTATTTGATTTTTTTTAGTTCTTCCATTAATTTCTCATTTAATATTCTAATGTATGTTCCCTTCATACCAAGGGATCGAGACTCTATAACACCAGCACTTTCAAACTTTCTTAATGCATTTACTATAACACTTCTTGTTATTCCAACTTTATCTGCAATTTTAGATGCTACAAGAAGGCCTTCATTTCCATTAAGCTCATCAAAAATATGCTCTACAGCTTCTAATTCCGAATACGATAATGTTCCTATTGCTAACTGGACAACTGCTTTTTTTCTTGTTTCTTCAGCAATTTCATCTTGCATAGCTCTAAGCATTTCCATTCCTACTATTGTTGCACTATATTCAACTAAAACTAAATCATCGTCTGTAAATGGTTTACCAAATCTAGCAAGGATAAGGGTTCCTCTTCTTTCCCTATTTCCTATTATAGGCACTATAGTAGATAATTTATCAACTTGTTTACAACTACCTATTTCTTGGAAAACACATTTACCCTCATTTGGGATATTTGCAATTGTTTCATTGTTCTCCAAAAGAACTTTATTATAATCTTCCGTAAATTTTTTATCTTCTATAACTTTCTTTTTCATAGCTTCACATTCAAAGTTTGCACAAAAGGAATATCCTAAAACCTTACCTTTTCTACTGATTATATATGCATTACAGTCTAATACTTGACTTAAAAGTATACATATATCTTGAAATGCTACAGGTTCTGTTCCTGATTTTTGTAAAATTTTATTTAACATCCTAGTTTTATCTAAAAGTGATGACATATTTATTATCCCCCTTGGCATCCTATATTTCTTATCTATAAAAAAGCATCTTGAATTGTTAGAAAATTCTTAAAATTTTTAATTAAATAAAAAATACTCTTAGTTGTAGTTTATCATATAAAAATTCCCTTTTCAACAGATTTTTATACTAACTGACATCTTATTAAAGTTTTTAATAAATAAAAAAACATTTGCATTAAATAAAAAATTAATGCAAATGTAAAAATTAAATTATATTTAATAAATTTCTAATCATCTTTTTTTTCTTCTTTTATTTCTTTTTTATATCCACACTCTGTATTAGAGCATTGAATGTACTTTCCTTTTGATTTTGAATACTTTAAAACCATATATGAATCACATTCTGGACATTTTTCTTTTACAGGCTCATACCAGCTTACAAAGTCACATTCTGGATAACCTGAACATCCAAAAAACTTCTTACCTTTTTTACTCTTTTTAGCAACTATTGTATTTCCACACTTAGGACAAGGTACATCTAATTTTTCAACTATAGGTTTAGCATTTTTGCATTCTGGATATCCAGGACATGCTAAAAATTCTCCAAATCTACCTTTCTTTATCACCATCATTCGCCCACATTTTTCGCATGGTACATCTGACACTTTGTCTTCAATTACAACTTTAGAAATTTCTTTTTCTGCCTTCTCAATTGATATTTTCAAAGGATCAAAAAACTCAGCAACTATTTCAGTCCAATCCTCTTTCCCTTCTTCAACATCATCTAATTTCTTTTCCATTTCTGCTGTAAAATCTACATCTACAATTTGCTCAAAGTAATCACTCATAATGTTATTTACTATTTCCCCAAGCTCTGTTGGTATTAAATTTTTCTTTTCTCTAACTATATAATTTCTACTAAGGAGTGTAGAAATAGTAGGTACATACGTACTTGGTCTTCCAATTTCTTTTTCTTCAAGAAGCTTTACAAAAGATGCTTCTGTATACCTCGGTGCTGGTTGAGTAAAGTGTTGACTTGCACCCATGCTTTGTTTCTTTAGTTCTTCATTTTCCTCTAGTGATGGTAATATTACTGATTTATCATCTTCTTCATTGCTATATTCATATATTTTCATAAATCCATCAAATTCAATTGTAGAACCACTTGCTTTAAATTTATAATCTCCATTTACAATATCTATAGAATTTGTATTTAATAAGCATGATGCCATTTGGCTAGCTATAAACCTCTTCCAAATTAATGAGTATAATTTATATTGTTCTGAAGTTAAATTTTCTTTTGCTATTTCTGGTGTTATCTCAACATATGTTGGTCTTATTGCTTCGTGAGCATCTTGAATATTTTTTTTACTTTTATAAACTCTTTTTTCAGTTGGTAAATATTCTTTTCCATAATTATTTTCAATAAATTCCCTTGCACTGTTTTGCGCATCTTCTGAAATTCTCACAGAATCTGTCCTCATATATGTTATAAGACCAACAGTACCATATCCTTTTACCTCTACACCTTCATATAAAACCTGTGCTATAGACATTGTTCTCTTTGTCATAAAGTTTAGCTTTTTATTTGCATCTTGTTGAAGTGTACTTGTTGTAAATGGAGCTAATGGATTTCTATTTTTCTTCCCCTTCTTTATACTCTTCACAAGAAAATTTCCATTTTCAAGTTCAGCAACAATTTTATTTGCACTTTCTTCATTATTAATTTCAATTTTTTCATTTTTATATGTTGAAAGTCTTACTGGAAACTTACTCTTTTCTTTTTTTAATACTGTATCTATTAGCCAATATTCCTTTGGAATAAATTCATTAATTTCCTTTTCTCTATCACAGATTAATTTAAGTGCTGCTGATTGCACCCTTCCAGCACTTAATCCCCATTTTACATTTCTCCATAAAATTGGACTTATCTCATAACCAACTAATCTATCCAATACTCTTCTAGCTTGTTGTGCATCAACTAAATCTAAATTAATTTTTCTCGCCTGCTTTATTGATGCTTTAACTGCTGTTTTAGTTACTTCATTAAAAACAATTCTACATTGTTCATCTTCAGAAATTTTTAAAATATTCGCTAAATGCCATGAAATAGCTTCACCTTCACGATCGGGGTCGGTTGCAAGATATACTTTATCAGCTTTTTTAGCTGCTTTTCTAAGTTTACTTATTAATTCACCTTTTCCTCTTATTGTTATATATTTAGGAATATAGTGATTTTCTATGTCTACCCCAAGTTTACTTTTAGGCAAGTCTCTTACATGCCCCATTGATGCTTCTACAATATAATTTTTTCCTAAATATTTGCCAATTGTTTTTGCTTTAGCTGGCGATTCTACAATTACTAGTTTTTGACCCATAGCATAACTCCATATACTTATTTATGGAGTATTCACCCCCTGTATACTTTTAATCTTTCAAATTTCTTACATTGTTCTTACATAATAATTTCCTGGCAAACAAATTATTTCACCTTTAATCTGCATTTCAAATAATAATGCATATAATTTTCCTCTATCTATTGATGAATTATTAAATATATTATCAATATGAATAGGTGAATCATCTATCAAATCTAATATTTCCTCTTTTTCAGGAACTATCTTTTGCGGCTCAATATCTATATGTGGTAAATTGAGTAAAACCTTCAAATCTTCCACATCTGTGCAAATACATCCACCATCACGCATAAGTTTATTCGATCCACTTGCTCCTTTATATAATATAGAGCCCGGAATAACAATAACCTGTTTATGCTGTTCAAGCGAGTATCTCGCCGTAATTAATGAGCCACTTTTATCTGAAGCTTCTGCAACTATTACGCTTTCACTTAGACCACTTATAATTCTATTTCTACTCGGAAAATTAGTTTTTAATGGTGGTGTGCCTAATAAAAATTCTGAAATTATTACACCTTTTTCACATATCTTAGAAAATAACTCTTTATTTTCTCTTGGATAGACTCTATCTATACCACATCCTAGTACACATATGTTTATCCCACCACATTCTAAAGCAGTTTTATGTGCTGTTGAATCTATGCCTCGTGCACCTCCGCTTATAAGCGTAATATTATTAGTAATAAGCTCCTTTGTCAAGAGTTTTGTTACAACAAATCCATAATTTGAACATTTTCTAGCACCAACAATTGCAACAATTTTATCATTAATTACTTCAATATTACCTTTATAAAACAAAAAAAATGGTGGTTCTAAAATTTGTTTTAATTTCTCTTTGTATGCGGGATTAGCATATGTTATATATCCTATATTTTTCTTATTTAATATTTCTTTTACTCTTAATACCTCAGTTATTAAATCTTCTTTTTGAAAATTTTTTAATTTTTTTGATATTGAACTTTCTTTTTTCAATATCTCTTCAAAATTATCATAAACGTTTTTACAGGTTTTATACTTATCAATTAGTTTTATTTTTTTAGAATTACTTATTTCAAGAAGAATTAACCATAGTTCATAATCCATATTTACACCTCATTTTCTTTTTATATAACCTCTCCATTTATATTTTTTCTGTAACTTATTGCTTCAATAATATGTTCTTCTAAAATATCTCTTTTATTATCAATATCTGCTATAGTTCTTGCTAAATCTATTGTTTTCACATATCCTCTTAATGATATGTTTGAATTGTCATAGTAATGTTTTAAAACTTCTGTACATTTTCTATGAATTTTAAAAACTTCAAATACATCCATTCCTTTAACTTGTGAATTAAATGTGTACTTTGTATTTTTAAATCTTTCATCTTGAATTTGCCTAGCCCTCACAACGTTTTCTTTCATTATTTTTGAATCATACGAATCTTTTCTCTTCTTTATTTCATCATAAGTCAATCTTGGTACATAATTTAAAATATCCATTCTGTCTAATAACGCATTAGAAAACTTTTTTGAATATTTACTCAAGTTATTATTTAAATAAAAATCTGCACCTTGATATTCTTGATATTCATTGTTATCAACTGGATTAAAAGCTCCAACCAATAAAAAATCTGATGGAAGAGTATATGTTGTATTAAATCTATTAATATTTATTTTCTTTTCTTCTAAAGGCTCTCTTAATGATTCTAATACTTCTTTTTTAAATTCTAATATTTCATCTAAAAACAGTACTCCATTATGTGCTAATGTTATTTCACCTGGTTTAATTTCGCGTCCACCACCTACAAGTCCAGCTTTTGTTACTGTATGATGTGGCATTCTAAATGGTCTTCCAAGCTTCTTACCCGTATTTAAGTTTCCAACAGAACTATATATCTTAGCAACTTCAATTAATTCTTTTTTATTTAAAGGAGGCAATATAGACAGCAAAGCTTTTGCAAGCATTGTTTTTCCACATCCCGGCTCTCCATATAAAAGTATATTATGATTTCCAGCTGCTGCAATTTCTAATGCCCTTTTTGATGAATATTGCCCTATTATATTTCCATAATCTAAATTCTGTTCTTCTTCATCAAATACTTCATCTTGAAGTTTATACGGCAAAAGATCTTCATATGTTATAAAATCTATAGCTTCTTTTAGAGTTTTAAACGGAAAATAATTTCCATCATTAAAATAATATGTTTCTTCTAAATTATCATAAGAAAAGATAAATTTATTTTTATTTTCATTAATTCCTTGAAGTATTATTGGAATCATCCCTTTTATTCCTTTTAGTTCCCCAAATAAAGATAATTCACCAAAAACTATATATTCACTTAAATCTTTATTTTTAATTTGATTAGATTCCATAAGAATACCTAACGCTATTGGTAAATCTAAAAGTGAACCAATCTTTTTTACATCAGCAGGTGCCAAATTGATAGTTATTCTTCCAAGAGGAAAATTATATCCGCTATTAATTATAGCCGCTCTTACCCTCTCTCTAGCTTCTTTAACTGAAGCATCCGGAAGACCGACTATATTAAACATAGGTAATCCTTTGCATATATCTACCTCAACTTTAATTAAAATCCCTTCTAAGCCATTATTAGTAGCACTTGTAATTTTTACTGCCATCCTTTTCACCTCTTAAAATTATGCATATAAATTATTATTAATTCCATTAACAAGATTATAGACAGATAATAGATTATTAATTCTATTAAATTGAATAAATTGATTTTTTTCTCTTTTTGTTGTTAATAATATAATTAAATTAAATATATTTTTTTAATTTAAGGGAGAAATTTATGAAAAAGTTTAATAAAGCAATAGGCAGCCTAGGTGAAAATTTAGCAATAGATTATTTGAAACAAAATAAATATAAAATACTAGATACTAATTTTAAAAACCGTTTTGGAGAGATAGATATCATCTCTAAGAAGGATGATTTAATTATAATAATAGAAGTAAAAGGAAGGTTTGGAGTAGCTTACGGCTTTCCAAGTGAATCTGTTAATCTTTCTAAACAAAAAAATATTATAAAGGTAACCAATTCATATCTATATATAAATAATCTTTATAAACACAATATAAGATTTGATATAATTGAAATATTTCTTAACCATATAACTAATTCTTATAAAATAAATCATATAGTAGATGCCTTTAGAATAAATTAGAATCATAATATAAATGTTTGCTTCCATAATCTTTCTTCATTATTTTCTATTTACATAACTTCTTTTTCTAGCAAGTTAATCTTATTACGTACCTGTTAGTTTTATTAACTGCTGTACTTTAACTAACTATTTTTACTTCAGTTCTCAATTATGGCACAATAAATCTTTTATATATATTTACTTTTATATTCAGAAAAATATATAAATACATAATCTTAAAAATAAAAACACTTAAGAATTTGCTTATTTGTTGGGAATTGTAGTCCTAAGCCAGTATAATTTTACATTATACTTAATGCTTAATAAGAACACTGACTAATAATTTATTTAAATAAATTAAAAGTAGAGAATACTATTTTTTATAGCGATTCTCTACTTTTAAAATATAATATTTATAATAACTTTGTTAAAAAACTTTTTCTATGTATATCACATATTCCATACTTTTTTAAAGCTTCCACGTGTTTTTGAGTTCCGTATCCAACATTATTCTCAAAGTCATATTGACTATATTCTTTTGAATATTTTTTCATGAGATTATCTCTATAATCTTTAGCTACAATTGAAGCAGCTGCAATACTCGCACTTTTAGTATCTCCTTTTATAACGCTTTTATTTAAAATATTTATTCCTTTTACCAAATATCCATCTGATAAAACCAAATCTGGTTTTACTTTTAACGAATTACAGCTTTCTAAAAATACTTTATTATTTGAATACGCTATTCCTTTTTCATCAATTTCTTTATTTGATGATATTGAAATACTATATGCAATAGCTTTTTCTTTTATTATTTCTGCCAGTTTATTTCTCATAGATTCTTTTATTTTCTTTGAATCATTTAAATATAATATTAAATCTTCATCTATAACTTTTAAGTCAAGTACTACTGCACATGCTACTATTGGACCTGCTAATGGTCCTCTTCCTACCTCATCTACACCTGCTATGTATTTATAATTTCCAAATGATTTATCAAATTCATACATTGATTTAACTCTATTTATTTCATTTAAATACAAGTCCAATTCCTTCTTTATTTTAGTTCCTAATGAAATAACATTTTTTCTTTTATCGCTAGACAAAACTTCAATTATCTCAAAAATTTCATTAGACTTATAGCTTTCCTCAATAGAAATTCCTTTTATAAGTTCTTTTATTTTATTAAAAGGCAGCTTTTCTAATTCTTTATTAATTATCTTCATTGTTTTCCTCCAAAGGGGATTCTAAAGATATCTTTCCAATCTTTCCACCTCTAAACTCATCAAGTAAAATGACTGCCAATCTATTGTAATCAATTTGTCCCCCCGAAATTAAAGTACCTCTCTTTTTACCTATAGCATCTAATGTGTCTATTGGATTTTCAAAAATTTCATTTAATTTATATCTTTCCTTTAATTCTTTTCCATATGTGTTTTGAAGACGTTCTACAAGTTTTAATGCTAATTCTTCAATATCCATTATTTCATCTTTTATTGCCCCTGTAAAAGCTAAATTTAATGCAGTATTATCATCTTCAAATTTAGGCCATAATACTCCCGGAGTATCTAATAGCTCTATTCCTATACTTGTTTTTATCCATTGCTTGCTCTTTGTAACCCCTGGCTTATCACCAGTTTTAGCTATATTATTTCTTGCCATTTTATTTATAAAAGTAGATTTTCCGACATTAGGAATACCAACAACCATAACTCTTGTTATGATCTTTACCATTCCCTTAGCTTTTAGTCTATCATGCTTTTCTTTTAATAAATCCAATAAAGCTGGCTTTATAGCATTCAACCCATCACCTTTCAAGCAATTTACTTCAAGTACTCTTACTTCCTCTTTAGTAAGATATTTAATCCACTCTTTAGTTGTTTTAGAATCAGTAAGATCACTTTTATTTAAAAGTATAATTCTTGGCTTTCCTTGTAATAAATTATCTATATCGGGATTAGCTGATGATCTAGGTATTCTTGCATCCCTAATTTCTATAACAGCATCAACTAATTTCAAATTTTCTTTAATTTCCCTTTGAGTCTTTCTCATATGCCCTGGGAACCAATTTATCGCCATATATATTCCTCCTGTTTTATATAATATATAAAAATTCTTTATAAATCTAAATTTATTTATATTATGTCTAAATATACTTAATATAAACAATATTAAATATACTTATTTTTAAAAAATTAAATATAAAAAAAAGGACTAAAACAGTCCCTTTTTATTATTATCTAGTTAATAATTCTTTAACCTTAGCAGCTTTACCAACTCTATCTCTTAAGTAGTAAAGTTTAGCTCTTCTTACTTTACCTCTTCTTGCGATTTCAATCTTTTCGATAACTGGTGAGTTTATTGGGAATGTTCTTTCAACTCCAGTTCCGTAAGCAACTCTTCTTACAGTGAAAGTTTCTCTTAATCCACCATTTTGCTTTTTGATTACAGTTCCTTCGAACATTTGAACTCTTTCTTTGTTACCTTCTTGGATTCTAACATATACTTTGATAGTATCTCCAATATTAAAGTTTGGTAAATCGTTTCTTAATTGTTCAGCTTCTATAGCTCTTATAATTTCGTTCATTGTGCTTTCCCTCCTTTAAGATAATTTGACGTTCTTAACATATTAATAGTGCATGACAGAGGAACGCCCGTACTAGCACAAAGTTAATGATAACATATGTTTTTTTATTTTTCAACAAAAATTATAATATTTATAATTTTATTTCTTCTTTTCTTTTAAAAGCTTCATATCCTCTTTAGTTAATATAATATTCTTATACAAATCTGGTCTTCTTAACTTTGTAATATTAAGAGATTGCACTCTTCTCCATTTTCTAATATTCTCATGGTGTCCTGATAATAAAATTCCTGGCACTTCATCTCCTTCAAAGTTCTGAGGTCTAGTATACTGAGGATATTCTAAAAGGCCATCGTAAAAAGACTCCTCCATAAAGCTTTCTTCTTTTCCAAGAACACCTGGAATAAGTCTTAAAATACAATCTATAGTAGGTATAGCTGCCATTTCTCCTCCAGTCAGTACAAAATCACCAAGGGAAATTTCCATATCTATATGCTTATAGACTCTTTCATCAATACCTTCATAATGTCCACACAAAAATATAAGATTTTCTTCTTTAGATAATTCCTTAGCCATAGCTTGAGTCAACGTCTTGCCTCTTGGTCCTAAAAAAATAACCTTTCCTTTATTACTCTTCTTAGCATTCCTTATGCTGTCTACAATAGGCTGTGGTGCCATTACCATACCTGCTCCACCACCATAAGGATAATCATCAACTTTTTTATGTTTATCCAATGTAAAATCTCTTATATTTATAATATCCATATCTACAATTTTATTTTCTTTGGCTCTTCCAATTATACTATGATCAAATATAGTAAACATTTCAGGAAAAAGTGTTAATATACTAATCTTCATCTTGCCATTCACCTACAGGTCTTATAAGTACTTTCATATTTTCTATATCTACATCTAAAACTATATCTCTAAGTACTGGAATTAATAATTCTTTTGGCTCTTTAATCCAGTATACATCATTATTTTTAGTGCTTATTACATCAAAAATTTTTCCAAGCTCTTTTCCATTTACATCATATACTATACACTTTTTCAAATCTGAAACATAATAAGTATCTTCTGGGAGCTTTTCTTCCTTGTCTCTTGGTACTTCTATGTATTTTTGCTTATACATTTCAGCATCATTCATAGTATCTATACCCTCTATTTTTAAAATCACTCTATCCTTTTGAAACTTAACTCCTAAAATGTTCATTTCAACTCCACCTACAAGAACACTCTTATATTTTTTAAACTTATTTACATCTTCTGTTAAAGGATAGACTTTTACTTCACCTTTTATTCCATGAGTATTAATTATTTGTCCTATTTTAAATAATTCTGCCAAATCTAATTCCACCTTCTTTAATTAAATTTTATTCTATATGTCTTATTTTCATAAATATCTATATTATATGTTTTATTCTCAATGTGAATTTTACATTTTCAATAAAATATTGTCAATCATATTTAAAATTTATCGTTTTGATTCTGGTCTCATTTACCTCTTATGATAATATTTATTATATTAATTACAATATATAATTTATTAAATAAAAAGGATGTTCAAAACAATACATTTTGAACACCCGCTTCATTTTTAGATGATTTCTACTAAAACTCGTTTATTATGTTTTACTGCTGCTGCTTTTACTACCGTTCTAATAGCTTTTGCTATTCTTCCTTGTTTTCCAATTACTTTTCCAACATCCTCTGGAGCTACTTTTAACTCTAATATGATAGAAGCTTCCCCATCAATCTCATTAACAGTAACAGCATCAGGATTATCAACAAGGGATTTAGCTATATATTCAACTAATTCCTTCATAAACGTTCTATAATTAGTATATACTAATTATAGTTTCACCTCCAAAAATTACTTAATAAGACCTGCATTAGTTAAAAGTCTCTTAACTGTTTCTGTTGGTTGAGCTCCATTAGATAACCATTGGCTAACTTTTTCTTCATTAACTTTAACTTCAACTGGTTCAGTTAAAGGGTTGTAGTATCCAATTTCTTCGATGAATTTACCATCTCTTGGAGATCTTGAATCAGCAACAACTATTCTATAGAAAGGAGCTTTTTTAGCACCCATTCTTCTTAATCTCATTTTTACTGCCATTTTAATTTCACCTCCTTTATAGGATTATGATATATTTCAAATTCTAGAAAGGTAACTTGCCAAATAGGCCGCCCTTCTTAACTTGCTTTTGCATTGATTTCATCTGCTTCATGTTCTTTTTCATCATTTCATAACTTTTCATTAATTTATTAACTTCTTGAATTGATGTCCCTGAACCTTTTGCAATTCTTGTTTTTCTTGACATTGACTTTGCTACAAGATTTGGATTTCTTCTTTCCTTAGCAGTCATTGAGTGAATTATAGCTTTAGTCATTGCCATTGTAGCTTCGCCTTTGCTTAAATCAACACCTTGTAATTCTTTTGCATTCATACCTGGTATCATTTCTAAAAGTTTGTTAAGTGGTCCAAGCTTAGCCATTTGATCCATAGCCATTAAGTAATCTTCAAAATTAAATTCTTGATTTAACATTCTCTTACCTAAATCAGCTGCTTCTTTTTCATCTATTGCTTCTTGAGCTTTTTCTATAAGTGATAATACATCTCCCATTCCAAGAATTCTAGATGACATTCTGTCTGGATAAAACACTTCAAAATCATTCATCTTTTCACCAACACCAATATATTTTATCGGTTTGTTAGTTATGCTTTTTATTGAAAGTGCGGCACCACCTCTTGTATCACCATCTAATTTAGTAAGAATAACTCCAGTTAAATCCAAGTCGCTATTAAAGCTTTCTGCAACATTAACAGCATCTTGACCAGTCATAGAATCTACTACTAATAATATTTCTGATGGATTAACATTTTCTTTTATATCTTTTAATTCTGTCATTAGTTCTTCATCAATATGAAGTCTACCTGCAGTATCTATTATAACTACATTATTTCCATTATCCTTTGCATGAGCAATACCAGCTTTAGCTATATCAACAGCACTTACTTTATCCCCCATTTGGAATACTGGAATTTCAATTTGCTTTCCTACCACTTCTAATTGTTTAATTGCAGCAGGTCTATATATGTCACAAGCTACAAGTAATGGTTTCTTGTTATTTTTTCTTAAGTTTAACGCAAGCTTACCACACATTGTAGTTTTACCTGCACCTTGAAGTCCAACTAACATTATAACTGTAAGTCCACTACTGCTATAGTTTATTTTACTTTCACTTCCACCCATAAGATTAGTAAGTTCTTCATTAACTATTTTTATAACTTGTTGTCCTGGTGTCAAACTTTCAAGCACATCACTGCCTACACATTTACTACTTACAGTTGAAACAAAAGTTTTAACTACCTTATAGTTAACATCCGCTTCTAATAAAGCAAGCTTTACTTCTCTCATGGCTTCTTTTATATCTTTTTCAGTTAATTTACCTTTACCCCTTAATTTCTTAAAGGTTGCCTGTAATTTTTCTCCTAAACCTTCAAAAGCCATGTATACTTACCTCCTTTTTATAAATTTTCTAGTTTTTCTTTATATCTCAAAATTTCACCATTATCAATTGAATGATTAATTTTTAAGTCTTCTAAAAAATCTATAATTTTTTTATTTTTTTCAATACTCTTTTGAAGTAAGTTAAGCTTACCCTCATAGGACAAAAGCTGCTTATAACATCTTTTGATTAGGTCATGAATTGCCTGTCGACTTGTTTTATTTAATTCAGCTATTTCTGCTAAAGATAAATCATCATTATAATATAAGTCCATTATGTCTGCTTGTTTTTCAGTTAATAATGGTCCATATAAATCCATTAATAATGATATTTCAAATCGCTCTTTTTCATCCATGTTTAATCACCTTACCCACAAAAGAGATTTTATCAAGATTTTATATAAGTGTCAAGTATTTTTACTTAACACTTATATATTTTTTTAAATGATTTTATTTTTGCCTAAATTAAAACTTCTGCAAACTCTTCTGCATTGAATTCTTGAAGATCTTCAATTCCTTCTCCAACCCCAATATACTTAACTGGAATCTTTAATGTTTGTTTTATTGATAAAACCACACCACCTTTTGCAGTTCCATCTAACTTAGTTAATATTATTCCATCAATAGGACATACCTCCATAAATTGTTTTGCTTGAATCACTGCATTTTGTCCTGTAGTTCCATCTAAAACTAATAAAGTTTCTTTTTTATAAGAAGATAATTCTCTATCTATAATTCTATTTATTTTCTCAAGTTCATTCATTAAATTCTTTTTATTATGAAGTCTTCCAGCAGTATCACATATAAGAAGATCTACATCTCTTGCTTTAGTTGCTTCTATGGCATCAAAAACAACTGCCGCTGGATCTGACCCTTCTTGTTGTTTTACTATATCAACATTTGCACGCTTACTCCATATTTCAAGCTGATCTATAGCAGCTGCTCTGAATGTATCTGCCGCTGCAAGTAAAACTTTTTTCCCTTCTTCTTTATTTTTAGCTGCTAATTTTCCAATTGAAGTTGTTTTTCCAACTCCATTTACGCCTATTATAAGCATAACCTTTTTATCAGCTTCTTCTTCTTCCTTTGTATCCTCAAGTAACATTTCTTTAATCACTTCTTTTAATGCTGGTGTTACTTCTGCTGGATCATTTATTTTTTCCTTTCTTATTTTACTTCTTAATCTTTCTATTAATTCTACTGTTGTATCCATACCAATATCACTGGTTATTAATATTTCTTCAAGTTCTTCATATAAATCTTCATCTATTGTTATCGCTAGTTTTAAAGCCTCATTTATTTTATCTGTCAATCCATCTCTTGTTTTAGATAATCCATCCTTTAGTTTATCAAACAACTTTCCAAACATCTTAATTCCTCCTAGTCAAAATCATTGCTTAAGTCTACTGACACTACTTTAGATACACCTTTTTCTTCCATAGTAACTCCATAAATTATATCACTTGCCTCCATTGTTCCTTTTCTATGTGTTATAACTATAAATTGAGTTTTTTCAGAAAACTTAGTTAAAAACTCTGCATATCTATAAACATTAGCATCATCTAATGCCGCCTCTATTTCATCTAAAATGCAGAATGGCGTTGGTTTCATCTTTAATATTGCAAATAATAATGCAATAGCTGATAAAACTTTTTCTCCCCCTGACATAAGATTTATGTTTTGAAGCTTCTTTCCTGGCGGTTCAACGTTTATATCTATATTTGCATCAAGCTCGTCACCTTCGCCTAAAATAAGTTCTGCACTTCCTCCTTTAAATAAATCTTTAAAGGTTTCATTAAAATTATAATTTAATATCTTAAAATTTTCCTTAAATACACTTTTCATTTCAAGTGTCATTTCTTCTATTACTGATATAAGTTCTTCTTTTGCTTTTTCTAAATCTTCTGCTTGAGATGACATAAATTCATATTTGTCTTTAATTTCTTCGTATTCTTGTATTGCACCTAAATTTACAACTCCAAGTTTTGTTATTTTAGCCTTTGTTACTTGAATCTCTTCTTTTAATATCTTTTCATCTGTTACAGGTTCACATATTTCTAATGCTTCTGCATAAGTTAATTCTAATTCTTCATTAAGCTTTTTATAAATATGCTCATTTTCTGATTCTTTTTTAGCTTTAATTATTTCTCTCTTATTTACTTCCATTTCTTTATTAGCAACTTCATCTAGTACTCCGCTAATAAGATTATCTTTCTCTTTAAACTCTTGCTTAAGTTTTTCTTTTAGTATTTCTTCATCTTTAAAATTAAGCTCAAGTTTTTGTATTTCGTTATTCTTCTCTTCAATGGATTTTTTCTTGTTTTTTATATCATTAGTTAAAGATAAAATGTTATTACTATTATTTACACTTTCTTCTTTTAAAATCACATTCTTTTCTTCAAAATCATTAACTTCTTTATTCATTCTTAGAAGTTCATTTTTCTTACTTTCTAACGCTTCATCTAAAGCAGCCTTATTTATTTTCATCTCAGTCAGTTTAGATGATATATTATCTAATTTTTGTTGTTTTTCTTTAAGATATTGTTCAAGTCCTGTTATCCTATTTTTATTGGATAAATCTTCACTTTCAACATTTTTTATTTGTTCTTCTTTTTCTTTAAGAGTTATATCTATTTTATTTCTTTCATTTATAATTTTTCTTAATTCTTCTTTATTTATTTCTAAACTTTTAGCAAGCTTATTTGTATCATTTTGCAAATTTTTCTTTTCTTCTTGTTTCTTTGTAGAATCAATATTTTTTGCATGAACTTCATCTCTTTTATTTAATATGTCTTCATCTAACTGCTTTATCTTTTGCTTTAAGTCATTGGCCTCTGAAACAAGAATATCACAACTCTCTTTTTTCTTAAATATTTCTTTTTCAAGTTCTTCTATCTCTCTTTTTCTTCCTAAAACATTAGTATTTTTTCCTTTTATACTACCACCAGTTAAAGCCCCTCCTGGATTTATTACTTCACCATCTAATGTAACTATTCTATAGCTATAATTACTAATTTTAGCTATGTTTAAAGCACAATCCATATTACTACAAATTATCGTTCTACCTAAAGTATAGTCCATTATATTTTGATACAATGGGGCATAAGTGATTATTTCACTTCCTATGCCTATAAAATCTTTTTCTTGTGTTATATTTGAACTTAAAGATAGCTTTTTACCTTTTATTATATTTAAAGGTAAAAATGTTGCTCTTCCAAGCTTATTACTTTTTAAATACCCTATAAGATTTTTTGCTACTTCTTCGTTTTTAGTTATTACATTTGAAATAGCTGAACCAAGTGCAATCTCTATAGCTGTTTCATATTGTTTTTCAACTTTAAAAATCTCTCCTAATACCTTTGTATCCTCTGCTTTGGAAATTTTATTATTATGAATAGATTCCATTAATGATTTAACTGATCTGTTATATCCTTCATAGTGCTTTTCTAAATTTTCAAGCATATTTTTATTTGCTTCAAGTCTAGTTAAATTTCTATTTAATTCCCTAAACTCGTTTTCTTTTCTTGTTAAATTTCCTGATAGTGCACTAATCTTTTTCTTATTGACTTCTATCTCTTCATTCAAATCTTTTATTTCAGTGTTTTTTAATTCAATCTCAACTTCTAGACTTTTATACGTCTGTGTATTTATGAGTATATTGTGCTCTAAAGAAATAATAGATGAATTAAGCTGCTCTTCTCTTTCATTTTTAATAGTTATTTCTTTATTTATAAGTGCAATCTCATTTTTTATCTCTGAATTTTTTCTTAAAAGATCTATTTCGCCTTTTTTTAAAGTTCTAAGTTCTTCTTCAACTTTTTCTATTTCTTTAAGAACATCATTGTTTGTTGACTCATATAAAGTTATTTCTTCATCTTTAGCTTTTTGTTCGTTTTTCTTTTCTTCTAATTCTTTTTCTAAAAATTCCTTATTTTCTTTTATATAAGATATTTTTATTTTAATATCATTAATCTCAGTATCATTTCTTTTAATTCTTTCTTCAAGTGATTTTATTCTTTCATTGTAAAGATCAATTTCCTTTGACTCTTCACCTATAATCTCCTTTAAGTTGTAATATTGCTCTTTTTCTTCTAGAGTCTTTTTGTCTATTTCCTCAATTTTTTCCTCTAATTTTTTAAGTTCTATCTTATCATTAGATATCTTTTGCCTTTGCTCTTCAATTTCTTTAATACGATTATTTAAATCTTCAGTAATACTTTTAAGCTCATCTTCCATTCCTTTTATTACGTGAACAATAAGTGATACTTCTTTTTTCTTTAAACCATTGGATAACTCATTGAATTCTAAAGCCTTTTCTCTTTCAATTCTTAATGGTTCAATTCTTTCTTCATATGTTGAAATAATATCATTTATTCTTACTAAATTTTCATCTGTATTAGCTAATTTTTTTTCTGCTTCTTCTTTTCTATTTTTAAACTTTACTATTCCAGCAGCTTCCTCTATTAACGATCTTCTATCCTCTGGTCTTCCGCTTAATATAGCTTCTATTTTTCCTTGTCCTATTAATGAATATCCTTCTTTTCCTATACCTGTATCCATAAATAAATTATTTATGTCTTTTAATCTACATTTTGAATTATTGATTAAATATTCAGATTCTCCAGATCTAAATATTCTTCTTGATACAGTAACCTCATTATATTCTGTTGAAAGCTTACCATCGCTATTATCTAATGTAAGCGATACCTGAGCTAATCCTACTGGCTTTCTAAATTGGGTTCCAGCAAATATTACATCCTCCATCTTTCCGCCTCTTAGAACCTTTATGCTCTGTTCACCAAGAACCCATCTTACCGAATCTGAAATATTACTTTTCCCGCTACCATTAGGACCAACAACAGCGGTCACTCCTTTTTTAAATTTCAACTCTGTTTTATCTGCAAATGACTTAAAGCCACGTATCTCAAGGGATTTTAAAAACAAATTTCCCACTCCTTACACTAAAATAAAAGTATAGTAGGAATAAATCCTATAACGAAAATTAATATAATAAAAATAGTTATAGCTACTATCATTTTTTCTCTTGTCTTTTTCTTCATAAATAAACCACCTCTCATTATTATTAAGTTTATAGTAAAGATTAGAAAATTTCAATAATTAGAAATTTTTCATCATATAGTAGTCCTTAGATTTTATTTATTATTAATTTATAATTATCGAAACATATGAAAAGCGAGAGTTTCCTCTCGCTAAAATATTATATCCATTTTCTTTTCATCTAACAATAGCTTAATATTTCCTCTTAAAATATTATCACTTTGTTTAACTTCTACTTTTTTATTAAGCGCCTTAAGCTTATTAAAATACAATTTTTTATTCGCATATAGCTTGCTTATATCTTTTGAATTTATTTCTATTGTAAATTCACTAATATTTTTAGTATTTTCTATTATTTTATCAATGATTAAACTTCCTTCAACAAGTTCCCTAAACGCTGGATGAAATGGCCCTGAAATCACATCCTTACCTTCTGCAATACTGTCTGTAGGTTGAAGTCCTATCCTTATTACATTTACGCCAGCATTTCTGTACATATCATACATAACTTTGCTTATTTCAACAGCTTCTTCAAGCGTATAAGGTATGTATGTATTACGCTTATACATTATCTCCATCGGTGTATCTTTTATTACCAATGATGGATATATCCTACATATGTCCGGATTCATCTGTAATGAACACTCAACAGTCTTAATATCAGTTTCAAAAGTATCTCCTGGAAGTCCAGGCATTATTTGATGACCTAATATAATATTATACTCCTTAATAAGCTTTGATGCCTTTACCACATCTTCTACAGTATGCCCTCTTCCGGCCTTCTTTAATACCTCAGAATCTAAAGACTGAACTCCAAGTTCTATTATATCTACACTATATTCTTTTAAATAATTTAAAATATAATCATTTATATAATCTGGTCTTGTTGAAAGCCTTATTTTTTTTATAAGGCCTTTATCTTTATATTCCTTGGCTATACTTAAAAATTCTTTTTGTTTTTCCTCTTTTATTCCAGTAAATGTTCCTCCAAAGAACGATACTTCAACTATAGCTTTTGAATTATCAATAGTTTCCAAATATTCATTTATAGTTTTTCTAACTATTTGACTCGTTACTTGTTCATCTAGTCCAGTTATTCTGTCCTGATTACAAAAAACACATTTATGAGGGCACCCTTCTTGAGGAACAAATATTGGAATTATATAATAATTTTTACTCATTTATTTCGCCTAATATCTTCAAAGCTGCTTTTGCTGCATTTTGTTCTGCTTCTTTTTTACTGTATCCTTCGCCTTCTCCCATAATTTTATTATCAATAACCACATTAATAAAAAATTTACGTCTATGAGGAGGTCCTTCATACTTTATTAAATCATAATGTATTACCACCTCTCCATCCTGTTGAAGAAGCTCTTGAAGCTTTGTTTTAAAATCTAAAACAATTTCATTGTTTATTGCTTTATGTATTATCTTTTCAAAATGTAATAATATAAAATCTCTTACAAAGCCTATACCTTTATCCAAATAAACTGCAGCAATTACTGCCTCTACACAGTCAGCTTGAATAGATATTCTTTCTCTCCCTCCTGTAAGTTCTTCACCTTTACTCATTCTAATATATTTTCCTAGCTGTAACCTTTTTGCTATTTCAAATAAAGAATTTTCACAAACTATGAGACTTCTTATTTTAGTTAATTCACCTTCAGTCTTATCCTTAAATTTATTAAATAGATATTCAGTAATACATAATTGCAAAACAGAATCACCTAAAAATTCAAGCCTCTCATTATACTCTGCATCCTTGAATTGATTTCCAAAGGAACTATGTGTAAGTGCTGTCTTTAATAACGTATGATTATTAAAATAAACTCCTAGATTATCTTCAATTTCATTAAGTGTATACTTATTCACTTTTAAAATCCACTCCTTGAAGTTTATTCTTCAATTTGCTTTTAGCGTTTAAACAAATTCAAGAATAAACTAGTTATAAATAAATATAAAATCCCGCAACATACGCGGGATTGTTTTATTCTTCGTGATGAGCTTTTACGTATTCTACAACGTCTCCAACTGTTTTGAAGTTTTCAACATCTTCATCTGGAATTTCCATTTCTAGTTCATCTTCAAGTGCCATTACAAGTTCAACAATGTCTAATGAATCAGCATTAAGGTCATCAATGAATGATGCTTCCATAGTAACGCTTTCTGCATCTATGCTTAACTTATCTGCAATTATCGCCTGTATTTTTTCAAACATTACTTTCACCTCCCACGTTCTACATTTAGATAATATTATATAATATCCTACTCGTCAATATAAGTTTGATATATTTTTATTAATTTTAATTATTAAACTCATTTTTCATATGATTCAATACATCATTTTTATAGAAAATATCGGTCTGTCTAATAGCATTTTTAAAGGCTCTTGCATCAGAACTTCCATGTGCTTTAATACATATGCCATCAACCCCTAGAAATGGTGCTCCACCATATTCTTTATAATCAAATCGTTTCATTATTTTCTTTAAAACTGGCTTTAACAATAAAACCCCTGCTTTAGAAATAATTGATGATTTCATAATTTCATCTTTCATTACTTTTAAAAGAGTTGATGCAGTTCCTTCATACATTTTTAAAGCTGTATTTCCTACAAATCCATCACTAACAAGTATATTAGTATCTCCAGTCGAAATATCTCTTGGTTCTACATTTCCAATAAAATTAAGTTCATTATGCTCTTTTAGAAGCTGATAAGTAGATTTTGTTAGTTCATTTCCCTTTTCTTCTTCTGCGCCTATATTTATAAGTCCTACAGTTGGATTTTTTACATTAAACACTTTTTCATAATATACTTTACCCATCTTAGCAAATTGGACTAAATAAGAAGGTTTACAATCAACATTAGCACCAACATCAACTATCATAAAACTTCCGTTTCTTCCTGGCATAATAGGGGCTAATGCTGGTCTTTCTACACCTTTCATTCTTCCTACTATGAATGTACATCCAGCTAAAAATGCTCCTGTACTGCCACCTGATATTACCGCATCACAAGTTCCATCTTTAACAAGGTTCATAGCTTTTACTAAACTTGAATCTTTCTTTTTTCTTACTGCCATAACAGGGTGTTCATTAGTTGATATAACTTCAGTAGCATCTATAACATTTATCTTATCTTTTTCATAATTATATTTTGATAATTCCTCATTTATTTCTTTTTCAGGGCCAGTAATATACATCTCAATATCTTTATATTCCTCTAAAGCCTGAATTATACCTTCTATAACAGCTGCTGGTGCATTATCTCCACCCATCCCATCTATTGCTATTTTCACTAAACTCACTCCTTTCTAGCTTAATAAGTTTCAAAATAACATTTTCTCTCTTTAATATATAATTATACTACTACTTAATATATTATCATAATTATATAAAAAGAAAAGAAAGTCATAAAGACTTTCTTTTAGTTTTCAGAAGCTACAACTTCCTTACCTTTGTAATAACCACATTTTTTACACACTCTGTGAGCAAGCTTCATTTCGTGGCATTGTGGACATTCTACTATACCAGGTAAACTAGCTTTAAAAGTTTGAGCTCTTCTTTTCTTAGTTCTAGCACTACATTGCTTTCTAGCTGGACAACCCATTCATTACACCTCCTTATTTTTGAAAAAACCCTTTAAGACTTCAAAACGTACATCTACGTCCTCTTTATCACATGTGCATGAACCATGATTTAAATTACATCCACATGTTTGACAAAGCCCCTTACAGTTGGTTTTACATACTCTTTTAATAGGTAAAGTTGAAATAATACTAGTTTCAACTACTTCATTGATGTCTAAAACATCATCAATTACAATAATAGCTTCATCTTCTGAATTGCTATCATTTGTAAACCTTTCTTCTATATCAATATCTATTGGATAGATAAAGGTATCTAAACATCTTGAACAATTCATTTCTAAATTGACTTTAATATTAATATTCAGCAATAAAATATTATCTTTAGAAGATATATCTCCCTGCACACTGCAAGAACTGACTGGTTTTATAATATCGCCTTCAAATTCAAATGGATTCATTTCAAAAGTATAGTCAATATTTTTATGTCTGCCTTTTCCTGAAACAATATCTGAAATTTGTATTTTCATAATAGCTTAATCCAAATATAATTTAAAATATATGGATCTTTCTGTCACTCCTTGCTTATATATTTATATCAAACACCACTAATTATATAAAGTCACACCTCAAAAGTCAAGTTATTTTACTACTTTGTTAAAGCTAATGTTTCTTTTGCTATCATTAACTCTTCGTTTGTAGGTATTACAAATACTTTTACCTTTGAATCTTCAGTAGAAATTTCCATACCTTCACCGATATCCTGATTATCATTCTTCTTTAAATCAATTTTTATTCCTAGGAATTCCATGTCTATTAAGGCTCTTTCTCTTATTTCAGGTGCATGTTCTCCTATACCTGCTGTAAACACAATTGCATCTAGTCCTGCCATAGCAGCTGCATAAGCTCCTATTTGCTTCTTTATTTGATATCCATAAAGATCCATTGTAAGTAATGCTCTTTTGTTATTCTCTCTTGCAGCACTTCTTATATCTCTAAAATCAGTACCCACGCCTGATATTCCAAGCACTCCAGATTTCTTATTTAATATTTCATCCATTTCTTCTATTGAATATCCCTTTTCTTTCATTAAATAAGTTACAATTGCCGGATCAATGCTACCACTTCTTGAGCCCATTATAATTCCATCAAGAGGTGTAAATCCCATTGTAGTATCTACAGATGTCCCGCCATCAACTGCTGTAACACTAACACCATTACCTAAATGACAAGTAATAGTCTTAATGTCTTTAATATTTTTCCCCATAACTTCAGCAACTTTTCCTGCTACATATTTATGAGATGTTCCATGGAATCCATATCTTCTTATATGATCTTCTTCATAATATTCATATGGTATTGGATACATAAATGCTTTTTGAGGCATTGTTTGATGAAATGCAGTATCAAATACAGCTACCATTGGAGTATTTGGCATAAGTGCCATACAAGCTTTTATTCCAATTATATTAGCTGGATTATGAAGTGGTGCTAAACTTACTAAGTCTTCTAAGTTTTTCATAACTTCTTCGTTAATCACTACCGATGTTGAGTATTTTTCTCCACCATGAACAACTCTATGTCCTACTGCACTTATTTCATCCATTGAATTTATAACACCATTGGCCTTATCAACTAAAGTATTTAACACTAAGTCTATAGCTACTTTATGATCTTTGAGATCTGTTTCTACTATATATTTTTCTCTTCCTTCTACTTTTTGAGTTAATATACCATCAATTCCTATTCTTTCAACCAACCCTTGTGCCAATACATTCTCATTACTCATATCAATAAGTTGATATTTTAATGACGAACTGCCACAATTTATAACTAATACTTTCATTTCAAATTCCCCTTTTTCTTATTTTGCTACGCTTTGTGCCTGAACGGCTGTTAACGCTACTACATTAACTATATCGTCAGCTGTACATCCTCTTGACAAGTCATTTATAGGCTTTGCAAATCCCTGACATATTGGACCAATTGCTTTTGCATTTGCAAATCTTTGTACTAATTTATAACCTATATTTCCTGATTGTAAATCTGGGAAAATTAATACATTTGCTTTTCCTGCAACTTTACTATCTGGAGCTTTTTGATCTGCAACTGACTTAACTATAGCAGCATCTAATTGTAATTCCCCATCTATTAATAAATCTGGTCTTAATTCATTAGCTTTCTTAGTTGCATTTCTAACTTTATCTACAGCTTCATGATCTGCGCTCCCCATTGTAGAGAACGATAACATAGCAACTCTTGGTTCCATATCGCATAGTCTTTTAGCTGTTTCAGCTGTAGCTATTGCAATTGCTGCTAATTGATCTTCAGTTGGATTTGGATTAACTGCACAATCTGAAAATAAAAGTGATCCTTCTTCTCCATATTCTGATGCTGGAACTTGCATTATAAAGAAACTGGAAACTACTGATACCCCTGGTGCTGTCTTTATTATTTGAAGTCCTGGTCTAAGTAAATCTCCTGTTGTATGAATAGCACCTGAAACCATTCCATCTGCGTCATCACACTTCACCATCATTGTTGCAAAATATAACGGATCTCTAACGATTCTATTAGCTTTTTCCATTGTGATACCTTTATTTTTTCTAAGGTCATAAAATGCATTAATGTATTTTTCTAAATCATTAGATTCCTCTGGATCAATTATTTCTATATTAGAAACATCCACATCTATATCATGAGCCTTTTTCATTATTTCTTCTTTATTTCCTATTAAAATCGGATTTGCTAACCCTAATTCATATATTTTTTGTGCGGCTGTCACATTACGTTCTTCATTACCTTCTGGCAAAACTATATTTTTCTTATTTGCTTTTGCAGATTGCCATATTTTTTTCATAAGATCCATAATTCTTTCTCCTTTCATTAATTGTAAATCTATATTAATAATATACTCCTTTGTGTATGGTCTTTTCAACCATAAATATAGAATTCATTAGATTTGTAATAATCTAAATTATCTGATAATAAGCCTTCAAATTAGTAATACCGTCATTATATATTTTTTGATATAAAAATTAAATATCTATTATTTTTTATGTTAAACAAAATATTATCAATTTATTTAGTATTTACAAAATTTCACATTAATATAATAACTTTTTACTTGATTATCACCTAATATAATTATATAGTATACTATTGATACATTAAAAATTATAATACATATACAAAGGAGATGATTACCATAATAACAGGCATAATAACAGAATATAATCCATTTCATAATGGGCACAAATATCATTTAGAGCAAGCAAAAAAAGACACTAGCGCTAATAGTATAGTTTGTGTAATGAGTGGTAACTTTATGCAACGAGGAATTCCAGCATTAATCGACAAATGGAAAAGAGCAGAGATTGCTGTAAAAAATGGTGTAGATTTAGTATTAGAACTGCCGCTCGTTTACTCTGTCTCATCAGCTGAACATTTTGCTTTTGGAAGTGTATCTTTATTAAATAGATTAAATATTATTGATAACTTATATTTCGGCAGTGAAAGTGGAAATGTAAATATACTAAAAGATATATCAGAAATTCTTATTAAAGAACCTGATGAATACAGACTCTCTTTAAAAAATAACCTATATAAAGGGCTTCCTTTTCATATAAGTAGATCAAATGCATTAATTGAATATTTTAAAAACGACAATATTAAAGATGTTTTATCTAATTCAAATAATATCTTAGGCATTGAATATATTAAGTCCTTGATGAAATTAAAAAGCAATATAACTCCTGCAACTCTTAAACGTGAAGGTGGTACTTATAATAGTACTCAGTTAAATTCTAACTTTTCCTCAGCTACATCAATAAGAAAGCATTTAAGAAATAGTAGCGTAGATATGATAAAAAATGAGGTTCCTATGGAAACATATAAAATTTTAAAAGATTTAAGTTTTTCAGGTTATCCATTTATATTTGAAGAAGATATATTTAAATATATAAAATATAAATTACTTTTAGATGGAAATTCTCTTTCAAAAATTCCTGATGTTTCTGAAGGTTTAGATAATAGAATACTTAGCAGTATATTAAAATGCAACTCTTTAAATGAATTAATATTAGAATCTAAAAGCAAACGATATACTTATACAAGATTAAATAGAATTTTAACTCAATATTTTTTAAATCTTGAAAAATATGATTTATTTAAACTGACAAAATCTCCAGCACCTTATGCCAGAGTTTTAGCTTTTAATTCTAATGGAAAGAGTATTCTAAAGAAAATAAAGTATAACAGTGATATTGAAATAATAACTAAAATGCCGAAAAAAAATTTAAATGAACATCTAGAAATAGATATTCTTGGCACAAAAGCATACTCCCTTTTAAATAATAAAATCAATCCTATGGATGATTATTTAAAAAGTCCTATCATAATATAATTTAATTTAACATAACCATAAGATATATACATTTTAAATTTTATTTTTAATTAATTATGTATCAAAGTAATTATTATGTTTTGATAAAATCTATTTTAATCTATAAAATTTTATCTTAATTCTGAGGTGATTTAATGTATACTGCAATCTTATGGTTATTTATTATTGTTTTAACTATTATATTAATTAAACTCTTAAACATAAAAATCAATGTTTTAATCTGCATAAGTATTTCTGTTTTAATAGTGCTATTTGCTGCAAATATAAACTTAAGTTTAAATGCTGCTATAGAAGGAAGTAAATTATGGTATAAAGCCATTTTACCCACCACATTTCCTTTTGTTGTAATATGCAATCTTCTGATTTATTATGATGGCATAAGTTTATATTCAAAAATACTTGGTCCATTAATTTGCAAACCACTTAATTTGTCTGAAAATTGTTCTTTTCCTATAGTAGCAAGCTTATTGTGTGGTTATCCACTTGGTGCTAAATATTGTGTTGATTTATACAATATGAATTATTTAGATAAAGAAGAATATATAAGGCTATTGAATATTGCATCCAATGTTGGTCCAATTTTCCTAATAGGTTCAGTAGCCACTGCTTTATTGAATAATGTATACTTTGGTTACATACTTCTAGCATCTAGTTATTTATCTATTATTTTTATAGGAATAATTACAAAAAAAAAGAGAACCTCATCTAATAAAAGTTCTCTTCGCTTAAATAAAAAATGTGATTTTAATTTTGGAACAGCTATTAAAAACTCAATTGAAAATGCTATAAATACTACTTTATCAATAGGTGGTTTTATAATAATATTTTCAGTAATAATAGCACTAGTAAAAAATAGTTCTTCTATACATTCTTTATGTTCATATATAGAAAACATATTAAGTCTCCCTTTTGATGCCATCTATGGATCATTCCTAGGAAGTATAGAAATTACTAATGGATGCAGTATATTATCAAAGATAGATTTACAATTACCATTAAAAATAAGCATAATAAGTTTTTTATGTTCTTTTTCTGGATTAGCAATAATAGCTCAAGTAAGTTCCTTTGTTAGTTCAACTAATATAAAATACTCAAGATATATATTTATAAAGTTTATTCAAGGTATATTCAGCTTTATTGCAACATTTATACTTATGAACCTTTTACCAACTACTGCTTATTCTTCCTCAATCATATTACATTCACACTTCAGTATTTTTTATATGTTTACACCACTTTTATTGCTGCTTGTACTCACAATTATATTAAAAGTAACAAATAATTTATTTTTTCATGCTTCTTAATTCTTTTACATTATCTCTTATAACATCACATGCACCAGTAAGACTTATGTCAATTTCTTTTGCTGCAATTTCAAAACTTGCTTGCATGTTTCTAATTAATTTTATTTTTTCTTCTTCTATAGCTGAATCTAACTGACTTAGCATTTCATCTGAGTAATCTCTTGAACCAAGTCTTATAGCTTTTGCGTCTCTTTGTGCAGAAGCTATAATTTCTTGTGCACGTACTTTTGCTTCTTTAACAATATCATGATTTTCAACATTTTGCCTCATCATAGCCATTGTTTCTTTTCTAAGTGCATCATACTCTTTTTTTGCTTCGGTAAGTATTCTTTCTCTTTCATTCATTACCCATTCTGCTTTTTTAAATTGGTCTGGAAGATAATTAATTATTTGATCTACTATTTCTATTATTTCTTTTTTATCTACCATAACCTTACTACTCATAGGAACCTTCGGTGAATTATCAACTATATCCTGCAAATATTCAAGTAGCTCTATTATATTTACATCTATTTTCTCCATAAAAACACCCCTTATACTTTGATTTTATCAATAACATTCTGAAGAATTTCCTTTGGAACAAGTCTTTCAATGCTACCATTAAATTCTGCAATCTGCTTAACATTTGATGAACTTATATGTAAATATTCCGGAGATGACATCATACATATAGTTTCTATATCATTATTCAATTCTTTATTTATAATTGCCATTTGCATTTCATACTCAAAATCACATGTTGTTCTTATTCCTTTTAAAATAACATTAATATTTCTTTCCTTCAAAAAATTAACCAATAATCCGTCAAAACTTACTACTTCCACATTCTCAATATCGCTAGTTACTTTTTTTATTAACTCTACTCTTTCATCAATATCAAACAAGTGCTTCTTTTCAACATTAATTAAAACCGCCACAATTATTTTATCAAAAACCTTTGATCCTCTTCTTATTATATCCAAATGTCCATTGGTTATTGGATCAAAGCTTCCTGGATAAACAGCTATTTTCATATTTTAATTCTCCTCATAATATTTATAGTAACATACTGTTGTATTTCCATATTTCTTACTTTTTAGTAATTTAATTTTTGAATATCCTTCATATATTTCTTCAATACTATCTATTTTAGTTACTATTATTCCCTCTTCCTTTAACATATTATTTTTAACAATAATTTTAATTGCTTCTGGAATCATTTCTCTACAATAAGGTGGATCTATAAATATTATGTCAAATTTTTTATTCTTGTTAGCTAAACTATTCATCCCGTCATAAGCATCTGTCTTAATAGGAAAGCAGAAATCTTCAAACTTAAGGTTCATAACATTTTGTTTTAACAGCGGATACGTAGCATCACTTTTATCAAATAAATAGACTTCTTTAGCACCTCTGCTTGCTGCTTCTAATCCTAAACTTCCAGTTCCAGCAAATACATCAAGCACTACTCCATCAGGAATATATAATTGAATAGAACTGAACATTGCTTCTTTAACTCTATCTAAAGTTGGTCTAGTTTCCATAGTAGCTGGAGGTATCAATTTATGTCCTCTTGCTTTTCCTGCGATTATTCTCATTTTTCCTCCTAGGTTACAATAACTTTCATTTAATATATTATTTTATATATTGCATAAGTTTAAGATAAATTACCATTTATCTTAAACTTTACATTATTAATATATTAACATATTCTTGTATATTATTTCAATTTAATTGAAACAAATATATCTACTATTATTATCTAAACTTTTCATAATTTCATTCAACAGTTCTATATTTTCTTTTGTATCGCTCTTTATAACTTCATTTGCCTCAATTCTCGCACACCTTAAAATATTTATGTCTTCATAAAGATCAGCTAAAACGAATCCTGCATCTCCGCTTTGTTTTTTTCCAAACATTTCACCTGATCCTCTTAATTTCAAATCTTGCTCGGCAATGAAAAATCCATCATTGCTTTCAGTCATTATCTGCATTCTCTTTTTAGTTACATTGCTTTTAGCCTTTGCAATTAATATACAAAATGATTCATATTGTCCTCTTCCAACTCTTCCCCTCAATTGATGCAATTGGGCTAATCCAAATCTCTCAGCATTTTCGATAATCATAACTGAGGCATTAGGCACATTAACACCAACTTCAATAACTGTTGTTGAAATTAAAACTTTTGTCTTATTTTCTTTAAAACGAGTAATTATTTCGTCTTTTTCACTTCCCTTCATTTTTCCATGGAGCATCTCAACTTCCACATTTTTGAATACACCATTTTTAACCTGTTCATATATAGTTTCAACTGAATTCAATTGTTCTTTTTCATCTTCTTCTATAAGAGGACATACAATATATACCTGTCTACCTTTTTTTACTTCTTCATAAGCTAGTTCATATGCAAACTCCCTGCTTATGTCTTGATAAAATCTAGTATCAATTGGTTTTCTACCTGGTGGTAATTCATCAATTATTGATACATCCAAATCAGAATACAAATATAAAGCCAAAGTTCTTGGAATAGGCGTAGCTGTCATGACTAAACAATCTGATTGTTTTCCTTTATTAATCAATCTGCTTCTTTGCTCCACTCCAAACCTGTGTTGTTCGTCTGTAATTATAAGCCCAAGATTTGAAAAATCAACATCTTCTTGAAATAATGCATGAGTTCCAATAAGTAGCATTGGGATATTCTCTTTTATTTTTTCTTTAATTCTCCGCTTTTCTTTAGCCGATGTTCCGCCTGTTAAAAGCTCTATATCTATATTGAATCCTTCAAACATTTTTTTAGCTTCCAAAAAGTGTTGATTTGCTAAAATTTCTGTAGGCGCCATAAATGCACATTGATAATTATTTTTAATAACGTTAAAAATCGCAATCAACGCAACTATTGTTTTTCCACTTCCAACATCTCCTTGAACCAATCTATTCATAGGTGCATGTGCCTTTTGATCTCTTAGTATGTCTCTTACAACTTTTGTTTGAGCATTTGTAAGTGGAAATGGTAATTTTTCTTTAAATTCTTTTAATTCATCAACCCATTCAAATGAAATACCTTTAGATTTATTTTTTAAGTTCTTCTTTAAAAGCAATAGCTTTAATGAATATGTAAATAGTTCTTGAAACTTCAATCTGTTTTTTGCTTGCTCCAATTTTTCTTTGCTTTGCGGAAAATGTATTTCTCGTATGGCATTACCTAAAGAAATAAGGGAGTATTTTTCGATTATTTCTTTAGATAAATTTTCTTTAATCTCTGTTTTAGATAATATTTCATGAATAAGTTTTTCAAAAAGTTTATTGCTTATATCACCCTTCAATGGATATTTGGGTATTATTTCACTAGACATAGCTTCCTCACATGCAATTACCGGTGCCACTACCTCTAATGTTTTTCCAGCACGCTTGAATTTTCCCATGAGGTTGTAAGTTCTTCCTTTTATAAAATTATTTTTCATATACTTTTGATTAAACCATTTTGCATAAACTTTATGATTCTCATATTCTAGCTCTATAGTTGTCAATATTTTTCCAGTTTTTGTTCTTATATCTGGTCTAAATGATACTACCGTACATTCTAAAATAATTTTTTCTTCACCATCTATGATATCAAAATCAGTATTTCCACCTACAAATTCATAATCTCTTGGAAAATATAACAGAATATCTAATATATTAAAAATTCCACATCTATTTAATTTTTCAGTTGCCTTAGGTCCCACGCCTTTTAAAGAAGATATATCACTATATATATTCATATAAACTCCTCCAAAACAAAATAAAAGCCTATTCTCAAACTATATTTATAATGAAATAATTTTTCATTATGTCATATTAGGCACATCAAAAAAATAACTAGCAACTTACTTTGTTATTTTATTTCATGTGCCTAAATTTCATAAATACAATATTGAGATAGCCTTTTTAATTATTCTACTGACATTAAGAAATAGTATAAAGGTTGGTTTCCTTTATAACCTTGTATATCTAAATCTTCATATTTTTCTTGTAATTTATCTATAAATGAATTAGCTTCTTCTTCACTAACTTCTTCTCCATAATAGACAGTTATAAGTTCACTATCATCATCTATCATCTTATCTATTACATTTTCTGCAACAGATATTTTATCTTCTCCAACTTCTTTTATTTTTCCTTCTACAAGACCAAGCATATTACCTTCTTTAATCTCTATTCCATCAATTTCTGTATCTCTAACTGCATATGTTACTGAACCTGTTTTAACAAGCTTAATTGTTTCATTTAGCTCATTAACATTATCTTCAACTTTTGCATCTGGATTAAATACTGTAACACAAGCTATTCCCTGTGGTATTGTTGTAGTTGGTATTACATGAATATCTCTATCACTTATTTCCGCTGCTTGATTTGCTGCCATAATTATATTTTTATTATTTGGCATAATGAAAATATGTTTTGCATTTATTTTATCTATTGCATCTAACATATCTTGAGTAGATGGATTCATTGTTTGACCACCTTCTATAACGTAATCAACACCTAGATCCTTAAATATATCAGATATTCCGTTACCCATAGCAACAGTAATAAAACCATATTCTTTCATTTCTTCATGTATTTCATTGCTTTGAACTTCAACCATTTCTTTTTCATTAGCTTCAATTAAAAGTTCTCTATGTTCTTCTCTCATATTATCAATTTTTATTTTTGATAATTCACCTATAAGAACGGCTTTAGATAAAACGGCTCCTGGATCATTAGTATGAATATGAACTTTTATCACATCATCATATCCTACAACAATCATTGAGTCACCCATATTTTCAATTTGACTTTGAAGTTCATTAGCTCTTTTTGCATCTCCAAGAACTATGAACTCAGTACAATATCCGAACTTAATTTCAACATCTTCTGTTGATTCTGCTCCAACTTTAGCTGATCCACCTGCAATTATATCCTTAATTTCTGCTTTAATATCATCCTTTAGAGCTTCGTGCATTCCTTGTAATATTATATAAAGTCCCATTCCACCTGAATCAACTACTTTTGCCTTTTTCAGAGCCGGTAAAAGTTCTGGTGTTTTATCTAGCATTACCTTAGCAGCCTTTGTTATTTCATCCATAAAAGCTACTATATCTTTTGCCTCACTTGCAACAGCTGCTTCTGATGTTGCTCTTATAACAGAAAGTATTGTCCCTTCTGTTGGCCTCATTACTGCCTTATATGCAGCTGCTGATCCTTCATAAAAACCTACTGCAAATTCTGCTACATCAACTTCTTCTTTTCCTTCTAATCCCTTAGATATTCCTCTAAGAATTTGTGAAAGTATAACACCTGAATTTCCTCTAGCCCCCATTAGTGCACCCTTGGCTAATTTCTTAGAGATTTCTCCTATAGAATTACTGTTCATATTTTCAATTTCTTTTACAGCTGCTTTAAATGTCATAGACATATTTGTTCCAGTATCACCATCTGGTACTGGAAATACATTCAATGCATTTACAAAATCACTTTCCTCTAGTAATCTATTGCTTGCATTTACAACCATATTATAAAAATCATGGCCATTAATCTTTTTGTATTCCATTATTTCAGTTCCCTCCTAGACTCTAACCGCTTGCACATTTACTGTTATAGCTGAAACTTTAAGTCCAGTATAATTTTCTACATTATAACGAACCTTTTGAATAATGTTATTAGATATAACCGATATTTTTGTTCCGTATTCAACCATAATAAATAATTCTATCTGCAATCTATCGTCATCTGTTAATTCTATTTTTACGCCTTTGCTTAAATTTTCTATTCTCATTAATTCCCAAAGACCTTCTGTAGGACTTTTAGAAACCATTCCAACTACTCCATAACATTCCATTGTTGAAAGTCCAACAACTTTAGCTAAAACTTCCTCAGAATAATTTATATTTCCGTTTTCATTTGAAAATCCAACCATTCATATTCCTCCTAAAATATTTTATATCTTAACTTATATTCTATCTTAGAACACATTTTTATTCAAGTATTGTTTATATTCCTTATAGTTTTATATATAATTGCATTTTAATTTAGATAGTAACTAATTCATAATTATTTACTATAATAATATAGTGCTAACCATACTGTAACTAAATATAATTCCTAGTTATAGTATTTACATATTTGCATTAAAAATTACTTGCCTAATATAAATTCCTATGATATAATTTATCCTGTCCTATTGAAGATGATTATCTTTGCAATATAAGGAGGTGTTTTCTAATGGCAAGAAGATGCGAAATCTGTGATAAGGGTGTTGTAGCAGGTGTACAATACAGCCATTCACATCGTCAATCAAAGAGAACTTGGGCTCCTAACATAAAGAAAGTAAAAGCTTTAGTTAACGGAACACCAAAAACTGTTCATGTATGTACAAGATGCCTTAGATCTGGAAAGGTTGAAAGAGCAATATAGTTCATAATAAAAAATGCAATTGTTGTCCCAATTGCATTTTTTATTTTTCTCATTTTTATATCTAGAGCATATGTACACTCTACAATACTACTTTTTCCTAAAGAATTTTATTATATTTGAAAGAAATTTAGGTAACTTAAAAGCGATTATTTTCATAAATATAAATCCTCCTAAATATTAAAATATAAAATGAATTATAAAATATCTCTCTATTTTAAATATATCAAAATTCATCTTATTATATTAATATTCAGAAGGACATTAAAATGTTCCTTATTTTTTTAATCAATTGAATGAATAATCAATAATTCCCCTTCATCGAAGCTAATCTCTATTGGAGTATCTAGAAATTCATTACATATAGCTCTTGGATCTAACAGATGCATATCATATCCATCATATATATTATATTTTGCGCCTTTAACCTTAAAGTTTTTAACAACATCAGTAAAAGCATGAAAACCTATATTTTCACCATATTCTCCATGCAAAGTCATTTTTTTCTGTGCAAGATATATCTTGTTCTTATCATCTAAAACTTCTATTTCAATACCTTTTTTCTTATATGTTAATATGAGACCTAAATTTCCAAGCATGTGATCAACTCTACTGCCAGTACCACCAAATAAGTATATTTTCTTAGCTCCCCTTTTCACACCTTCTATTATTGCAATTTCTGTATCCGTATAATCCTTCTCTGGAGGAAATTCAATAATTTCTTTTACTGTTTTTCTCATTTTTTCTAATATATCCTTATTGCTGGAATCAAAATCACCAACAATTAAGTTTGGAGTTATATTGTATTTATAAAGGCATTCACATCCACTATCTGCCGCAATAATATAATTTACTTTATCAAGGTATTTTTCTAATAGCTCTTTCGAAGGCGGATTCCCCCCACTTATTATTGCTATATCCAAAATTTTACCCCCTTAATTTTTTTATATTTGCCTCTATATTTCCACCATTAAAAACAGCTGATCCAGCCACAATAACATTTGCGCCTGCATTAATAATTTCTTTTACATTATTCTTATCTATCCCACCATCAACTTCTATTAATAATGTTGGATTTATTTCATAGCTCATTTCTTTAACTTCTTTAATTTTATTCAATGTATATGGTATAAATTTCTGGCCTCCAAATCCCGGGTTTACAGACATTATTAATACCATATCAAGACTTCCAATTATATCTTTTAAAACACTTACTGGAGTCCCAGGATTTAATGACACTGCTGCTTTTTTCCCTTTTGATTTTATATAATTTATACTTCTATCTATATGTCTATCAGCTTCATAATGTATTGTTATTATGTCAGCTCCAGCCTCTATAAAATCATCTATGTACCTTGAAGGTTCTTCTATCATTAAATGAACATCAAAGACCTTTTTTGTTTTATCTCTTATTGATTTTATAACTGGTAATCCAAAAGAAATATTGGGAACAAAATTTCCATCCATAACATCTATATGAATAAAATCAGCTCCTGCTTTATCTATCTTTTCGATATCTTCTCCTAATTTAGAAAAATCAGCTGATAATATTGATGGCGCTATTTTTACCATTTATTTTTTTCCTCCTCTATTATCTCTTCTAATGTCTTTACATAAAAATTATACCTGTATTTATTTATTTTTCCTTCTTCAACAGCTTCTTTAACAGCACATTTAGGTTCTTTATTATGTAGACATCCTCTATATTTACAACCTTCATTATACTCTATAAATTCAGGAAAACAATATTTTAGTGAATCTTTATCCATCAGATCTCTTATCTCTAGTGTAGAAAATCCTGGCGTATCTACTATATAACCATCTTCTATATCTATAAGTTCACTATGCCTAGTTGTATGTTTCCCACGACCAAGTTTTTCGCTTACAGATCCAGTTTCCATATGTTCTTTTTCTGAAAGTTTATTAATAAGTGTAGATTTTCCTGCTCCTGATGGTCCACAAAGTACAGTAATATTACTTTTCATCTTTTCTTTAAGAATATCTATTCCAATACCTTTTTTTGCATTAATATATAAAACCTCATATCCTATATCATTTATTCTTTTCTTTATTTCTTCTCTTTCTTTTTCATCAACTAAATCTATTTTATTTAAACAAACTATTACATCTATATTATTATATTCACAAAGAACTAAAAACTTATTTAATAGATCAAAATTTATATCTGGATTTTTAATTGCAAAAACAATAAAAGCTAATGATACATTTGCAACAGTAGGTCTAAGTAATTCGCTGCTTCTTTCATGTATCTCTTCTATAACACCTTTTCCTTTTTCTATGGCGATAGTTACATTATCACCTACCATAGGCTTTATATCTTTATGTCTAAATTTTCCTCTAGCTTTACATTCTATTATACCATTTTCTGTTTTAATATAATAAAATCCACCTATACCTTTTATTATTTTTCCATTCATAAAATTCCTCCAAATTTCTTCTAAAAATATAATGTAAAAGAGAGGCATTGGCAAGTCTGCCTCCTCTCTAATTACATGCTTAAATTATTTTATTGACCTGATTGGTTTAATGATGGATCATCCCATGGGCCTTCCGGTGTATTACCTCCTGGCGTTGAGCTTGAATCACCATTATTTACATCATTTCCACCATTCCCAGTATTACCACTATTATTTTGATCATCTCCTGGGGAATTGGTATTACTATTATTATTGTTGTTATTATCTCCCGGTGTTGTTTCACCTGTATTTCCATTCGAATTATTATTATTATCTTCTACATTTCCATTTTGCTTATTGTATTTTCCAACTTTTATTGTTATAGTAGTACCTTCTTCAACTCTGCTTCCTGAAACAGACTGGCTTAGCACTATACCATCTTCTATAGCATTTTTAGTTGTTACTTGCTCAACAACATACTTTAGATTTACTCCTGCTAAAGTAGATATAGCATCACTTTCAAGTCTTCCAACAACACTTGGAACTGTGACAAATTTAATTTCAGGTCCTAAACTTACAACTACTGTGATTACTTGATCTTCTGAAATAACTGTATCGGGTGCTGGATCTTGACTTATAATCTGACCTTTAGCTACGCTACTACTATATTGTTCTGTTTTACTACTAATTTTTAAATTTAAAGATTTTAACTTTGTTTCAGCCGTATTTAAATCATCTTCTCTTAAATCTGGCATTTTAAGATCTTCCTGTCCACGGCTAACAACTACCCTTACTTCACTTTTTTCCTTTACCGTAGTTCCTGCCTTTGGATTTGTCCTAAGTATAGTTCCTTCGGGTTCATCACTTGATTCTGTTTCTGCTTCTACTAATACCAGATTTATAGCTTCAAGTTCACTTTTTGCTTCATCAACATTTTTACCTTCTAAATTAGGTACTTCAACTTCTTTACTACTCAAAGAGCTGCTGCCAGAAAACATATTAACTGCAAATGCTATAAGCCCGAATAGTAATATCACCCCGCCTATTGATAATGCAATTTTTAATATCCTCTTATTTCTTTTTCTTGACACTATTCTTTCCTCATCATCGTCGTAGTCGTCATAATCCTCATCGTCATCATCATAGTCATCATCATTATTATATTGATTTGAATTATTTATTTTTTGTTTCGAAATTTGTTCTGTTACAGCAGACATAACGATTGTATGTTGGCTAGAATCATCAACAACTTCATCAATTACAGCATTTGGATTATCCTTTATTTTTTGTAAATCATTAATAAATTCTTTTGCAGTTTGATATCTCTTGTTTGGATCCTTTTCTATGGCTTTTAATATTAAAGTATTTAAACTATCTGGTATCCTTGAATTAAGCGATTTAGGTGAAACTGGATCTTCTTGAATATGTTTTAATGCAATTGTAACTGCGCTATCTGCTTCAAATGGTAATTTCCCTGTTACCATTTCATACAACACTATTCCTAATGAATACAGATCAGTTCTGCAATCAATAAAAGATCCCTTTGCTTGTTCTGGTGAAAGATAATGTGCTGATCCCATTATTGTTGTTGTATTAGTAATTGTTGCAGAAGTTGTTGATTTTGCTATACCAAAATCAGTAACCTTCATAACTCCATCTTCTGTGACTAAAATATTTTGTGGCTTTACATCCCTATGAATTATATTATTTCTATGAGCGCAATCTAAAGCTTTAGCTATTTGAATTGCAACTGATATTGCAGTTTCATAATTCATTTTGCCAACTTGCTTTATTACATCCTTCAAAGTTTTTCCCTTAACATATTCCATTACTATATAATGTAAATCTTCTTGAGTACCTACATCTAAAATATTTACTATATTGTTGTCAGATAAAGTTGCTATAGCAGTTGCTTCATCTTTGAATTTTTTTACAATTTCTTCATTATTGCAAAATTCTTTTTTTAAAATTTTTACTGCAACAAATCTATTTAATTTATTACATCTAGCCTTAAATACTTCGGACATTCCACCTTCGCCTATTTTTTCTAATAGTTCATATCTGCCACCAAGTACAGTTCCATTCATATTACATCTCTCCTCCAAACAACAATACTGTTATATTATCTCTTCCACCATTTAGCTTTGCTTTCTCAACAAGCTTATTTGCCACAGAATTATATTCATTTTCTTGAAGAATAATTTCTAATATCTCATCTCTTGTTAATTCATTAGTAAGCCCATCTGAACATAATAAATACATATCATATATTCTATTTTTTATTGGGAAAATATCCACACTAACTCTGTGCTCTGTTCCTAAGGCTCTCGTAATAATATTCTTTTTAGGATGATTTACTGCTTCACTTTCACTTATGCTTCCACTATCCACCAATTCCTGAACCAAAGAATGATCTTTCGTAATTTTCTTCATTTCTTTATTGGAAATACTTATTCCAAAACAGCAACTATCACCAACATTAGCTACTTGTTCATAATCTTTAGTTATTAAGCATGCTGTAACTGTCGTACCCATTCCATTAAGATTTTTATTTGTTTTGGAATATTCGTATATACATTCATTTGCTTTTCCTATAGCTTCTATTAATAAATCCTCATTTGATTCTGATTTAAAATTATTTTGTACATAATTTAAGATTTCTGTTGTGGCCATTTTACTAGCTACTTCTCCAGCATTATGTCCTCCCATTCCATCCGCAACAACATATAATTTAAAATATTCATTTTCTACGTATGCAGCCGAATCTTCATTAAGGCTTCTTTTTAATCCTATATCTGTAACCAGTCCTACCATTTTAATTCCCCCCTATCTTTTGGGTATCTATGTAACTTCTTCTAAGTTGTCCACAAGCTGCATTAATGTCACTTCCCATTTCTCTACGAGTAGTCACCTCAATTCCATAGCTTTTCAAAATTTCTGAAAAATCTTCAATTGTCTTTTTAGAAGATCTCTTAAATGAATTTTCTTTAATTTCGTTTACTGGAATTAAATTAACGTGACACAACATACCTTTTAAAAGTTTTCCTAAAGATTTTGCCTCTTCTCTACTATCATTAACATCTTTAACCAATGCATATTCAAATGTCACTCTACGTTTCGTCTTATCAATATAATACTGACATGCTTTTAATATTTCATCAATTGTATACTTATTAGCTATTGGCATAATCTCTTTACGCTTTTGATCACTGAATGCATGAAGTGAGAGTGCTAAAGTCACACTAAGCTCTTTATCTGCCAACTCGTATATTTTTGGTACTATACCACACGTCGATAATGTTATATGCCTTTGCCCAATATTTAAACCATACTCAGCACTCACTAAATCTAAGAATTTAACAACATTATCATAATTATCTAAGGGTTCTCCACTTCCCATTAAGACTACATTAGATATTCTTTCACCAATATGATTTTGAACAACTAATATTTCCGATAATATCTCTCCACTTGTAAGATTACGAATTCGTCCTCCTAAAGTAGAAGCGCAGAACTTACACCCCATTCTACATCCTACCTGAGTAGATACGCAAATAGAGTTTCCATGCTTATATCTCATAAGTACACTTTCAATTAGGTTTCCATCTTTGAAACCTAATAAAAACTTTTCTGTACCATCTATTTCAGATTTATAAACTTCTACTATTTTCGGTAAATCTATTGTGAAATTCTCTTTTAATTTATCTTTTAAACTTTGAGGGATATTTTTCATATCCTCAAAGTTATAAACATTTTTATATATCCAAGAAAATACTTGCTTTGCTCTAAATGCACTTTCTTTATTTTCTGTCATCCATACTTTTAATTCATCTAAAGTATAGTCTAATAAATTGTTCATTTGTTCCACCTACTATTACTTTTTTTGTAGCTTAGCAACAAAGAAGCCATCCATATATTCATTCGGCATAATAGTTAAAGACCCATCTTTATTATAAACTAAATTATCTTGTTTACCTATAAATGCTCTTTTAGCTTCACAGTCTCTATGTTTTTCTAAAAAGTATTCTATATTTTCCTCATTTTCTTCTTTATTTAAAGTACATGTAGAATATATCATAATTCCACCTGGCTTTAAATATTGCCATGCATTTTCCATTATTTTTCTTTGAATTGAAACAATTTCTTTTAAGTCATTTCTTCTTTTATTCCACTTAATTTCTGGTTTTTTCCTTATTATACCAATGCCAGAGCAAGGTACATCTATAAGAACTCTATCAAAGGCAGATACTAAATCAGAGTTTAATTTTGTTGCGTCATTCTCAGCAACTTTTACATTAGTAATACCTAATCTCTCACAATTTTCTTTTATTAAGTTTAATTTTGAAGTATGTAAATCAAAAGAATAGACTTCTCCTGTATTATTAAGAATTTCCGAAATATGTGTAGTTTTACCACCTGGTGCAGCACATAAATCTAAAACCTTCATTTTATCCTCTAGCTCAAGCAACGGTGCAATTACCATGGCACTTTCATCTTGAACTGTAATTTTTCCTTCATTAAATAATGGATTATTTTCTATAGATTTTCCGCCCTTTATGCATATAGCTTCAGGACATACTACACCTTCTTCTATTTCATATTCCATTTTTTCTAATTCTTCAAATACTTCATCGTAATCTGCTTTAAGTGCATTAACTCTTACACTTACCTTTGGAACATAGTTAAGTCCAGACATTATTTTCTTTCCTTGTTGCTCTCCATATTGCTTGAATAAAAGACGTATCATCCAAGGCTCAAATGAAAATTTATATGCATATTCATCAATTTTGTTTCCTTGAACTTCTATGTCATCTGGATTTTTAGAAAAGTTTCTAAGAATACCATTTACTAATTTTGAATCATTTTCTGATATTTCTTTAGCTTCTTCAACTGCCTCATTACATGCTGCATAAGCTGGAACTTTATCTAAAAAATTCATTTGATATATTGCTACCCTAAGAATATTCAGAATAGTTTTATCCATTAATTTTATATCTTTAACGAAATTAGATATAATAATATCTAGCGTCTTTTTTCTTCTTAAAACACCATAAACAAGTTCTGTTAATAATGCCTTATCCTTATCACTTAAATCGCATTCATTTAATTCATTTGAAAGAATTAAATTTGAATATGCTCCTTCATCTAAAACTCTATTAAGTATCTTTACTGCTAATTTTCTACAATTCATATTTTACCTCTTTTAATCATCTCTACTATTGCTAATTGCAATTAGTCTTACTAATTGTGATATTGCCATCAATGTAGCCGCCACATACGTCATTGCTGCTGCATTCAAAACTTTTTCTGCGCCTTTTACTTCATCTCCATACAAAATGCCTCTAGACTTCAGTATATTCAATGCTCTTGTCGATGCATCAAATTCAACTGGTAATGTAATCAGTTGAAATATAACTACAGCTGAAAATAATATAATTCCAAGAGTTGTTAAGCCTTTAAATCCCATCACTATACCTAAAAAGAATAATATCCAGGATATACTCGAACTAAAATTCACTACTGGAACTATAGAATTTCTTATAGTTAATGGTTTGTATGATTCTTTATGCTGAATTGCATGCCCTACTTCATGTGCAGCAATTCCTGCTGAAGATATAGTTGAACCACTATATACTTCTGGTGATAATCTTAAAACTCTGCTTGATGGATCATAATGATCTCCAAGCTTAGAATTTATTTGTTCTATTCTTATATCAAATAATCCTGCTTCATCTAACATCATTCTTGCCACCTGTTGACCAGAATATCCATTTATTATCCTTACTTTTGTATATTCATTATAAGCTGAATTAACCTTTGATTGAGCCCAAAAAGAAATTATTAAAGCTGGAATAAGTAATATCATTGTTGGATCGAAATATGAATAAAACATTCCTATGCACCTCCATTATTCCAAAATTATATCTTTTTCAATCTCGTGTCCATTTATATATTGTTCTATGGTTAAAGGCTTACCATTTGGAAATTGTACCTTTTTAATAAGTAAACATCCTTCTTTGCAAGCTACTTTTATTCCATTTTTATCAACATTTAATATTGTGCCTGGTTCTTTATTACTGCTTTCATATAAAACTTCTGTTTCATAAATTTTCATTCTATCTCCATTATAGTTACTATACGCAATTGGCCATGGATTTAAACCTCTAACTAGATTATGAATTTCTTGTGCTGTTTTATTCCAAGATATGTGTGCTAATTTTTTATCAAGCATTTTAGCATAAAATGTTTCTTCTTTCTGTTTTTCTGGAATAATAGTCTTATTTACAATTCCGTCAATTGTTCTTAGTAAAAGATCTGCACCTCTAACACTCAAAATATCATGCAGTTCTCCACATGTCATATTTTCAGTAATAGTAACTTCATCTTTAAGTAACATATCTCCAGTATCTAGTCCTATATCCATTAACATAGTAGTATTTCCTGAAATTTTTTCTCCATTTATTATGGCCCAGTTTAACGGAGCAGCTCCTCTATACATTGGTAGAAGTGATGCATGTAGATTTATGCAGCCATACTTTGGTATATCTAAAACCTCTCTTGTTAGTATTTGGCCAAATGCTACTACTATAATAAAATCCGGACTAATTTCTTTTAATATTTCTATAAGTCCCCTATCATCTTTTAATTTTATTGGTTGATAAACAGTTATATCATGCTTTAATGCTTCTTCTTTTACTTGTGAGTAGGCCATTTTTTTTCCTCTGCCTTTTGGTTTATCTGGCTGAGTTAAAACGCACTCAACATTATGAGTTTCAATTAATTTTTTTAATGATGGAACTGAAAATTCCGGAGTACCCATAAATACAATTTTCATTATGCTAAACCTCCATATTTTATTTTTCTAATTTATCTACAAATAATGTTCCATCTAAATGATCATATTCATGCAATATAGCCCTTGCCAATAATTCTTCACCTTCAATCTCGAATTCTTCACCTTTTTCATTTAAAGCTCTTGCTTTAACATAATTAGCTCTAGTTACTTCTTCATATCTTCCTGGAACACTCAAGCATCCCTCTTCTCCTGTTTGAGAGCCACTAGTTTCTAATATTTCTGGATTAATAAAAACTAATGGTCCATCTCCAATATCAATTACAAACAATCTTTTTAATATACCAACTTGAGGTGCTGCAAGGCCAACACCATCTGCATCATACATTGTATCAATCATATCTTCAATTAATGTTAATAATCTATTATCTATCTTTTCTACTTTTCTACATTCTTGTCTTAAAACTGTATCTCCAATTTTTCTTATATTTCTTAATGCCATTTTTCTTCCCCCTAAGTCATACTATTAGGATTAATATCAATACTAACCCTTATTTCATTATATACACTCTTGTTTAATTGATAAAGAGTATCTTTAACTTTTTCGTTAAAATCATCATTTAACTTTCCTTTTAGAATTATTTGCCACCTATAATTATCTTTTAATTTGGTTATTATACATGGTACTGGCCCATAAATTGTAATTTCTTCATCTAATATTAATTCTTTCAAACTTCCTTCCAAATTATACATAAATCTTTTCAATTTGTCTTCAAACTTTGACACACAATTAATTAATAATATTTTACCAAAAGGCGGATTCCCCATCAACTGTCTAATTCTTATTTCTTCCTTAAATAAGTTAATATAATTTTCATTTTTTGCATATTCTAAACTATAATGATTTGGAGTATAGCTTTGAACTATTACTTTCCCTTCATCTTCACCTCTTCCGGCTCTTCCTGATACTTGAGTTATAATTTGATACGTTCTTTCAGCAGATCTATAATCCGGCATATTAAGTGACATATCCGCTGCAAGCACCCCAACTAAAGTAACATCTTTAAAATCTAGACCTTTGGATACCATCTGAGTCCCTATTAGTATATCCGCTTCTTTATTTTTAAATGAATTGTATATTGATTCATGGGCATTCTTATATCTTGTAGTATCAACATCCATCCTTAAAACTCTTGCTTTTGGAAAATATTTTTTCACTTCTTGTTCTACTCTTTCAGTTCCAGCTCCAAAAAATTTAACATATCTACTATTACATTTTGGACATTCTTTTTTAACTTTTTCTGCTCTTCCGCAATAATGACATATTAAATATCCATTTTTATGATATGTCATCGAAACATCACATTCTGGACATTTAAATACATATCCACAACTTCTGCAGGAAATAAATGTAGAAAATCCTCTCCTGTTTAAAAATAATATTATCTGCTTTTTTTGTTCCAATGTTTTATATATTTCTTCAGAAAGTTTTCTACTAAATAATGAAAGATTTTTATTTTTTAATTCTTCTCGCATATCTATTATCTCCATATGCGGCATGTTTTTCCCATTAACTCTGTTATTCATCTCAACAAGTTTGTAATCACCATTTATTGCTCTATAATAACTTTCAATACTTGGAGTTGCAGAACCAAGTATCAACTTGCAATTTTTCATTTCACTTAAAAATTCTCCTACTTCTCGTGCGTGATACTTAGGATTATGTTCAGATTTGTATGTATTTTCATGTTCTTCATCAATTATTATTGCGCCAAGATTTTGAAGTGGTAAAAATAAAGCACTTCGTGCTCCAATGACAAGTCTCGCTTTTCCTTCTTTAACTCTATACCATTCGTCAAATCTCTCTCCTTGAGACAATTTACTATGAAACAATGCTACATCTCTGCCAAATCTGCCTTTGAATCTTTCAATCATCTGAGGTGTTAATGAAATTTCAGGAACAAGCACAATAACACTTTTTCCTTCCTTTAGCATTTCTTCTGCAATTCTCATGTAAATTTCTGTTTTACCAGAACCAGTTACCCCTTTTATTAGATATTTTAATTCACTTCCATACAGTATTGTTGATAAACACTTTCTTTGTTCTTCTGTTAATTTCTTCTTATTATCTTCATCATATTTCCTAATATTATATCTAAATACAACTTGCTCTTCACTTTTCAATATATTGTCATTAATTAGTTTGTTCAAACAATATAATGAATAACCCTTTTGTTTTGTCAGCTCACTTTTTGTATATACACCATTGTTTTCTTTTATATATTTATATAACTCTATGTAGCTATCTTTTTTTAATTTATCTTCATAATCTTCTTTTTCTATACATATAACATATTTTTTCTTTTTAGTAGATCCTGTCATAATTCCACTTGGAATTAACATTCTTACCGCATCAATATATTTACAAAGGTATTTTCTTCTTAAAAAATATACTAAATTTATATCATCTTGTGTTAAAATGGCCTCATCATCACAAACTTTAATTATTTCCTTTATTTTATATTGAACACTAATTTTATCATTGTCAATTAAAGAAAAAACAAATCCTTCAATTGGCTTGCTTCTTGCTCCAAATGGAACCTTAACTCTATGTCCTATTCCAATTTTCTTTGTGACATTATCAGGGATTTTGTATGTAAACATTCTATCTATTTCTAAAGCATCACTATTTATAATTATTTCTGCATACATATTGTTTTTATCCCCCTTTAGCGCTAATTTATTTACACAGACAAGCTTCTTCTATAATAGAAAGAAGCGCAACATTAGCGCTTCTTAAGTATTATGTCAAATAAATTTCTTGCAACTTTTTCTTTACTCATTTTTTCTAGATTTATTTCTTTATTATCCTTAGAGATAATTATAACTTTATTCTCTTCTACTCCAAAGCCAGTATCCTTTGCACTTATATCATTTGCCACTATATAATCTAAATTCTTTCTTTTCAATTTAGATAGTGCATTTTCTTTTAAATTTTCACTTTCTGCAGCAAATCCAACTAAAACTTGATTTTCTTTTATTTTCCCAAGCTCCATAAGAATATCATTATCTCTTGTAAAAACTATTTCTAAATCATTATCTTTTTTCTTAATTTTTTGCTCACTATAATTTTTAGGCTTATAATCTGCAACTGCTGCCGATTTAATAACAATATCACTTTCCTTAAATCTTTTTAAAACTTCATTTTTCATTTCTTCATTTGTAGATATTTTAATAAAATTAACACCTCGTGGACTTTGTAATGATGTTGGTCCAGAAATCAAAGTCACCTCTGCCCCTCTATCTCTTGCTTCCTTAGCTATTGCATATCCCATTTTTCCACTTGATCTATTTGTAAGATATCTTACCGGATCAATTGGAGCTATTGTTGGTCCTGCTGTAACTAAAACCTTCTTTCCTATTAGATCCTTATTAGTATTTAATACTTCTAATACTTTTTCTACTATAATAGTTGGATCTTCTAGTTTACCTTTTCCAGTTGTTCCACAAGCAAGTCTTCCTTCTGATGGTTCAATAAATTCATATCCATAAGATTTAAGCTTCTTGATATTATCCTGAACTATATTATTTTCATACATATTGGTATTCATTGCTAGAGCAAAAATCACTTTTGCCTTTGTTGCCATAATTGTTGTTGATAGCATGTCATCAGCTATTCCATTTGCAACTTTACCAACTATGTTCGCTGTTGCCGGTGCAATAAGCATTACATCTGCTTTTTCTGCCCAACTTATATGAGCAATTTCCCATGCCTTTGGTTCCGAAAAAGTGTCAACAGCAACTACATTTTGGCTTAATGATTGAAAAGATAATGGTGTCACAAACTTTGTAGCATTTTCTGTCATAATAACATTAACTTCGATATCTTTCTTTTTGAGCTGACTTACAATCTCTAGTCCTTTGTAAGCAGCTATACCACCGCTTACCCCTAATAAAACATTTCTTTTCATTTTATTTATTAATATTATTTCCTACATTTTCATATTCAATTGCATCTTGATCTACTTCATTAATGGCAATTGTTAATGCTTTCTTTGTATCAATATCAATCTTTGGTTTTGAACCTCCAATTATTTGTCTCGCTCTTTTTGAAGTTACAATTACTAATGAATATCTATCATTCACCTTTTCTAATAAATCTACTACTGATGGATTAATCATAGAGTTGTTCATGTATTAAGTCCTCCTTTGAATCTAATATACTATGTTTTAATCTGTCTACTCTACATTTTTCTGCATTAATTATCGCTTCTATTTTTTCTGTTGCAGTTTCAACTTCATCATTTACTACTGCATAATTATATCTAGAAACAAAATTTATTTCTTTATATGCCGATTTGAATCTTTTCATTAAAGATTCTGGAGTTTCACTTCCCCTTTTTATAATTCTTTGTTTTAATTCTTCCATTGAAGGTGGTAATATAAATATGAAAATACCATTCTTACTATTTTCTTTTACTTTCAATGCACCTTGTATATCTATCTCAAGGATAACATCTTTCCCACTATTTAAAATTTCTTCAACATTTGATTTTGGTGTCCCATAATAATTATCATATACTTCTGCATATTCTAAAAAATCACCATCTTCAATTTTATTTTTAAATTCATCTTTTGTCATAAAGTAGTAATTTACACCATCTATTTCTCCAGATCTAGGTAATCTAGTTGTTGCTGAAACAGATAAATTTAATTCAGGATGCTTTTGTAATAATCTTTTACATATAGTACCTTTCCCTGCTCCGGATGGTCCTGATATAACAATTAATAATCCTTTTGCTTTACTATTTTCCATTTTGTTCCTCTTCCTCATCAACAATATCATCTTTAGCAGATAACCTATGCGCTACCGTTTCCGGCTGAACTGCTGATAATATAATGTGATCACTATCTGTTATTATAACAGATCTTGTTCTTCTTCCATATGTGGCATCTATAAGCATACCTCTATCTCTAGCTTCTTGAATGATTCTTTTTATAGGTGCTGATTCTGGGCTAACAATTGCAACCAATCTATTTGCAGAAACTATGTTACCAAATCCTATGTTTATCAACTTAATTCCCATTTCTATTCTCCTTATTATTCAATATTTTGAACTTGTTCACGTATCTTTTCGATTGTATTCTTTATTTCAATAACATAATTTGTCATATTAATATCAATAGATTTAGATGCTATTGTATTAGCTTCTCTGTTCATTTCTTGAATAATAAAATCCAGTTTTCTTCCAATAGCTTCATCTAATTCTAATGTATCTTTAAACTGGCTCAAATGACTTTTTAATCTAGTTATTTCTTCATCTATAGCAGATTTATCAGAAAGTATTGCAACTTCCAATGCTATTCTACTTTCATCAATTTCTACCTCTGTTAAAAGTTCCCCCAATCGCTCTTCTAGTTTTTTCTTATAATTTAATGGTATAGTATCAGCTAATTTTTCAATTTCTACTACCATATTATATATATGTTCTATTTTAATTAAAATATCCTCTTTTAATTTTTCACCTTCTCTAATCCTCATTTGTTCCATAAGTTCAAGTGCATTATTAATAAGTGGAGAAATTTCATTTAAAATATCATCTAAATTTTCTTCTTTTTCCACAACTGTTATAACATCTGGAAATCTAGCTATTTTAGTGGTTGTTATATCATCAATTGTATGTAACTCATTCTCAATCTCTTTTAAACAGTCAAAATATGCCTTAGCCAAATTAATATTTAAAACTGGTTCAGCTGTTGAATTTCCGTAATTCTTATAATTTATAAAAACATCAACTTTCCCTCTATTCAGTCTTTTACTAATCATATTTCTTATCTTTTCTTCTAGTGAAATCATTGCCTTAGGCATTCTTATATTTATATCTAAATATCTATGATTTACACTTTTCATTTCTATTGAAAAATTTAAAATACTATTTTCTTCACTTTGCGCCCTTCCAAAACTTGTCATACTTTTTATCAATTTAAACACCTCCTTATTATACTATTTATTAAAACAATAAATATATATTAATTAATTGGCTAAATTAAGTCAATAATTTGTTTACAGAATGTTAACATTTTATTTTAAAGCCAAGTGCTTACTCAAAACTTATTTAATTAAAAATTAGTAGCGAATAGTTAAAAAGAATTTGTGAAAAGTTTTATGATAAAAATCTCAATTCTTCCACTCTCAACACTTCACTCTTATTAGTTTTAAAATATTATTTTTTATAATTTTCTGTGCTATAAAAAATAAGGATATTCCATACTAACTGAAATATCCTTATTTTATAATAATTTTTCTTATAAATCTTAAATTAAGAAGAATAGCTTAAATACGAATATAATTGCTAACACAATCATCACTACAGATATCTTCTTCTTTTCCCCTTTTGCAAAGAATATATTATATAATAAATTTATAACAACATATGCTATTACACCTATAGTTAATCCATCACCTATACTGTATGTAAGCGGCATTAATGCTATAGTTAAAAATGCTGGAAGACCTTCTGTAATTTCAGCAAAATCAATATTTTTAACTGCTCCTAGCATTAAATATCCAACATATATTAAAGCTGGTGCTGTAGCGCATGATGGTATTGCAATAAATATTGGAGAGAAAAACATAGCAATTAAAAATAATATTCCTGAAGTTATTGCTGTCCATCCTGTTCTTCCACCTGCTGCAACTCCTGTTGAACTTTCAACATAAGTAGTTACCGTTGACACTCCAAGACATGCTCCAACAGTTGTTCCTACTGCATCTACCATTAATGCCTTACCTACATTTGGCACTCTCCCCTTATCATCAAGCATTCCAGCTCTTGAAGCAACACCAACTAATGTTCCTACTGTATCAAAAAAATCTACAAATAAAAATGTACATACTATAGTAAAGAAATTAACAATACTAGTTGGATGTAGTGCATAATTTAAATCTAACTTTCCTGCTATAGGTGCTATACTTTCAAATTTAAATATTCCATTTGGTAGGTATATTCCCATTTCTGATGCTGCAGTTGGGTTAATTAAAGCATATCCCCAAGCTAATAAAGTACTCACTACTATTCCTACTAATATTGATCCTTTAGCACCTTTTTTATCTAACACAGCTATTATTATTGTACCAATTAATGCAACCAATACTGTTGGCAATCTAAAATCACCAAGCGCTAAATATGTAGCTGGATCTGATACTACAAGGCCACTTCCTGTTAATCCTATAAAAGCAATGAATAATCCAATACCTGCTGTAACTGCATATTTCATATTCATTGGAATTGCATTTACAACTGCTTCTCTTACTTTAAATAATGATAATAAAATAAAAATAATACCTTCTACAAATACTGCTGTTAATGCTATCTCCCATGATATTCCCTGTCCTATAACCACAGAATAAGCAAAATATGCATTAAGTCCCATTCCTGACGCCAATACAAATGGCAAATTAGCATATAATCCCATAAGTATACTAGCAAACGCTGCTGCTAAACATGTAGCTGTTACTATAGCACCTTTATCCATACCTGTTTCACCTAAAATATTAGGATTTACAGCTATAATATAAGCCATTGTTAAAAATGTTGTAAGCCCTGCTATGAATTCTTTTTTCATGTCAACATTTTTATTTGTAAATAATTCAAAAAAAGGCTTCTTTTGTTTTTCTTGTTGCATTATTCTACCTCCGAAAATTACTTAACAAATTAATATAACCAAAACAGTTACTTTATTTAATTTGTACAAAATATAGAATCTTTATACGTTGACCCATAGTAATATATTTACTCTATCAGATAGATACTATATATAACTGATACTAATATTTCTTCGACTACGAATCACGAATGACAAATTGAATTATATATCAATTATTCGCATATTTCAACATATTTTTTTCAAATAATATCAGAAGTATTCAATTTTATTAATATTATAGATAAAATATAATAAATAACCAACTATAAAAGTAACTAGAATAGAACAATATAAAATTATACAACATCGATTTGTATATAAGTTAATTACTATATTCATAAAAACCTGAGGTTAACAAAAATTTAAAAAGGAGATAACTAATTTGATAGTTGTCTCCTTTACTTATATGGAAAGTAGCTTTTAGGGATAAACTACTAATGAACCCTGTATTTCATAT
>ENA-OWPM01000164-OWPM01000164.1-human-gut-metagenome-genome-assembly--contig:-NODE-164-length-89836-cov-75.560096_pt1 | contig 89836 bp, 73 predicted proteins | sample MGYA00248267_ERZ651852 | MGnify/ENA primary metagenome ERZ651852 (study PRJEB26924, sample SAMEA4378228) | human gut metagenome | biome: human gut; feature: human-associated habitat; material: faeces... | reverse complement strand
ACAGAAAACAGTTACACTAAAAGCTACTGCTTATCCAAAGAATGCAAATAATAAAGCAGTTTCTTGGAAGTCATCAAATACAAAAATTGCAACAGTAAATAGCAAAGGCAAAGTAACTGCAAAGAAAAAAGGCACTTGCTATATTACAGCTACTGCAAAAGACGGTAGTAAAAAATATGCAAAGTGTAAGATTGTAGTAAAATAAATTTATAAAAATAATATCTGAAATTGTGTTGAACCCCTTGTTTTGCAAGGGGTTTGATACTCTCTAAAATTAATTTAAAAAGGTGGGATTAAATGAGTACATATGTTATCGGAGATGTTCACGGAGAATTTAATCAGCTTTTAGAATTATTAAATACAATGGATTTTTCTTCTAAGGATTGGCTATATGTAATGGGTGATGTTATAGATAAAGGTGAATATCCTATCAAATCATTGCAGTTGCTTATGGGTTTGCCTAACTGTACTTGTCTTATGGGAAATCATGAGTTAATGATGCTGAAGAATAGAGAAATGATAAATAATCTAGATAATCTTTCTACGGAATTTATAGAGAATAATTATTTAAATATTTTAGATTGGCTTAATAATGGCGCTGAGTCTACATTATGTGAACTTTCTGAATTGTCTTTAGATGAAAGAAATAAGGTTTTGGATTATGTAGAAAAGTTTAAGCCTTATGTTGAACTGAATATTAACAGTGTTGATTATTTGTTGGTACATGGAGGACTAGAAAATTTTTCAGTTGAAAAATCTATTGCCGATTATTCATTAGAAGAATTAGTTTGGGATAGACCTGACTATAGCAAAAAATATTTCAGTAACAAGATTTTAGTAACCGGTCATACTCCAACTCAGCGTATAAAAGAAAATACACTGCCAGGTTATATTTTTATTGGCAATAATCATATTGCACTTGATTGTGGTGCCTTTTCTCCTAAAGGCAAATTAGCCGGTATTTGCTTTGAAACTATGGAAGAATTTTATTGCAGATAAATTTTTCTATAATAATTTTGAAAACTTTACTAATATTGTAATTTGAGATAATTATTATGTATATACTTGAATAAAATGTTAGAATTATGTATAATTTTATTATACGAATGGGAGGTAAATTGTTATGAAGTGTCCAAAATGTGGTTATGAAAATGATGATAATGCATATTTTTGTGAAGGTTGTGGAAACAAGCTAAAGGATAATACCGGTGTAGAGAATAATCAAGCTGATAATGCAAAATTTGAGCTGGATAAGGATTTGGGCTTTGATAGTGATATGAATTACGGAACTGTTAACAAGTCAAATTTAGAGGATAATTCAAGCTTCGATTATTATGATGATTTTAATAAAAATGTATCATATGAAAATCCACAGAATAATTATTCTAAGCCACCTAAAAATAATAAAAACTTGTTAATCACAGTTATTGTGGTTAGTGCTATAGCTGTTATAGCAATATGTGTTTGCGTATTTCTAATTTTCTTTAATGACAAAGACAGTAATTCCGATACTTCTGCATCGGAAACAGTAACATCAACTGTTACCGAAACAACTGCTATAACTACTATAACTCAAACAACAGAACCTACAACAGAGGCAACAGTATCAAAGATAATGCCAAATGTTGTTGGATTGAGGAAAGAAGAGGCTAGTAGAATTTTAAGACAACAAAATATTTCTATTAGATATGAGGAGGAAAATAATAACATATATTCTGAAGGTATTGTATCTAGCCAAAGTATTCCTAGTGGTGAAACAGTTAGAGATGGTGAAATGGTTACACTGTATGTTTCATTAGGTTCGGATGAAGATACTTATTATAATGGTGATTATATACTTCCTGACTCAGATACTGAATATATTTCAGAAAGAGAAATTGAAAATATGAGTAAGGAAGAATTAACTCTTGCATTAAATGAGATTTATGCAAGATATGGTTTAATGTTTAATACCACAAGTATTCAGCAGTATTTTAATTCTAAGGATTGGTATGTACCTTCAATAAATCCCGGTCATTTTGATGACTCACAATTTAACGATTACGAAAGACATAATGTAGATACTATCGTTAATTATATGAAAGAAAAAGGATATAGATAATCATATATGTAATAAAAATAAGGCATTTGTAAATTTTCACAGACTCAGTGATTTAATTACTGATTGCTAAAATGATTGATGAAAGTAAATTAGTCATATTAGATTAGTTTTACATTTTGAATTTCATTTAAGAAAAGGTATATTCCAATGAAGTTGATTAAGTTATATTAAGACTTGTTTTATAAATTTGTTTTATATATTATTTTCCACAATGTAATAACCCCTAAAACAAAAGCTGACACTTTTTATAGTGCCAGCTTTTGCTTATGTAAAATTAACTTTTTATATTATCCTGTATAATTTCTAAAATTCCCGGAATATCGTATTTTATTGATATGCAACTGTTTTACGCAATTATTGCGTAAAGTTTTAAAATAATATACGCAAAAGTTGCATATTACTTTTGATATTTTTACGCAATTCTTGCATAAAATATATTACCTGATATGCATATTATAAGTTTGTAAATATTATATTATGATTAATTCACCATATATAAAAGCTGACATTACATTGTGTAGTGTCAGCTTTTAAAGTAATTATCATTATTCCTAGTTTATACTAAAAAATAGCCACTACAATTTGTAGTGACTATTTTGTATATTATATTAATTTTTTTATTCAACAATTTTCCATTTATCAACATCAAAAACACCTTTTGTAGTGATTCTAAGGGATGGGATAACAGGTAAGCTGATAAATGAAAGTGTCATAAACGGGTCAATATTTTTGCTAACACCTAAGCTATAAGCAGAGGCTTTTGCTTTTTCAAGTTTATCATTAACTACTTTTAATGGTTCTTCCGACATTAAACCGGCAATAGGTAATTCCAGTAATGCTTTGATTTCACCATTTTCAACCACAACAATACCACCGTTATTATCCTTAATTGCGTTAACTGCAATTGCAATATCAGAGTCACTACAACCTACTGTAATAATGTTGTGTGAGTCGTGAGCAATAGAAGTAGCAACTGCACCTGACTTTAAGGAATAACCCTTAACATATCCTACGCCAATGTGGTTTGTGTTTTTGTGTCGTTCAACACAAGCAATTTTTAGTATATCATTTTCAACATCAATATGGTTAGCAGTACCGAGATTTTTTGTTAGCAGTTCACCACTGATTAAACCTATCAATCCTAAATCACCTTTAATATCAAAACTTTCAGGTGTAACTTTGTCAAGGTGGAAAGTTTTGTGGCATTTCTCTACTAATCTACTTTCAATAGTAGGAGTAGGGAAGTCAATAACCTTTTTACCGTCAAATACTAGTTTACCTCTTTTATAAACTTGCTGAATGTCAAAGTCCCTAATGTTGTTTACCACTACTATATCAGCTAAGTAACCTGAGGCAATAGCACCTTTATTGTTAAGTAAAAAGTATCTTGCTGCATGATGGGTTGCAACCTTTAGTGCAATAATAGGATTAGCACCATTTCTGATTGCCTCTTTAACTATGTAGTCAATGTGGCCACCATATAATAAAGCATTTGGGTGCTTGTCATCAGTAGCAAACATACACCTTGCATAGTATTTGTTATTAAGTAAAGGCATTAGTGCTTTTAGGTTGTGAGCAGCAGTACCTTCTCTAATCATAATGAATTGACCTTTTTGTAATTTCTCAAGAGCATTTTCAAAGGTTGAACATTCATGGTCAGAATATACACCTGCTGAAATATATGCATTAAGGTCATTACCGGAAAGCTCAGGTGCATGACCATCAATTTTTTTGTGGTGTGCTTGAGATGTAATAATCTTTGAAACTACTTTACTGTCACCATTTATAACACCAACATAGTTCATCATTTCAGCAAGACCAAGAACTTTTTTGTGTTCAAAATATTTATCAATGTCATTGTATTCAAGAACTGCACCACTTTCATCAATTTCAGTAGCCGGTACACAAGACGGCAACATAAAGTGAAAATCTAAAGGCAAATTACTTGTAGCCTCAATCATATATTCAATGCCATCAGTTCCCATAACATTTGCAATTTCATGTGGGTCAGTAATAACAGTAGTTGTACCGTGAGAGATAACAGCCTTTGCAAATTCGGTAGGAGATACCATTGAGCTTTCTAGGTGAATATGTGCATCAATAAATCCGGGTAATACAATTTTGCCCCTAACATCAACTTCAACTTTACCGTTATATTTTCCAATACCGGCAATTAGACCGTTAGAAACTGCAATGTCACCTACTAAAAATTCATTAGAAAATACATTTAGATATGTTGCATTTTTCAGTACAAGGTCAGCTTTTTCTCTGCCGGATGCAACTGCAATAACTTGTTGCTTAACTTTCAATTTTCTTTCAATCTTTTGTTCATATGTTTCTGCCATAATAGCACCACCTTTCAAAGATAAATCTTTAAATTAATTATATCATTGTACCTTGTATAATTAAAGTACTTTTACATTAAATAAAGTTTATATTTATGTTTTTTTCTGTACGGTATTTATAGTGATTGTATATTTTTAGCAAATTTATTACTAAATAAATTAATTGGACATATATACTATTTGATATATCTATATTTTTATTATGATATATTGATATTTAAAACAAACAATATGAAAATGTTTTGTACAACTTTTTGATAAATAAAAGATTGCGAAATAAAAATGTACATAAATCTATAAGTGAATTGAAATAAATATAGTGTTTATTATAGAAAAGTTTATTTTTGTTCAATTTTAGTTGTAAAAAGTTTGAAAACGCACTATAATTGATTGTGGAATTTGTATAAAAACAAGTTCAAAAATGTAGCAAAAGCTACAAATAGGAGGAAGAAAATTGAGAAAACAAACAATGAGAGCGTTATCTGTATTGTTATGTGTATTGATGACAGTGTCAAGTTTTTCAGTTCTAACTGCATTTGCAACTGAAAATAAAACAAATAATACACAAGCTACAGATGTCAACAAAAATTCAACAGTAGTTGATGTTGATGGTCAAAAGTTCGGTACAGGTGACCTAGGTAAAAGTGATGATGATAATGCTCCTACAATTAGTAGCGAAAATCAGTATTATTCAATTGTTGCTAAGGAAGAAGGTACAACAAAGGCTAAAGCTAAGGCTCAGGCACTTGATGGTGACAGTGATTTACCTTCAAAGGTGGATAATAGCCAAAGTAAGTATTTCCCACCAATTAAGAGCCAAGGCAGTGTAGGTTCTTGTGTTGCATGGGCAGAAACATACTATCAGTTTAGTTATACTCAAAATAAAAAACTTAACAGAACTGCTACTTATGAAAATAGCTTTTCACCTTTATGGACATATAATTTCACTAACTTTAGTGATGATATTGGTTCATATGATAGTGCTACATATAGTGTTTTAAGAAATATTGGTGCACCTACAATTAAAAATTCACCCAATATTACGGATCCTGCAAAATGGACAGCTACAAAAGAGGCTTTTGACGAAGCACAGAAATATAAGTTAAGTAGTTATAGTTATATTTCAACAGGTGATGGTGAAACACCTATTACAAATTCTAAAAGTAGCAATCTAGACACAGTTAAGACTGCACTTATTAATGGGGAAGTACTTACTTTTTCAACACATGCATCATACGGATTTACTTATGGAATAATTCAAAAGAATAGTCAAGTACCGGAAAATACAAAGTATGCCGGACAGTATATAGTACCTTATCTTGTGTCAACAAGAGGTGGTCATCGTATGACTATTGTTGGTTATGATGATGACATTTGGTATGATATTAATGAAGATGGTAAGGTACAAGAAGGCGAAAAGGGTGCTTTCAAGGTAGCAAACTCTTGGGGTGATGATTGGATGAATAACGGATATATTTGGATTTCTTATGATTCAATCAATATAACTTCATCAGTAAATAATAGTACAGTTTTATCAAATAGAGTAAGAGCTAATTGTATTGATAATATAGCAAGAATATCTGTAAAGCCGGTATCTGATTGTTCAAATATTAATTTAGAATATACACTAAGTTCAAAGAGCCGTAATGATATAGAAATTAAAATTATTGCTAAGAATAAAGCAACAGGTTCAACTTATTCATCTTATTCTGAACCATTTGAAACATATAGTAATTATTATGTAAATAATGATTACTCCTTTGATGGCACAAAAACAGAAGCTAAGGGTACATTTACATACGATTTAAACAGTATAGTTGAAAACTTGAATTCTAATAATGTAGAGGATTATACTTGGACATTTAGTTTTCAGGACACAGATAATAATGACAGTACACTATCTGTATCAGATGTTAAGATTGTAGATAATAACAATAATAAAACATATAAGTCAGATTTAAACGGTACAGTAAAATTAAATGGTAATTCAAAAGATATTACTGTAAATGCTGGCGGTACTACTCCTGATAAGAATGCAGTAACAATTTACTACAAAGGTTACTCATCACCATATATCCATTATCAGGTAGGTGATGGTAACTGGACTACAGCACCGGGTAAAGCAATGACACCTGATACAACAGTTGATGGTTACACACATACATATACAATTGACCTAGGTACATCAGACTATGCTAATGTTTGTTTCAATGATGGTAATAATAATTGGGATAGTAAAAACGGTCAAAACTATAAGTTCAAAAAGGGCACATATACATTTAAAAATGGTGTAATTACACCAATTGCAGTTGATAATAATTTTGGCATTAAGTCATTCGATATTACTCCGGCAGATGGTAAAATTGAAGCAGGTGATTATGTTTCAATGAAAGTAACACTTAAGAATGCTACTTCCGGTGCTGTAAGTAAATTCACATATTTAGATTCAAACAATAAAGAATATACAATTTATGACTATGCGAGTGTCAGTGGTTGTTCATGGCAGTTTAACAAATCCGGTACTTATAGGGTTAGAGTTTATTCAAAAGAAAGCTATGGCTCAACTAGTTATGTAATGGCTGAAAAGACTGTATTTGTAGCAGAAAAGAAACTTAAGATTGAGTCATTTGATCTAACTCCTGAAGATGGCAACATTACTGTTGGTGACTCAGTAGAAATGAAGGTTAAACTAAAGAATGCTACTTCTGGTGCTGTAAGTAAATTCACATATTTAGATTCAAACAATAAAGAATATACAATTTATGACTATGCGAGTGTCAGTGGTTGTTCATGGCAGACTAGTGAAGCCGGTGCTTATAAAGTTAGAGTTTATTCAAAAGAAAGCTATAATGCAAAAGATTATGTAATGGCTGAAAAGACTGTTATAGTTTCACCAAAGAAAGAATTTAAAATCGATAATGCAGAAGTGTTTCCTAGTGATTCAACATATGTAAACGGTTGTGTTAGTTGCTATATTACAGCATCTGGTGGTAAAACTCCATATACATATGAATTTGGTTACACTCAAGACGGTAATACAAAGACAGAAAAAACTACTAACTCTTCTTATTACTTCTATGCAAAAAAGGGTGGTGATATCACAGTATTTGCTAAGGTAACAGATGCTGATGGTAAGACTCTAACAAAAACATTTAAGCCAATTAAGGTAAATACATTAACAATCAAAAATATTGTTACTTCACCAACTTCTCCACAGTATGTTGGTACAAAGATTAATATTAAGGCAGATATTGAATATTCTCAATCAAAGTATGGCAGATATAATTATCTGAAATATGAGATTAAGAAAGATGGAAATGTTGTAGAAACTCTGGAAGATCCATACAATGCTTCAGTAGATTGGACACCAACTGAAGCCGGTAATTATACAATCACTTGTAATATGGGTGATATGTCCGGTCAGTCTGCAACAAAGACAGTGAACTATGTTGTTAATAAGAAAGACACAACTGATAATCTAGTTGTAATTTACTATGTTGGTTATTATTCTCCATACATTCACTATCAGGTAGAAAATGGTTCTTGGACTAACGCACCGGGTTACAAAATGATTGCAACTAACGAAAAAGACGGTTATTCACATAAGTACGTAATTAACCTTGGCGATAAGAATTACGCAAATGTATGTTTCAATGACGGCAACGGTAATTGGGACAGCAACAATGGTAAAAACTATCGTTTCAACAAGGGTACATACACATTTAAGAATGGTGTAATTACTCCGGTAGAAGATGATAAATTCGGTATTGAATCATTTGATATTACTCCGGCTGATGGTAAAATCACTGTTGGTGATTTTATAGATATGAAAGTTAAATTAAAAAATGCTACTTCCAATGCTGTAAGTAAATACACATATTTAGATTCAAACAATCACGAAGTTACAATTTATGACTATGCAGGTGCCAGTAGTTGTTTATGGCAGTTTAACAAATCCGGTACTTATAGGGTTAGAGTTTATTCAAAAGAAAGCTATGGCTCAACTAATTATGTAATGGCTGAAAAAACTGTTACAGTTGCAGAGAAACAACCTCTAAAGATAAACCAATTTAACATTAATTCAAACACAGGTTCAGTTCCTTTCTGTGATAATGTTAATATGTCAGTTAATGCATCAGGTGGTAAAGCACCATATCAGTATGAATTTGCAATGAACCAGTACAATACAAGAACTGTTTTACAGCCATTTTCAACTAAGAATATTTTCACAGTTATTCCTGAATATATTGGTAACTATAACTATGAAGTAACAGTTAAGGACGCTACCGGTGCAACAGTAACAGTTACAAAAAGTATTTATGTTGCTCAAGCTTGTATTGATAATTTAAATATTAGCAGTAGTACAGTAAAAGTAAATGATATAGTTAAATTTAGTGCTGATATTAAGAATCTATCATCACTTGTTACATATCACGATTATACTTATACGGTAACTAAAGATAACAAGACAGAAACACTTACAACAAATAGCGACAGAACTGCTAACTGGACACCTAAGGAAGCAGGAAAATATACAATGCTATTACAAATTAAGCACAATGGTAAGTATATTGCCGGCAGATCAATTGAAGTTACAGTAGACAAAGCTTCAGAAAATGTAGTAACAATCTACTACAAGGGTTACTCAACTCCATATATTCATTATCAGGTAGGTAATGGCTCTTGGACTGATGCTCCTGGTAACAAAATGACTTCAACTAACGAAAAGACAGGTTATACTCATAAGTATACAATTGACCTAGGTACTTCAACTTATGCAAATGTTTGCTTTAACAACGGTAACGGTAGTTGGGATAGCAGAAACGGTCAGAACTATCATTTTGAAAAAGGTACATATACTTTCTCAAATGGTAATATGACTAAGATTGCAGACTAATACTTTTTTACATTCCTCATATAAAACAGAATATATACAATTAAGAAATCAGATGGTGATTATATTGCCATCTGATTTTCTTTTACTATTAAAAAATAGTTCAAAAAGTTTAAGCATATTGCATAAATCATTATAAGAATGTTGGTGTATTATTATTGTAGAACAAGTTTTTATATTATGGTAAAATATAACTATATTAATGTAGGAGGGCTACATATGAGAATAAATAAATTCTTTAGTGTGTTTTTATCATTATTAATGGTATGTTCAATTTTTAGTGGGCTATCAGTATCAGCTACTACAATTGATAAGACTCATACTTATACAGTTGTAGGTGATGCACCGTTTTTAGGTGCAAAATGGGATCCAACAACTGTAGCTGATGATATGGTGATTCAGTCGGACGGTACTTACAAGAAAACATATACAAATGTTTCTAAGTCAGATTGTTACTCAATCAAGGTTACAGAAGATCATGATTGGAGTGTTAATTTCGGTTCAAATCTTGGTGAGAATAACCCACAAGATATTGAATTTTCCGTACCAATGGATAATTCAACAGTTGATATTATTTTAACTTTGAAGGGTACCAGAAACAAAGACGGTAAAGTAATTACAGATGGCTTTGTAAAAGTGCTTGTTGATGGTGTAGATGCACCGGGTAAAGTTGTACCAACAGAAACTACCCATTATGTTGCAGGTGAAGCCGGTCTTTGTAACGGTATTGATTGGGAAAAAGATAATGAAATAAATAAGATGACAAAGAACCAAGATGGTTCTTATGAGATTACATTAAAAGGCGTAAACCCTAAGACAGACGGTACACCATATGAATTTTATGTAACTACTAATGGTCAATGGGAACCTGGCTATGTTTATTATGGTGAGAAAGATCCCGGTTCTGAAAATGCTTTACTAACAATCACAGAACCTAATTCAACAGTAAAAATTGTTTTAACTGCAAAGCTAAAGGTTAGAGTTTATGTAAATGATAAAAAAGTAACACCTGAAATGAGAAAATCTAAATTTGTTACAAGTTTAGGTGGTACTTATACAGGTCCTATAAACAATAAGTCAAAGAGATATTTCTTTGCGATGCCAGAAAAGTGGTTTAATTTTAGCAATGCAACTGCTTGTGCTTTTTGGTGGAGTGGTGAAGATGCTTGTTACGACCAGCAACATTCTTACATAATGAGACCTACTTCTATTAAAACAGATGATGATTCTGTTGTTTATTACATTGATGTTGCAGAGAATGTACATAATATTATATTTACCAACGGTATTGAGGGTTCTGAAAAAAGACCACTAGGTAACGATTATGACCCTAATTATAACAAGAACTTACAAACTTTTAGTATTAATCTGGATAGATACAAAGCAGGAGAGTGTGACCTTTATCCGGATGGTGTTGATAACTTTGACAATATGATTTATGTTGTTAACAGTAATAGTAGAATTTCAGTTGACCCATCGGGTTATTTATACAAAGGTAATTGGTACTATCTACATTCTGACGGTAAGTGGGATACATCAAAAGGTTCTACATACGAAATTCACAATACTAATGTAAAACTTAACACAAGAAGTGCTAACCTTACAGTTGACAATTTTGTTTACTTAGTTCCTACATTTGAAAATGTTAGAACAGAAGCAGAGATTAAGTGGACTTCAAGTAATCCGGAAGTTGCAACTGTGGATAATGACGGTAAAGTAACTGCTAAAAGTGTTGGTGATGCAACAATTTCAATTTCAGTACAAAATCCTGATGATAAAGAACCTGTTGTAACAACTTGTAAAATAAAGGTCAATAATATTGATAGAATTGCAGTAACAAAGCTACCTAATAAAACAGAATATACTGAAGGTGAAGGTTTAGATATTTCAGGTCTTGAAGTTACTGTTTATTACAAGGATGGTACTTCCAAAGTAGTAGAAAACTATACATTAGATTATGACCTTACTAGAGTAGGTGAGAGAACTGTAACTGTACAGCATTATGACTATATAGATACATTTAAAGTAAAGGTGAATCCTAAAGCCGAACCTACTAATCCAACAAAACCAACAGTAAAGAAAGTTACTAAAGTTTCATTAAGTAAGAAATCTGTTACATTATTAAATGGCAGAAGTGCAACTGTTAAAGTTAAGGTTAGTCCAACTAATGCAACTAACAAAAAGCTAAAGTGGACAACTTCTAACTCAAAGATAGCAACAGTAAACCAAAGTGGTAAAATTACTGCAAAAGGTAGAGGTAATGCTACAATTAAAGCAATGGCACTAGACGGCAGTAAAAAATATGCAACTATTAAGGTAACAGTAAAGCAACCTGTAACATCTGTTAAATTAAACAGAAATTCAGCTATCCTAAAAGTAAAGGGCAAAGCTAAACAGAAAACAGTTACACTAAAAGCTACTGCTTATCCAAAGAATGCTAATGTTAAGTCAGTAAAATGGACAACATCAAAATCTAAGATTGCTACAGTTAATAGCAAAGGTAAAGTAACTGCAAAGAAAAAAGGTACTTGTTTTATTTACGCTACTGCAAAAGACGGCAGTAAAAAATCTGCTAAGTGCAAAATTACAGTTAAATAATTAATCAAAAAATATTAAAAAAGCTGACATTACAAAAGTAGTGTCAGCTTAATTATTCTATTCTTTCTAATGTTGATTCTTGCTAAAGTTTAATAAATAATATATAATAATCTTGTAAAAACACTAATTTTTTATTTATTATTATGATAGAATTATATAAGGTGATTATATGAAAAGGTTAGTTTTAAGAAATATACTTATGTATGTTATTTCATTTGCATTATTTATTGTACCATTGTTTTTCTTTGATTATTTTTCACCACTTTATTTACAATGGATAGCACCACTGTTTTTGATTTATGGAAATGTATCTTGTGATTTAAAGCAAAAGTCATTAATTAATATATGGAGAGTTGTACCGACCTGTGCAGTTATTTTAGGTGCATACTTTTTAGATAATTCATATACAGAATGGTATTACCTAAAAGTTACAAATGAACTACCTGACCCATTTACATATCTTTTGGGTAAGTATTTTTACCTTGCATCATTTATATTGGTGGTTGGTTTTATGTGTGTATATCAGTTATATAAAATTGCAGTTGAAATGTATAATAGGCATAAAAAATTGAATGTTTAAAATTAGTTAATTTAGGAGTATGCTTTGAACCCTTGGTTATCAGAAGATTGGCAAGAATATTTTAGTGGAAAAGATAATATCCAAAAAGGAATATATTTAAGGATAGAAAAGAATGTAAATGATGATGTAAAAAAATCATTGAAAAAGTTTGCTAAATGGTTAAGAAAGAATTATAAATTTCCTATTATGTTGCCTATCTATGTAAAAGCAACTGACTATGTAAAAACTAAAGATGGTGACTATGTAGTAGGAAGCTTTTTTGAACCTAATGATTATTTTACAGAACCTTATATTAAAATTTCTACAGGTGATTATGAAGATTTGTTAAACGAAATAGGTAAGGATAACGCATTAGCAAGTTTTATTTATACATTATCTCATGAAATTACGCACTACTATCAATGGATAAATAGAGTAGAAAAGTCTGTTGATGATAGAGAAATTGAGGCAGATTATTACGGTGACTATATTCTTCAGCAATATGCTGATTGTGTTGAGTCACCATAAGGTGAATTTATGAAAAGAACAATTACACTAATATTACTGATAGTTATGATTATATCTGTTATGTGTGGATGCAGTAAAATTACCGACAAGGTTGATTTTGACAAGATAGATAGGCTATCTATTGTAACTGATAAGGGAAAAGAATATACTCTAAATTCTAACCAAAAAGATACTGCCATTTCAGCTTTAAAAAATGCTGAAAGCAGTAGTGACAGTAATGATTATGATGGTGGATTTTCCATTAACGGATATGTTGATAACAAAGTAGAATATACCTTTACTGTTGCTAATGAAAATCATATTACAGTTAATACTGATAAAAATTCAGTATATAAAATCTCAGAGGAAGATTATTCTGCTTTGTCAAAAGTAGTTGAAGAAGTTGTAAAATAAGAATTGCTAAAATTATATAACAAAAGTTTAAACCTCTCTTTTGAGAGGTTTTTTCTGGCTCTATGTCAATAGTTGGGGTAAATCCACTAAAATGAAATAGATTAGATAGACAAGTGATAGTATTATGCTATCACTTGTTTTTGCTTTTGTAGTGAAAACATATGTAAAATACGGTTACGAAATCTATTAAAATTTTGATATCCATAAGCATTCCTTTTTAGAACTTTGATTTTGTTGTTGCAACCTTCTGTAAAACCATTAGTTATCGGTGTCAAGAATGAATTTAATATACCATTCAGCCAATTAAGCATTGTTTTTGCACATTTCTCTAAATGTTCAATTCCACTATCAAGTGCCGATTCTATCCATTCAGACATTCTTTTCTTGGCTTCTTCTCTGTCTTTGCAATCAAGTATTTTGAGAAAATCTTCTTTAAACCAGTGTGCAATATTCAGGTTTGCTGATTTATACAACATAATATTTACTTGTTGTTTTTGTTCATCATTTAATTCATCAAATCGTTTTAATAAAAGCTTTCTTGAGTGTTTGAAATACTTTCTTTCACTCTTTGGGAACTTCTTCTGTTCCTCTTTTCGTTGCTTTCAATATTATTTATTATTATGCCTCGCAATCCTGTTAGTTTTTCGATAGAATAAGTGTAGAGCATATTTTTGACCTCCGTTCTGGTTTTTTGTCAATTCCATTTTAACGGATTTTTCAAATTTATGCTCTACTTTTTTTATATTTTTCTCGTAGGCTCTATTTTTCTTACACCAACATTTATTATAGAGCCATTAATTCCTTAAAGATAATCCTCATCATTGTATGGTGGGGATTATCGTTTTTTTATTTTAGAGCATAAAAAACACCTATCGGTAAAAAACGATAGGTGTAATTTTGTTTATGAAGTTATAAGACAATTACTTTTTCTTAACTGTAACAGCAATTCTTTTAGTATCTGAAACATATGTGCTACTGGATATTGCTTTGATTGTGATAGTGGTTTTACCAACCCTTTTAACAGTAACTTTACCTTTACTGTTTACAGTTGCAACCTTTTTGTTGCTTGAAGAATAAGTAAGTTTTGTTTTTGCTTTAGCTTTAAGGTAGAAAGGTTTGCAACCTTTTTTCTTAGTGAAAGACTTTTTAACACTAATAGTTTGTGATTTTTTAGATTTAGCGAAAATGGTAATATCACCATTTACTTTAGAAATCTTAATGTTGCAAGATTTATTATTGAAAGGAGCTTTAACATCTCTACCATTCATTTTTACAGTTACTTCAGTTAGTACATAACCTTTGTATGGTGTTAGTTTTGCTGAGAAACTTTTACCTTTTGTTACAATGTTGCTTTTGTTGCTAATACCAATGTTGCTTAGCTCTTTAGTTACTGTAAATTGATTTTCTTTTAGTTCAAAACGGACAGTACAATTTTTTGGTTTTTCAAGTTTATCTATACCTTCCATAGCATTCCATTGTGATTTTCTGCCTCTAAATACAATTTCTTTTAAGTTATCGCAACCTTTAATGTCACGGCTTTCAAATTCATATAGAGAGCTTGGAAGTGAAATACTTTCTAAATTGTAGCAATCTAAAAAAGTACGGGAAAGCCAAGTTACTTTATTAGGAACTCTAACACTCTTAAGTTTTGAACAACCTTCAAAAGCACAGTTGCCAAGGGTTTCAACTGTGTTTGGAATTTTAATTGATTGTAGATTCTTGCTATTTGAAAATGCAGATGTATAAACTTCTTTAACTGTATTAGGTATTTCAAATGAAGTGTTTTTACTGCCACTGGTATATTTATAAAGGATAGTTTTGTCCTTGTTGTAGAGAACACCCTTTGAAGAACTAAAGTACTTGTTATCTTTGTGTACAGTTATACCGGTAATATTGCTATTACTATATGCAAAAGGTGTATCTATTTTTTTACAAGTTTTTGGAATATATAAAGATTTAAGTTTGTTACAACAACTAAAAGAGTCCATAGTTACTACAGAATTACCCATCTTAACATTTACTAGTTCATCACAATGGAAAAATGCGTTATATTCCATGGTTGTTACGGAATTAGGAATAGTAACATTTTTTATATAATCACATGAATAAAAAGCATCTTTATTGATAACTTTAACAGTACTAGGTATTACTAGGGATTCATCTCTTTTGCTTTCAGGATATCTTACCAGTTTAGTTTTATTTTTGTTGTAAAGAACACCGTCAACTGAAGTGAAGTATTTGTTATTTTTATTAACATTGATACTTTCTAATTTACCACAAAATTCAAAAGTTCTATAATGAATAGAAGTAACAGAAGCCGGTATGTCAATGCTTGTAAGCGAACTACAGAAAACAAAACTTCTACCTATAGAAGTGACGGTGTTAGGTATAGTAACACTTATAACCTTTTCACAGTTGAAAAATGCATTGTCACTAATAGTTGTGATACCTTCAGCTATATTAATGGCAGTTATTTCGTCACGATATTGTTTCCATGGATAGTTATATTTGTTATTACTGTCTTGAAGACTACCCATATCACCTGTACCATAAATATAAAGTGTTTTAGAGTTTTTGTTGTAATTCCACATAACTTTTGAAGTAGTGTCAGCACTAATTGTAGTAGTATCAGCTGATACTGAGGTTACAACACCACCACATAGTAATACTGTCATAGCAAGTATTACACATAAAATTCTTTTAATTTTCATAAAGTTCTCCTTTCAATTAAGTATACTAAAACCTTAGTTACTTAATAAAATTGTATAATAAAATACTTTCTATGTCAAATAATATTAAAGCTTTTAGTGGGAAAAATCATTAAGTAATTTATTCAAATTTGTATTTGATTTTACAATTATTATAGCTAAATTTTTCGTCACAAAATGTGAAAAATATGATAAATTAATTTCAAAACGTGTAAAAAAAGAGGCTTTTAAAGTGTGAAAAATAATGCATTAAAAAAAGCCCTTTTTTACAACTTTTAAATTCGCTGAAAAGCCGGATATTATCTAGGCTACTGCCCTGTAAAATTTTAAAAAAGTTACCTGGCTAAGACTAAATCGGCTTTTTGCCTTTTTTTATTTTAAGGTTTTGTGTTGTTGATAAATGTATTTTTATGTATTAAAAAAGTTGATTTAGTCTTATTAAAATTTAAAGATTTAGTTTTTATAATTGACCATTTTGATTGCTAATTTTGTTATATTTCAGAAAATTTTTACTTTATAAAAACTAAATCCAACTGTTTTATAATGAATTTTGTTGTGAATAATAGTGAGATTATTATCAGACCTTTGCAAGAAATATTTAAGAAAATAATTTTTTGAGTAGTGAATAAAATGTTTAATTAAAATATTGATTAAGTGTAAGTTATGAATATTTTTTCTTAAGAAATCTTGCATAAACTAAAAAATTTCATATTGTAAAATTTGATTGCAATAATTATTTAAAACCATAATTCTAAATGTCATAATACAAAAATTTTTTCCAATTCATTTGCATAAATAGGGAAGTCCTCTGTTTTAACCCATTTTTATCTTCATTAAAATTAAAGCTCAAATCAGATAAATAATGTGAAAAAAATATAATATTGATGGTAAAAAATCATAAAAAGTGATACACATGTGTATCTCATTTTGATATTCGGTATCGTTTTGTGATACACATGTGTATCACTTTTGTTATCTGAGTTCACATTTTGTAAATAATAGGCACGTATAATTGCCATATTTTTTATTTATACCCTAATACATTGATTTATTTTATTTCTATTAGTTCTACAGAAAGACAATCAAAATTATTATACCTACAATTTTCTTTCAGCTTTTTGGCTGATTATTTACAATAGATAAAATGATATACCTGTAATATGCTCTAAAATCCTCTGTATTCGATTTTATGTTTAATTAATATACATTAATGTATTCTATATAAAAACCTTTTATAACTAAAATATAAGCAAATAAAGGGCATATCAGTTGAAACAACAGAACTAATGTTCGGAAATCACCTTTATTTTGATTTTTTAGTGTTAAAAATAGAAATAACACTTGACAAAACATATTTTATATTAAGTAGTAATATCTAAACAACACAAATACTTAAAGCCTGTGATTTCTTTCCGATTTCATAGGCTTTATTTTGCTTAGTTGCTATTATGTTTGAATAAAACTAAATAGTGTTTATTAGTGATTTTTACCAATAATTTAATGAAAATGTTCCATATGTATTGCATAATTTAATTAAATATGATACTATTAGTGTAGAAATGTTGTATAAAATGTAGAAAATTGTAGCGAAGTCCCATTTTTGGGACAGATGATTTGGTATAATATTATCAATAGAATTTGTTTGGAAAATATATAAATGTATATTTGTTTTTTTATTAAATTGAAAAAGTGATTTGGAGAAATTTAATTTATGTGGTGCAAAAAGTGTAAGAAAGAAATATTTAATGAGAAATGTGATGTTTGTGGTACAAAAGCATTAGATAAGGCACCATTTGAAGTGTATTGGTGCGATAGTTGTAATGTGCCTATTATCAAACAAGCAAATGATATAGCAAAAGAAGTTTGTCCTGTATGTGGTGAAAAAACTCATTATTTAAGTTCTGACTTACGCCCAGTATTTTCTGAGGAAAGATTATTAGTTGAAATTCTATTTGATTTACCACTAAAATTTATTAATTCATCAGTTTGGGCATTTAATAATAGATATTTTATTGATGGAAAAGTAAAAGTTTTGCCTACAAAAAAGTTCTTAGAGTCGGATGTATCAAAGGTTATTGAAAGTTTAGAAAAGTATAAACCTCAAAATAACTATGACTCATTTAACTTAAATATAAAAAAATTTGTAAATGCCAATATGGATAGACTAAATTATATTAAGTCAGAGGCATATGATTTCATTAGAGAAACTGCCGGCAAATATCCTCCTGAAAATACAGTTATATCTTTTTCAGGTGGTAAGGATTCAACAGTAGTTGCAGACTTAGTAGTTAGAGCGTTACAAAATCCAAGTTTGGTCCATATATTTGGAAATACCACTTTGGAATTTCCTTTAACATATGAATATGAAAAAAGATTTAGAAAGAATAATCCTAAAGCTATTTTAAAGATAGCAAAGAATAAAGAACAAGATTTCTATAAAGTGTGTGAAGATATAGGACCACCGGCTAGAATGATGAGATGGTGTTGTTCTATGTTTAAGACAGGCCCTATTACCAGAGTCTTAAATAATCTTTATCGTGATAAGCAAATTCTTACTTTTTATGGTATTAGAAAATACGAATCAATTAGTAGAAGTAAATATGATAGGGTTTCCTCTAATAATGAGTCTGTTAAGATACAAAAACAGACAGTTGCAGCTCCGATATTTGAATGGAAAGATATTGATGTGTGGCTGTATATGCTAGCAGAAAATGTAGATTTTAATGATGCCTATCGTTTGGGCTATGATAGAGTAGGTTGCTGGTGCTGTCCAAATAATAACACCAGAGCTCAATTTCTTGCTCAGATTTATATGCCTGAACAGTATGAAAAATGGCATACTTTCTTGGTTGATTTTGCAAGAAAAATCGGAAAACCCGATCCGGAAGTTTATGTTGATACAGGTAAATGGAAAGCCAGACAAGGTGGTAATGGTGTGGCAGCAGCTGAGGATATTAAAATTAAATTTACAAATTGTACAGCAGAAGACCATGCAAAGATTTATCAACTAAATAAACCTATAGATGATAGCTTCTATTCATTGTTTAATCCTTTTGGTATAGTGTCAAAAGAATTGGGTAGAAAACTGATAGGTGAAGTAATCGTTATGGATATTAAACATAATGTTCCTATTATTTCTCTACAACCGTTTAAACAAGAAGGATATGACTATGCAATAAAAGTTAAAACAATGAATGTTGCAAATCATGATGATATTCAGAGAATGGCCGGGTACCAAATTAGAAAATATAATGCTTGCAGAAAGTGCTTGAAGTGTGAGTCTTTGTGTAAGTTTGGAGCAATAAGTATATTTGGTGATACTTATAAAATTGACGGAAATAAATGTAAGAGATGCAAGAAATGCGTTACTGCAAAATATTTAGACGGTGGATGTAAAATGGCAAGTTACTTGGCTACAAAATTATAAGGTGATTATATGAAATTTAGAGCCCATGATACCTTTGCAATAAGAAAAGGTTGGTTACACAAGGGTATTAAAAATGTTATAGACAATCCTAGGGTATTTGTAGATAAAAATATTAATAAAATGGACTTGTTAGGTATTGGTGCTAATATGGTAAAAGCACTTAGATATTGGTTGCAAGTAACCGGTTTGACTGTTGAGGGTACCGGTAATAATAGAAGTCAAACTTTATCTGATTTTGGACAGATAGTATGGGATAATGACCCATATTTTGAGGAGTATGGAACATTATTTTTATTACATTATTTTTTGGCTTCATCAAAAGATATGGCAACTTCTTGGTATTATTTTTTTAATGAATACGAAAGTTCAGAGATTACTAAGGAAAACTTTTGCTTTAACCTAAATAATTATGTAATAGAAAAAAGCGACCAAACGGTTTCTGACAGAGCAAAAGAAGATGACTTTGATTGCATAATTAAAACATATTGTAAATCAAATAATAATGTTGATCCTGAAAGCAATATAGAATGTCCTTTAACTGATTTAGGGTTGATTAGAAAAGAAGATAAATTGTATGTAAAACAGATGCCAAAGGAAGATATTTTGCATCCTATTATTGTTTTGTCTGTTATGGTCAATGAGTTTGAAAAAAGTAATAATGATATAGATGAAATAAAAATATCTACTTTAGAAAACGCAAAATGTAACATTGGCAAAGTGTTTAATTTAGATAATCTAAGCATTGCTAATTATTTAGATAAGCTACAAGCACTAGGTTATTTAAAAGTTGTTAGAACAGCAGGACTTGATTATGTTAAATTTACAAATAATTTAACTTTTGAGTCTTGTGTTGAAAAGTATTATGCTACCATAAATGAGTGATTTGGAAGGAATAATAGAAATAATGAATTCTCAAAATGATTTGAATAATATAGGTGTATTATCAGATTTTCAGTATTCAATTAATTTGGAATATGATTTGAAGTCGGAAAAGAAAATTAAAAATTATATTCCAACTTCAAGTGCTATTGAAATAATTGAAGATGTAATGCTAAATACAGTTCCTAATGCAACTGATAGATCAAGAATTTTTGTGGGTGCATATGGTAAAGGTAAATCACACTTAGCTTTGATGATTTTATCTCTGTTATGTAATAAAAATAAAGATTTATACTCTAATCTATTATCAATAATATGCCAAACAAAACCTGAGTTATGTACATTAATAAGTCACTATGTTAATAGTGACCAAAAAATGTTACCGGTTATTATACAAGGAAGTAGTGTTGGACTACGCCAATCTTTTTTACAAGGCTTAAGAAAGGCTTTAGAGAGAAATCAACTTGAAAATTTAATGCCGGATACTTATTTTCTAACAGCAGTAGAACGAATAACAGAATGGAAAAATGAATTTCCAAAAGTTTACGATGAATTTAAGAAAAATATCAATATTTCAGTAGATGATTTTATAGCTGGTTTAGTATCATATAATTCAGAATATTATAAAATATTTAATGAAATATATCCTAAACTTACAGCAGGTAGTGAATTTATACCTAATAAAGGTTTAGATGTAGTCGAACTGTATAATGATGTAAACAAAAAAATAAAAGAGTATGGTTATACCGGTATTTTTGTAGTGTTTGATGAGTTTAGCAAATTTTTGCTTGGCAGTGCAAAGAAAACCGGCTCTGATGAGATTGAAATACTTCAATATTTTGCAGAAAATTGCAATAGAAGCGGAAAAAATCAAATGCATATTATGCTAATTTCTCATCAGTCAATTTTAAGTTATGTAGATAAAAATCAAACAGAACAAGTAAAAATAGATTCATGGAAAGCAGTTTCTGAGAGATTTAAAACAGTTGAATTAAAAACTACTGCATCTCAAATGTACGAAATGATTTCTCATGTTATTAATTACAGAGAACTATGGTATAAAGAATTTAAAGAGAAAAATATAGATAAATATAATAATATTCGTAATAGATGGAAAGACAAAAGAATTTTTAGTGATGTTAGTACAAATGAATATGATAGGGTTGTTTATGATTGTTATCCGCTTCATCCTGTTACAACATTTATTTTGCCAAGAATTTCAGAAAAGGTTGCACAGAATGAGAGAACCTTATTTACTTTTTTGTCAGCATCAAATCAGGAAAATACTTTACTGAATTTTTTACATAACCATAGTAGCGAAAAGTTTGAAGTTGTTACTCCTGATTATATTTATGATTATTTTGAACCTTTGTTTAAAGCAGAAGTATATACAAGTCAGATTCATCAAATATGGAAGTCAACAACAGTAGCTTTGTCAAAGTTAAAAGATAACCAAGATATTGAAAGAAAAATCATTAAAATTATTTCTTTGATTAATATTCTTGATAGAATGGATTTGTTGTCACCTAGTACAAGTGTTGTTATGAACATTTTAGAGAATAATTATTCTTCTAAAAATTTGACAACTGCTCTAACAGATTTGACTGAACAAGGAATTATACGAAAGTTAGATAATCAAAATTCTTTGAGAATAGCAGAACATACAGATGTAAATATTGATGAATTAATAAAGGACAAAATATTTCAGAGAAAAACATTATTTAATCTGGAAGATACTTTAAAAAGTGTTATAGGAAATAGGGCTATTTATCCTAATGCTTATAACGATGATAATTGTATCACAAGATACTTTGACTTTAATTTTATAGATGAAAAGAAATTTTTAGATAGTTATAACTTTAAAGAAAAATTAAATAATACAAAAGCTGATGGTATAGTCTATGGGGTTATCACAACTAATGAAAATTATAAAAAAGTTGTTGATGCACTTAAAGTGTTTAAGATTGAAAGAGTTGTATTCATTGTTTCAAAAAGTGATATTAGTATCAATGAACTTTGTATAAAATACGATGCAATTAAGAACATTGTAGATATAAATGATGATGAAATTTTAAAATCTGAATTATCTTATACACTTAATGATATTAAAGAAAGTATTGATAATTATATTGATTCTTTCTTGCGACCTGAATTAAATCAATCTTCTTATTTTTATATGGGAAAGATTAAGAAAGTTAAGAGACATTCCGGTATTTCAAAACTGGTTTCACAGATTTGTAATGATGTTTTTTATAACTGTCCTATTATTAATAATGAGGTTATTAATAAAAATGTTGTTTCAACTCAAGCAATTAATAGTAGAAACAAAGTTATCAGACAGTTGCTTTTAGGTAATACCCAGCATAATTTGGGACTTAACGGTTCCGGACAAGATGTAAGTTTTATGAGAAGTACACTTGTAGTTAAAGGACTTCTTGTAAACGGTGATAATGAATGTAAGCTGAATTTGGAAAATATTCAAGATAAAAATTTACAATCAGTTATAACAATAATAAAAAATTTTGTACTTTCTACATCAGAAAAAGGTAAAACAAGTTTCAGTGAATTATATGATATTTTACAGAACCCTAATAATCATATAGGTATGCGTTTAGGTGTAATTCCCGTTTATCTTGCAGTTGTTTTGCAAAAGTATAAAAAGTGTTTAGTCATTTATAAAGACAAAAATGAAATAGATATTTCAGAAGGACTATTAAGTGCTATAAATGATAAGCCACAAGATTTTCAGTTGTATTTAGAAGAATGGAACAATACAAAAGAAAAGTTTATTGAAGACTTAGAAGTACTGTTTAATGATTTTGTTAGAACTGAAGAAAAAGAAAAAAATAATTTTGCTTATATTGTTCACGCAATGCAAAGGTGGTATTTGCAGTTACCTAAATATGTAAAAGAAATCAGTAAGGTATATTTAGGTAGTAATGAACGCAAAAAAGTAAATAAAAAGTTTATCAAGTATTTGAACTCACTTAAAAATCCAGAAGTGAATTCAAGAGAATTATTATTTAACAAAATACCAAAGATTTTTAACATTGATGGTGACTATGAAGAATTATTCGAGGCAATAAAAAGGACAAAAATGTTTTATGATAGTGTAAAACATAATTTAATTATATCATTGTCAAATGATATAAAAGTCTTGTTTACTGATGACAAAGATGTTGAAGAAATGTCTTTATTTACATTAGTTAAAGATTGGACAGATTCATTATCTGATGAAGTTGAAAAGCATATGTTTAACGATGGTGAAAATGCACTGTTGTCGGTTTGCTATTCCATTACCCCTGATGAAAATGAGTTTATTCAACAGTTGTGCAAAAATGCAACCGGATTGAGAATTGATGATTGGGCAGATATTACTATTGATGCATTTATACAAACTATGGATAGTTTTGTAGCTGCTGTTAAGGAATATAATAATAATTTATCAAATGGTAATTCTAATATTTCTGTTGGTAGTTATAAGATTAGTATAGTAGATGATGATGGTAATGAACATTATAAGACATTTGACAAAACAGAATTATCTGCCAATGCAAATTTAATGTTTAATGACCTGGAATCAATTATCAATGAAGAGTATGGAGACTCCTTGTCTGCTAATGAAAAAAGACAAGTATTGTTTGAATTAATACAGAACAGTTTTAATTAAGGTGATTTAATGTATTATTTTGATAATGCAGCTACCACTTTTCCTAAGCCGGAAGAGGTATATACTAAAATGGATAATTTCTATAGAAATTATGGAGTGAATGTTGGTAGAGGACAATTTAAAGAAGCATCAATAGCTAATAAACTTTTGGAAGATACCAGAATGATGATGCTTGATTTAGTTTGTGCAAATAGTTGTTATGATTGTGTTTTTACATCTTCGGCTACAGAAGCAATGAATATTATTTTGCAAGGAATTCAGTGGTCAAAAGATATGAATGTGTACATAACTCCTTTTGAACACAATGCTATTTTAAGGACTTTGCATTATTTGAAAATTAAATATGAAATCAATGTTATTACTTTATATCCTGATAAAGAAACTTTAGAATATGATTTTGATAATATTAGAAATCAGTTTGAAAAGTTTAAGCCAAATGTAGTTGTAATGACTCATGCATCAAATTCTTTCGGAAATATAAATCCTATTGAAGAAATTTTTCAATTAGCTAAAATTTATGATGCACTGACAGTTTGTGATATGGCACAGACAATGGGACTATTAGATTTTAATATTGTATCAAGTAAAGCAGACTATACTGTATTTGCGGGCCATAAAACACTTTATGGTCCGCTTGGTATAGGTGGATATATCACCAACAAAGGATTAAGTTTGCCTCCACTTATTTATGGAGGTACGGGCCTTGATTCTCAAAACTTAAATATGCCGGAAGTTATGCCAACAAAATATGAAGCAGGTAGTCATAATATTCAAGCAATTTCAGGGCTTTATGCATCACTTTTATGGATTCGAAAAATAGGTATTTCTAATATAAGAAGAAAAGAAAAAGAAACAACTGAAAAATTATTATTAATTTTGGATAACTATACTAATATTGAAATTGTTAGAGGTAACAACGAAGATAACAACATAGGAGTAGTATCTTGTTTGTTCGATGGTTACAGCAGTGATAGTATAGGTCAAGTCCTGTCTGATAATGATATAGCAGTTAGAACAGGATTACATTGTGCCCCTAATGCACATAAATTTATGGATACATTCCCGGCAGGTACTGTTAGATTTAGCATTAGTTATTTTACAACTGATAAAGATTTGTCAGCACTTGATGATGCACTTGAGTATATAGAAATTAATTCATAAGAGGTATTGTATGTCATTTAAAGATTTATCTATCAAGAAAATGTATCGAACAAAAAAGTGTAATATTGTAAATGAGTTCTTTATTCCGGTTTTGGATAATGCTACAAGCTATAAAAGAGCTGCAGGGTTCTTTTCTTCGGAAGGTCTATACCAATTAGCTGAAGGAATAATAGGCTTAGTAAATAATACCGGTTGTATTCAGCTTATTGTTTCTCCCAGACTTACTAAAGAGGATATTGAAGCTATAAATGACGGTTATAATAGGAGAGAGATAATAGAAAACAGACTTATCAATGATTTTATAGAACCTACTAATAGAAGAAATGAAAATCATCTTAACCTTTTAGCTAATTTAATCGCAGACAGTTATTTAGATATAAAAGTTGCTTTTATGAAAGAAGATGAATTATATCACGAGAAAATAGGTATTGTTCGTGACTTAGATGGTAATAAATTGGCTTTTAGTGGTTCTATAAATGAAACATATAATGCTCTTTGTAAGAATTTTGAATCATTTGTTGTGTTTGATAATTGGAGTAATGAAGAAAATATTGAAAGAACAGAAATTTTGGAAAAATCTTTTGACGATTTGTGGGCTGATAAGGATGATTGTGTTGATATAATACCTTTTCCTAGGATACTTTATGATAAAATTGATGAATACAGAAAATATCCAACAGATATGGTTATTGATATAGAAAATACATATAAGAAGGAAGAAAAAGACAGTACTTTCTTTGTTGCACCCAAAAATGTGAATTTTTATGATTATCAAGAAGAAGCCGTTGCTAATTGGATGGATAATGGTTCAGTTGGTATTTTTGATATGGCTACCGGTTCTGGCAAAACATATACTGCACTATATGGCTTAAGCGAGTTATCAACAAAACTTGAGAATAGATTAGCAGTTGTAATTGTTGCACCCTATCAGCATTTGGTTGAACAATGGGTAGAAGATATAAATAATTTTGGAGTATATCCTATTGTGGCATATTCAGCCTACAAGGATTGGAACAGTAAATTAAAAAATGCAGTAATCGGATATAATCTAAAGGTTAGAAGAAACTTTTGTGTAATAACAACTAACAGTACTTTTTGTTCTGATAAATTTCAAAATACAATTAGTAGAGTAAAAAGAAATTTATGTTTAGTTGCCGATGAAGCACATAACCTTGGTGCCGAGAAAATTTCAAGTAAGTTGTTGCAAAATGCAAAGTATCGTTTAGCACTTTCTGCAACTATTGAAAGATATAGGGATGAGGCCGGTACAAAACGACTTAAAGATTATTTTGGTAAGGTGTGTCAATCTTTTACACTGAAAGATGCTATCAAAAGAGGATTTTTGTCAAAATATTATTACTATCCTATTGTGGTAAACTTGACTGAAGATGAATTAGAAAAGTACGGAGAACTTTCTGAGAAAATCAGTAATATATGCAAGAATAGTAGTGAAGAAGACTTGAAAGACAATAAAGCCCTTGAAGTTTTGATGATTAAAAGAGCTAGAATAGTAGCAGGTGCAAAAAATAAAGTTAACGCATTAATGGATGCTATTGAAAAGTATAAAAACGATAATCACATCTTAGTTTATTGTGGTGCTACAAAGTATGATAATGAAGATATTAGTGATGATAGTGAAGTAAAGCAGATAACTAAAGTTACAAAATTACTTTATGATAATTTTGGCTTTAAGGTTAGAAAATTTACTTCGGAAGAGAATAAACAGGAAAGACAGAAGATTAAAGAGATGTTTGTAGATGGAGATGATTTGCAAATAATAACAGCTATTAAATGCCTTGATGAAGGTGTTAATATTCCTTCCATCAAAACTGCATTTATTATGGCATCCAGTACAAATCCTAAGGAATATATCCAAAGACGAGGAAGAGTATTAAGAAAATCTCCTGATAAGGAATATTCAGAAATATATGATTTTATTACTTTACCAAAACCTATGGGTGAATATAGTTTTGCAATAAAGAACTATGAAATATCATTGGTAAAAAAAGAAGTGGATAGAATGATGGATTTTGCTGAAACAGCAGAAAATCCTATTGTTGCCGATAACCTAAAGGACGAACTTTACAGTGATTATGGAATTTATAATGAGGGTGAAAATTATGGCTATTGATGAAAAAAAGTTAACTAGAATGAAGAACAGAATATATGTTTTGGAAAGAAAAAATGCAATGTCAAAGGAATATTCTAATACCGATATGAAATCGAGGATTAGAAATATTATCAAAGAAGAGGAAAGAAAAAACTATTAAGGTGATATTATGATTATTAAGTCTATTAAGTTCGAAAATTTCAGACCTTTTTATGGTACACAAAAAATGGATTTTACTTGTGAAGATGATAAAAATGTAGTGGTAGTTCTTGCTCAAAATGCTTGTGGTAAAACAACTTTGATTTTGTCATTTATATGGTGTCTTTACGGCAGAAGTAAATTTGAAAATAAAGATGAAATTCTTAATCGTCATGTTGAAAGAAATATGCAATCCGGTGACACAAAAAAAGCATCAGTAGAAGTAGTGTTGGTTCATGACGGTAAAACTATCATAGTCAAAAGGACAAATTCATACCAAAAAGGTTTTTACGGTAACATAAAATTAAACAGTGAAAATTTTAGTGTTACAAGTATTGATGAATCAGGTGAAGTAAGAGAATGTGGCAAGACCCATAATGAAATGCAGAATTATATCAATGCAATTTTACCGGAAGACCTATCAAGTTATTTCTTCTTTGAAGGCGAAAAAAATAACTCTATTGAAAATAAGGATATTAGTAATTCGGTAAAGAAATTGTTAGGACTTGATGCCTATACCAATATGATGTCTCATTTATATGGTGACACTACAACCAGAGCAGCAAAAGACAGTGTTATGGGTTATTATGAAGGCAAGATAAACCAATCTGCTTCCAATGATGTGCAATATTTATATAACAGAATTCAAGCAGAACAGGAAAAGCAGAATAAGTTATCCGAAAAGTTGGAAGAAGAGAAAAGTTCTTTAGCTGAATATGAAGCCAAGATAGAAAAAATTAATCAGCAACTTCGTGATGCTGCTCCTACAAAAGAAGTTCAAAAAGAAAGAGATAGTTTAGCCATCTCTATTGAAAAGAATAAAAATAGAATTAACAATTTGCAGAAACAGATTTTTAGAGATTTTTCAGCATGTTCCTTTGACTTGTTTTTAACTCCTTTACTTCCAAAATTAAGTGACAGACTTGATGAAATGGAAATATCCGATAAGGGCATTACAGGTATTGATATTCATGCTATAAGGCAACTTTTACGAAGAGGATATTGTTTGTGTGGAAACGATTTGCACAAAGGTACACCGGCTTGTAAAAATGTTGAAAAGTATATTGACCTTGTACCACCAAACAGTGTGGGTACATTGGTAAAAGGGATGAATGATAAAATACAAAGCACAAAATTACATGGCGAGCAGTACTATCAATCATTTAACTACTCTATGAAAGATTTGTCACAATGTCATGAGGATATTGAAGAAGATCAAAGAAAAGAAGATGCTTGTATTGAAAGATTAAAAAATATGCCGGACTCTAACATAGGAGAACTTGAAAATAGTTCGTCTATTTATAAAAGAAGAAAGAGTGAATGTGAAAATAATATCAATTCCCTTAATAGAGAAATTGGTTCTCTTGTTCAACATCTTGAAACTTTGAATAACAATCTAAATATGCAAAAAAGCAAAACAGATGCATCTGATAAAAACCAACTATATTATGAATATGCAGAAGAAATTTATAAATGGGTAAAGGAAGACTACAAGAAAAAGGAAAAGCTATTGTTAGTTGAATTACAGGAGAAATTCCAAAGGCTATTTAATAATATCTATGTTGGCGATAGAGAAGCAAAGATTGATGAAAGATACCAACTTCATGTATATGCTGATGGTGATGAAATGTCTTTAACAGGTGGCTTACATATTATAAAGTACTTCTCATTTGTAGGTGCTTTAGTTCAACAAGCCGGTGAAGCAATTAATAAGGATAAATCTGATATTTCAGCAGAAGAGGATTATCCGCTTGTATTAGATGCTGCTTTCTCTCACACTGATGATGACCACACAAAAGGTATTGCAAAAGAATTGTCTAATGTTACTAAGCAATTAGTATTGGCAATTATGGAGAAAGACTGGAATTATGCTAAAGAGGGCATTAATAACAAAGTTTCAAAAATGTATAGAATTAATAAAATTTCAGAGGATCAATCTGAAATTGTTTTGGCATAAGTAGAGGTTAGTTATGGGTTTGTTTGAAAAAGAATTTGAATTTAAGGGTAAACATGCTACCTATTGTCGTTTCTTAAAGGACAATGGAATAATATCAACTTTCAGAGATGTGTATTTGATTAGTTCGGTAATAGGCTTTTTGAACGGTGCAAAGGCTGATATTGATAATGAGAAAGATGAGAATAAAAAAGTGCAATCTGCGTCCATAATGGCTACAGAACTAACACAACAACAAGAAAATCTAACTTTTATGTATAGAATTATTATGTTGCTTGATGATAAACCGGGTTTTAGTATTCAGGATTATCAAAATAGAGCATTTCGTGATGACGCTGATGACGAACATCCTGAAAAACTAAAGGAGAATATGGAACTTTTTAATTCTTATGTTAGAGGTGGCCTAGAAATTCTTTACGATAAATTTAAAGATTGTGAAGATGTAAATGAATATTCCAATACCCTTTATGAACTTGTAAATGATTTTGCAGAGGATAATGGTTTAGCTGTTGAGGAATTTAATTAAAAGGTTATGTTTAATTATTTAATATCTACCTAAATATGATATTAACAAATTTTGAAATATAATAAAATTTTAATAAGTACTGAAACAACCTATGAGTATTTACTTATAGGTTGTTTTTTGTATACTCAAAAAGTATAGCCACAATTAATTTAGAACTTTGATTTAAATATTGCAATGAATAATTCTAAAATATAAATAATAAACAACAACCAAAGTCCCAAATATGGGACTTATCTTTTATAAAACACTATAATTTTTCTTTTTCTATTGTGTTTTTAAAAGCAAGTATGATATAATGCATAATATACAGAAACTGATATTGATTATTAATTATTTTATATAAATTTAATTGTTTAAGGAGAATATTATGGATTATCAAGAAATTATGAGAGATATTGCAAGTGGTTTAACCGGTGAAAATGAAAAAGATATACAGTACTTAATGGAACAAATGGAAAAGTACAAAGAGCATAAATTTGGAAAAGAGATTATCAGGGCTTGTGGTAGGCTGATAAGTGGAATGTTGCCTGAAGAAAAGGTCAATGAATTTGCTAATGCTTTTGAAAAAGATAATGCAGAAATAGAAAATGAACTTGATGATTTGTTTTCTACCCTACAATCAGGTGATTATAATTTGGCACTTAATAAAGTAGAAAAATTAGTGGAAAAGGCTGAAGAGTTAATTTCTGCCGGTATGTATCAGAACGATTCAGTCAGTGATTATTTTTGTTTCATTAACCCTATGCAAGAATTACTTTATGGTTATAGACATAGAGATAGTGAGAAAGATATTAGACCATCTAATTTTCCATTTGCTACAATATATTTCTTTTATGGAAATATATTGTTTGAATTAGGTCGCTATACAGAAGCAAATGTTGCCCTTGAAAAAGCAAAAAGATGGAATCCTATGGATGCCGATATAGCTTTTGAATATGCAGAAACATACAAGGCTATGGGGGACATTGAAACATTCTTTGATTATACAATTGAAATTTTCAATTTTGCTTATAAATCTGAGGATTTAGCCCGTTGTTATAGAAATCTTGGTTATTACTTTATTGAAAAGAAACTGTGGCAAGAGGCTATTGCTTGTGAAGATTATAGTTTGAATTTTGATTCTAACACCGATGCAGCTTATGGTGAGTTGTTTTATATTGAACAAACCACACATTTGGAAATAAAACCTGCACCTATTGAAACAATGAAGAAGTTTAGTAGGAAATACGGCTTTCCATTAGAGCCTAATGAGGATGTTGTAGGATTAGCTATAGCTTATGGCGAGAATAGTGCAGAAAATGGCAATGATGAATTTGCAAAATATTTTCTTAATATTGCCTATGACTTAACTCACTTTGATGAAGTAAAACAACTTCTTGATGAATTAGAAAGGAAAGATAATGTACCATACGAACAGTAATAGTTGTTTGGAGTATAGAATAGTGTTTTATTTAGAAATTGATAGTACAAATTACTATTAAAGATGGTCTATATGTACATTGATTTTCTGCGGAAACTTATAAAAAATGAAACTTTTTGTGAAGATAAATAGTGTTATATATAGAAGAGAATTTTTATATTTTATTTGAGAGAAGTGTGGTAATTATGAAAAGAACAATTAGTTTATTATTATCTTTATTAATGATATTTAGTACAGTTATGATTTATAATGTATCTGCTGAAGATGAATTTTATGATTGTAAATATTCTTTTAACAAAAAAGATGGTGTGCTTACTATTTCCGGCTATGGAAAAATGCCGTTTTATTATTACGAAATTGATGGCTATACAGAAGAAGCCCCTTGGGATTATTGTAAAGAGTCCATTAAGAAAATCGTTATAAAAAATGGTATAACCTCAATATCTGCTTCTGCATTTTCTGATTGTGAAAATCTTACAAGTGTACAGTTACCTAATAGTCTAAAGACAATTGATAGTGCTGCTTTTTGGGGTTGCAAAAAGTTGCCATCAATCAAAATTCCAAAAAGTGTAAAAACTATAGCATCTAATGCTTTTAGTGATTGTTTCAATTTGCGTGTATTAAGTGTTGATAAAAATAATATCAATTACTCATCACTAAAGGGCATTTTATATAACAAAAAGAAAACTGAAATTTTAAGATATGCAATTGGTCGAAAAGATAGTAAATTTGTTATTCCTAACAGTGTAAACAAAATAGGTATAAATGCTTTTTCAAAAGCTAAAAATTTAACCGGTATTGTGATTCCTAACAAAGTTAAAGAGATATGCGGTTCTGCATTTGCATTTTGTGAAAAATTAAATAATATTAACTTACCAAATTCCATTAAAACAATAGGTGTTAATGCCTTTACTGATTGTGATAGTTTGTCAAAGATTAATTTGCCAAATTCTATTGAAACAATAGGTGATAGTGCTTTTATTAATTGTGACAGTTTATCAAAGATTGTTATTCCCAATAAAGTAAAGAAAATCGGTGATAGTACCTTTGAAGAATGTAAAAAACTTTATTGCATAAGTGTTAATAGGAAGAATAAGTATTACTCATCACTAAATGGTGTTTTGTATAATAAAACAAAAACTATACTTGTTAAATGTCCTATGAACACTAAAATAAAAAATTTTGTTATTCCAAAAGGTACAAAAAAGATAGGCAATAGTGCTTTTTATTATTGTAAAGGGATTGTTAATGTAACTATTCCATATGGTGTACAAGAAATAGATAAATATGCTTTTTCGTTTTGTATAAACCTTGCAAAAGTTAATTTTCCTGATAGTATTAGAAAAATCGGATATGAATCTTTTGCTTTATGTGAAAGTTTGGTAGAAGTGAAATTTCCATTTGGATTAACTACAATAGGTGAAAATTCCTTTGAATATTGTAAAAATTTAAGAAAAATAACTATTCCTAATACCATTAAAAAGATAAGAAGAGAAGCATTTGTGGAATGTGATAATCTTAAAAATATTATTTTTATTGGCAATGAAAAACAATGGTATAATGTAATCATTGACATATATAATGATTGTTTGATTTTTGCAGATGTTACATATGTTAAAGATACCAGACAAAGTCAAAATATTGTAGCAAAATCTTTCACAAAGTATTTGGGTGCAAAACCATTTAACCTTGGTGCAAAAGCAAAAACAAAATTAAGCTATCTCTCCAATAATAAAAAGGTAGCTTTGGTTTCTGCTAACGGCAAAGTAACAATAAAATCAGTGGGAAAAACTATTATTACTATAAAGGCAGAGGATAATACAAAATATAAATCTGCTACTAAAAAAATAACAGTTACTGTAAAGAGAAAATAATTTCGCACTTTGTAAAATGAATTGCAATAGTAATAAAAAGAATATTCATAGTGAAGTTCTTGTGGTAAAATAAGTATCAGATGATAGAATATTTATGTAAGGTGTGATTTTATGAGTGACAACAATCAGTTTATAGAAAGCAAAACAGAAACTTTAGCACAAGTCTTGAGTGACGACAATCAGTTTATAAAAAGTAAAACAGAAACTTTGGCACAAGTCTTATGTAGTTCAAATAATTTTATAATTCCCGCATATCAAAGACCTTACGAATGGGGAGAGAAAGAAATTAATGGACTTACCAATACTATTTATGCAAAGTTTTGCGATTATTTAGAGAATGAAGAAAATGTTCAATTCTTAATGTTTGGTATTTTACAATTTGGAAAAAGTGAAAACGGTTCTCTTAGCATTATTGACGGTCATCAGAGAATTACTACCTTTTACATATTGAAAAGTATATTAGCAGAAAAGTTAGGTGAAGAGAATAATTTGCCTAAGGTGATGAATCAAATCAATAATGCTGATATAGTTAACGCTATCAATGATAATTCTACAAATTATGGGAAAAATAAAGAACTTTTAGATAAGTTTGTGTCCGGTATTGATAAGAAAAATTTAAAGAGTTTACAAGATTTTATAAATAAAAAAATTCTCTTTGTTTCAATTTTTGTAAGTGAAAAATCATCTATTTCTACATTATTAGAAATCTTTGATTCTATCAACACAACAGGGCTAAAGCTAGATGTTAAGGATATTTTCAAGATAAAATTTTGTGATTATATTTGCAAAAATAGCAGTGATAAAAATAGTACCCTAAAAAAGATTAATGATGCTTATCAACAAGTTAATTCTTTGGAAGAAAATTATGCTATTGATGAAAATACACTGCTTGATACATTTAGATTTTATCTAATTTCAAAAACCAATAAAAGTGGTGATTTCCTTAGAATGAGCAACAATAAATTCTTTTTTGATGAAAAAGGATTTTTCAATTCACCATTGCCTGAAGAACTTGTTGATGTGGATTTGCTAAAAGTTTTTCAGGATATTTCTGATTGTATTTTTGAAACACAAAACTATCTAATGAATAATAGAGATAACAGTAGTGGTAATTTAATTAAGGGTTGTTCAAGAGAGTTACTAGGAATAAGTGGTTATGGCAACTTAAAAAATATGTATTTTTACCTTGTATTTATTCAGTGGATAAATGATAAAAAGATAAATGAAACAATAATTGAAAATGCAGAGCAGTTGACAGAATTATTATGGCAATACTGTTCATTATACAGTGCCTCATATTCAAGAATTGTCTATCGTGTATTTACAAATATTAAGGAGATTTATTTTAGTGAAAACAATAACCCTTGTAACAATATTGAAGAAGTAAAAGATGGTTTGATTAAAACTTTAGAAAAAGAAAATTTTGATTTTGTCGGTTTTAAGAATGTACTTGATAAATCGGTATTTGATAATCGTACAAAAAATCTGTTTCTTTCACTTAGTTACATTGATGATTGTAAAAGTACTAACGAAACTATTTATAATGTGAAAAATACAATTTTCTATTCTTCAAATCAAGAACCTAAAAAAGCACTTGATATTGAACATATACTTTCACATTCATTGTATAGCAATAATGAGTATGTGGATAGTATAGGTAACCTAATGTTTCTTGAAAGAACTATAAATAGACAATTAGGTGCTAAAACTAAAAATTTGAATGAAGTCAATAAACAGAAAGATATAGAAATTAAATTAGAATTTTATAAGAAAAGTACCTTGCAATCTGTTGGAAATTTTCTTAACAATTATGATAAAAATTATAATATAGAAGATTACATAGCAGATAGAAATATTGCTAAAACAGAATTTTTAAAAAATTTATATGGCGATTTCTATACAGTAATAGAGAAATAATAATAAATTAAAATATATGCAATAATGTATTTTATTATTAATATACCTATTGTTTTTTAATAGTTGTATGTGTTAAAATGCCGATATAGACAGAATTATATTATAAAAAATTTGAAATATTAAAGGTGTTATATGAACGATAAAGAAATTATTAAAGAACTAAAGAGTGTAATGACCGGTGACTTAGAGAAAGATACTGAGTTCCTAGATAGTATAATTGAAAAATTCGAGGGCAGTAAAGAGGATAAGGATACACTTTACGCAATAGGGTTGCTTATTAGTGAAGCTATTCCTTTTGCTGAAAAAGAAAAACTTGTGCAATCTTTTGAAAAAGAAGTTCCCAGAATAAGTGAAGAACTAGATAGGATTGCAAATATTATTGGAAACGGTGACTATGATATAGCACTTTCATTAGCTGAAAAGTTGATTGAAGAAGGGGAAGGCTATATCAATGATGGTACATTTAAAGAAAATTCCAAAATGGTATTTTTCAGCTTTGAAGAATCTATGCAAGAGGTACTTTACCGTTCTTTGCATAGAAAAGAAAGAAGAGAAATATATGCAGTACCATTTCCGTATGCAACAATATATTTTATGTATGGTTCTGTACTATGGAATTTAGAAGAATTTGAAGAAGCTCAAACAGCCTTTGAAAAAGCAAGAAAATGGAATCCTGTATCAGCAACCATCACATTACAATATGCTGAAACTTTAAGTATTAATGGTAATATTAGTGGGAAAAAATGTTTAAAGCTTTTTAATGAAGTTTTTAAATATACTTTTGAACCAAAGGAATTAGCTTATGTTTACAGAACATTAGGAAAGTTTTTTTCTGAAAATGAATTGTGGAAAGAGGCTTATATTTGTTACAATACCAGCCTAAAGTATGATGACAATTCCGGAGACGCTTACAATGAACTTGAGTTTATTCAGGATGAAAGTGGTATAACTGAAAATGATATTTCATTTGGTGATGAGATGAAGTTTACTAATAATTATGGTATCTCACTAAAGCCAAATCAAAAAATTATAAAATTAGCAGTTGATTGTGGCGAAGAGGCTTATGCTGAAGAAGATTTTGAAATGGCAAAGTATTTCTTGGATATTGCTTATAATCTATCTCCTAAAGCTGAAATCAAGAACCTGTTGGATGAAATCGAAAAAGAATTAAACTCTTGATTAAAACTTAATAAGTATAGAACCAACCTATGAGTAGTTACTTGTAGGTTGTTTTATATTTAAAATTAGAATCAATTATGCACAAATTCATAAAAATGTACATTGTATTATTAAGGTAACTGTGCTAACATCATGCTATAAGAAAGAATCAAAATCGAATAAATTGTATTAGAATATAAGAACTGAATTAATCGAACAAAATAAAATAGCATTTGCTAAAGGCTTTATAGCAGTAAAGAAGTTAGCAAATATTATTTGTCAAATTAAATACTATAGTTCTTTATAGGAAATAAATTTTTGTAAAGAATAAAAATTTAACTCCATTTTGTTTGATAATTCAGTGAAACGAAGATACAGATTATTCGTTTTTGATTTAATATAACAAAAAGGAGTTTTTTATTATGAAAAAAACTAAAAATTTAATTGAAAAGTCAGAAAATAAAGAAGATATTGTATTAACAATTCCTGCATTGTTAGAATTGCAAAAACAGATTGAAGAAATATCTCGTAACATTAATAATCAAGTAGTTAATAACTTGTTCTTTAATATTGAAGATGTCATGAAGATGACCGGCTGGTCTAGGAAAACAGTAGAGGAGTTGTTTCGACATCCTGAATTTCCTTCTACAGATTTAGGCAAAAAACAACTTGTACTAAAAACTGCTTTCATTAATTTCTTTTCAGTAAAGAGAAAAAGTAGTGAAAGAAATACTTGGATTAATAATCAATAAGAGGTGTTTTTTATGGCAAATAAACCTAAGAGAAAAGGTAACGGCGAAGGCACAATTTTCTATGATAAAAGTCGTAAGAGATGGAGATGCCAAATAAGTTATCAAAAGTATAGTGGAGAAATAGCAAGAAAAAGTTTATCAGCATCAACTAAAACAGAACTTATTAAAAAGAGAAATCAATTATTAAAAGATATTATGGAGCAAAAAATTTGTGAAACTACAGATGCTACAATAGTTGATTTGCTTAAGGAAGATGCAGAGTATGACCACAATATGAATAGAATACAAGATTCTGCTTATAACAGAAGACTGCTGACTGTTCGAATTATAGAAAAAGGAAGTCTGGCTAAAATTCCAATTACAAAGATACAAACAAATCAAATTAATGATTTTTTATTTTCGATAAAGCACTATTCTAATAGTGTAATTGATAAAGTGTATTCTTCAATGTCTAAAGCTTATAACCTTGCCATACATAAAAGATTAATGGGATATAACTTGATGGATAGTCCGTTTATTAGAAAGCCAAAGTCAGATAAACCCACTAAGAAAGTAGTAGCCTTTACTGTTGAAGAAGAAAATGATTTTCTTAATTATCTTAAAGATATGAAAATCAATAAAAATGCTATTGATTACAGACCTATGTTTTACATTGAACTTTTTGCCGGACTTAGAATGGGAGAAATTTGTGCTTTGACTGCTAAGGATATTGATTTGAGAAATAGACTTATACATGTTAGAAATACCGTTACAAGAGGTATAAATTATGCAATAAAAGTAGGGGACAGAACAAAAACTCAAAAAGGTTATCGTGATGTACCAATTCAAGATTGTTTAGTGCCTATCCTAAAGGAAGTTTTGACAAACTATAAAGAGAATGATAACGGACTACTGTTTTATAATTTTAAAAGCAATAGACCAATATCCACCTCACAAGTGAATAGTTCGTTTACCAGAATATGTAAGAAGCTAAATATAGAAATCAGTGGTGGTCAGCATCTTCTAAGACATACCTTTGCAACTAGAGTTATTGAGTCAGGAATATCGGCAGAAGTTTTGAAAAACTGGATGGGACATACCGATATTTCTGTAACTATAAATACATATTGTGATGTTTTTGATAGACTAAATAACCCTGCAATGGAACAGTTTAATACCTATTGTCAGCAGAATTTAAGTATATAAAATTTAATGAAAATCTTTTGCTACTGCACCAGAACTGCACCAGAGAAATTTTTTCACAAGAAAATGCCTAGTTTTTTAAGAAATTACTAGGCATTTTTTATGCTATAAAAGAAAAATAATCAGTTGGAATTTATAATCAATAGATATTTATAAAATACTTTTTTATCGCCCAAACCTCATTAATAGGCTGTTTTTGGGGCGATTTTCTGTGTTTTTATCACTTTTTAAATATTTTTGCAAAAAAGTGTTGACTTTTAGGACATCATAAGATATAATAAATATCGTTGTTGAGAGACAGCAAAACGCAAAATAAAATATATGCGGGTGTGGCGGAATTGGCAGACGCGCTAGATTTAGGTTCTAGTGTTCACCGACGTGCAGGTTCAAGTCCTGTCACCCGCACCATAAAAATAGACAACACGTTAGTGTTGTCTATTTTTATTATACCAGCAAAGCGGTGACAGGACTTGAAGGTGACCGTTAAGAAAACAGTCCGGTGGACTGTTTTTAGGGAGGGCGTAGATGCCTCTATCCTTTCGTATTTGTGCTTAATAAGCGAGGTAGGCAGTAGTGAAAGAAGAAAGTATGTCACCCATAAACCATAATGGCTCTATAATAAATGTTGGGGTAAGAAAAATAGAGCCTGCCAATCTTCTAAACTTATGGTGGTGACAATAACCTATCATATAACCAAATCAAAGAATATGTGCAGAAGTAATTTAACTTAATACCTAAATCTAAGCCTACTTAACTTTTGTTGAGTAGGCTTTTTGTAGCAAGAATTTTCTTTTTGTGGTACAATTAAAATAAATTTTAGGAATAATTAAACTATAAAAATATCGTGTGGGGTGTGTAGAAATGAATTTAGTAACACTTATGAATAGTTTTATGAAACTTATATTAGAAGAAAAAATTGAAGTTTATAATGAATTTAGTTTACAACACGAATTGGGGATTTTTCTTCGTAATAAACTAACAAATTATAAAATACAATTTGAAAGAAACACTAAATTTTTTAATATTACTAAAACAATAAAGCATGAGATGGATATTGTTATATATAATGAAAGTGAGAAGTATGCCATAGAATTAAAATATCCTCAAAACGGTCAATACCCGGAGCAAATGTTTTCTTGTGTAAAAGATATAAAATTTATGGAAGAACTCAGGGAAAGAGGTTTCAAAGGCACTTATTGTTTAACATTAGTTAGTAACAAGAATTTTTATTCCGGCAATAAGCAAGATGGTATATATTCATTTTTCAGAGGACAGAAATTAATTCAAGGAACAATAAAAAAACCTACCGGTAGGAAAAATGAAGAAATACTAATCAATAATTGTTATAAAGTTACTTGGATAGGTAATAACAATTTGAAGTATTACATAATTAAATTGTAATAATTGATTTATGAAATTTGGATAGTTTTTACCTATACTTATTTTATTGCATTACTCATAATTTATTGATATAGAGTCATTTTGTTGAGTAGGTTTTTTGTAGCAAGAACTTTCTTTTTGTGGTACAATTAAAATAAATTTTAGGAATAATTAAACCAAATATGAAAGGAAAATATAATGACAAAGATAATGTTTGTGTGCCATGGTAATATTTGCAGGTCACCAATGGCAGAGTTTATATTTAAAGATATGATAAAGAAGAAAGGTCTTGAAGGTGACTTTGTTGTTACTTCGTCAGCTACCAGCACAGAAGAAATATGGAATGGCGTTGGTAATCCTGTATATCCACCGGCAAAAGAAATTTTAAATTTACACAACATTGATTGCAATGGAAAAAGGGCAGTACAGATTAAAAAATCCGACTATGATAAATATGATTTGTTAATTCCTATGGATAGTAACAATGTACGCAATATGAGCAGAATTTTAAAGGGTGATCCGAATAATAAAATTCACAAGCTAATGAGTTATGCAGGTAGTGACAGAGATGTGTCTGACCCATGGTATACCGGAGATTTTGAAAAATGCTACAATGATATTTATAACGGTTGTAAAGCATTGCTAGAATATTTAACTAAATAATAAAATAAAGTTAGGTTAATTCTGAAAATTAGCCTAGCTTTTGTGATGTACGGGTTCAAGTCCCATTACTCAGTAAAAAATTAGGAGCAACTTTAGCAGTTGCTCCTTTTTATATGGATAAATAAAAAATTAAATTTCTTTACCAAGTGTTTTAAGTTCTTTCATAGCACTTTCATTCTTTAGTAGGTCATCTTTTTCACTTGCAAAGAAAGATTTGTGAAATTTAATATCCCAATCTAAGTAATCGCCAATACATTGAAACTGCTTTTCAATCAGTTCATACTGAACATTAGTTGTAGGTGAACCACCGATTGCAATAACTCCCACTTTCTTATTCTTTAGCAAAGCACCTTTGCAGTAGCATTTGTCAATTACTAACTTTATCTGTGCAGTAATTCCCCACCAATATACAGGTGTGGCAAATATTATCATATCAGCATTTACTAATTTATCAACAGTAGGGTTACTGTCATCTTTTGCTACACAACCCTTGTAACATTCACAAGTACCACAAGCTACACAAGGACTAATCTTTAGCTTATATGAGTCGATAACTTCAATGTCGTTGTTATCCTTTGCACCTTCAACAAATGCGTTAATAGCTGAGTAGGTGTTGCCTTTTCTTGGACTGCCGTTTACTATTACAATTTTCATATCTTTTCTCCTTAATATGAATATTATTTCTTTTTCTTGTTAAAATTTTTAACTCTTTCAGATAGAGCAGTAAGTTCTTCCTTTGATAATTCAGACAGTCTTTCTAGGTCATCAAGAAACTTTGCACTACTTTCTTTTTCCCTTAATTTTGTACTTTCTATGTAGTAACTGGTGATAATACCCGGTACTACTGCAATAATCAGTATTGAACATATTGAAAGGAAAATTGAGAGAATTCTACCTATTAAAGTAACTGCAGTTATGTCGCCAAAGCCAATAGTTGTTGCTACACTAAATGAATACCATAGACTGTCAATAAGTCTGTTTATGTTAGGTTCAACAATCATAATGCCAATGCTTACTGCAACAAAAACTACAATATAAGAACATAGTAGTTTGAATGCACCTGTCCTTTTCAGAACGATTTTCAGTAACCTAGTTTTCTTCATAAAACCACCTCATTATCTAATAAAATTATATCAACAGAAAAATTATTAGTCAATGAAATATAACTTTTTCCTAAAGAAAAACAACCTATACTTTTTTGTATAGGTTGTTGGGGTAACTTTTATCCTGCCGGTTCAAAAGGTGTAATTGTAGAAATCTTTTTAGCCAGATACTTTTGAATTGCAACTGCGTTTTTAACTGTCAATGTTTCTTCACAACCCTTTACCGAACAGTTGTAAAGTTGTAAATCATTTAGCTTAACTTTCTTAAGTAGATACTTTTGAATCAGTGATGAATCCTTAACATTAATATAACCGTCAAGGTTAATATCACCTCTCTTAGGATTAGTAATGTTAAAGTTGTATTTTGTTGTAATAGGTTTATTTTTGCTTAAATCATTAAAAGTAAAACCGTTTTTCTTAGCATAATTTTTTACTGCATCAGTATATCCATTGATGATTACTTTAGGAAGTCTTACTGTTCTGTAATTTTCCCATGGAATACTTAGGTTGGTATATCCTATTGAATCAATACCAATCTTAGTAACATTTTCACCTAATGTATAGTTTGTGATACTGGTTTGTTGGAATGCGTTTTCACCAATTTTCTTTAGTGAATTTGGCAATATAATTGACTTTAAGTTTGAGTCACCTAAGAATGCAGAGTCACCGATTTCTTCAACACTTGTACCTAATTTTACTGAACGGAGATTAGCTTTGTCAGAAAAAGCTGAGTAAGGTATAACCTTAATACCATTACCTATTGTTACTGTTTGTAAACTACTTAACTGCACAAAACAGTCATTACCTATGAATGTGTAGCTATCAGGAATTGTAAGGTTTTGTATATCATATGTGAATTCACTATTTTCAAAAATTCCATCCTCAGTACCAACAATTTTTTCACCACAAATATTTTCAGGTAATGCAAAGTTGATTGTTGAGTCTTTAAGCTTAACTTGTTTTAGTGTAGCCTGTCTGGTTTTTAAATCAACCCTATATAGATATGCTGACTCTTCTTTACTGTAGTTAGTTGTTACATTAACACCTGTTCTAGCACTGATTTCATCAATGTTAATGTAGTAGTAACCGTCATCACCTTTAGTTAAAGCCTTAGGACAATCGTCATCATTTATTGTGAAATCATCAGCATAAACCTTAATTCTTGTTTTGTTATCAGTAGTTTTTTCACAAACATAATTTTCTGAAAAAGAACTAAAGTTAATGTGAATGTCCTTTGGTTTGTCAGCATTATTGTCATATACACCTATTTCATAGTAAGATGCAATCTTGTTGTTAGAAGCATTGTTGTTTGAGTAGATACAATCATCACTGCTGTCAACTGTTTCAAATACATTATAACCATAAAATTCACAATCGGTTACAGAACAATTTACTAGGGAGGATGAGATAAAGGAATATGCAATACCTGCTGAATGTTGTTCAGTTGTATTTTTGTCTAAATTGATTTTGCAGTTACTTACTGTTACATTGTCTAACTTTGAGTTGATAATTGAGTTAGAAACAATAGAAACACTATTTGTACCATCAGCAGCAATGTTCTCAAAGTGTAGGTCTGTTACACTTGAAAACTTTAAATTACCGAAGAAACTTTGATACATATTTTTTTGTATATCAGAAAATACAGGTAATTTACCATTTTTGATTGTATGATTATTACCGATGAATTGAACAGTTAAGTTACCTAGGCAGTTAGATAAAGAATCTTTAATATAACTGCCTTCAAAGTCAAGGTCTGTATTTAGAATAATTTTACTAGGTGAAATATTCCCTGAACGAAGTCCTTTTGTCAATTTGTTGTAGTCATCTATACTGTTAATGTGATAAATACTGTTAACTAAGTTTTGTAATCTGTAGTTAATTAAGGCAGTAGAATTATTAAGGTCAGAAGCACATACATTTTCTTTACTTAAAAGTTCCTTGCCCTTTTCAATTTCTGTATTAAGTGCAGTAACATCTTCCTTTAGAACTTCTTCAGGATATTTTGTATTCTCAGCCTTATTGATGGTTTCTGAAAGTTCATTCTTTACCTTTGCATTATTATCAAGATTTTTAGTAAAGGCTTTTATTGAAGAGTAGTAAATTCCAAGTGAAGTGGTTGTAGAGTCAACCCACTTGTTGCCAACATAGTAGTAAGAATTTTTTCTACTATGTGGTTTATCTTTTATATCATCAACAGTAATATAATATTTACCTTTGCTACTGACTACAACAGAAAATTTATCACCTGCATTTACCTTTACACCACTAGGTAGGTCAATGTAGTGAATACCAATGTTGTCAGCTTTACCACTTGTTTTAGCAATTACTGTACCGTCAGTAGGTGACTTGTAATTTTTGTTTAGCTTGTAAACAGAAATATCGTAAGTGTATGAACTACTTGTGCCAAAGCTAACCTGAGTGATTTCTTCATCACTTTTAGCAGTAAATATATTTGCTGACTTATCAACATTTACTGCAGCTCCATAGTAGTAACCTAACTGATATTCATTGTCATAGGCTGAGTTGTCTTGCATTATAAATTGAAAGAATTGAGTGCCTGCACATTCATATGATAGCCAAAAATATCCCTTGTCTTGATTGTCAGTACCCCAACTGTTTTTGCAAAGCCAAGCGCCGTTGTTCTTAGGCTTTACTGCACCGTCAAACTTGTTACGACTATAATTATCGTTCCAACCAACAATTGCTACAACATGAGGTTGTTCATAGCCTTTTTCGATTTTTTCTTTGCTATCACAATAAGAAAATGTATCTTTAGAGTAACAACGAGATAAATTGTAATAATATACTCCGATAGCACCGTTATTTATAATGTTGTCTTTTAATGTATTAGCATCATTGCTAAGCTGATTATATTCTTTTAGGTGATAATCAGAATAATATTTAAGTGTATTGGAATATCCAAGAAGTGAATTTTCATAAGGCATCAATGTTTCAGGATAAGTACCGAAACCACAGTTTAGTCCTTGTGCAACATAAACAGGCCAACCACCATATGAACCTTTGTACTCATCATAAAAATAGTCATTATAAAAAGGTGAATTTTCATCATCAGTATTTGTCATAATGTAATAAGGTGTTGCAGTTTGTGCAATGTCAAGCTTTTCTGATGGATTGTCACCAATCTTTTTTGATAGGCTAGGATTTGACAGAATGTTAGATTCAATAGATGCAGCAGAACCAAATGACCAACAGTAACCATCATCACCTTGATCCTTTACTTTAGTAACTCTTTTATAATCTCTTAAGTCATACTTTTTTGGATAAGTAGCTTTTGTACTTTTTGTATCATTAAGTGACTCAACAGATACTTCTTTACCGTTATCCTTTATGTAACTGATACTACCATCATCATTTAATTTGCTTTTTATAGTAGAAACCTTTTCAGTATCAACTGTAGCCATATTTGCCGATATAGCAGTAAAAGGTAATGAAGATGCAGTTGCAGTTATTGCCAGTAATATTGACAGTAACTTTTTACTATGTTTCATTTTAAATCTCCTTTTCTATAATGTATATTATTATTTATTATATTTTATCATATGAAATTTTTGCGTTCAATTAAATATAATTTAAAAATAGTATCATAAAAGTTTAAAATAAATATACCCTTATTACGGTAGAAGTAATAAGGGTATTATGCTTATTTATCAGTCTTATTTAGTTTGAAAATTTTTGTAGGAACTACACTACCGATAAAAGCAGAAAGTAATACCCAAGGGATAACATTAACATCAAAACAAAGTAACAGCAGCATTGTAACTGCCAAAGGCTTTTTCATTGTTACACCCAGTAAACCGGCAGTAACAACAGCTGAACAAAATGCAACATCAAGACCTGTTAGCATACCGATACCAAAGCCAATACTAACACCACAGAAAATTACAGGGAAGAAGTGACCACCTTTCCAACCTGATTTTATGCAAATGTTAGTTAAAAATAATTTTAACAGTCCACTACCAATAAGTACCCAAGGTGCAAATTTTATATAGCCGTCTTTAAGTACATTGATACTTTCTTCACCTGAAAACATTGATAAAGGAAAATATGTACCAACAACACCTAGGATAATACCACCGAGAGTTGAGCTGACTATAATGCCACACTTACCTTGAATTACTTTGAAAATTTTTTCACTGAACTTTTCAGCCATTACAAATATAAAGCCACAAATTACCCCAATGATAGAGAGAGGTATTGCAAGTAAATATTCAGCAGTAGAGATACTTTCACCACCAAGTTTAGGCAATCCCATACCACCACCGAATATTGAGTTTAGTGCTAGTAAAGTACCACCGGCAAAAAGTACTGCAACAATATTTGAAATGATTTTTGTTGACCGTACAAGGTCAGGCTTGTCTTTGCTGTCAAGTCTTTCTTCACTGACAGATGCAAGACCAAATAAAGGTGCGTAAAAAACTGCACTAAGGGTAGCACTGATTCCAACTTCCATAAGTTCGGGAATTTTGCTTTTTGCATCTTTCATATGACTACCTGCCCAGTAACAAAGACCCACAATAACACCGGTAAGACCGGCTTCAGGACCAATACTGCCACCAAATACTAAAGGCAATAAAGCAGAAATACATAGGAAAAGAACTCTGTTGTAAGGATAGAATTTGTCTTTCTTAACTTTCTTCATAACTTCATCAAGTTCATCAGGTATAGCGTTAGTGTATTTTTGCCATATTCCAAGAACTATACCACCTACTGTACAAACAATAATTGTGTAAAACTTAAAGTCAATATTGCTAGGTATAACATTCCACAGTAAATGAATACCGTAGTTCATCAGCTTTAAAAATAACCATACTATAAGAGAAACTACTGCACCACTAAATCCACAAAATAAGTAGTACAGAAAATTATTAGCTATTGTGTTCTTTTTCATTCCATCTCCTCCAAACTAATTATAAAATAATTATACTATAAAACAATATATAAAATCAATATTTTTGTGCAAAAAGTATATAATTTTATTTATTCTTATTTAAATTATTAATATGGAAGATAAGTCCCATTTTTGGTACAGTGAATGTGGTATTATATTAATATGAATTTATATAGTTAAGGAAGAGTGAATTGCTATGGTTGGTTCGGATAAAAATTTTTGTCATGTTATTATAGTTTGTATGGAACGATATACAGAAAAATTAATGTGTGAACTAGCAGATGGTTTGTTATCTTCTGAAAAAAGAATAAATGAAATATTAGATTTAGTTAATCAAAATCTAGATGAAAAAGAAATGATGAAAGCATTAAAAGAAATAAGATACAGAGATAATATACCGTATGAACATCAATAATTTTAATATAATTTATAAAAAGTCTTGCAAATCACAACACTTTTCGGTAAATAAATGATACAATGATTATAAAGTGAAAATTATTTAAAGGAGAAGTTCTATGAAAATAATGCACCTAAGTGACTTACATATTGGCAAAAGGGTAAATGAATACTCAATGCTACAAGACCAAATATATATTCTAAAAGAAATTTTACGGATAATAGATAATGAAAAGGTAGAAACTGTCATTATTGCAGGAGATGTATATGATAGGTCACTACCACCTAATGAGGCATTAGAACTTTTTGATGAATTCTTATATCAGTTGTCCAGTAGAAATGTAAATGTATTTGTTATTAGTGGCAACCACGACAGTCCTGAACGCATATCATATGGTGGCAGAATGATGACGGAAAATAAAATTTTTCTTTCACCTGTTTATAATGGCGATGTTAAGCCTATTTCATTAAATGATGATTATGGAGAAGTTAACTTTTATCTATTGCCATTTATTAGACCGGCTGATATTAGAAGATATTTCCCTGATGAAAATATTGAAAATTATACCGATGCAGTAAAAGTTGCAATTGACAATATGAATGTAGATTTTAGTGAGAGAAATATTCTTGTTACTCATCAGTTTGTTACAGGTGCTGAACTTTCTGAGTCTGAGGATATTATAGTAGGTGGTACTGACAATGTTAGTGGTGAAGTATTTGATGGCTTTGACTATGTGGCACTTGGTCATATCCACAGAGAACAAACTGTAGGTAAAGATAACATTAGATATTGTGGTACACCACTAAAGTATTCTTTCTCAGAGGCTAAGCATATTAAGTCAGTAACTATCCTGGATTTTAATGATAAGGGAAATATAGAGTATTCCAAAATCCCACTAACGCCATTTAGAGATATGAGAGAAATTCGTGGTACTTATTATGAACTAACTCTAAAGAGTAGTTATGAAAGTACAAACACAGAGGACTACCTACATATCACTTTAACTGATGAGGAGGATATTCCTGATGCAATCGGTAAGCTAAGGTCTATTTATCCCAATATTATGAAGCTTGATTATGATAACCTACGGACAAGAGGTAGTGGCACTGTTGATGCTATAGAAAATATTGAAAGTAAAAGTCCCTTTGAACTTTTTGCCGATCTTTTTAAACAACAGAATAATCAAGATATGAGTGAAGAACAAGAAGAAATTATGAGAAACTTAATTGATAAGATTTGGGAGGAAAACTAATGCGACCATTAAGTATTACAATATCAGCCTTTGAGTCCTATGCAGATACAGTTACTATTGATATGGAAAGCCTAGGCAAAAGTGGACTTTACCTAATTACAGGTGACACAGGTGCAGGTAAAACCACAATCTTTGATGCTATTCATTTTGCCCTTTATGGAGATGCCAGTACAGATGGTCGTGAAAATAAAACCCTAAGGTCAAAGTATGCCGACCCTGAAACTAAAACAGAGGTTCAACTGAAATTTGAATATGGTGGTAAGGTTTATCAAATTAAGAGAAACCCTGAGTATTTGCGTCCTAAGAAAAGGGGAGATGGCTTTGTAAAAGAACCTACTAATGCTGAGCTTGTTTATCCCGATGGTAGTGTGGTTTCTTCCAAAAATGCAGTTGATACCAAGATAAAAGAAATTATCGGTTTAGATAAAAATCAGTTTTCACAGATTGTTATGTTGGCTCAAGGTGAATTCAAAAAGTTACTTACTTCCGGTACAACTGAAAAGCAGAAGATTTTTAGACATATTTTCAAAACAGAAAAATATGAAACCTTACAAAGAGCCTTATCTGCCCAAAAGAGTATTGTGGACAGTAAATTGAAACAAGAGAGGTTAAGTGTACAGCAGTATATTGACGGTACAATTTGTGAAGAAACAGAGGATAATATTGCCTTAATTGAAAAGGCAAAAAGTGTAGTTCCAAATATAGAAGAGATTGAGAACTTTCTAACTAACCTCATTTCTAATGATGAAAAAGAATTAAAAGCATTAGAAGAAAAGAAAGAGAAATTAGAAAGCCAAAAGACTTCTCTGGATAAAAGTATTGAAAATTATAATTCTTATGTAGAATTATCTCATAAGATTAAAACTAATTCCGAAAACTTAGCTAATCTAAATACTAGTTTGAAAAGTTCAAAGGCTGAACTACTAGAAAAGAACAAAGAAAAGCGATGGACTGAACTTGGACAAGAGATTGGCAAAATCCAAAATACCTTGCCTAAGTATAAGGGACTTGACTCTCTAAGCAGTCAGTTACAGAATAAAAGCATTGAGAAAAAGAAGAATGAAAATTCTGTAAAAGAATTATCAGATAAAGCTGAAAGCCTTTCCCTAGAGGTTGAAAAGAATTCTAAGGAACTTGAAACAATGGGTAATGTTCAAGTTGAGATAGAGAAAATTTCTAATCAAAAGGAAAGCATTGAGGAAAAAGGTAATGTACTTAGAGGTATAGAAGAGGAAATTAAAAACCTACAAAAACTTCAAGAAAAATACATTACTGTCAAAACTGATTTTGAAAATAAGTTGAAGGTTGCCAATGGTTACAAGGATGAATACGACAATTTAAGTATAGCCTATCTTAATGACCAAGCCGGTGTTTTGGCTGATAGTTTGGAAGAAAATAAGCCTTGTCCTGTATGTGGTTCAACAGTCCATCCTCATAAAGCAGTTAAGTTGCCTAATGCACCAACTAAAGAAATGGTTGAGTCAGCAAAGAACAATTACGAAAGGTATCAAAAAGTTATTGATACTGAAAGACAAAATGTTTTTAGCAAACATGGTGAATTAAAGGAAAAGGCAAATGCCCTTGAAACAAAGGTTCAAGAAATATTAGGTGATTACAAGTTGCTTGATGCCCTTGAAATTATTAAGAAAGAGGTTTCTGATTTAGCAGATAATTATGTTAAGCTAGACAAAACCTTAAAAGCGTTACAAATAAAGAGTAACAGAAAGCAGGAACTTGAAAGAATCATTCCTGAAAAGAATAATGAAATCAATGAACTGAATAAGCGAATTACCGTAGTAAAGATGGCAGTAGCGTCTTGTGAAGCTGATATTACTTCTTATGAAGAGCGGTATAATTCTCTAAAGAAAGAATTACAGTTTGGTAGTGAAAGTGAAGCAGTTAAGAAGATTAACAGTATTAATGCAGTTATAAATGCTGAAAAGGCTGATTATAATTCTGTATTAGAAAAATATAATCAGTATGAAAAATCGATTTCAGCAACCGATGCATCAATCAAAGCATTAAAAGGTCAACTTGAAAAGATAGATAAGGTACAGGATATAGATAAGGTTAAAATCAAGAGAGATGAAACTGAAAAGGCTATCAGTGATTTATCTAATGAAACTAAAGCCATTAATTATAGATATTCTGCTAACACAAATGTTTTGGCTAATGTAAAGAGAGAAAATGAAAATCTTATCAAAGCCGAAAGAGAATTTAAGCTGATTTCACCACTTGCAAGTACAGCCAATGGTGGTATCGGTGTTAACAAGATGGAGCTTGAAACATTTGTACAGTTAAATTACTTTGACCGTATTCTTGCTAAAGCAAATAAACGATTAATGGAAATGACAAGTGGTCAGTATGAGTTGGTTCGCCAAACAGAGTCAAGTGATGGCAGAACTAAATTCGGACTTGACCTTAATGTATATGACCATCATTGTGGCAGTGAAAGAACAATTAGCTCACTTTCCGGTGGTGAGTCCTTTAAGGCAGCACTTTCATTAGCTTTGGGTCTTTCTGATGAAATTCAGTCCTCAGCCGGTGGTATCAAGATAGACACAATGTTTGTTGATGAAGGCTTTGGTTCACTTGATGATGAATCATTAAGACAAGCAATGAATGTACTTATTAAACTTTCCGGTAGTAACCGACTTGTAGGTATTATTTCCCATGTAACAGAACTAAAGGATAGAATTGATAAACAGATTGTTGTTACCAAAACCCCTAATAAAGGTAGTAAAATTGAAATTATTTGTTAAATTACTGCAACACTTACAAATGGCAAGAAACTTTATTGCTATGTAACAGTTACTACTTCTCCTAAACTAAGCAGAACTACTTTGAACTTGAAGAAAGGCAAAACTGCTACAGTATAATTAACAGGTAAAGTTGCAAATATAAACAATAAGTATTACAACACTAAGGTTGCAAAGATTGTTTCAAAGGCTAACACAACTTCTATTAAGGTTAAAGCACTAAAGAAAGGCACAACTACTCTAAAGATTAGAGTTAACGGTGTAAATGTGCTAAGACTAAAAGTTAAAGTAAAGTAAAATTTTAAGTGATTTATAGAAACATACCTTAATTAGTATTAGGGTATGTTTCTTTATTTTACAGTTGACAAAATTCTACATTTAGTAGTATATTAATAGATAGGGAGTTTGCAAATTAGCAATCTGAGAGGAAGTTGACAACTTCGACCTAGTACCTGATTTGGATAATGCCAGCGTAGGGAAATAATTGACTTATTTGACGGGTATGCCTTTGGTATGCCCGTTTTTGTATGTAAAATATTTTAATTTATATGTTTGGAGGTAACAATTATGTTAGGTAATTGCCTTGATAATGTTAGAAAAAGTGTTCCACTTGTACACAACATTACTAACTATGTAACAGTAAATGATGTTGCAAATGTACTTCTTGCTTGTGGTGGCAGTCCTATTATGTCTGATGAACCTGATGATGTAGCAGATATTACATCAATCTGTGGTGGTCTAAATATTAATATCGGCACACTTAATAAGCGTTCAATTGAAGGTATGTTTATTGCCGGTAAAAAGGCAAATGAACTTAACCACAAGGTTCTTCTTGATCCGGTAGGTGCCGGTGCATCTGCACTTCGTACAAATACTGCAGTTAAGCTAATGAAAGAAATTAAGTTTGATGTTGTTCGTGGTAACATTTCAGAAATCAAAACTTTAGCCTTAGGTAGTGGCACAACTAAGGGTGTTGATGCTGATGTGGCAGATACTGTTACAGAAGATAACCTTGATTCATCAGTAAAGTTTGTAAAGAATTTTGCAAAGAGCATCAACTCAGTAGTAGCAATTACAGGTGCTATTGACCTTGTAAGTGACGGTGAAAAGTGCTATGTAATCCGTAACGGTGAAGCTGATATGAGCAAAATCACAGGTACAGGCTGTCAGCTTTCAGGTATGACAACTGCATTTATTGTAGCTAATCCTGACAATGTACTTGAAGCAGTAGCATCAGCAGTTTGTACAATGGGTCTTGCAGGTGAAATTGCAAAAACAAGAATGGTTGAGGGTGACGGTAACTCAACATACCGTAACAGAATTATTGATGCTATCTATAATATGGATGGTGAAACATTAAATAAGGGAGCAAAGTATGAATTGCGATAAGAAAGATTTACTTCTATATGCAGTAACCGATAGACATTGGTTAAATGGTGAAACTCTTTATAGCCAAGTAGAAAAGGCTCTTAAAGGTGGAGCAACATTTATTCAGCTAAGAGAAAAGAAACTTGATGAAGGTTCTTTCCTAGAAGAAGCAAAGGAAATTCAGAAACTTTGTAAGGAATACAATGTACCATTTGTGATTAATGACAATGTAGAAATTGCAAAGGAAATTAATGCTGATGGTGTCCATGTTGGTCAAAGTGATATGGAAGCACAGAATGTAAGAGAAATTCTGGGTGATGACAAAATCATCGGTGTATCAGCTCAAACAGTAGAACAAGCACTACTTGCTGAAAAGCATGGTGCTGACTACCTAGGTGTTGGTGCAGTTTTCAAAACAGGTTCAAAGGATGACGCTGAAGAAGTTTCTCACGATGAACTTGAAAGAATTTGTAAAGCAGTTTCAATTCCTGTAATTGCAATTGGTGGTATTACTCACGATAATGTAAAAGAACTTGCCGGTAGAGGTATAGTTGGTATTGCAGTTATCAGTGCAATTTTCGCTCAAAAAGATATTGAAAATGCTACAAAAGAATTAAAAGCAGAAACTTTAAAAACAGTAAACAATGATTAAGGGAGCAATATTTGATGTAGATGGCACTATATTGAATTCTATGGGTATATGGAATGATGTAGGTGCAATCTATCTTAGAAAAAAGAACAAGATTCCAAAGGAAGGTTTAGGGAAGATACTTTACTCTATGAGTTTAACTGAGGGAGCAAAGTATATGATAGACAATTACTACCTTGATAATTCTGTAGAAGAAATAATTGAAGGTGTGCTTTCTATAATAAATGACTTTTATCTTCATGAAGTACAAACTAAAAATGGAGTAGTTAATTTACTTAAATTTCTTAGAAAGAATAATATCAAAATGATTGTTGCCACTTCCAGCGACTATAACCAGATTGATAAAGCCTTTAAAAGGCTAAAGATTCGTAATTTCTTCATAGATATTCTAACTTGTGAAACAGTAGGCAAGAGTAAGTCTTATCCTGATATTTATCTAAAATGTGCAGAAATTTTAGGTACAAAACCGGAAGAAACTTTGGTATTTGAAGATGCATTATTTGCCATCAAAACGGCAGAAAAAGCAAACTTCAAAGTAGTAGGAGTATATGACCCTGCTGAAATGAAAAATAAAAATAGTATACAAAGCCTTGTAAAATATTACATACAAGACTTTAGTAAAGTGGCAGATTGGGGGCACCACCTTCTGTCACTATAAATAATTAATGCGAAAAAGGAGATTATTATGAGAACAGCATTAACAATCGCCGGTAGTGACTCCGGTGGAGGCGCCGGTATCCAAGCAGATATTAAAACAATGATTACAAATGGAGTTTTTGCCACTTGTGCAATCACTGCTTTAACTGCACAGAATACTTTAGGCGTAACAGGTATTATGGATGTGGATGATGAATTTTTGGGTAAAGAACTTGACGCAGTCTTTACAGACATTTATCCGGATGCCGTAAAGATAGGTATGGTTTCTTCATCAGCACTTATTAAGAAAATCGCAGAAAAGCTAACTTTCTACAAAGCTAAGAACATTGTTGTTGACCCGGTAATGGTGGCAACAAGTGGTTCAAAGCTAATTAGTGATGATGCTATTGAAACTCTAAAGAACAATTTGTTTTCTTTAGCTACTGTACTTACTCCAAATATCCCTGAGGCAGAGGTTATCTCTGATATGAAAATCACTAATGAGGATGAGATGATTGAGGCTTCTAAAATTATTAGCGAAAAGTACAACTGTGCTGTCCTACTAAAAGGTGGACACAAAGTAAATGATGCAAATGACTTGCTATATAGAAATGGCAGTTACAAGTGGTTCTACGGTAAAAGAATTGATAACCCTAATACTCACGGTACAGGTTGCACACTTTCAAGTGCTATTGCCTCAAACCTAGCTAAGGGTTACGACCTTGACACATCAGTTTCTCGTTCAAAGGAATATATTTCAGGTGCATTAGGTGCAATGCTTGACCTTGGAAAGGGTAGTGGACCTATGAACCATGGATTTGATATTTCAAGTGATTATGTTTTAGAGAAGGAGAATAAAGATGAATAAAAAGGGTACAAGTTTATTTGAAAATGGGTTAATCTGGTTTGGTGCAGGTGTTTCATTGGCAGAAATTCTAACAGGAACATATTTTGCACCGCTGGGTTTTCAAAAAGGCATTTGGGCAATCATTATCGGACATATCATTGGATGTTTAATGTTGTTCTTTGCAGGTTTAATCGGTGGTAAAGTAAGAAAAAGCTCAATGGAAACAGTTAAGCAGAGCTTTGGCTCAAAGGGTGGTTTACTTTTCTCAGTACTAAATGTTCTTCAACTCGTTGGTTGGACAGCTATTATGATTTATGACGGAGCAATTTCTGCTACAAGTATTTTCAATACAGGCAGATGGGTATGGTGCTTAGTTATCGGTGCATTAATTGTGCTATGGATTTTAATTGGTATCAAGAATTTAGGTAAGGTAAATACAGTTGCTATGTCAGCACTGTTTATCCTAACAATTATTCTTTGCTTTGTTATTTTTAATGATGGTACATTTACTTCAACAATTAGTGACGAAATGACATTTGGTGCAGCAGTTGAACTTTCTGTTGCAATGCCACTATCTTGGTTACCACTAATCTCTGACTATACAAGAGAAGCTGAAAAGCCTGTTAAGGCTACAGCAGTAAGTGCTATTACATACGGTATCATCAGTTGTTGGATGTATGTAATCGGTATGAGTGCAGCTATCTTTACAGGTGAAAGTGATATTGCTCAGATTATGATTAAAGCAGGTCTTGGTATTGCAGGTCTACTAATCATTATTTTCTCAACAGTTACAACTACTTTCCTAGACGCTTATTCTGCCGGTATTTCAGCTGAGTCAATTTTCTCAAAGCTAAAGGGTAAGTATATGGCAGTTGCAGTTACCGTTATAGGTACAATCGGTGCAATTATTTTCCCAATGGACGATATTACAGATTTCCTATATTTAATTGGTTCTGTATTTGCACCTATGATTGCAATTCAAATTGCCGATTTCTTTATCTTAAAAGAAGATAGAAGTAATAAACAAGTTTCTATCGTTAATCTACTTGTATGGGTAGTTGGCTTTGTAGTTTATAGACTACTAATGCAGGTCGATATTATTGTTGGTAATACTTTACCGGATATGCTTATTACATTAATCCTATGTGTAGTAGTTAACCTAATCGTAAAAGCAGTTAAGAAGAAAAATTGATTTAATTAGTGTTTTTTTAACTTAATAAGCTGATAATTTATCCCCTAGATTTCTAGGGGATTTTCTTTTATATGATTATTTCAAAAAAAATTTTTAAGATATAGTGTTGTTTTCACACAAAAATCTATCACATTTTACATAATTAATATTGAAAATTTAATAAAGTAATAATATAATAAAGGTATACAGAAAGGATGGTCAATATGGAAAAGATAAGATTTCTACAATGTTTGTCAAAGCAATATCCCACAATAGATAGTGCAGCAACAGAAATTATCAACTTGCAGTCTATACTTAACTTGCCTAAAGGTACAGAGCATTTTTTGTCTGATATTCATGGTGAATACAGAGCTTTTTCTCATGTACTTCGCAACGGTTCAGGTGCAGTTATGAAGAAGATTGATGATGTATTTGGAGATACTCTATTTGAAGACCAAAAGGAAGATTTAGCATCTTTAATATACTACCCATCCGAAAAGCTAGATTATGTTAAGTCACAAGGAAAAGCTGATGACAGTTGGTATCGTACAACTTTATACAGATTGGTTTCTGTATGTCAGATAGTTTCTTCCAAATATACTCGTTCAAAGGTTAGAAAGGCTATGCCTGATAACTTTAGATATGTTATTGAGGAACTTATTACAGAGAAAAAGGAAGTTCTAAACAAAAAGGCTTACTATGACGAAATCATCAATACAATTATTGAAATTGGTTGTGCTGATGAATTTATCATTGAAATGTCTAACCTAATTCAGCAACTTGTAATTGACCATTTACATATTATCGGTGATATTTATGACAGAGGTTACGGTTCTCATTTTGTAATGGATAGTTTGCTTAACTACCATAGTCTTGATATTCAGTGGGGTAATCACGATGTATTGTGGATGGGTGCATCAGCAGGACAAACTGCTTGTATTGCAAACATTGTTCGTACAAGTATTTTGTATGATAACCTATCTGTACTTGAAAATGGTTACGGTATCAGTATGATGCCTCTTGTACTTTTTGCTATGGAGCAATATGCCGATGACCCTTGTGAGCAGTTTGCCATTAGATTTAGACACAATCAAGGTATGACTACCCAAACAAAACTTGCAATGAAAATGCAAAAAGCTATCACTGTTATTCAGTTTAAACTTGAGGGACAGCTAATTGCAAAACACCCTGAATACAAAATGGATAACAGAAGATTACTTGATAAGATTGATATTAAAAAGGGTACTGTTTTGTTAGATGGTAAGGTATATGAAATTCTGGACAAAAATTTTCCTACTATTAATTTTGACAATCCTTATGAGCTGACTAAGGAAGAACAATCTGTTATTGCGAAACTTAGAAATTCATTTATAAATTGTGGTAAACTAAAGAAACATATTAAGTTATTACTTAATAAAGGTGGACTTTATCGAGTTTATAACAACAACATTCTTTTCCATGGTTGTGTGCCAATGAATGAGGACGGTACTTTTAGAAAGATAAATCTTTTTGGTGAGGATTTGTGTGGTAAGGCTCTTTATGATGAGATTGAGCGTTGTGCCAGAAAAGCATTTTTCTCAGTAAATGAAGATGAGAGAAGAACCGGTAGGGATATTCTATGGTACTTATGGAATGGTCCTGATTCTCCACTTTATGGTCGTGACAAAATGACCACATTTGAAAGATACTTTATTGAAGATGAATCAACCCATAAAGAAAAGAAAGATGTTTATTATAAACTAATTAATGATGATGAAATGGTTGACAGAATTTTTGCTGAATTTGGAGCAAAAGGTGAAAATGCCCATATTATCAACGGTCATGTTCCTATTCATCATACTGAGGGTGAAAGTCCTGTTAAGTGTAACGGTAAGGTTATTTTGATTGACGGGGGATTTAGTCAGCCTTATCATAAGGTAACAGGTATTGCCGGTTACACATTAATTTATAATTCCTATGGTTTAATGCTAACTGCCCATGAACCTTTTAAGTCTGTAGATGCTACAATTAGAAGTGGCAGAGATATGCAGACAAATCAAGTAGCAAAGGAAGTTAGCCAAAAGAGAATTCTTGTAGGTGATACTGATAACGGTAAAAGGCTAAGAGAAAATATCAAGGACCTAAAGGAACTTATCAAAGCATATAGAGATGGTACAATTCGCCAGAACCAAAAGAACTAATGAAAGGTAGATTTTATGACCTTACAACAACTTAAATATGTTGTAGCAGTAGCAGATAAAGGCACAATCAGCAAAGCGTCAAAGGAACTTTTTGTTTCTCAACCTAGCCTTACAAATGCTATTAGAGAACTGGAAAAGGAAATGAATATTTCTATTTTTAATAGAACAAATAAGGGTACTGTTGTTTCGCAAGAAGGTGAGAAGTTCCTGCGATATGCTCGTCAAGTGCTGGAACAAGCAAGTTTACTTGAAAGTGCTTTTAAAGGCAATGTAAAGCAGAAAAAAAGCTTTTGTGTGTCAACTCAGCACTATTCCTTTGCCGTCAATGCATTTGTTGATTTAATCAAAAAGTATGGGGAAGATGAGTATGATTTTTCTCTGAGAGAAACAGAAACTTATGAAGTTATTGATGATGTTGCCAAGATGAAAAGTGAACTGGGGATTGTATATCTTAATTCTTTTAACGAAAAAGCATTGGGAAAAATCTTTAAAAGTAATAACCTAAAGTTTACAGAATTATTTACTGCCAATCCTCATATTTTTGTCAGCACAAGTAATCCATTAGCAAATAAAAAGTCTGTAAAAATGAAAGACTTAGCACCATATCCGTATTTGTCATACGAACAAGGTGAGCATAATTCTTTCTACTATTCTGAAGAAATTTTCAGCACAGAAGAACGACTAAAGAATATTAGAGTAACTGATAGAGCAACTCTGTTTAACCTATTAATCGGTCTTAACGGCTATACAGTTTGTAGTGGTGTTATTGACAGTTCGTTAAACGGTGAGAATATTGTTAGTATTCCTCTTGATAAAGAGGGGGTTATGCGTGTAGGTATCTTAACTCATAATGATATTATCCAAAGCGAAATGGCTCAGTATTATATTAGTTCACTAAGTAAGTATATTAATGTAGAATAAAGATATGAAATAACGGTTATCTATAGCTTGAAACTATAGATAACCGTTATTTTTATGTATTTTACAACAATTATTTTACCTTGTATAATTGAAACATAAAATGAAATGCGAGGTAATTTAAATGAGTAATTTACATATTCCTTTTAGATATGATGTTGTAGGCAGCTTTCTAAGACCTGCAAAATTAAAAGAAGCAAGAGCAGATTTTGAACAAGGCAAAATTACTGCTGATGAACTAAAAGCAGTAGAAGATAAGGCTATTATCGACCTAGTAGAAAAGCAGAAGAAAGCCGGACTAAAGGTTATCACAGACGGTGAATTCCGTAGAGCAACTTGGCATTTGGACTTTATGTGGGGATTTAATGGTGTTGAACACAAGAAAACTGAAAAGGGTGTTCAGTTCCATGGTGAACCGGCACTAATTGACGATACATGGTTAAGTGATAAAATCACAGTAGACAACCACCCATTTGTAGAACACTACAAATTTGTTAAGGCTTTAGAAGATGAAAATACTGTTGCAAAACAGACAATCCCAGCACCGGCACAGTTCTTCCAGCAGATGATTATTCCGGCAAATCTTGAAACAACAAGAAAGTTCTATCAAACAGATGAAGAACTAATTGAAGATATTGCAAAGGGCTATAGAAAGGTTATTAAGGACCTATATGATGCCGGTTGTAGAAATGTTCAGTTTGATGACTGTACATGGGGTGTATTAGTAGCAGAGGGCAGTGTTGCTCGTTACGGTGAAGGTGCTGACTTTAAGGAAATCAGCGAAAAGCTACTAAAAGTAAACAACCTTGCTATTGAAGGTAAACCAGAAGATATGGTTATTGCTACTCATGTTTGTAGAGGTAACTACCATTCAGCTTACTTTAGCAGTGGTGCTTATGACCCTGTTGCAGAACCACTATTCGGCAGAGAAAATGTGTCTGCTTATTATCTTGAATTTGATGATGAACGCTCAGGTTCATTTGAACCATTAAAGTATGTTTCAGGTGACAAGAAAGTTGTTCTTGGTCTTATTACTTCTAAGTCACCTAAGTTGGAAGACAAGAAGGTAGTAATTGACAGAATTAAGGAAGCATCAAAGTATGTTCCACTTGACAGATTATACCTAAGTCCTCAGTGTGGTTTTGCATCATGTGAAATCGGTAATAAACTTACTGAAGAAGAACAGTGGGCAAAGATTGCTCTTGTTAAGGAAATTGCAGAGGAAGTTTGGGGCTAATCTAAATATAAAACAAAGGTTCAGCAGAATGTGCTGAACCTTTTTGTATATATAAAGAATAATTATACATAAATTACGGTTTTGTCTGTTAAGAAAAGTAAAAAGAATGTTAATACTTTCACAAGATTGTTAAAATTTCGTCAATATGCACAAGGTATTGTTAAAATATTATCAAAAACTGTATTCTTTTAAAGAATAATATTTATTGACTTTGCATAATTATAATATATATCTTTTGTACAAACCTAAACAAACTTCAAATTTTCGTTGTGTTATTATACAAAAATATTTTTTAATCTTCTGTTATTATTACACTATACGCACAAAAAATAAAGTTGTATAATGTAACCAAAGCAAAAGAGCTTTAGGTGTTAAAATCAAATTTGAAAGGATGAATTTTATGAAATTTGAGAAAGTTTTAGCTGAAAGAAAAGACAAAGTCATTTACAAAGACGGCGACAAGTGTATCAAAGTTTTTGATGAAAATTATAAAAAATCAGATATTCTGAATGAAGCTCTTAATCAGGCTCGTGTAGAAGAAACCGGTCTTAACATACCAAAGATTCACGAAGTTACAAAGATTGACGGTAAGTGGGCAATCGTAACTGACTTTATTGAGGGCAAGACACTTGCTCAGTTAATGGAAGAAAACCCTGACAAGGAAGATGAATATCTAAATCAGTTTGTTGATATTCAACTTGAAATTCTTGGCAAGAAAGCTCCTCTACTAACTAAGCTATGGGACAAAATGTCCAGAAAGATTGACGAAACAACTCTTGATGCAACAACAAGATTTGAACTTCAAGCTAGAGTTTCCGGTATGAAGCGTCATCACAAGGTTTGCCATGGTGACTTTAACCCAAGTAACATTATTATCACACCTGATGGTGTTCCATATGTACTTGACTGGTCACACGCAACTCAGGGTAATGCATCTGCTGATGCAGCAAGAACTTACCTAATCTTTACTTTAGCCGGTAATGAAGAACTAGCTAAGAAGTATCTAAAGCTATTTAGCAAGAAAGCTGATATTCCAATTCAGCTGGTACAAGAATGGATGCCTGTTGTTGCAGCATCTCAGTCAGTTAAGGGCAACCCTGAAGAGAGAGAACTACTTCTATCTTGGGCAGATGTTGCTTCTTACGAATAATTAATAATAGTTAATAATCTATTTCCTTTTTTATAAAATCTGACCTAAGTAAAGGGACTACCAATGGTAGTCCCTTTATGTTGCAATTATATGTATTTTCTAAATTAGAATTATAAATCAATATCAAGTTCAACAGGACAATGGTCACTCCCCATAATGTCTGTGTGAATTTTACTATCAATTATTTTGTCTTTGATAGAGTCTGATGTGATAAAGTAGTCAATACGCCATCCGGCATTGTTCTTTCTGGCATTGAAGCGATAACTCCACCAACTGTAAATTCCTTCTTTATCAGGATATAAATAACGGAAAGAATCACTAAAACCTGAATTAAGCAGTTTGGTCATTTTTTCTCTTTCTTCATCAGAGAAACCTGCATTCTTTCTGTTTGTTTTAGGGTTCTTTAGGTCAATTTCGTTGTGTGCAACATTAAGGTCACCACAGAGAATAACAGGCTTTTTCTTGTTAAGTCTCAGTAAATATTCCCTAAAATCATCCTCCCACTTCATTCGGTAATCAAGTCTTTTTAACTCATTTTGTGAGTTAGGAGTGTAACAAGTAACAAAGAAAAAGTCCTCAAATTCAAGGGTAATTACTCTGCCCTCAGTGTTATGCTCATCAATTCCTATGCCATTAGTAACTGCTAATGGTTCTTTTTTTGTGAAAATTGCAGTGCCTGAGTAACCCTTTTTCTCAGCATAATTCCAGTATTGATAGTATCCCTCAAGTGGTAAATCAATCTGTCCTTCTTGTAATTTTGTTTCTTGTAAGCAGAAAATATCTGCATCAAGCTTATTAAAAATATCAACAAAGCCTTTAGTAACACAGGCTCTTAATCCATTAACATTCCATGAAACCATTTTCATAACAATCATTCCTTTCTATATAGAAAAAACTTTGGCAAATAAAAACCAAAGTTTTTTATTTTATTAAGTTATTAGTACCTTTCTTTTTGCTTTTTGGTTTGTCAAAGAGAGGATTAACCTTTTTAATTCTAACCTGTAAAGACCTATCAATACTTGTTGATACACTAGGAAGTTGCACCTTGTTTTTGTCACTTCTAACAACAAGATTTTTGTCAATGCTAGGGAAAATCTTGATGATATGTGATTTTTTAATTTTCTTAGTTCCTTTCTTTTCTTCCTTAGGTGCTAATTTCTTTGTGTTGTCATTAGGCTTAGATTCTTCAGCTTGGTTAATATTTTTAGAAATTTCTTTAGAAAGAATAGGTAGCTTAATTTTTACACCACAAGTGTATTTTTCTAAATTAGAAAAATACCACTTAGGCTGCAATGTACTGTCAATACTTCTCTTAATATTGCCAATCTGTAAAATAGGTTCAACACTTCTTTTAATTTCTCTAAAAGAAAAAATATTGTGCTTTTTATGAAAAGCATTTTCTTTGTGAGAATTAATATCACTTTTAATTTGTGAAATATCCTTGATTTTAATATTGTGCTGAATAGCAATTTTTTCCGGAATACGAACATAAACTTCCGGTGGTACATCATATTCAGTAATAACCGGCTTAGGAGTTGCAACAGTTAGGTAGTATTTTTCATAGTCCTTTATAGCACTTGTATTATTTTTTAAAGGAATTTCAGCCACTTTATCAACAGTAAAACCGGCATTGTCCAGTAAAAATTCTTCACTGCAACTTTTTTTGTTACCACATTTGCTCAGGGTAATAACTTTTCCATCAGTAGCAACAAGCCTTTTAATTTCAGAAAGAATGTGAGTTCTCTTTTTGCCACTTTCCATTGTGTATAGTGGACCCAGTAGCAGAATTACATCAGCTTTATTCTTTGTAGGAATTTTCCTACTGTCGTTTATAAAGTTGTTGTAAGCCACAAATGGATTTTCATGGTCAATATGTTCCAAATCTTTAGGGGATAGAGGAACAATTTTTCCTAAGTTATTCTCCCTAATCCATTTAGAAAAGTAGTCATAACCACACCTTAAGTCCATAACCCTTGTATCTTTTGATAGATATTGGGATATTATATTTTGAATGTGACAATACTCGTTTTTGTCCATAAGTAAATATCCCCTTTCATCAAAATATACAATATCATTATAACAAAAGTATGGTGTATTAGCAAGACAAATAAACATATATACTTGCTTATTTGTAAAATTGTTGTTAATTATTACTTATTAATCTCATTGACTGTAGATTATAGTTTTAAATTTAGACTATTGAATATAATTTGTTGTTGAAAAAGAAAGTGATATATGATAACATAATCAGGATAAATCTTGTGTGGTAAATTTATAAGAAAGCAAGGTAAATGCAATGACAAAGTCAATATTGATGATTGGTCAATCCAATATGGCAGGTAGAGGATTTGTCAATGAAGTTCCTATGATTTGTAACGAAAGAATACAAATGCTAAGAAACGGTAGATGGCAAACTATGACAGAACCTATTAATTATGACCGTCCTGTTTCCGGAATTAGCCTGGTAGGTTCATTTTCTGCAATGTGGTGTATGAAAAATGAAAATGATAACTTAGGACTTATTCCTTGTGCTGAAGGTGGCAGTGTAATTGATGATTGGTCTGTTGATAAGGTGTTATTTCAACACGCTATAAGCGAGGCTAAATTTGCACTAAGAGACAGTGAACTTATAGGTATATTGTGGCATCATGGTGAAAGTGACAGTTATGGTGGCAGTTACAAAACTTATTATGAAAAGTTGAAAGTAATTATTGACACATTAAGGGAAGAACTTAATGCTGAGAATATTCCATTAATTATTGGTGGATTAGGGGACTATCTTGGTAAATCCGGTTTTGGTACAATGTGTACTGAATATAATTTGATTAATAATGAATTAAAGAAGTTTGCTGAAAATGAAAATAACTGTTACTTTGTTACTGCTAAAGGTCTTGATTGTAACCCTGACGGTATTCACATTAATGCAGTATCTCAGAGAAAATTCGGTATAAGATACTATGAGGCTTTTGCTAAAAAAGAAAGTGTATTTTCTCCATTAGAAAATGAAGAAGAATTGCTCGATAAATGTATCAACAATAAGGAACTTACCAAAAATGAAAAGTCATACTTGAATATGATGGATTTTGCACTTGGCAAAATTGACTATGAAGAATTTATGAAAAGATTTAGTATGTAGAATTTATTAACCTAAACAAAAAACTACTCTCATGATTTGAGAGTAGTTTTTCTTTTAAGGAATTATAATTTCAGATTATATTAAAATAGCACTTACATTTTTCAGTAAGTGCTATAAATTTACTTTCGGTTTCTCTTTGAAAAAATACAACCACAATAATTTTGCCTGTAAAGTTCAAACTCCTTTGAAAGTTCAATACTTCTCTTGTAGCCTTCCTTTTTCTTAAAGTCAGTACATAAGTACTGTGATTTACATTTTATATTTTTGCCTATTTCGTTTATTAAGTGTGCATTCTTTAGTGGACTTAAGGTTAATGTAGTAGCAAAATAATCTGCACCTATTTGCTCAGCAATTTTACCTGTGTAATTAAGTCTTAATGCAAAACAGATTGCACATCTTTTGCCTCTTTCAGGTTCATTTTCAAAACCGTTTACTGCATCATAAAAGTCCTGAGGGTTGTAGTCACCATCAATAAACTTTACTTCATATTTAGTTTTCATTTTAGAGATTAACTTCTTTTGTTCATCTCTTCTTTTTAAGTATTCTGACTTTTCACCAATATTAGGGTTAAAGTACAGTACAGTAATCCTAAAGTAGTTTGATAGGTATTCTATACAATAGCTACTGCAGGGTGCACAACAAGAATGCAAAAGTAGGGTAGGCACTTCACCCTTACTTTGATGATAGGCAATAAGCCTATCCAACTTTTTTTGATAATTTATTTTCATAGTGAAAATTTCTCCAAAAATTCATCTGCATTGTCAATAACAACATCAGCACCGGCTTCTTCAAGCTCTTTTCTGCCTCTAAATCCCCAGCTAACACCACAACACTTTACACCGGCATTCTGTGCAGTATAGCAGTCAACATTACTGTCACCAACATAAATACATTCTTCTTTTTTTATGTTAAGTTCTTTTAGCATTGCATATAGTGCATCAGGACTAGGCTTAATATCAAATTCAGGCTTTTTGCCCCAAGCAAAAGCAAATTTGTGATTAGGGAAAATCTTTGCCAAAATCTTTGCAACAAATTCATCAGGCTTATTGGAAAGTACAGCAGTCTTAATACCCTTTTCTTCAAGGTCATTAAGTAACTTTTCTGTACCTTCATATGGTGTTGTTTTGTCTATTGAATGAGCATTGTAGTAATAGTCAAAGCCACCCTTTACAATGTCAAAAATCTTTTCATCAGTTTCAGGTGACATTGCTCTCTTTACTAGGTTTACAATACCACTACCTACCAACTGTTTGTAATCTTCAACAGGATATGTCTTTAGTCCTGCCTTTTCAAGTCCGTAGTTAGTAGCATTTGCAAGGTCCTCAAGTGTATTTGCTAAAGTTCCGTCTAAATCAAAAACAACTAGTTTATACATAATATCCACCTTCTATATATTATTCTACTTACATTATACACCACATTATTTATATGTCAAAAGAGTTTTACAAAGAAAAATAAGAAATTTGTAACTAATATACTTCTAAAAATCTTGACATAATTCTAGTTAAATAGTAGTATTAAAGGGTAAGTCTTTAACTATAATATGGAGGCACAAGATGGATAACAAAGCTAAAAAGATTGAAATGAAAGATTTGGTAGATTACTGTAATAATTACGGCTTTATTTTTCAGGGCAGTGAAATTTATGGTGGTCTTGCAAACACATGGGACTACGGCCCACTAGGTTCAAGACTAAAGAATACTATCAAAGATGCTTGGAGATATTTCTTCATTCAGAAGAGAGATAACGCATATGAAGTTGATGCTGACATTCTTATGAACCCTAGAGTATGGGAAGCAAGTGGTCATGTTCAGAGTTTCTCTGACCCACTGGTTGACTGTAAAGAATGTAAGACTCGTCACAGAGCAGATAACCTAATTGATGATTTTGACGAAAATGCTCATGCTGATGGTATGACTCAGGAAGAAATGATGAACTACATTAAGGAACACAATGTTCCTTGCCCAAATTGTGGTAAGTCTAACTTTACTGATATTCGTCAGTTTAACCTAATGTTCGCTACTCAGAGAGGTGTTACAAATGACTCTGCTAACACTGTTTATCTAAGACCTGAAAATGCACAGGGTGAATATGTAAACTTCCTAAATGTACTAAGAACAACAAGAACAAAGCTACCTTTCTCAATCGGTCAGATTGGTAAGGCTTTCAGAAACGAAATTACACCTGGTAACTTCACATTCAGAACAATTGAATTTGAACAGATGGAATTCCAGACATTCTGTAAGCATGGTGATGATGAAGATATTTATGAATACTTCAAGAACTATGGTATTGAATTTTTCAATATGCTAGGTCTTCCAAGTGAAAAGCTTCGTCACCACGACCATGAAAAGTTAGCTCATTATGCAAAGGCAGCTTGTGATATTGAATATCTATTCCCATTTGGTTGGGGTGAAATCAATGGTACTCACAACAGAACTGACTTTGACCTTTCAAGACATGCTGAATTCAGTGGTAAGAAGCAGGAATACTGTAACCAGACAACAGGTGAAAAGTTCACACCATACATTATTGAATCAACATATGGTCTTGACAGAATTACTCTTGCAGTTCTATTTGAAGCATATAGAATTGAAGAACTTGAAAATGGTGACACAAGAGAACTACTAAAGATTTCTCCTGCACTTGCTCCAATTAAACTAAACATCTGTCCTATTAAGAAGAAGTTCCATAGTGAAAAGGCTAAGGAAATTCTTGCAATGTGCAAAAAGCACTTTATGACAAGCTATGATGAATCAGGTTCAATCGGTAAGAGATACAGAAGAGCTGATGCTATCGGTACACCATGGCAGATTAGTGTTGACGAAAAGACAGTTGAAGAAAACATTGTTACTCTTCGTGACAGAGATACTATGGAACAAATTGAACTAAAGGTTGAAGAACTTGTACCATATATCGAAGAAAGAATTCAGTTTGAAAAGTAATTTTTAATAACTGTTTTTAGTGATGTGGTAAGCGTTATATTATTTAGTAAATATACTTAGTGATGCATTTACCAAGTGATATATTACTGAGTGACATATTTAATTTGTTCATCGATCAATAAACATAAATTTAAGGGAATGGTTAGTACCATTCCCTTTTTCGCTTTTATATTTGTTTTCAATATAAATTAGTTTTATAAATTAGGGTTTGTAGTGATAAATGTAAAGTGTTAAATTTCAGCAAATAAGGCTCCCTTGTGTAAAGGGAGCTGTCGCTTGTAAATTGGAAGAATGACAATTTACTCTTAAAGAGCGACTGAGGGATTGTTATGGTATATACTTTTTGCTATATCAATTTTATTCGATAGATATATAATAGGTTTTGTTTTCCTATCTAAATTTTATCTATCTATTACTGCCTACTAAACAATCCCTCTGTCAGCTATCGCTGACATCTCCCTTTACACAAGGGAGACTAGCGAATATGTACAAATTTAGGGTAATTACACAGGACAAAATTACAACAAAATTTTGGCTCACAGTTGTAGGTGCGAACATCGTTCGCCCGTAATGAAAGTGTGATACCTATGGGATTTTTGTCCTGTTTGCAGACTATAAATTTATAATATCTACAAAGGACAAAATACAAATAGAAAGGTTAATTTTCAAACGGGACATCAATGATGTCCCCTACACCTGTGAGTCATAGTTTCATATGATTTTATGGTATATATTCTCACTACAAATTCACCTTAACTAACAATCAAAATTAAAAAGACAAACCCTAATTTATCAAACTAATCTTTACCCACAGACAAAATTGAAAAAAACTAATTTATAGGAAAGGGCTAAGATAACCCTTTGGTAAAAACAAAGCTAAAAAATAATGGAATACAGTAACAAAAGAGAAAGGTCGGTATTTTATTACCGACCTTTTGATATAATATAAATTTTAATATATCAAATTATTATCAAATTCATAAAGAACTTTACAATGGATTATTCTTAATAGCATAATCAATATAATAAAAAATTTTAATAAACTGCAAGTAAAGGGTTAATCTCGTGACCTTTATTATTATCAACCTTATTTATGTACTGAGAGGCTTTTACAATGCCTTTGATTGTACAAAACTCAGGTTCACTAGCAATGGTGATTTTTAGGTTTCTTATGTAGTCCTTAACAAGCTCTTTTAAGCCCTCAATTTTGCTAAGTCCACCTGTAAATACAATGCCACTTTTTAGAATATCACCGTTTAATTCCGGAGGTGTGTTTTCCAGTACATCAACAATACCTCTGATAATTTCCAGCATAGTTCTTTGATAAATAGGTATTAGCTGACTTTTCCTAACTTCAATTGCCTTAGGTAAGCCACTTACCATATCTCTGCCTTTCATAATAAAGGTTTTGTCAGCATCAACAAATTTAACTGCACCGATTTCTTTCTTGCATTGTTCAGCCATTTGCTGACCGATTGAAAGATTGTAATGACTTTTCATATATTTAATAATATTCTTGTCCATTTCATTACCGGCTTTTTTGATAGAAATACCGGAACTGACTCCACCTAAGGAAAGTACTGCAATGTCAGCAGTACCACCACCTAAGTCAGCAACCAACTTACCTTCACCTGAAAGTATGTCAAGACCTGCACCCATTGCTGATGCTTTAGGTGTTTCAATTAAATACACAGACCGTACACCAAAACTGCTGATAGCATTTACTATTGCTCTTCTTTCAACTTCGGTTATTCCACCGGGAACAGCAGTAATAATTTTAGGCATAGATATTCTTTTTCTGCAACCTTTTTCTATGAAAATTCTTATCATATTTTCCATAAGTTCTGAGGCAGATACTGCACCGTCAACCATAGGAAAGGTAGCCTTTACTCTCTCGGGAGTTTTTCCGATAGTTTTGTATGCCATATCACCAACTGCTATTATTGAATTTGTATAGGTGTCATATGTAATAACTGATGGTTCAGAGATTATAACACCTTTATTTTTTGTAGCAACTTGAGTATTGCAAGTGCCAATATCTATAGCAATATTCATTATGTTCTCCTAAATTTATGCTTTGCATAGTGTACAACAACATACTGTGTTGCATCCACCTTTGAAAAGTGTTTTTGCACATTCACCAATGGTACAACCTGTTGTAATTATATCATCAACAATAAGTATATTTTTGTCTTTTATTAGACTTTTGTCAATTACCTTGTATGCATTCTTAACATTATTCATTCTGTCTTTGCCTTTTAAGGTATGTTGCACTTTGTTGTTTTTGTGCTTGAACAGTGTTTCTGTATAGGGAGTGTTAAGTTCTTCGGCAATTGTTCTGGCTAAAATTTCTGATTGATTGTAGCCTCTTTCTTTCAGCCTTTTATTATGTAAAGGTACTGCAGTAATAATGTCAAAGTGTAAGTCACCATAACTTTTCTTAATAGTATCAACCATTAAAATTCCCATAGACTTGCCAAGGTATTTTTTATCATAAAATTTAAAATTCAGTATACCTTTCCGAAAATCATCTTCATAGTAAAATGGTGAAATACACCTAAATCCACCAATAGCAAAACCATCAAAATAATTTATAGGGAATTTGCTGATGCAATCTTTACATACTATTTCCTTTTCTTCAATAACTTTGTTACAGAAAGGACATCTGTTTGGAAAGAAAAAGTTTTTTATTTTATCTGCAATACTCATATAGCACTATCTTGTTGTAAAAAATATTTTAGTCCTGTATATCGTTTATTCTTCTTGTTACTGTGGGTCATATTAGCAATAATGTTGCTATCTCCAACAATAATAAGCAGTTTCTTTGCTCTTGTAACACCTGTGTAAAGTAAGTTCCTGTAACACAACTGTGGTGGTGTGTGGAACAAAGGAATAATAACTGCCTCAAATTCATTACCCTGACTTTTGTGTATAGTTGTTGCATAGCTTAATTCAACATCCTGTGCTGAGTCATAGTCATAGGTAGCAACTTTGTCATCAAATCGAATTTTAATGTATTGTTGCTTTTTGTTAATTTCAATTATTGTGCCGATATCACCGTTAAAAATACCGGTAGAAGTTTCTCCATCATCTTTAGTGTACATTATGTCATAGTTATTTTTGTACTGCATAACCTTGTCACCGATACGAAGAATCTTTCTGCCAAACTTAATTTCTTGTTTGTCTTTAGCCGGTGGGTTAAGTGCATTTTGTAGTCTTTCATTTAAGTCAGTTGCACCTAAAGCACCTTTTCTGCCGGGACACAAGATTTGTATATCCTCAGTAGGGGAATAGTTGTAGCTTTTTACAAGTCGTCTTGTAAACAAGTCAATTACAAGGTTAGTTGCATCTGTGCCATTTTTAGTTGGCAAGAAGAAAAAGTCATTGTTGTGTTTTGAAATGTCAGGAAGTTCACCCTCAACAATTTTGTGAGCATTAGTAACAATAAGACTTTTTAGTGATTGTCTGAAAATTTCTGTTAATTCTACAAATGGTAACTTTTCACATTCAATTAAGTTGCCAAGAACATTACCCGGTCCAACTGACGGTAGCTGATTACTGTCACCTACAAGAATAAGTCTTGTGGCAAATGGCAAAGCCTCTATTAAACTTGCAAATAGCTGACTATCCACCATAGAAACTTCATCAACAATTAGTGCATCACATTTTAGTAGGTTTTTTTCGTTTTTCTTAAATACCGGTTTATCATCTTTATCATAGGCAACTTCCAGTAGTCTGTGAATTGTCTTTGCCTCTTTGCCTGTAACTTCACCCATTCTCTGTGATGCTCTGCCTGTAGGTGCAGTTAAAAGTACAGTTTGTCCATTCTTTTCAAGTATCTTAATAATGGCATTTAGTGTTGTTGTTTTGCCTGTTCCGGGACCACCTGTAAGAATAAGAAAACCTTTTTCCATAGCTGACTTAATAGCCTCAATCTGCTTTTCTGCATACTGAATATTCTCCTCTTGTTGTATCTTTTCAATAAGAGTATCTGTATTTGAAAACTTAGCAGCAGGGAAACTTTGCATTAGTTTAATTCTGTTTGCAATGAAAGTTTCTGCTCTGTACATTTCAGGTAGGAAAATAAAATTCTTATCATCAAAATTTTCACGCATAAGTGACGCATCAAAAATCATATTATTAAGTGCGTCTTTCACAAGGTCTGTATCAACTTGTAGGAAGTTTGTAGTAGTGGCTATGAGCCTTTCTTCCGGTAAACAAGTGTGACCGTTTTGCTTGTTGTGGTTTAATACATGGGCAATACCTGCTCTCACTCTATTTTTATCATCAATAGGTCTGTCTTGCTTTTTAGCTATCATATCAGCCATTTCAAAGCTGACTCTAAGTCCATTGTCACAAAGTGTATATGGATTATCTCTAATATATTCAAGACTTCTGTTGCCAAAAAATTTGTAAATTCTTACAGCAGTATTTGCAGAAATTTGGAATTCACTAAGGTATAGCATAAGCTCCCTTATACCGATACTTTCCTTTAGCTGTTTGGAAATATCATTAGCTTTCTTTTCTGAAATACCCTTTAACAAAGCAACTCTCTCAGGTTCATTTTCCAGCACTTCAAGAGTTTTTTCTCCAAATTCTTTTACAAGCATTGTAGCAGTTGATGAACCCACACCTTTAATTGCACCGGATGAAAGATAACGCAAAATACCGTTAGAGGTTGTTGGAATAGTAGGTTCAAAGGTTTCTACACAAAACTGTAAACCATAGCTTGGGTGACTTTTATATCGACCGTATAGCCTAACTTCCATACCAACTTCAACAGTAGGCATTACTCCTGTAGCAGTAATTAATTCTTTCTTAACATCTACATCAACTACGCTGTAACCGTTGTCGTTGTTTCTATAAATAATATCTTCAATTGTCCCTGTAATTTGTAAAATTTCATTATTATCCATAAATTATATTATAACACTAAACGGCTATATTTACAATGAATTAACCTCATTAGAAAGACACTTTTTGTCAATAATTTTTATAAAGTCATAACCATAGGTCAGGGACTTAATGTCATTTATTGCTTCTTTAGATAAATTCTCGGTAACAATAATAATTTTCTGTGGTCTAAAGCTACCCATCCATTTTGCTTTTTCTGTTACACTTCTAATGATAAATTCATAATTAGAATTACTGTTAATAGGTGTAATCAGCATAGTTGAACATTCATTTTTTACACTCATAATTCTAAAGATTAAGTAGCTGATAATTTCCGTAAAACCAACAATAGCAAATATAAAAAGTAATGTATAAAGAAATAGCATATAACCACCTCACTACATAATATGTTGATAATTTAATTTTGTCTGTATAATTTATTAAATTTTGAACCATAATAATTAAGCACAAAGAATTGTGCAAAATATTTTGAGGTGATAAATATGGACAAGACAAATAAGAACCATTCAATCCGTTGTACCGTTACTTCTTGTGAAAACCACAATATGTCAGAAAACTATTGTGCCCTAGACACAGTAAATATCGGTACACATGAACCACATCCAAGTGAAAGTAAATGTGTTGACTGCGAAAGTTTTGTAGCAAAGTCAAAGTGCAGTTGCTAATAACTTTTGCACATTAAATTATTTTATGGCGACACAACTTAGTGTCGCTTACATATAATAAAGTATAAGACGAAAAATAAATAGTTAAGATAATAAGATAAAAGGTGCTTTTTATGAAAAGTGATAAACTGACTTTTGGTATTCTTGGTGGAGATAAAAGAAATTACTACCTAGCTAAGGCACTAAAGAATGACGGTTATGAAGTAAAGTTATGTGGTTTTGAAAAACTGTCAAATATGAGTTGTGAAGTAGCCTCTGCTTTAGACAGTGATGTGCTTGTTCTTCCTATTATTCCTTTTGATAAGGGTAAAGAAGTAAAGTCCCCTTATGCTGAAAAGACTGTTGACCTAAGTGGTTATGAAGATAAATTAAAGGGTAAAAAAGTCTTTACCGGCAAGAGAGAAAAATTTCTTTCTGAATTTTCAGGTATGGAAAAGGAAACCTTGTCATATAGTGATAGAGAAGAGTTCTCTGTGAAAAATGCAGTACCTACAGCTGAGGGTGCAATAGAAAAAGCAATAAATAGCAGTGACTTTACTATAAACGGTAGCAAGTCACTTGTTTGTGGCTATGGTAGAATTGGCAAGGTGCTTTCAGAGATGCTTCGTGGGATGGGTTCTGAGGTCACTGTTTCTGCCAGAAAGAGCAGTGACCTTGCGTGGATAAAGCTCAATAGTTTTCAGGGTGTTAAGACCGGTTATTTTTCTGAATTAGAAAAATATGACTTAATATTTAACACTGTACCTGCTATGATTTTTGATGAAGAAAAGTTAAAGAGAATAAAGTCCGGTGCATTAATTATAGATTTAGCTTCTTACCCGGGTGGGGTGGACTTTGAGAAAGCTAAAGAGCTTGGGGTAAAAACAATTCATGCCTTGTCTTTGCCGGGAAAGGTAGCACCAAAGTCAGCCGGAGAAATTATTGAAAGCACAATTTTGAGCATACTCAAGGAGGATGACGGGTGAAAAAGCTTGCCGTCGGATATGCTCTGTCGGCTTCCTTTTGTACCTTTAGTAAATCAATAGCACAGCTAAAAAAATTAGTGGAGATGGGGTATGATGTTATTCCCATAATGTCCACAAATGCAAGTACTAAAGACACAAGATTTGGAACTGCACAGACATTTGTAACGGAAGTAGAAAACCTGACAAATAAGAAAGTTATTAGGACAATAGAAGATGCAGAACCGGTTGGGCCAAAGAAAATGTGTGATGTTCTTGTAGTAGCTCCTTGTACTGGCAATACCCTTGGGAAAATTGCCAACGCTATAACCGACACACCTGTTACTATGGCAGTAAAAAGCCATCTGAGAATTCAGAGACCTGTACTACTGGCAATAGCTACTAATGATGGTCTTGGTGCATCTGCAATGAATATAGGAAAACTCCTAAATACTAAAAATGTATATTTTGTTCCAATGTCACAGGATGATTGTGTGACAAAGCCTAATTCCTTGGTAAGTGATTTTACCCTTATTCCGGAATGTATAACATTAGCTTACGAGAATAAACAATATCAGCCTGTGTTTATATAGATTAATAAATTTTAGTAGCCTCATATATATGGGGCTACTTGTTTTTTACTACACTATATGATAAAATGTGACTATCTGAAATAAGGAATGATTGTATGAAAATTTGTCCAAAATGTAAGAAAATATATGATGAATCAGAGGTTACTTGTTCTGACTGTAGAAAAAAACTAAAGAACATTGAAAACAAGAACACACCTGTAGGTGTTTGTAAAGTTTCAGGTGTGGACAGAATGAGAGTTCATGCTGCTTTGGAAGATGCAGGTATTCCATCCGGTGAACAGAGAGTAAAGAGCAAGGTTTCTGCTGAGGCTATTACCGGTGGTGACCTTTCTGATGTTATTATTACTGTACCTTACCAGGCATATGACAAGGCACTTGACATTTGCATAGGTATCGGTGTAGTAGATGATGATACCATTGACGAAAAGACTAAAGAAGATATTGAAAGCAAAAAAGAACAGTATGATAAAGACATTGAAGAATTTGAAGAAATGACTCCTAAGAAAAGAACACTTGTAAGGATTGTTTCTGCATTATTACTTATTTTAATTTTCTGTGGCTTTATTTGGGGTGCAGACTGGCTAATTGATTTTATCAAAACATTGTTCTATCAGTAAGAGGAAAAAATGAGATTAACTAAAGTTCTAAACAAACATTTTAATCCATATGAGAAAGAAAATATGAATAAGAAAGAACCTTTCGTTTCAGCAGTAATTGTTTGTGCAGGTAACAGCACAAGGATGGGACTTAATAAGTCAAAGCAGTTTATTGATTTACTGGGTAATCCGGCAGTATATTATACACTTTTAGCCTTTGAAAATTCTTTGTCAGTTAAAGAAGTTGTTATTGTATGCAGAGAATGTGACAAAGCTGATTTTCAAAGTATTGTTGCAAAGTACGGCTTTACAAAAGTAGTTGCAATAGTAAATGGTGGAGAAACTCGTTCATTAAGTGTAAAGAATGGCATTGATGCAACAAGTGAAAAAGCAACTCATATTGCTATTCATGATGGTGCAAGGTGCTTAATTACAACAAATGAAATTGAAAAGGTAATTTTGTCAGCATTACTTACAGGTGCATCAGCTTTAGGTGTTAAAGTTAAGGATACAATTAAGGTTGTAAATGATGATGAAACTATTGAGGATACACCTGACAGAAGTACCCTAAGAGCAATTCAAACACCACAAGTTTTTGACAAAGACAAATACATAAAGTTCCTTGAAAATGCAAAAAATGATGCAGTTGACTTTACAGATGATTGCAAACTTTTTGAATACTTTGGAGAAAAGGTAACTGTTGTTGACGGTTTATATACAAACATAAAGTTAACAACACAAGATGATATTATTTTGGCAGAAAGTATTTTGAAAGGTAGAGAATAATATGAGAATCGGTCATGGTTATGATGTTCATAAGCTAGTTGAAAATAGAGATTTAATAATTGGTGGGGTAAAAATTCCCCATACTATGGGATTACTTGGTCATAGTGATGCAGATGTGTTATTACACGCAATTTCCGATGCACTTTTAGGTGCTTGTGCTTTAGGTGATATTGGAAAGCATTTTCCTGATACTGACCCTAAGTATAAAGGTGCTGATAGCTTAATGCTACTTAAAGAGGTTGTAAAACTACTTGATCAAAATGGTTATTATATAGAAAATATAGACTCAACAATTATTGCTCAAGCCCCTAAGATGAAAGACTATATTCTTACTATGAGAGAAAATATTGCAAAGGCTTGTAATATTGATGTTGATAGAGTCAGTGTAAAGGCTACAACAGAGGAACACCTGGGCTTTAGCGGCAGAAAAGAGGGTATCTCTGCTCATAGTGTTTGCCTAATTAACGAAAAGAATTAATTTTTTGAAAATTAAATTAAAATTTATAATTTAAATCACCTTGCACAAAATAAGTGTGAGGTGATTTTTTATGTTAAGAAATAAAAATAATAAAGAACCTAAAAATAAAAAATCTAATAAAAGATTTAATCTATCAAATATAGAAGAACCTGATATGAATATGGAATTTAGTACCTGTTCATCGTATGATTGTACAGGCCTTATCCCATCAGAAGTAGTTAACCAAGAAGAATACGAAAATTATGACGAAATGTATCAGTTCCTCCCAACAGATTTACGAGATGAAGATGATTTTTATTAATGTATTTTAATTTTGTCTGTGGGTTAAGATAAATTTGATAAATTAGGTTTTTTCAATTTTGTCTGTGGGTAAAGACAAATTTGGGTTTGTGGTGCTAGAACTTGCCTTGTTATGTGGTAGATATTTAGAATTAGTAGAAACCATCCAGCCTTCCTTGTGTAAAGGAAGGGGGACCACGAAGTGGTGGAAGGATTGTCTAGTAGGCAGTAATAGATAGATAAAATTTAGATAGGAAAACAAAACCTATTATATATCTATCGAATAAAATTGATATAGCAAAAAGTATATACCATAACAATCCCTCAGTCGCTCTTTAAGAGTAAATTGTCATTCTTCCAATTTACAAGCGACAGCTCCCTTTACACAAGGGAGCCTTATTTGCTAAAATTTGTTACTACCTACTTACCCCTACAAACCCTAATTTGTAAAATAAACTTATTTTAACCCACAAATGAAATCAGAAAATTTAAATTTTTATATGAAAAAATTACACAACAACTACCTTGATTAAGGAGGATTATTTTATTAAAATGAAATAAGGAAGTGATAATAATGGATAAGAAAAATAATCAAAATTCTATAGAAGAAAATAAATTATTCTATTTAAACTCAAACCAAAGACAGATTGAAAAGGCTATAAAAAAGTTAAAGAGGGAAAAGTAGTAAATAAAACTATTGAAGAATTAGAAAATTAGATAATCCCAATTCATAATATAAGCCTTATCCACATACATTTTACTATTTGAAAGAGGTGTTAAAATGTATGTGAAAAGGAGCTTTTCAATATTACTCAGTGTGTTGATGATATTGTTTTCTTTGCCAATAGGTGCAAAGGCACTTACTGCCGAAGATATTTCGGCACCATCTGCAATATTGGTTGAGGGTGACAACTTTAATATTCTTTACGAGAAAAATAGTCACGAAAAAAGGTCAGTAGCCTCTATTACAAAAGTAATGACCGTTTTGCTTGTTATGGAGGATATTGAAAGTGGAAAAATCAGTCTGAAAGATACTGTAACTGCAAGTAAACACGCATCCTCAATGGGTGGTTCGGATATTTGGCTTGAAGAGGGAGAACAAATGTCCCTTGACGATATGCTAAAGGCAACATTAGTTGCTTCGGCTAATGATGCAGCAGTTGCTTTGGCAGAATATACCGAAGGTAGTGAAGATGCCTTTGTAAAGCGAATGAACACCAGAGCGAAGGAACTTGGTATGAAAGATACTGGTTTTAAGAACTGCAACGGTCTTGATGAGGAAGGTCATTATTCAAGTGCATATGATGTGGCTTTAATGTCAGCAGAACTTATAAAACATACTAAAGTTTTTGATTACACTTCTATATGGCTTGATTTCTTGCGAGATGGCAAAACTCAAATTGTTAATACCAATAAACTTTTAAAGTCTTATAACGGCATTACAGGACTAAAAACAGGCACAACATCAGAGGCAGGAAGTTGTATTTCTGCAACAGCCAGAAGAGATGGAATGAACTTAATTGCAGTGTCCTTAGGTTGTGACAGTACCAATGAAAGATTCAAAAGTGCATCAACAATGCTTGACTATGGTTTCAATAATTTCGGAATAAAAGTACCTGAAAAAGTAAAGATTGATAAAATCAAAGTAAATAAAGGAATGAAAGAAGAACTTTCACTGGTTGCAAATGAACCTAAGTCAATTTTAATTTCAAAAGGCAACAATGATAAAATAGATACAAAAGTAAACATTCCTGACTCAATAGATGCACCGGTAAAGCAAGACCGGGTGATTGGTGAAATTGAATATAATTTAAACGGAAAGTTAGTGGAAAAGGTAAAAGTTAAGGCAAAAGAAGATATAGAAGAATGTTCTTTTGCTAATTCTTTCCGATACTTGTGGGCTTTTTTAGTGTCTTTATAAAAAATTAAATTTTATTTAGTGAAAGTGTTACTTTTCTGTTGCAAAAACATACAAAATATAGTATAATAGTGCCAATCCATAAAATAATGTGTGTATAATTCTTTTATGGAATGATAAGGAGGCACAAAAAGAAATGGCTACTAAGTTAAGTGACAAATATTTAAAGGGATTTGTAAGTGAACATGAATATGAAGCAATGGCACCACAGGTGAAACTTGCTCATAATGCACTTCATACAGGTGATTGCCTAGGCAATGACTTTATCGGTTGGTTAACACTTCCAACAGATTACGATAAGGAAGAATTTGCTCGTATTAAGGCAGCTGCTGAAAAAGTTAAGAAGAATACTGATGTATTTATCGTTATCGGTATTGGTGGTTCTTACCTTGGTGCAAGAGCAGCTATTGAATTTTTAAAATCCCCTAACTATAATCTACTATGCAAAGATACTCCACAAATTTTCTTTACAGGTAACTCAATCAGCAGTAATGCTCTTTCTGAACTTGTAGAAATCTGTGAGGGTAAAGATGTTTCTATTAATATGATTTCAAAGTCAGGTACAACAACAGAACCTGCTATCGCTTTCAGAGTTCTTCGTGAAATGCTAGAGAAGAAGTACGGCAAGGAAGGTGCTAAGGAAAGAATCTTCTGTACTACTGATAAGGCAAAGGGTACTCTAAAGGAACTTGCTACTAAGGAAGGCTACGAAACATTCGTAGTACCTGATGATGTAGGTGGTAGATTCTCAGTTCTAACAGCTGTTGGTCTACTTCCAATTGCAGTTGCAGGTTGTGACATTGATGCTCTTATGGCAGGTGCTAGAAAGGCTCAGAACGACTTTGATAATGATGACCTATTTACAAATGACTGTTATAAGTATGCTGCTCTTCGTAACATTCTTTACAGAAAGGGTTACCAGACAGAACTACTTGTTGCTTATGAACCTGCATTTACAATGATGAACGAATGGTTCAAGCAGTTGTTTGGTGAAAGTGAAGGTAAGGACAACAAGGGTATCTTCCCAGCATCTGTTGTATTCTCAACAGACCTACACTCAATGGGTCAGTACATTCAGGAAGGCAGAAGAACTTTATTTGAAACTGTTGTACAGTTTAATAAGGTTGCAAGAGAAATTACTCTTGATACAGACCCAGAAAATGTTGATGGTCTAAACTTCCTATCAGGCAAGACTATGGACTTTGTAAACAAGAAGGCTTTCCAGGGTACAGTTCTTGCTCATAATGACGGTGGCGTTCCTAATATGGTTCTTGATGTTGAAGAAATGACAGAAACAGAACTAGGCTATCTAATCTACTTCTTCGAAAAGGCTTGTGCAATCAGTGGTTACCTACTAGGTGTTAACCCATTCAACCAGCCTGGTGTAGAATCATACAAGAAGAATATGTTTGCTCTACTAGGCAAACCTGGTTATGAAGATCAGAAAGCTGAACTAGAAGCAAGACTTAACTAAAAAATATTAAAATTTATCCTAAAAGGAGGACGACTAAATGGTAACTTTACTAACAGGTAAGAAAGGTTCAGGCAAAACTAAAAAATTAATCCAACTTGCTAACGAAGCTGTTGCTTCATCAAGTGGCAATGTTGTTGTAGTTGAGAAAGGTCAAAAGCTTACATATGATGTAACTCATAAGGCTAGACTTGTTGACACTGACCATTACGAAATTCAGGGCTATGATGCACTATTCGGTTTCCTAAGTGGTATCTGTGCAGGTAACTATGATGTTACAGACATTCTTGTTGATAGCACATTCAAGATTTGCCCAGAAGGTATTGACGGTTTAGAAGCATTCGTTAAGAAAGCATCTAACCTAGCTGACGCATCAGAAACAAAGATTACTTTCCTAATTTCTGCTGCTGAAGAAGACCTACCGGTAGGTATTAACGCAGTTTGCGAAAAGGTTTAATCTGCTTAGTTTTGAAACTAACAAATCAAAAACTCTCAAAAGGGCTGTTTCTTAACAGTCCTTTTTTGACGGTTTAACCTTTAAAGTTACCATATTAATTGTCTGATTTTTCTTAATGAATATAATATAATTATTAATAAATTATTGTACTTAATTCTACCAAAGAAAATTACAAAAAATTCAGAAAAAATCTAATAAAATGGCTTTTTTCTATTGACAAAATGCTATTTGATGAGTATAATATTAGTCGTGTTTATTGGGAGAAGGTGTATTTATGATATTAAACCTTAAAGAAGTTTTCCTACAGGAAGGCAGTAAAAAGGCTTTTGAGTATTCCTTTTCAATGTCAGACATAGACATTAGTGGTGTTTATCCATTCGTTTCACCTATAATGGTAAAGGGTGAGGCTTTAAACCGTGCTGGTCTTGTTGATGTTAATTTTGATGTATCATTTACCTACAACCGTCCTTGTGACAGATGTTTTAAGGATGTTAGTAGAGAATTAAATTACCAGTTTAATCATCGTCTTGTGGTTTCACTTCAGGGTGATGACAATGATGACTACATTGAAGTTCCGGATTACACTCTTGATGTTGATAATTGTGTTCAGACAGATATTATTCTTAACTTACCTGTTAAGTTCCTGTGTAAAGAGGACTGCAAGGGTATTTGCCCTAAGTGTGGTAAGGACTTGAATGATGGAGAATGTGATTGTCAGGCAGAAGAAATTGACCCTCGTTTAGAGGTACTAAAGGAATTATTAAAATAACATATATTACAGGAGGAAATAAAAATGGCAGTACCAAAGAGAAAACATTCACACGCAAGAAAAATGAAGAGAAGATCCAATGTTTGGAAGTTAAACACTCCTGCACTTGCAGTTTGTCCAACATGTGGCGAATACAAAGCTCCACATAAGGTTTGCAAGAACTGTGGTCAGTACAATGGCAGACAGGTTATTGCAGTAGAAGCTGAATAATTTTAATTTATAAAAAACAGACGGATTTTATATCCGTCTTTTTTTATGTCAAATATTTCTTATATTATCTTTTATTTTGCCGTAAAATAGGGTATAATAAGAGTATGTTTAGCTTAAAATATAATGGATTATTGTGTTTAGTATTTGAGATAAATTATTTTATTTATGATTTTTTATTTTATATGTTAAAAAGTTAAAAGAATTGAAAAATTAAAAATTTTGATTTATAGATAGGAGGGGTTTTATGTCCACACCAATCGTAGCTATTGTAGGCAGACCGAATGTTGGTAAATCAACATTGTTTAATAAACTTATAGGTGAGCGTCTTTCTATTGTAGATGATACTCCCGGTGTTACTCGTGATAGAATTTATGGTGAATGTGAGTGGAATAATCGCAAAATCCGTATTATTGATACAGGTGGTATTGAACCATATTCCGATGATGTTATCCTAAAACAAATGAGACGACAAGCAGAACTTGCTATTGATACTGCTGATGTTACTGTTCTTGTAACTGATGTTCGTGACGGTGTTGTTGCAACTGATGAAGAAGTTGCTCAGATGCTACAGAAGAGTGGTAAGCCGGTTGTGCTTTGTGTAAATAAATGTGACCAAATCGGTGAACCACCTGCACAGTTTTATGAATTTTATAACTTAGGTTTAGGTGAGCCAATTCAGGTTTCTTCTGTTCATGGTACAGGTACAGGTGACTTGCTTGAAGAAGTTTGTAAATTCTTACCACCTGAAGATGAAGCTGAACTTGATGAAGATGTAATTTCTGTTGCAGTTATCGGTAAACCTAATGTTGGTAAGTCATCACTTATTAACTATATTACAGGTGAGAACCGTTGTATTGTTTCTGATATTGCCGGTACAACAAGAGATTCTATTGATACTATTGTTGAAAACGAATATGGTAAATTCAACTTTATTGATACTGCCGGTATGCGTAGAAAAGCCAGAGTTTATGACAACATTGAAAAGTACAGTATTATCAGAGCCAGAATGGCTATTGACAGATGTGATGTTTGTGTAATTATGATTGATGCTGAAGTTGGCTATACTGAACAGGACAGTAAGGTTGCCGGTATGGCACTTGAAGCCGGTAAAGGTTGCATTATTGCAGTTAATAAGTGGGATGCTATTGATAAAGATACTCACACAATGGGTGACTTTAGAAAGACTCTTGACAGAGAATTTGCATTTATGAGCTATACACCATATATTTTCATTTCTGCAAAAACAGGTCAGAGAGTTAACAACCTATTTGAACTTATCACAACTGTTGCAAACAATAACGCAATGCGTATCCGTACAGGTATGCTAAATGATTTATTAAATGTTGCAACTACAAGAGTTCAGCCACCTACAGATAAGGGTAAAAGACTTAAAATTTATTATTGTACTCAGGCATCAACTAAGCCTCCTACATTTGTATTCTTCTGTAATAATAAGGAGCTTTTCCACTTCTCATATCAAAGATATTTGGAAAACCGTATTCGTGAGTCATTTGGACTAGAGGGTACTCCAATCCGTATTATTGTTAGAGAGAGAGGAGAAAAGTACTAATGTATTTGATAATTGCTTTATCTTGCATTATTCCGGCAATATTAGCTTATTTGCTTGGTTCAATTAACACAGCCATCATTGTTACTAAGATTGTAACAAAAGGTGGCAATATTAAAGAAATGGGTAGTGGCAATGCCGGTTTTACCAATGTACTTCGTTGTGTTGGTAAAGTTCCGGCTATCATCACCATTGTGTGTGACTTCTTAAAGGCAGTTGTGGCAGTACTTTTATCCAATGTATTTATTTGGGTAGGTGTTGCAGTATTTACTTCAATTTTCTACAGTAATGATGCACAGGTGTTCTTGGCTACTAACCAAAACTTACTTGTAGAAGGTACTTCAATATGTAACTATGTTGCAGGTTTCTGTTGTATCCTTGGTCATATGTTCCCAATTTATTTCCACTTTAAAGGTGGTAAGGGTGTTGTTGCTGCAATCGGTATGATTTTTGTACTGGACTGGAGAACATTCCTAATTATCCTAGGTATCTTCCTAATAATCTTCCTATGTAGCAAGATTATTTCCCTAGGTTCACTGATTTGTGCAGGACTTTACGGACCAATTACTTTCTTAGTTACATATTTCTTTGAATATAGAAATCAGACTACACAAATTCTATCTCTAACCTATGTATTCATAGTTTCTGCCATTGCGTTGCTAACAGGTGTTGTTGTTATAATCAAGCACCACGAGAATATCGGTAGACTAATTCGTGGGGAAGAGAAAAAAATAAAAGCAAAAAAGTAAGGAGTATTTGTTATGAGTGATTGTATTTTTTGTAAAATTGCCTCAGGTGAAATTCCATCAACAAAGGTTTATGAAGACGACCAAATTCTTTGTTTCAAGGATCTAAATCCTATGGCTCCGGTTCATGTTTTATTTATTCCAAAGGAACATATCTGTTGTGCTGATGAAATTACTAGTGAAAATTCTTCAGTAGTTGCTCACATTTTTGAAGTTATTCCTAAGGTTGCAAAGGAACTTGGTCTTGAAAATGGCTACAGAGTAGTAACTAACTGTAAAGAAGAAGCAGGTCAGACAGTTTTCCACCTACATTTCCATCTACTTGGTGGTAAGAAACTTAACACAGAAATGGCTTAAGGAGTAAATTATGAAATCATATAAAATGACTATTGCCGGTTGTGAGAGAGAACTTCCACTTTGTAAAGTTGATGATAACTTAACTATCGCAGCATTTATTATGTTTGGTGACACAGAAATTACTGTTAAGTCAGCAACAGAACTACTAAAGAAAGTCAGTGACTTTGATGTTATCTTGACTGCTGAGGCAAAGGGTATTCCTTTAGCTTATGAAATATCAAGACAAAGCAACAAGCCTTATGTTGTTGCAAGAAAGTCGGTTAAACTTTATATGAACAACATTGTGTCCGTTAATGTAAAGTCTATCACAACACAAAAAGTACAAAAGCTATATCTTGACGGTGCAAAGGCTAATATGCTTAAGGGTAAGAATGTTCTTATTGTTGATGATGTTATCAGCACAGGTGAAAGTCTAGAAGCACTAAAGGCTCTTTGTAAGTCTGCCGGTGGTCATACTGCTTGTTGTGCATCAGTTCTTGCTGAGGGTGATGCTGCTGAAAGAGATGACATTGTATTCCTAGAGAAACTACCATTATTTACATAATATGAGGTAAAACTATGAAGCGAATGGGTGCATTACTTGGGATAACTTCTTTAGTAGTGCTTTCATTCGCTTATTTTGTTGGTGTAAAATTTTCACTAATTCTTTCTGCAATTGCTTTTGTATTGTTTGTACTTTCTTTCATAGTGAAGAAATATAGAAAGAATTACTATATAAAGTTGGTTTTAGGTGCTGTAGTTTTTTCAGCATTGTTTTTTGCTATTTTCACAAATTTCTATTATAAACCAATTGTATATAATAATTCTGATGAAGAAACAGCAGTATCAGGAATTGTAATTGACTCACCATATGAAAATTTTGGTCAGTATTATTATCCTGTAAAAACTACTACCATTGGAAGTGATGAAAAATCAGTAAAAATTACCCTAATTTCAAAAGGTGATTTAAGGGCTGATTTGGACGACACAATTGATTTTGTGGGTACTTTAAAGATTAATTCAACTGACTATTATAAAACGAAAGGTTATTATTTAAGGTCAAAAATTACTGATAGTAAAAATTGTGCAGTAACTAAGGCAACATCACATTCTATAAAATATTTTCCTTATAAATTAAGGAAAATGTTAGTAACTGTAATCAATTCTTATATGGATAGTGACAACTGTGGAATTTGTAGTGCAATAGGCTTTGGCGAAAGAAATTACCTTACAGATAATGTGAAAAGTGACTTTAAAAAGGCCGGTATGTCACATTTGTTGGTGGTATCCGGTATGCATATGAGTGTTGTATCTATGATATTTCTATTCATATTCAGAAAGCTATTTAAGAAAAAGTTTATCTACTGCCCCATAACAATACTTTTAGTTTTGTTTTATATGGTACTTACGGGACTTTCCTTTTCTGTAATCAGAAGTAGTATAATGGTTATTCTTATGCTACTGGGAATGATGATTAGCAGACAGTCTGACTCCTTAAACAGTCTTGGCATTTCAGCATTTGTAATTTTGCTTTTCAATCCTTATTCTGCCGGTGATGTTGGATTATTACTTTCTTTTGGCTCAACAATGGGAATTATACTTTTCTCAAAACCTATAAGAATTTTCTTAGTAGAGAAATTAAAATTACACATAAGAATTTTAATTCATATATTAGACTTAATAGCAATAACTTTGTCAGCTTGTACATTTTCTACACCTATATTAATATTATTCTTTAAAAGAATTTCACTTGTGCAGATACTTTCAAATTTATTGATTTCACCTGTATTTGAATTTTTACTGATTGTTGTTATGATAGGTGGAGTTTTAGGGCTAACAGGTATTGCAGTGTTATATTCACCTTTCCTATTTGTAGCTGATAAATTGGCAACCTATATTAGATGGGTGGCAAGTACAACATCTAAATTACCATTTAGTTATATTAGTACAAACAAAGTTTTTGTATATGTATTTCTTGGAATGTGTTTTACAATGATTTGTTTAGTAGCTTTTTTAAAGAATTATAAAAGAATTGTGCCTATGGCAACCTTAGTTATGATTTTTGTATTGGTGGTAGGTTCGGTTTCCGATTATATAGTTAGCTACAATACACCTAGAATTAATGTATATGATACTGGTGACGGTATAACACTTAGTATTCATTGCAAAAATAAATCAGCAATCCTAAGTAGTGGTGGTTCTGTTACCTATGACCCTATAACAAGTTTAGGGGATAGTAGCAATAGTTATGACTTTTTCAGTATTACAGATAATAGTAGTAAACGATCAATTTTCAGTAGTGATGTTTTAAATGAATTTGACTTAAAGAAAGTTTTACTATATCATAGGATAGATAAAGGAAATTATGAAAATACATATAGCTATGAAAGTATTTCAGAATTTAAGAAAGATACAACTGTAAATTTAGGTGAGATAAAGATAACTTATATTGTAAGAAATGATAATGTTTTTATTTACACTAAAGTTAATGATAAGTCAATTTTGATTTTGCCATCAAGTGGTGATTGTAAAGACTTAGATAAACAATATCGTAACCCTAATATTACAGTTACAGATAAATCTTACATAAGTAATAGCAATTTGATAAATACAAATCTTCTTATTTTGTGTTGTACAGAAGACAGTTATAAAAATGCAATGAAAAATATCGCAATAAATTCAAATGAACTTTATACAACTTTTAATGGTGACTTTTCTTCAAAGATAGAGGTGTGGTAAATGATACTAAATGAATCGGAATTTAAAAGACAAATTAAGAAAAAAGAATTTAGCAATGTTTATGTAATCTATGGTGAAGAAAAGTTCTTGGTAAAGGTATATACAAAGCAGTTAGTAAAAGCAATTATGGGGGAAGAACCACCTGAATTTAACTTCCATAATTTTGACAATAACAGTGAACTAAATGATATTGCAGTAGCCTGTGATGTTATGCCTTTTATGAGTGAATACAACTGTGTTGTGGTTACTGATTTAAATATTGATTCACTTATTAAGTCTGATATGGAAAAGCTAAGGACTATTATCAAGAATCTTTCACCGTCAACAAAGCTGATTTTTACTTTTCCTACACTATCAACAGGTGGTATGGAAGGCAGAAAAGATACAAGAAAAGCTCAGTTTAAGTCTATTGTTAAGTTGGTTGATAAAAACGGTGTTGTGGTTGAGTATCCTAAGTATGATTCTCATGCAACATCAAAAGAATTAGTCAGAGCAGCATCAAAGAGAGGATGCCCATTAACTCTAGCTAATGCAGGTAAAATTGTTGATTATGTTGGTACAGATTTAAATGCATTACAAAATGAAATTGATAAACTATGTGCCTATGCTGACGGTAAAGAAATTACCATTGATATGATAAACGATTTGGTTCATATTAACCTAGAAACTAAGGTTTATTATATTTCAAACTATATTATCAAAAATGATTTGCAAAGAGCATATAAAGAACTTGATATTCTCTTTTATCAAAAGACAGAGCCTATTGTTGTTGTTGCAAATATTGCAAATGCATATATGGATTTGTATAGAGCAAGAGTAGCCGGTGAAAGTGGAATACCAATTACTGTTGTAGCAAATGAATTTAACTATGGCAAAAGAAGTTTTGTGCTGACTAATTCAGCTAGAGACGGTAGGTATATCTCAACACCGGCAATCAGAAAAAGTATTGATGAAATTATTAATACAGACTTAAAGTTAAAAAGTACATCAGCTAACGGTAGAATATTGGTGGAAAAATTAATTGCAAAACTTTCTTTAATAGCAAAGGAGATTAGCTATGCTAAGAATTAAAGAGGCAGTTGTTGTAGAGGGTAAGTATGACAAAATAAAGCTAAAAGGTATTATTGATGCACCTATTATTGAAACAAACGGTTTTAGAGTTTTTAAGGATAAAGAAAAGCAAAATTTAATCAGACAACTGGCAAATAAAAGAGGACTGCTGATAATTACAGACAGTGACTCAGCAGGTTTTGTAATTAGAAATTTCTTAAAAGGAATTGTAAAGGACAGTACAATTAAACAGTGCTATATTCCTCAGCTAAAGGGTAAGGAAAAGAGAAAAGAAAAACCATCAAAAGAGGGATACCTAGGTGTTGAGGGTATTAGTGATGAAGAAATTATAAACGCAATCAAAAGGTCAAATGCCACTATTGAAGGGGAAAATGTTAAGAAAACAGAAGAAATTACAAAAAATGATTTCTTTGAACTTGGCTTAACAGGTAGAGATAACTCAAAGTCAAATAGGGAAAAGGTGCTAAAGTATCTTAACCTACCTACATACCTAACAACTAATGCAATGATTTCTGCTTTGAATGTACTTGTTACAAAAGATGAGATAAAAGAAATCTTAGAGAAAAATTAATATGATAAATAAAATCACCACTTTAACTAATACTAAAAGTGGTGATTTTTTATGAGTATAAAATGGGATATGGTGGTGTTTCTGATTGGTGGAGTTACCTATGCAATGATTGAAATAATGTGGAGAGGTAACACCCATTGGACAATGGTACTACTTGGTGGATTGTGTTTCTTAACCTTATATAAACTTTTTGGATATATGAGTAATTATTCTTTAATAGAAAAATGTGCCTTAGGTGCAATTGTAATAACTGCATTAGAATTTATAGTTGGTTGTATTGTTAACTTAACTTTTCATATGAATGTGTGGAATTACAGCAGAATGCCACTTAATCTGTCAGGTCAGGTTTGTATTCTTTATAGCACATTGTGGGGGTTTCTCTGTATTCCAATTAACTTTATTGCAAATAAAATCAGAAAAGTTGCAGAGTCCTGAATTTCTTTATATATGTATAAATGTATTTTATTTTAAAATAATAAAAATCCACAAAAGAGAAATGCTGAGGCATAATGCCTCAGCATTCCATAGGAAGTAGGTATATGAATAAAAACTAAAACTTGTACTTTATTTTGTGACAGTATAATTAGCACCAAAGTTGTCGTCAACATAAGTTGTGCCATTTACTGTGTATTCAACTCTGTATTGTACTGAATTTGTATTAACAGGAACAGAATAGTACCATACTTCTATTGCGTTTTCTACATATGGGTTAGATGTATATTCAAAAGAGGCATTTACGTTTTTTGTTGTTTTCCAGTTGTCAGTAGAGTAAACTACCTTTACATCTTTTTCATAGCCAAGATTTTTTAGCTGAACTGCACCGGAAAAATTATTGTCTATATCTATAAAAGAATAGTAGTTTTTAACTCCACCACAACCAAAATCATAGAAAGATGGTGCGTGATAACCGGAATATACTTTGTAGTTATTACCGTTGTTGTTGTCCCAATATGTGTTGCCGTTTACTTCATACTTAATAGCAAACTGAACAGTTACAGGTAAGTCACCACCCGGTCTTGAAATACCCGGTGTTGCAAATGACCAAGCCTCATAGTTACCGTGAGTAGGCTTGTAGTACTGTGCTGAACAGTCATACCAGTCAATACCGTTATATGAGTAATGAACAGTAACATTCTTTTCATAAGCAATGTTTTCAACCTCAATGTAACCTGATGCACCAATACCATCTACTCCGTTAGGTGTTGCATAAATCAGTTTTACCGGTGTTGTTGATGTAGCCCCAGCAGATGGAATAGCAGAGAAAATAGAGAACAACATTACTAAAACAACTGCAAAAGGGATTAGTCTTTTTTTAGTCATAATTGACTCCTTTCCAAACCAATTATAAAATAGTACTATTATTTCACTCAAGAAAATACAATTGGTTAATCAAATAAAAATGTTAAATATTTGCCTAAACGTCTAAGTTGATTGTATTATATACCAATTTGTAACATATGTCAACATATAAATTATTAAATTTACAAATTTTCTTTGTTAAATTATATTTTGCATTTGCTATTCTGCCTTAAATTATTTTATTATTGTTGTGATTATTGATTTATTATTATAAATTTTTATTATGGGAAAGATAGTTCTATAAATTAGGGTTTGTAGGGATAAATGTAAAGTGTTAAATTTCAGCAAATAAGGCTCCCTTGTGTAAAGGGAGCTG
>ENA-OWPM01000158-OWPM01000158.1-human-gut-metagenome-genome-assembly--contig:-NODE-158-length-90408-cov-75.916516_pt1 | contig 90408 bp, 86 predicted proteins | sample MGYA00248267_ERZ651852 | MGnify/ENA primary metagenome ERZ651852 (study PRJEB26924, sample SAMEA4378228) | human gut metagenome | biome: human gut; feature: human-associated habitat; material: faeces... | reverse complement strand
ATCATTTATCTAACTTAATACTATTCATTATTTTTGGTTGCTTACTTTTTGCGAGTGGATTTCATCAGATACTTTAATTCTGATGTGTAACTTTCAAGCGTGGTAGGAAACTTCCTCTAAGCTAAAGTAAGTTGGGGAAATAAATATTATTTAGTTTTATTAGTTTAATAGTCTTATGTGTTAGAGTAGCAATAGCTACTCTGTTTTTGTTTATCCCATAGAATCCAACTGGGCTCGAAGGTGAGTTTTTTAATTTGCATAGTTTTGTTTTCTATCAATCATTTATCTAACTTAATACTATTCATTATTTTTGTTTGCTTACTTTTAGCGAGGGGATTTGATGAGTTACTTTAATTCTGATGTGTAACTTTCAAGCGTGGTAGGAAACTTCCTCTAAGCTAAAGTAAGTTGGGGGAGTACTTTAATTTGATTTTATAATTACATCTTTCTTTTTTATTCTAGGTGACTATTATCTCCGCATACACATTTTATCTAGAGAATACTATCTACCGTGACAATCCATCCGTCAGCATCGCTGACACCTTCCTTTACACAAGGAAGGCTTTTGTTTGTGCTAATTTTTAATATCTACATAGGGCGAAGTTCAGATTTGAGAAAATTTGTTTCAAGGTATCTGTTGAGTGATTGTCAAAGTAAACTAGTTATAGGTGAAGTATGATTTGATAATATGAACTTTGAGAAAGTTTCATATAATAAATTTTGCTGAAAAACCCTACACCTTTTAGCCTTAGTTTTATTATAATAATTTTTGTTCTGATGAACTATAAATAGTAGTGGACACTAAGGTATAACAAATCATATTGTTGCTACTTATTTATGAAAGTCATCACAAGTAGCTGATATACAGTTGAATAATTCTTGATGTTCACTGATTTTTTTCTTGCATTCTCTTTTTAATGTTTCAATTTGAGATACTTCAAAACCTTCTATATTTTCTTGGTCAATAGTAATAATTTTTCCTTTGCCGACTTTATAAATTTCTTTTGTGCCAATCATATAATAGAAACCTTTATACTTTTGATATATAACACAAGTGTCAATTTCTTTTCTTTTATAAATTAAGGAATACGAAATTCCATTAATTTTGATACCTACTAATGGTGAAAAATAAATTTTTTCAGACTTTGATATTTCATATAAAAAATACTACGGATTATTGCAACAATTATAAAAATAATCATTACAGCGAAAAAAAGTCATTAATGCCACAGTTAAAATTGTTTTGCCAATATGTATGTTTCCTTGGATAATTAATTTGATTATCTATTTAAATAGATACCATAATTCGGTTCAGAATCATTAATTTCAGAATCTTTTGTCGGTTCTAACTTTTCATTTTGTAGATAAATACACCATACACCCTCATTCAACTCATTAGTGTCATCTTGGTAACAAACATTAACACCAAAAGTAAATGTATCATTTTTATCTTTTAAAGTGGCTAGACAATCAGTATATGCAACTGTACCATTTTCATCAGTACTATCACTATCACCTGCCCAATCATAATCAACTTTTTCAGATTTTATTGTATAGTACTTAAAGGCTTTTTCTAAGTCTTTATCAAAGTTTTTGTACTTCTTCAATACTTCTTTAGCGAACAGTGATTTTACCATTTCTTTATCTTTGTTATCAAAAGCTTTAACTACCTTTTTCATTGTGTCAGTAGCAATTTTTTCTGATGATGCAAAAAAAGAATAGGGCAAAGCCTTTAGGTCACCACCAAGAATATTACATCCGGTTAAAGAAAAAGTGACAAACAATAGGGAAATAACAATATATAATAGTCTTTTCATTTATAATTCTCCTTAAAATAATAGATAACAGTCAGCAACTTAATAAAATAATGTAGGTAAGGAGGAATCATATTCTTGCAGATTTCTTTTAAGTACAACTGCTTTTTGTTCACTATCATTTAGAACAAAACTATTTAACCAATAAACAAAAGCATCACTACAAATTCCAATACCGAGCTTTTACCATATTCATCTTTTTCCCAATACTGATGGTTATTATCTTTATTATATAACCACTTGTCACATTTCCTTTGATATTTTTTGATTTGAGTTCCTATTTCATCAGGAACATTGATAACATCTGTATAATAATCGAATACTAAGTTAACTAACATCATTACCTCTTTTCAGTGTAAATTTGATTTTGTTGTTAATATAAATAATTTGAAACCCTATTTCTTCTGAACTGAATAAACCTGAAAGGTATTGAAGTCACATTTAAATGAATCGACTGATTTTAGTTTATAATTCTCTTTCAGGTACATAGGGGTTTTTGTTAATGTATTTTTCACAAACCAAACTGTATCACTTGAATTTATCTTAGACTTAATCTTCTTTTTATTAATGTACTGAACATTATCAAAAGCAGAAAACCATGACTCATAGTAGGTACAAATGTGAGTATTCTTAGGATAATAATAGGACATAATTCCAAAGGCACTGTCGGAATAAATAAATGTATCGGAAGAAGAAGTGACTTTGTCAAAACGGTTGAAGAAGTTCTTCATTGATGGGTTGTACTCAAATATTCCTGTAACAACAACACAGCCTATACTGAGGATAGAAAGGCATATGCAAATAACTTGCCTTGCTTTTACTTGAATATTCCTTGTACCGAAAGCTACTGTTAAAGCGAAAATTCCCAGAATTACATTACAGTACCTTGCTATGTAAAATGGTCGAATAAAGATAGTTACAAAAAGTCCGATTATCTGCACACTTAATATGCTGATTATTGCAAATATTATAGGTAATTTGCGATTATCTTTCTTTGCTAATATTAGTGCTGAAACAATAATTCCTGATGCAAAAACTATTAGTGAAAGTGGCTCTACACCTTTTAGCCAGAAGTTTCCTGCTGCTGATTTGGTTTGATTTAATAGTGGTATAATCCATGGAGAATATCCTGCTACCATTGCAATATCTGAGATTATAATTGCTTTTAATAGTTTTCTGTCTTTTAAAATAATGTAAATATTAACGAATGCAAAAATTATTCCCACTGCAAGTAGTGCATAGAGGTGGTTGTATGCTGAAAATAAAGAGGCTATAACAAATATAACACAATGGTGTATTTTGTGATTTTCAATAAATAGCAAAGCCTCTATAAATGAAAGTGTAACGAAAAATATACACCATTGATATGACCTTTGCTGAACACTAAAATACAGTGACATAGGAACTGCACCTACAGTAAGCATATAGATTATTGATGTTGTATTGTCAAAATGCTTTTTTATTACTGTTAAGCCAAGTGAAAGTGTTGCAATATAGCCCAGTACAGAAAAGACTTTTGTGATATGTATTGAGTAACCGAAAATCATACAAAATACTTTTAATGACAAAAAGTATAGTGGTGGGTGCATATCGGTTTTCAGTATTTCAATTATCTTTGAGAAATTGTGCTGAATTAGTGATAGGGTATATGATTCATCAAACCATAGATTATTGTTAAAAATAAGGCTTATAGAAAATAAAGACAATATTCCGAAAATTATGTATGGTAACTTGTTGCTTTGATTTTTGAGATTTTTCATTATATTTTTCCTTTCTTGCAACTACAACCATTTTAACATCATTATCATATTAATTCAAGAATTGTATAAATGATTATGATTTTGGTTGATAATATTTTCCGTATTATTTAACAAATTTCTTCTTATTTCCATAAATATTATTTTTAGTATTGCATAATTTTCTTTTAATGTTAAAATATAAATGAGGAGTGGTAAATAAATTTTAATTATGGGAGGTAATTATGAAAAATCAAAAACAAGACAAAAAGAGAATAGCATTTAAAAAGGGTATAATCTCAATGGTTTTCAGCCGATTTGGAATTGTGCTGGTTCTTCTTGCTTTGCAAATATTAGTTTTACTTGGTCTATTCTTAAAGTTTAGTCAGTTAGCACCACATTACTACATAATCTCAGCAGTATTTTACATATTTATGATTATAGTGATTGTGAATAGTGACCATGATGCATCAAGCAAAATTACTTGGCTGACTACAATGGCCTTTCTGCCTATATTCGGAGCATTGCTATACATTTATACTACTGTTGATATAGGTCACAGAGTTCTAAAGAAAAAAGTTACTAATATCCTAAAAAATACTAAAAATAAAATCACACAGGATAAATCTGTTATTGATAAAGCAGAAGAAATTTGTCCTGATGTAGCTGATTTGAATTATTATTTAAACAAATCAGGAAGATTTCCGTTGTATGAAAATACTGATGTTACCTATTATCCAATAGGTGAAAAGATGTTTCAGTCAATGCTTGTTGAACTTGATAAAGCAAAAGACTTTATCTTTATGGAGTACTTCATTGTTGATGATGGATATATGTGGGATAATATTTTGGAAGTACTGATTAAAAAGGCAAATGAAGGTGTTGATGTTAGGGTAATGTATGATGGTACTTGTGAATTTGCATTACTACCAAGGACTTATCCTAGTAGCTTAGAGAAACTTGGAATTCATTGCAAGGTGTTCTCACCTGTATCACCGTTTATTTCAACACATTATAATTACAGAGACCATAGAAAGATTATGGTTATTGACGGTAAGACTGCCTATAACGGTGGAATCAATATGGCTGATGAGTATATTAACTATACCCATAAGTATGGTCATTTTAAGGATGTTGGTGTTATGCTAAAGGGTGATGCAGTAGATAGCTTTACACTAATGTTCCTACAAATGTGGAGTGTAAATGAAAGACATTGTGACTTTTCAAAGTACCTAAATGTAGGGGATAGTCTTTCTGCCGGTGGTTACTTTAGCAATGGTTTTGTAATGCCATTTGGTGATTGTCCACTTGATGAATATGATGTTGGCAAATCTGTATATATGGATATTCTTAATCGTGCAAAGGACTATGTTTATATTATGACACCATATATGATTATGGATGGTGAACTGGAAAATTCATTGACATTTTCAGCTGAGAGAGGTGTTGATGTTAGAATTATTTTGCCTCATATTTCAGACAGCTTTGTTGCACAAGCACTTGCAAAAACTCACTACAAGAAATTGCTTGATGCAGGTGTAAAGGTGTATGAATATACTCCCGGATTTGTCCATGCAAAAGTATTTGTAAGTGATGATGTTAAGTCGGTTGTGGGTTCAATTAATATGGACTACAGAAGTCTGTACCATCATTTTGAATGTGCAACATATATGTATGGTACAAGGTGTATTGAAGATATTAAAAGTGACTATAAGGATACACTTGCTAAGTGTCAGCAAGTTACATATGAAAGTATTAAGAATGATAAATGGTACATTAAACTAATCGGTAAAGTACTTAAGTTTGTTGCACCGTTAATATAGTTTATTATTTACTTTAAAATTTAATTTTACTTATTAAACCACCCCTAAAGGCAAATGCTTTTAGGGGTGGTTTTGCTTATATAGATTTAATTGTATGACACAGAATCAGCAATTTTTTCTAATGTGTCAGTATCAAGATTATCATTCCAACTGTAGAATGTTATTTCTTCATCATTATTATTAAAGGAAACATAGTCTGTTTTATAGATAACATTGTCAGCAGAAATTACTGCATCACCTTGTACTGTACTTAATGAATTTACTTCACCGTTAACTTTTATCATACTCTTAAAGTTATGGCTGATAATATTCTTTTCAGCTTTTGCATTATTGTTTAATGGTTCACCAAAGTCATACATATCTTCAGCTTTACTTTGGAAAAGTATTATCTTGTCCTTATCATTAGAAGTATCTTTAGAAAAATAAATCATTCCATTTTCCTTACTTTCATTCCAATCATTAGGTACTTTTATGGAAATTGTATTGCTTAATTTCACATCTTTCCAACCAAAATAAAAGTGAAAATCAATAAGGCTAAGAAATAAATAAGCTAGAGTACAAATGATAGCAACAATGACAGTTACAATAATCGCAATAGTTGCTTTGTGATGTTTTTTTAAAATAGTCATAGTAATCTCCTATCCGAATTTTTCTATTAAATATTTCTTGATTTTTTTAGTGTCGATAAGTAGGTCATTAACAAAAATTGCAAGGATAAAACAAGCAAAGACTAAGCCAAACAGAGTTTCACTGTCAAATTCCAAAAATTCATCAGCTCCAAAAATTGAAATTATGAGTAAAGCCAGAAGTATAAGAATATCTACTATGTTAAGACAAGCAATGCCTACTATTCTGTAGTTACCTCTGAATTTAATCAATTTTCCGTAGAAAAATGGTTTTGCAGTAGTTTGACAACCAAAACGATCCTTGTTATCATCCTCATAAAATAAGCATAGAAAGTCCTTTTTGTTGCTTACCCAGTTGATACCTGTTCTGTTTTCACTGTACCTTCTGGGATATTTTTCTAGAATTTGATTTGATAATGTGTTTTCGATTTCTTCTATTGTACGGTTTGTCTTTATGTTTATAATCATATTTTACCTTTGCTATATAATTTGTAGAATGAAATTACTTCAAATCAGATACCAAAACAAAAATCACATTACAAAATAGGGTATTAATCCTACTATTATTGTTAATAGGGCAATACAGAATAAATAATCCCTAGTACCACACCATAAATCATCATATAATTTTTTACTTTTTATGTAGCTGACAATTGTATATACAATAATTAACAAAGCTAATGGGATTGATATTACTGTCATTATAATATTGATGTACGGTGGAACATTTTTGAATATAGATATTTGCACAATAACAAAAATAATATCTATAATTTGAAGAAACATTAATATTTTATCATACTTATTTATATTACTTTTATTTCCGGAATGTTTCATAAGATTATAATTAACTACATTACAAAGAATACGGCAATAGCCCAACCCATAAGGATAACGGAGAAGAAGATTACCTGGAATGGGTTGCTATACCATGAGCCTGATGACTTACGATTTTTGATAGCAGAAATACCGGTAAGTACAAGCATAATTACAGCAGTAAGTCCCTCAAGAACAGACATTGCAACATTAAAACCAAGTGGTGCAAGACGGAAGAAACATACCGATACAACTAAGAGTACTGTACCTATAATAAATAATGCCATAAAAATTTTGTCTAAGTTTTTCATATTAATTCCTCATTTCATATTTATAATAGTAGTTTATACTATTTATATGATATTGTAAAGTGATTTTTTGTTAATGTTTAACATTTAAAGGATTTCAAAAATCCCCATTATAGCTTTACTTAATACCATTTCATAATTAAAAAATATAAGTTGAAATATAGGGGAGATTGTGGTATACTGTCTTTGTAATTGAATAAGAATATAGGCAAGGGAAATACGGTGAAAGTCCGTTGCAACTGCCATTACTGTGAATTAAGCCAGATGACTTGCTATATTCAAGGTTTTAGTACTTTTGGGTAAGAAGAGTAACCATTTTTAAAGCATTACTATTAGTAATGTTTTGTTTTGGTGTCTCTTTGCGTTTTGCAAAGAGTTTTTTTATGCCCATTTTGTGTTATATTTTAGGTGTTTATGAAAAAGTTATTTGCTCTAATCCTTGTTGCTATCACAGTAATTCTATCATTTGGTATAGTAAATGTTTCTGCTAGTAGTGGTTATGTAACTATTAGCTTTCAGGACTATGGTATCCGTGGTAGTGACAAGGGAGATTTTCCTCATCAGCTTGGGAAAATCATTAACAAAACCAAAGTAAAAATTAATAAAAATGATACTATTGCAACTGTCACCTTAAGATTGTTAAAGGAAAAGGGTATCAAACCGGCATATACAGGTAAACCTGAAATGGGTGGTGGGTTTTACCTTGCATCAATTGACAACTTTACTACAGTCAGTGGAAAAAAGGTTAGTGACGGTTACGGTTTAGGTGAATTTTCTGTTGGTAGTGAAAGTGGCTGGATGATTAGCTACAACAATTGGTTTATCAATAAAGGTGCTTCAGAATTTTATGTAAAGAATAATGATGAAATTAAGTGGCAGTTTACTGCTACCGGTCTTGGTAAAGATATTGGTTGTGACTTTAATAATCCTATTGCAAAAATTAAGAATTTGCATTTTACAAGTGGTAAGCTGTCACCTAGCTTTTCTACTAATAATAAAAGCTATACATTAACTTTGCCTAAAGGTAAAAGTACTGTTGCAATAAGTGCAACTTTGGAAAATTATTATTCTAGGGTAACTTATCATTATAATGGGAAAAGTTATAGTGATAATGAGTATTTTAAGGTAAAGAACAATACTTCAATTACAGTTAAATCTGTTTTTGACAATGGAGAAGGCAAAAAAGACAGTGATACTGTTACTGTTAAAGTGAAAATTCCTACTTCAAAAACTACTAAAAATACTACTGATAAAACCACAAAGAAAAATACTGCTAATAACAGTAGCAAAGCAGTTAATAAAAATTCTGTAAATAATAATACAGATAATAGTATTAATAGTATAGATAATAATTCTTCTAGGGAAAATAAAAATGTCGATAACAAGAAGAATGATACAAAAGAAACTGCTACTGATAACAGTAAAAATATCAGTAAGGAAACAGTAAGCAATACTGAAAATGTTAAGGATAATAATGAAGATAATAATTCTAATATTTCTGATAACTCTGATAATTTAAGTAGTGAAAGTAGTAATAACTCTGTAAAAGAAATTAATACTGTAAATGGATTTTTCATTTTTTTAATAATAATTGCAGGTGTAGTTGTTTTGGCAATTATAGCTTGCATTATGATATTATATAAAAACAACAAGGAGAGGAAAAAATGAGGAAATTATTATCATTATTTCTTGCACTAGCTCTTGTTATTTCAACAGTAGCAACTTTTAGTGCAGAAGAAGAAAAGGCTTTTGACGGTTATATTTATATGACTGTTGAAAGAAACACTCTTGGTCAAGGTTTCGTTCAAGAACCAATTAAGGTTGGTTACTATGAGGGTGACTCTTTGGCAGATATTACAGAAAGAATGTTAGGCGACAGAAGTACATTTACAGGTGATATTTCAAACTACTACCTAGAAGGTATCAAAGATGGTGGCGAACCTGAAAATTGGACTTCTGATGAAATTCCTTCAGACATTAAGAATGCTCTTGGTAAAAATGTAAATGGTAGAACAAAGGACGATGTTCTTCAGGCTTTTGACTACACTTCATACAGTGGTTGGATGTTTACTGTAGATAACAAGGGTATTGATGTTGGTGCCGGTGGCGTTAGCTATGCTGACAAGGCAGACACAACTCACTATACAGACGGTAGTGTTGTAAGACTTCAGTACACTCTTTACGGCTATGGTGAAGATGTTGGTATTAGCTGGGGTATGATGAGCTTTGATACTACAAATAAGTTTGTAGATAGAAGTGACCTTATTTCTTATGTTGCTGATATTAATGACGAAAATGCTCAGAGTGAATACGGTACTGCTTATACAGATGCAGTTAAGCTATTAAACACTTGGAATGTAACAGAAGAACAGATTGATAATGCTATTAAGGCACTTGACGATGCAAAACAGTCAACACCTGATGAACCTGAGGACACTCACAATGTTGAGTGGGCAGGTGCTATGAACAACTTTAAGGACGGTAATCAAGTAACCGATACTAAGGTTGTAAAGAACAATCCTGAAGAAAAGTGGTCTTATGAACTTAACAGAACTAAGGGTTCTTGGGGTTCTTACTATGCCGGTCAGTCAGTAATTGTTGACGATTACCTATATGCAACAGGTGGTGGTAACCTACATAAGGTTGACACAAAGACAGGTAAAGGCGAAACTGTTGCAGTAGCAGGTTCAACAGCATTCTACTATGACTATGTTGCATATGGTGACGGAATGATTTTCGTTTCAACTTCAAATGATATTGAAGCATTTGACATTGATACTCTACAGTCACTTGGTAAAGTTAAGGGTACATTTAGTCAGTATCACCCTATGCAGTACAACAAGGGTTACTTAGTTTGTAACGGTAACATTTATAAGGTAAATAAAAATAGTGACAATGTACTAACTCAGGTTGGTGAAGGTACTATTGGTGGTGACTCATTTAACTGGTCACAAGGTGTATTTGCTAATAATTACTACTATGTAGTAGCAACAAATGATATTTACTGTGTTGACTACAAGACAAACACAATTAAGTATCAGTATAAGTATGATGAAAACCGTACTACAACTTTTAATATTGGTGGTGAACTTGCTTACGATAGCACAACAGACTATCTATATTGGGGTTCATACAAGCAGAAAAACCTACATGCAGTTAAGCTAAATGATAATGGTGACTTTGATAAGGAAACTTATAAATCTGCTACTATCAGCCAAGAAACTGTATGTGCACCGGTTGTATATAACAACAGAATTTATGTAGCAGGTCAGGGTGGTACTATTGATGTTATCAACGGTAATCCTGATGACAATGACTTTTTAAGCACTATCTATACAACTAACAAAATCGGTATGAAGATTCAGAGTAACCCAATCCTTTCAACAGGTTACGAAGAAGAAACAGGTAATGTTTATATTTATGTTCAGTCATACAATGCACCGGGTAATATTTATTATCTAGAGGATAATGAAAACAGCACTTCCGGTGAACTAAAGCAGTTAAGCAACCTTTCAACAACAAGTACAGCAGCATATGCTTACGAACAGATTGCTATTGATGATGAAGGTCAAATCTACTTCTTTAACGAAGAAGGTTATCTATATTGCTATGGTGAAAAGCATATTCATAACTACACTTACAAAACTCTATTAAACGGTAAACACATTAAGACTTGTGATGGTTGTGGTGAAAGTGAAGAAGAATTCTGTACTTTCGAAAACGACAAGTGTATTTACTGTGGTGTAGAGAGAAGTAAGTATATTTATGGTGACATAAACCAAGATGGTGAAGTAACTGTTCAGGATACAACATTACTACAGAAGTATGTTACTAAGTTAGCTGAACTAAATGATGTTCAGAAAGAATGTGCTATGTTTGACCATATGGATAAAATTACTGTAAAATCTGCAACAAAGATTCAGAAGTATATTGCCAATCCGGAACTTGAAACATTAATCGGTGCATCATTCTATATGTATTCAAAATAATTAAATTTATAGGGGTAACTGATACTTCCTTAGGGGAGTATCAGTTATTTCCATATTTACAGTGGAGAAATAATGGAAGAAAAGTTAACTAAAGAAGATTGCATAATTCTTATAAAGAATAAATTTAATGAAAATAATGAATTACCTAAGAAAAGTGACTTTACAGATTGGCAAGTTATGATGATAAAGTCCCACCTAGGTCCATGGCCAAGAGCATTGGAAAAGGCAGGAGTAAAGCCACCTAGGGATGACAAAAAATTATTAGTAAAACAAGAGAAACAAAAAAGAGCAAAGGAAAGAAAAGCTCAGTACAAGAAAAATTGTGAGAAAAATAATGAAGAATAAAAATTCTAATAAAGAAAATAAAACTATGAAAATTAAGAAATTAACTTTGACTATAATGTCAATAATTCTGCTAATTATTATTAGTTGTACAACTTGTTTTGCAACTGACGGTAGTAGTAGTGTTAGTGATGTTTACATATATATTATGTTTATTATTGTTACTGCAGTTGCAGTAGCTGAGGGTGTGTATATTGCATACCTAAAGATTTTTAAACTAAATAAAAAGGAAAAGAAAAATGCAGAGAAAAAGTAAGTTCCTAGTGTTGCCTATTGTTGTTGCAATTTTCCTTTCTATTATAAGTGTAGGTTCGGTTAGTACTTCACTAAAGGGTAGGGAAGAATATAACGCTACAGGAAAGTACCTTGCTAAGCAATCCCCAATTGTAGGTTCAATCGGTGGTGAGTGGGAGGTTATCGGTCTTGCCAGGTCTGATTTAAATATAGACAAATCCTACTTTGAAAAATATCAGAATAATGTAGTAAATACTTTGGTGGAGAAGAATGGAGTTTTATCTACTGCAAAATACACAGAGTATTCAAGGGTTATCCTTTCACTAACTTCAATAGGCAATGATGTTACTAATGTAGGCAGTTATAACCTTTTAAGTTATTTATCTGATTTTAATAAGGTAAAAAGGCAAGGTATCAACGGTCCTATATGGGCATTAATTGCACTTGACAGTAACAATTACGAAATTCCAACAAATGAAAATCCTAGCAACCAAACTACTAGGGAAAATCTAATTGAATATATTATAAGTAAAGAACTAAGTAACGGTGGATGGGCTTTAATCGGTAATACACCTGACCCTGACATTACTGCAATGGCTGTTACTTCTTTGGCTAAGTATTATAATTCTAATGAAGAAGTAAAAAAGTCGGTTGACAGAGGTATTACTGCTTTGACTAAGATGCAAAATTCTTCAGGAGAATTTTCTAGCTTTGGTACTGTTAACAGTGAAAGTACAAGTCAAGTTATTGTGGCACTTTGCTCATTAGGTATTAACCCTGACACAGATAAAAGATTTATTAAGAATGGCAAAAGTCTTGTTGACATTTTGCTTTCTTATTATGTTGGAAATGGTTTTTCCCACACTAAAGGCAGTAAATATAATCAAATGGCTACCGAACAATGTTTTTACGGTTTAGTGGCTTATTATAGGCTATGCAATAACAAGAATTTCTTGTATAATATGACCGATGTGTATGAAAAGCCTTATGACCCTACTGTAACAGAGGCTACAACAACAAAGCCTGTTGAGTCAAAACCTACTGTTACAAATTCTACTACTCATAAAGCTACAACTACTAATCCAACTAAAGCAACAAAAAATACTCAGGTGGTTTATACAACAGGTAGTTATAATTCTACAACAGAAAATAAAACTACCCCTACATATAACAACACAAATAATTATCAGCCTAATGATAATTCAGTTAATAGTGTTGTAAATAATAATACCGATAACAGTAGTAATAGTAGTGAAGAAACAGTAGCAGAAACTACTTCCGATACTGAAAGTACAACAGTGAGCAACACTACAACTTCAACAACAGAAAGTACCACAGTAACTAATAATTCTACTAAAGAAAATAAAAAATCTAATGTAATTACAAAGTCAAAGGACTATAAGGATGTGTTTATCAACCTGATTATGATTTTTGTGATAGGTGTTCTTGTGGTGGTTTTAGGTACATTAATTATGATGATTAAGAAGAAAAGTGATAAGTAATGAAAATGATTAAGAAGATTATACCTTGTGTAATTGTAATGGTGATGATACTTTCTACCGTAACAGTTGCCTATGGTGCTGAAAGTAAAATATATTCTACAAAAGAATTAAAAACTATTTGTGATAATATTATAAATTGGAAAAAGTCTGACCAAAAAGTCAGTAAAGACAGTAATCTTTTTACCGGTGAATACCTAACTTATGCCGGTACTACTAATGGTGACTGGTATCCTATTGCTATGAATAGGCTTGGTTATGATGATGACTATAACGCATATTTAACATCTTTAAAGGACTATGTGGAAAAGTCATACAAAACTCCCCAAAAGTTAAGTAAATATAAGTCAACAGAATGGCACAGAATTACACTTTCTGTTTTAGCTTGTGGTGGTAATCCTACAAACTTTGGCAAAGATAAGACCGGCAACAGTATCAACCTAATTGCTGACGGTACATATAACAGAGATGGTTTAGGTAGACAAGGTATCAACGGTTACATTTGGGCATTAATTGCACTTGACAGTAACAACTATTCTGTACCAAGTAATGCACTTAACAGTAAGGAAAGCATTATTAACAGTATAATCTCAGCTCAAAACAGTGATGGTGGATGGGCTTTAACTAGTGGTGACTCTGATGTTGATTTAACTGCAATGGCTCTACAGTCCCTTGCTAAAAATCAAGATTATAAAAATGTAAAAGACTCTATTAACAAGGCACTTAACTACCTTTCAAAAAGTCAAAAGAACAGTGGTGGCTTTACTAGTTGGGGTACTGAAAATGTAGAAAGTTCAAGTCAAGTTGTAATCGCACTTTCTGCACTTAATATTAATGCTCAAACCGATAAAAGGTTTATCAAAGGTAACAACACCTTACTGTCAGCTATAATGAAGTACAAAACTTCCGATGGTGGATTTACTCATTCTTATGTAAATGATAAGGACAACCCTACAGCAGTAGCCGGTAAATCAAATTCAATGGCTAGTGAACAAACTTTACTTGCACTTTCATCATACATTCGTTATGTAAATGGAGAAAAGCCACTTTATGACTTTACCGATACAATTTCTAAGAAAAGTCCTTTGACTGATAAAGATATTGAAAAGATTAATAATTTACCTAAAAATTTAACTACAGAAAACTATGGTGATGTTTTAGCTTTATTGGAAAAGGCACAGTACAGTAAAAATGAAAAGTATGTTTCTACTCTGAAAAATGATAAAGCAGAAATAGAAAAAATACAGGAAAAAATAAATTCAATTAATACTACTATCAATTCACTTTATCCTATTGATAATGTGAAAATCAGTGATAAGGATAAAATTGAAAAAGTAATTGCTGACTACAACAGTTTAAGCCATTATGACAAAACAAAAGTTTCAGGCTTTGATGATACAGAAAGAGCCTTAGCAGTAGTCAGTGAAGAAACAAGGAATATTATAGTTTTTGCAGTACTTACAGTTGTGGCAGTACTATTGATACTATTTGTAGTTTTACGAATCAGAAAAAGAATTAAGAAGAAAAAAGAAATTGATTTTGAGGAAGAATAGTGAAGAAAGATATTCTTGCAATTTTTGCCGGTATAATAGTAGTAATTATCTTAATAATGGGTACAGACTTTCAGTCTGTTGATGAATATTACTTAACCCATGTTGACGATATTAAACCGGATAGCAAAACAGTAACAATGACAATAGAATGTAAAACTGTCTTTGACAATAAGGAAAAGCTAGACCCAAATTTAGAAAAGTATATTCCAAAGGATGGCTATATTCTAAAGAAAAGTAGGTTTGTGCTTAACCAAAAGGATACTGTTTTTGATATTCTTGACAGAGTAACTCGCTACAAGAAAATCCAAATGGAATATCAGGGTGCTGACCTAAATAAATACGGTAGTGCCTATATTGAGGGTATTAACTACCTTTATGAATATTCTTGTGGAGAATTATCAGGCTGGATGTATAAGGTGAACAATAAGTTTCCTAAGTATGGTTGTTCTAATTATACTTTAAAAGACGGTGACGATATTGTCTGGTCCTATACCTGTGATTTAGGCAGAGATGTTGGTTGTGATTTTGTGGAGGAAAACAATGGAAAGTAACAAGTTAAAAAGTTTTGCCACAATTCATCCGGCAGTTTTAATGGTGTATTTTCTAAGTGAAATTGTAATTTCTATGTTTAGCACAAACCCTATAATTTTAGGTGTAGGGTTAGTTGGTGGACTTTTGTTTTTCCTAATGATTCAAGATATAAAGGTGTTTCTAAAAGATTTGACCTTTTACATTCCTATGTTCCTATTGATAACAATTATCAATCCACTATTTTCACACAACGGTGTAACACCACTATTCTTTATGAATGGCAACCCTGTAACTATGGAGGCTATTATTTACGGTATGGATATTGCCCTAATGCTGATGGCAGTTATCTATTGGTGCAAGTGCTATAGCTTAATTATGACTACCGATAAGTTTCTTTATCTTTTCGGTAAAGCTATTCCTAAACTTTCCCTTGTACTGTCAATGGCACTAAGGTTCATTCCTTTATTTAAAGAAAAGCTACATGAAATCAGAAATGTACAAAGTTCAATAGGTCTGTATGACAGAAAAGGCTTTGTAAATAAAATCACAAGTGAACTAAAGGTGTTTTCTGCACTAATAACTTGGTCACTTGAAAATTCTGTAGAAACTGCCTCATCAATGAAAGCAAGAGGTTATGGACTAAAGGGAAGAACCCACTTTTCTATGTACAAATTTAGGTCAAGGGACTTTATGTATCTACTTGCTATTGTAATTTTCTTTGGCATAGTAATTGTGGGAATGGCTATGGGAGTAACTGACTTTAGCTTTTATCCGGAAATTTCAAATTTTAATTTTGGTATTAGTCAAGTTATTGTATATATTAGTTTTGCTTTATTATCATTTATACCATTTGTATCAGAGGTTTGGGAGGTGATTGTGTGGAAATACTCAGTATCAAAGATTTAACATTTTCTTATCCGAATAAGGAAAACTTTGCACTACAAAATGTGAATCTATCTATTAACAGTGGTGACTTTGTTGTGGTGTGTGGTCAGTCAGGTAGTGGCAAAACTACACTGCTTAGAATGTTAAAAAAAGAAATTGCACCACATGGGGAAAAGCAAGGTGCAGTTTATTATAAGGGTGAAGATGTAGAAAAGCTAGATGACAAAATTTCTGCACAAAAAATCGGCTTTGTATTCCAAAAGCCTGACCAACAAATTGTTACGGATAAGGTGTGGCATGAACTTGCCTTTGGTCTTGAAAGCCTAGGTTATGATTCTGACTATATTAGACTGAGAGTAGGGGAAATGGCAAACTACTTTGGAATTACAGGTTTGTTTAGGAAAAAGACTACTGAACTTTCAGGTGGTCAAAAGCAGTTAATGAACCTTGCCTCAGTTATGGCAATGTCACCTGATGTTATTATTCTTGATGAACCTACTTCTCAGCTTGACCCTATAACTGCCAATGATTTTATTACAACCTTAAAGAAAATCAATGATGAACTTGGACTTACTGTAATTATTATTGAACATAGATTGCAAGAGGTTTTCCCTATTGCCGATAAGGTTGCAGTTATGGAAGATGGCAAGGTGATTTGTTACGATACACCTAGGAATGTGTGTGAAAAGCTCAGTAACCACCCTATGTCACAAGGTTTCCCTTCAGCAGTACGAATTTGGCAAAAGTCCGGCAGTAAAGGTGAATGTCCTTTAACAGTAAAGGAAGGTAGAAATTTTATTAACTTAAATTTCTCTGAAAGAAAATTACCTTTGCGAAATACTATTCCGAATACAGAAGATATTATCACCCTAAAGGATGTATTCTTTAGATATGAAAAAGGTGGAAATGACATTCTTTCCGGTACAAATTTAAGTATCAAAAAAGGTGAACACTTCTGTATTTTAGGTGGTAACGGTTCAGGCAAAACCACAACCTTGAAAATTCTTGCAGGACTTCTAAAGCCATACAGAGGCAAGGTTATAATTGATAACAACAAAATGACTAAGAAAACCACTGTCGATTTTAACCGTCTGGGTGTTGCAATGTTGCCACAAAACCCTGAATCGGTTTTCCTAAAATCCAGGGTAATTGATGACTATACAGAGCTTTGCAAAATTAAGGGAATTGAAAAATCGGATTATGAAGATAAGATAAATTCAGTAGCTGAAAAGTTAGGTATAAAGGACTTATTAGAAAACCATCCTTATGACCTTAGTGGTGGTGAAATTCAGAAATGTGCTTTAGGAAAAGTCTTGATTTCTGAACCGAAAATTCTCTTACTTGATGAGCCTACTAAGGGTGTGGATGCTTACAGTAAACTTTCTTTAAGCAAGATTTTGCAAGAGATTAAGTCTGAGGGTGTGACAATTATTACAGTAACCCATGATGTAGAATTTGCTTCAATAGTGGCAGATAGATGTGGTCTTTTCTTTGATGGGGAAGTGCTGTCCTCACTTGTACCACAAGAATTTTTCTCAAAAAATAATTTCTACACCACAGCATCAAGCAGAATTTCTCGTGATAAATTCGCAAATGCAGTTACTGTTGATGATGTAGTTTCTCTAATTAAGGAGGAACAAAATGGCTAAGAAAATAATTAAACTTTCATTTCTGATAATATTAGTACCACTTGCAGTTATATTAGGTGTGGTGGTTTTTAAGGATAGGTCATATGCATGGGTGTCACTTTGTGTGGCGTTGTTCTCCTTAGTACCACTATTTTTGACTTTTGAAAAAAAGGACACCAACACCACAAAGTTAGTTATCTTAGCTGTAATGATTGCACTTTCGGTAGCCGGTAGATTTCTATTTTCATTTATTCCACATTTTAAGCCGGTAACTGCAATGGTGGTGATAACCGGTATTTATATGGGTTATGAATATGGCTTTATTTGTGGTGCATTTACGGCTTTAATTTCTAACTTTATTTTCGGTCAAGGACCATGGACACCATTCCAAATGTTTGCTTGGGGACTGATTGGACTACTTGCAGGGCTACTTGCTAAAGTTCTTCAAAAGAATATTATTATTCTACTTGTTTTCGGTGCATTAGCCGGTGTACTGTTCTCATTTCTTATGGATGTGTGGACAACATTTTGGTATGACGGTACATTTAACTTTTCAAGATTTATTGCAAATATTGTAACTGCAATCCCTGTTACAATTACCTATGCCATTTCAAATGTGGTGTTCCTCTTTGTACTAATAAAACCAATCGGTAAAAAACTTGAGCGTATAAAAATAAAATACGGTCTTTAATTTATCTTTTGTTATTTCAAAATTTTATTTTAATCAGGTATGTATAAATTAAATATAGTGATTAAAATAGTAAATAGTAATTGAAATAAAAAAGAATTTAAAATGAATAATAAGAGTACAGTTGAATTGATTTTAATTTCTCAGTTCATCCTGTACTCTTTTTATTTTTTCAATTTTGATTTTGGATAAGATAAATTGGTTTTACAAATTTGGGTTTGTGGGGCTAAATGTAAAGTGTTAAATTTAGCAAATAAGGCTCCCTTGTGTAAAGGGAGCTGTCGCTTGTAAATTGGAAGAATGACAATTTACTCTTAAAGAGCGACTGAGGGATTGTTATGGTATATACTTTTTGCTATATCAATTTTATTCGATAGATATATAATAGGTTTTGTTTTCCTATCTAAATTTTATCTATCTATTACTGCCTACTAGACAATCCTTCCACCACTTCGTGGTCCCCCTTCCTTTACACAAGGAAGGCTGGATGGTTTCTACTAATTCTAAATATCTACCACAAAACAAGGTATGTTCTAACTCCACAAACCCAAATTTGTCTAACTAATCTTTGCACAAAAGAAAAGTGGCTACCCTTATGGGTAGCCACTAATTAGATAAAAGGAGAAGATTATAAACAATATTCTCTGTATATTTAATTTTGTTTAAGTTAGATTTTTGTTTTAGAAATTTTGATTTTCTAAGGATATATCTATGAAAAATCTAATATAAAAATTAATCTAAAACATATAAACAAATCTGCTATAAACTTAAATTGCTTTTATCAAAAACTCAAGCAATTTCTTCTGCTGAGCAACACTTTGTTAGGCTATGCTTAACTCTATCGTTAACTTCAGCTCTTTTAGCGTCATTAAATCTGTCAACAGTACCTACTAGGTAACCTGTGATTCTTCTGATTCTTTCAAAAGGAACTTCGTCATATGTGTAGTTAACATCAACATATTCACCGTCAACAGTAATATCAACTGTCTTGAAATATTTATCAGGATTTTTTTCCTTTAACTGCTGTACATATAGATTAGCTTCTTTTTTACTCATATCGCCATTAATTGTTAGTGTCATAACTCTTACCTCCATTATTTTTTATTCTTCTTTTTTGAGTGTACATTTATATTACCACTATATATTGTGGTTTTCAAGTGTTTTTTACAATTTTTGTGCAATATTTTGTTTACAATATAATTTCTGTAAAGGCAAGAAATTTGTGTATTATCTCTAAAACTCTTACTACAAGGTAGTTATGTAGTAAGTCTGTTGTTAATACCGAATGAGATTGATAGTGCTTCATCAACTTGATTCATAGAGTTAAATTCTACTTCTCCCATTTTTTCTCTAAGTCGCTTTTTGTCTATTGTGCGAATTTGTTCCAGCAAAACTACTGAGTCCTTTGCCAGTCCACTTTTGCTACCATTTATCTCAATATGTGTTGGAAGTTTAGCCTTTTGGTGTTGGCTTGTAATTGCTGCTGCAATAACTGTCGGTGAATATTTATTGCCAACATCATTTTGTACAATAAGTACCGGTCTAACTCCTCCTTGTTCGCTGCCAACAACAGGACTTAGGTCAGCATAATATATATCTCCACGCTTAACTGTCATAATTTCACTCCCAGAATTTTTCTATTAATATTGTTGCCAAAACAATTTCTTTTTATTCTTTGACATTATATATTACGGAAAAATTCACTTGGGGTTAATGTTAACTATTACTAACCTTTTGTGTAATTGCTTTTCCATTTACAAAGGTTATGTGAATGTTACTGTTGCTTATACTGTCAACAAACCCATTGTTGTTGACCTTTAGAACATAGTCATCAATTTTCATTTGATAAAATTCACCCTTATCCTGTAACAGTGACTTGGAATTATCAAATTCATCAAGAACATTTTTCATTATTTTTATAGGTGCTTTATGGTTAAATTTATTTATATTATATGTACAGTTTAAACCTTGAAAAGTCATTTTTACAGAACTGTCTTTTACTTTATATGTATAGCCCTTTAGATTTTCCGGTGAAGTAATTTTCAGAGAAATATCACCGTCACTGTTCCTACAGAAGTCACCCTTTGCACTAAAGTCGCCACTACTGATAAATACCTTAGCAGAAAAATAATTATTTACTGTCATTTCTTTCTTGCAACCTGAGAAAAGAAAGATAATTGCAAAAAGAAAAAACAAACCTTTCTTCAAATTATCACCATCCGAAATTGAAATGTTTGTTTTTTACTTCTTAATTTTTATTTGTTCTTTATTTTCTTATTCTATATTTTTAAACACTTTGTAAATGTTTTCAACAATATCACTTGGTAACATAGATGCTTCACCAAGAACTTTCTTTGTTTCATCACCTGCACTACCGTGAATAAATACTCCACAACAGGCACTGTTAATGGGTGAATATCCTTGTGCAAGTAGGGAAGAGATAATCCCTGCCAAAACATCACCACTGCCACCGGTAGCCATTCCGGGATTTCCTGCATAACTAATATATGTTTCTTCACCGTTAGAAATAACTGTGTCAGCACCTTTTAGTACAGTTACAACACCGTATTCTCTGCTAAAGTCCTCTGCTGCCTTTTGTGGATTAGCAGAGATTTCTTTTACTGAAAGTCCTGTTAGCCTACTCATTTCTCCCGGATGTGGTGTGATGATAATATCACAACTTTTTTTCTTTAATAAATGTATATGATTTCCAATACAGTTTAGACCATCAGCATCAAGTACCATAGGAATTTTACAGTTTTTTACAAGATACTGTACAAGGCTTTCTGTATCTTCATTGTGAGAAAGTCCACAACCAATAAGTAAAGCCTTTGACTTTTCTATATTTTCATTTATAGTGTCAATATTTTTTATACCGAAAGAAGGTTTATCACTGTTATCAACCGGTAAGAAAACTGCCTCCGGTACAACTTGTGCAACAATAGGGTAAACTGATTTTAGTATTAATAGTCTAAGTAGTCCAACACCTGTCCTTAAAGCTGATTTAGCAGATAAAATCTCTGCACCTGCCATACCATAACTACCACAAATGGATAACAAAGAACCCATACTACCCTTATGGGCATTGTATGGGCGTGGTTTGATAGTATTTTTTAGGAACTGATAATTAATTTCTTTCATAATCTTGCTCCATAATAAAAAATTACTTTACATTTCTAAGTAACTTAACAACCTGAATTTGAATACTTGGGTTTAGCTTTGGTCGCATACCCTCAAGAATAGTGTTGTTAGGTTTCATAACTACTGCAAGGTTGCCTCTTGCTTCATTATAAAATGTAAATGCATAAACATCATCATCATTAACATCATCAACTGCAATAAAATACTTGTTGATTTTCTTGCCGGTATATTTTTCATTAAACTTAACCATCTCTTTGATTTCGTCAATACGAATTTTGACAATCTTTTTTCTTCTTCTTTTAGCAATAATCTTGTCAACATTAAGAGTATTGTCAACTACTGAATACTCATATTCAATTTTCTGATAATTAATAAGCAAAAGTGCAGTTGGCACTAAAGCAATAAGTAGGAAGAAACCTATGTAAATAAAGTAAGCAGAAATAACATAAGCAAGGCTAATACATACTGCCGGAATAATTAGTGAAAGCAAAATATATACTACTGCTAAAATATTGTCCTTAGCTTTTCTTTTTCTCTTAACAACCTGTTCGCAAAATCCGTCCATTTATATCTCTCCTTTGTTAATAGAATGATAACATAAATAATAAAAAAATACAACAAAATAATTACAAATACTTGCATTACACATTGATAAATGTTAATATAATAGAGATATGTAACACTATGACGAAGAAAGTAGTGACTAAAGAAATAATCAAAGAGATTTTTGCCTTGGCTGAAAGCAAGAAATTATTTTTAGTTATGAAGTTCCCTTCTGAGTGGCAACACTGAACAAAATGTAAAGTGAGCTTGTTTGCTTATTTATTAACAAACATTTGTAGAGGAAAACATTGTTCCACCGTTTATTAACAAACAATTTGTAGGGGTGAACATTGTTCGCCCGTAAAAAACATTTACAGTAGGTGTTGACGGTAGTCACCGTTATATGACAACAGAGTGTTTGCTCAGTGCAAAAATGTGGGTGGTACCACGGATTTAATTATTCGTCCCAGAGGTTTTCTCTGGGACTTTATTTTTTATGGAGGTAAAAATGGACGAAAAAATCATTAATCTAAAAAAAGAATTAAAAAATGAACTTGAAAAAATCCAAAACCTCGTTGACCTTGACAAAGTAAGAGTTGCTTACCTTGGTAAAAAAGGTAGTGTAACCGGTCTTTTAAAGGGAATGAAGGAACTTTCTAATGAAGAAAGAAAAGAATTTGGTAAGAAAGTAAATGAACTTAAGGCAACTGTTGCAAAGAACATTGAAGAAAAAACTGCTGAGCTAAAGGCTAAGGAAATTGAGAAAGAAATCAACTCAATGCCTAAGATTGATATTACAACTCCTGCTAATTTAGTTAGAGGTTCATATCACCCAATCACTCTTGTACAAAGACAATGCGAAGAAATTTTCCGTTCAATGGGCTTTACTGTTGAGGATTATTCAGAAGTTGTTACTGACTATGAATGTTTTGAATCCCTAAACATTCCTAAGCATCACCCTGCAAGAGATATGCAGGACACATATTATCTTGAAAACGGTCAGCTACTAAAGTCACAGACTTCAGCAGCACAGAATGCTATTCTTAAGAAATACGGCAAGAACCTAATTGAAAACGATGTACCAATCAGAGCAATTTTCCCGGGCAGATGCTTTAGAAATGAAGCAACCGATGCTTGTCACGAAAACACATTCTTCCAGATGGAAGGTGTTATGGTTGATAAGGACATTAGCATTTCCAACCTAATTTACTTTATGAAAACTATGCTTTCAGAAGTTTTCCAAAAGGATATTAAGGTAAGACTTCGTCCGGGTTTCTTCCCATTTGTTGAACCGGGTTTTGAACTTGACATTAGCTGTCTAATCTGTGGTGGTGAAGGTTGTGCATCTTGTAAGCACAGTGGTTGGCTTGAACTTTGCCCATGTGGTATGATTCACCCTGAGGTTCTAAAGGAAGGTGGCATTGACCCTGAAAAGTATACAGGCTTTGCCTTTGGCCTTGGTCTAACAAGACTTGTTATGATGAAGTATGGCGTAAAAGATATTAGAGATTTAAACAGTGGTAACTTAAAGTCATTATCACAGTTTACTGACGATAAATAAGGGAGGTTTTAATTATGTTTTTATCTATGAACTGGATTGAAGATTTTGTTGACCTAAGTGGTCTTGACAAAGTTGATTTAATTCATCAATTCTCCCTTTCTACTGCAGAGGTTGAGAATGATATTTTCTTCAAAGGCTCTGATTTAAGTGGTGTTGTTGTAGCAGAGATTAAGTCTGTTGAAGAACACCCTGAGTCAAAGAAACTTCACCTACTAAAGGTTGATGCCGGTGAAGATGAACTTACTGATGTTGTTTGTGGTGCACCTAATGTAAGAGTAGGTATGAAAACTGCTTTTGCTAAGGTTGGTGCTAAGATTGGTGAAATTGAAATTGCACCACGACCACTAGCCGGTTATATGTCAAATGGTATGTGTTGTTCTGAGGCTGAAATCGGCATTAGTGACGATAACTCAGGTATTATGGATATTACCGATGATGTAGCTAACGGTACAGATATTAAAGATGTTTATGCTATTGACGATATTATTTTTGAAGTTGACAACAAGTCACTAACTAACCGTCCTGACCTATGGGGTCACTACGGTATTGCAAGAGAATTTGCAGCCTTAGCACATAGAGAATTAAAGCCACTTGAAGTTGACGACTTAAAAGCATACAACAATCTACCAAAGATTGATATGAAAATCGAAGACCCTCTATGCCAAAGATATTCTTGCTTACAGGTTGAAAATATTAACAGAAACATCAGCCCAGTAAATATGAGAATCAGACTATTTTATTGTGGTATGAGAGGTATCAACTTCCTTGCTGACTTAACTAACTACTTAATGTTAGAAATGGGTCAGCCAATGCACGCATTTGACTCAAGAAAAGTTGAAAAGATTAGAATTAAGCGTTTTGACAAGCCATTTACTTTCCAGACACTTGATGGTGTTGACAGAAACATTGATGAAAATACATTGATGATTTGTAACGACAACACACCTGTTGCTATTGCCGGTATTATGGGTGGTCTTGACTCTGAAATCGTTGACGATACAACAACACTAACTTTGGAATCAGCTACATTTGACTCAGTATCAGTTAGAAAGTCAACAGTAAGACTTGCTCACAGAACAGATGCATCTATGAGATATGAAAAGTCACTTGACCCTGAAATGACAGTTACTGCTATCGGTAGATTTGTTAACCTACTAAAGAAGTACGACTCAGACATTAAGGTTGTTTCTTCTCTAACAGATGAATATGCTTATCACTACGATACAGTAGAACTTGACTTTGACAAGAACTTTGTTGACAGATACACAGGTATTGAAATCAGCAATGACACTATTGTAAAGACTCTAGAGTCACTTGGCTTTAAGGTTACACTTGAAAATGACAACTTTGCAGTTGTAGTTCCTTCCTGGAGAGCAACTAAGGATGTTACTATCAAGGCTGATATTATTGAAGAAATCACAAGAATTTACGGTTACGATAACTTTGAAATCAATACAACTCGTTCACCACTTTATCCTGTAAGAATGGATGAGGTTAAGGCTGATGAAGAAAAGATTAAGGATATGCTTGTTAAGAAGTACAACCTTCATGAAGTACATTCTTATGTATGGGCTTATAGTGATGAACAAAAGGCACTTGGTATTCCTGTAGAAGAAAATATCAAACTTGCCAACGCTACTAACCCTAACATTGAAACAATCAGAAAGTCAATTATTCCAACTCAGCTTTGTCAGGTTAAGTCAAATGTTGGTTATGCTCCTGAATTCGGTATCTTTGAAATCGGCAGAGTTGTTGAAGGTCTGGACAGTGACAACAAGTGTATTGAAAAGAAGAACCTTGCTATTACACTATATAGCAAAACTGCTGATATTAAGGACCTTTACATTGAACTAAGAGATATTCTTGCTACAATTACTGATGACCTAAAGCATAAGTCATTAACATTTGAAGTAATGGAAGCTACTAAGAATTATGAACATCCTGTTAACCTAAACAAGGTTATCCTTGATGGCAAGACTATCGGTAAGGTTGGCATTGTTCATCCTGTAGTAAATAAGAATATTGATAAGAAGGCAAATATTGTATTTGCCGAAATTGATATTAAGGCATTTGCCGGTGTTGAGAACTCAAGTATTCAGTATGAAGAACCATCAAAGTTCCCACCAATGACATATGACCTAAGCCTAGAGCTTTCTCCTGATGTTTTCTATTCTCAGTTACAGGAATGTTGGAAAAATGTTGGTACAGAAATTCTTAAAAATACAAAGATTGTTGATACATACGATACAGAAACAATCCACAGTATGACAATTCGTTTTGAATTTTCTTCCAACGAAAGAACACTTTCTTCTGCTGAAGTTCAGGAAGTTATGGACAAAATTGTTGAAAATCTAAAGGGAATTAATGTTTCTTTAAGAGGTTAATTTATAGGGCTACTACTAAATATTGTGGTAGCCTTTATTTTTTTGTTCAAAATATGCAATAATCAGTTGACACAAACACCTTTATATGTTAGTATTATATTAATTGATGATAAGGGCATATAGCTTTTATTACTACTTATAGTTGGAGGTGTTTCCTTATGTTAGATAAGACAATGATTTTCTCAATTAACGGTGACCGTGACCAAGAGATTAAGAATGCAATGATTTCTGTTTATAATTCTCTAAAGCAGAAAGGCTATAACCCAATTAATCAGCTTGTTGGTTACATTCTTTCAGAAGATCCTACTTATATCACAACATATAATAATGCTCGTAACATTATTAGTTCTATTGACAGGGATGAGTTACTGGAAGCACTTGTGAAATCATATTTGAATATTTAACAAGTATTTTTGGAAGAAATTTGAAATTTGAGATTCGCAAGTGCCTACTACACTTGCGTCTTTTTTGTGAAAGAAGGTTTACTTTTTATGGCAGATAAAAAAGAATTTATGACATACAAGGGCAAGCCACTTGTAAGATGTGGCAATGAATTATATTACGGCAGTATGGATGAACCTTATGTTATCCATCTTGTTGTTAAGTCAACTAAAGATGTTAACGGTCTAAAGGTTGCTGATAAGGTGGCTGTTCAGCTAATGGCTACTGACCCTGACCTATCTCCAAGAAAGCAGATTGTAAAGTCCAGCGAAAAAGCCGGTCTTTTCCTTGCTATGGATATTGCTGAAGCATGGCTACACAAAGCCCTAAAGACTGCTCAAGCAAATAAAGCTAACTAATTTAGTTAGTTGCTCTCAAAGTGTTGTGATTAAAGCTTAGTTGTAATTAAACTTTAGTTACTGTCAAATTTATTTTAAAGTAAAATTTAAAACGAAAAGCTCCCTTTTTAGGGAGTTTTCTTTTTGCCTTTATTTTAATGTTATGATTAAATTTTATTATTGTGATTATAATTATTTTCCGCTGCAAATTGCTTTTATAAGTTTGTGTGTATAAATTTTAGTTAGATAAATTAGGGTTTGTGGTGCTAGAACTTGCCTTGTTATGTGGTAGATATTTAGAATTAGCAGAGACTAACCAGCCTCCCTTGTGTAAAGGGAGGGGAACCACGAAGTGGTGGAAGGATTGTCTAGTAGGCAGTAATAGATAGATAAAATTTAGATAGGAAAACAAAACCTATTATATATCTATCGAATAAAATTGATATAGCAAAAAGTATATACCATAACAATCCCTCAGTCGCTCTTTAAGAGTAAATTGTCATTCTTCCAATTTACAAGCGACAGCTCCCTTTACACAAGGGAGCCTTATTTGCTAAAATTTAACACTTTACATTTAGCCCTACAAAACCCTAATTTATCATTCTCACCTTTACCCACAGACAAAATTGAAAAACCCTAATTTACAGAACCGATTTACCATTACCCACAAACGAAATTAAAAAACTAAAAATTACAAACCAAATCACAAAACAAAAGCTCCCAAAATAGGAGCCTTTGTTATTAATGCATAATCTGCATTAACTTATGCAAAAATTATTACATTTGCATTGTATTTCGGATTGTAAAAGTATTATCCCTTTCGTACAATATAATTGTAAAAATAAAAGAGTGATTTCAGAATTTAAAATTTAAGGAGAATGATTATGCAGTTGTTTAATGATTTTTGTAACTATACCTTGGACGAAAATGGAGTGCTGAACAGTTTTCAGCTTGATTATCCCGAAAACTACAACTTTGGCTATGATGTTGTGGATAAAATGGGGGAGCTTGCACCAAACGACATTGCTATGGAGTGGACAAACCCCGACCATCTTCACAAGACATTTACCTTTGCCGACATAAAAAGACTTAGCAATAAGGCGGCAAATGCCTTTAAAAATCAGGGTGTTAAAAAGGGAGACAGAGTGATTGTAATTCTTAAAAGGAATTATGAATACTGGTACATTGTTCCCGCACTTCACAAGCTGGGCGCTATCGTTATCCCTGCAACAAATATGCTCACCTTTGACGATATCACATACAGAGTTGACACAGCGGATATTCGCTTTGCAGTTTCCACACCTGACGGTGACACAGCGGAAACTTTAGTTAAGGCATCAAAGGAAAGACCGATTCTTGAAAAGGTTTTTGTTGTACGCAGAGATGTGGAGGGCGCTGTTAATTTTACAGATGAAATTGGAAAGGCTGACGACAACTTTGAAAGAGTTGAAACCCTTGCTAAGGAGCCAATGCTCATATACTTTACATCAGGTACAACAGGCTACCCAAAGGCTGTTATGCACGACCACACCTACACACTTTCCCACATAATCACAGCAAAGTTTTGGCAGGATGTAAAGGAAAAGGGACTTCACCTCACAGTTGCGGAAACAGGCTGGGGTAAGGCTTCCTGGGGCAAAATTTACGGTCAATGGCTTTGCGGTTGCGGTGTTATGGTTTACGACTTCGACCATTTCTCACCTGACAAGCTGTTGAGAGTTATGGAAAAGTACAAGGTTACATCTTTCTGCGCACCGCCAACAGTTTACCGCTATTTCATCAAGCGTGGAATGAATAATTACGACCTTTCTTCATTAAAGCACATCACCACAGCAGGCGAGGCACTTAACCCTGTGGTATTCAAAAAGGTTTTTGAGCAGACAGGACTAAGACTTATGGAGGGCTTTGGTCAGACAGAGTCTGTACTAATGCTTGGCAACCTTGTGGGGAGTGAGGAAAAGGTTGGTGCTTTGGGCAAACCAACACCACTTTACAACACAATGATTGTTGACGACAGCGGTAACGAACTGCCTGCAAACGAGGTTGGCGAAATTGTAGTTGCCCCACAGGAAAATCAGCACGGCATCTTTATGGGCTACTGCGGTGACGAAAAGCTGTACGAAAAGGTTTGGAGAAACGGCGTTTATCACACAGGGGACACAGCCTACAAGGACGAGGACGGATATTACTGGTATGTTGGCAGAATTGACGACCTTATCAAGACAAGAGGCTTTAGAGTAGGACCTTTTGAGATAGAAAATGTACTGATGAAGCACCCTGCTGTTATGGAATGTGCAGTTATCGGTGTACCTGACGAGTCAAGAGGTCAGGCAATCAAGGCAACCGTTCACCTTGCAGAGGGCTACACAGAGAGCAGAGAGCTGAAAAGAGAGCTGAAAACCTTTGTAAACAGCCGAGTAGCCTCCTACAAGCACATTCAGCACCTGGAGTTTATTGACGAAATGCCAAAGACAATCAGCGGAAAAATCAAAAGAACAGACATCAGAGAAATCGACAGAAACAAGATTTGCTAATAAAATGCAGAATTTAGATATAACAAAAGCTCCCATAATGGGAGCTTTTTTGTTTCTTATAGGTAGTAATAAAATTAAAAAATTACTTATCTTTTTTAATCATTCTACCGTTAACAAAGACATATTCACTGTCTTTATTTTCGTCCATAAGTTTCTTTTCTTTTTCAATATCTCTTTCTTTAGGAAGTACAACATATCTGTCATCTTTCTTAGTGAAAGAACCAACTGCCTCTTGCAACGGCTTTGAAATAATGGAAACAACAATGTAAGTATAGAATAATGGATAAATAAGTGAAACCAAAACACCTGAAATCAGTAGCCATACATTGCTTGTTAGCATAATTGCAAAGAATGCTACAGCAGTAGGTACTGCAACTGCAAGTAAAGTCAGAACACTTCTTAAAATCTTGCCAAATACTAGGATAAATGAGTTCTTATACACTTGAAGTAGTTTAATATCATATGTAATGTTCATCATAGGAACATAGAACATTGTTGCCACTAACATTGCACTAAAGAATAAGTATAGTGTAAGCAATGCACTGTAAACTGCACTGACAGAAGCCATTGAATAGTAGTAAAGAATTGCGAAAACTGAAAGTGTAACAATAAGGTAAGTGATTATACCGTTAATTAAAAATGTTTTCCAATTATCTTTTACAGAAGTTTTAAATGTATCAAGTACATTAATATCTTCCTTTTCAACAGCGATTTTCCTAATTACCATTACAAGTCCGGCATAAAGAGGGTATGCAGGTATAATTCCTAAAAACCAAACTATTACATTTTGAAAACCAGTTAAGTAACCTATCAAACCAAATATAGCAAAACATATGGTTGAGGGAATAGTATATAAAAGATTTGCAAACATAATTTTTGGGAAATTAGTGAAAAATCTTGCAAAAGCAGAGTTTTTAAAACTTTTCATTCAATCATTCCTTAAAATTTTTCTTTTTTATAGTACCACAACAGTAGTTGAATTTGCAATAAATAAATCAAAATTGTTATATTCTTTAAAAGAACAAAACACCGTAAAAAACCAGTGCTTACCACAAAATAACTGAATAAAATTATTAATAATTTTTAAAGAATTTTGAATATATTGCGAACGTCTGTAACAGTCTGTAAATTAAATTACACATATTTTATAAAAAAATATTAGTCAAAACTATTGTATTTTTATAAAAAGTGTGTTAAACTGCACTTGTGAGATTGAGGAGACACTCCTCAAATTCGTCTTCTGATAAGGCGAAAAATTTTTAAGGACAAAGGTGAAAAAAATGAAAAAAGAAACAGTGAAGAGAATCGTAGTTGCCGGCGTGGCAGGTATGATGGCAGCTACTTGTTTAGCAGGTTGTAACACTTCTAATTCTAACGATAAGGACAGTAGTGGTGCTAAAGGTCAGGTTTATTATCTAAACTTTAAGCCTGAACAGGATCAAGCTTGGCAGAAGTTAGCTAAGGAATACACAAAGGAAACAGGTGTTAAGGTTAAAGTTCAGACTGCTGCTGAAGGTAAGTATGAAGAAACTCTTACATCTGCAATGGATAAGGACAATGCTCCTACACTATTCCAGGTTAACGGTCCTGTTGGTCTAAAGAACTGGAAAGACTATTGTCTAGATCTTAAAGATTCTGACATTTACAAGCAGTTAACAAGCGATTCATTTGCACTAAAGGACGGCGACAGTGTATCCGGTATTGCTTATGTTATTGAGTCATACGGTATCATTTACAACAAGACTCTACTTCAGAAGTATTGTGATTCTTCATTTGCTACAGTTAAGAAGATTGAAGACATCAACAGCTTTGATAAGCTAAAGACTGTTGCTGATGAAATCCAGAAGAACAAAGATAAGTTAGGTGTTAAGGGTGCATTCACTTCAGCAGGTATGGATGGCTCATCTGACTGGAGATTTAAGACTCACTTAGCAAATATGCCTATCTACTATGAATACAAGAAAGACAACATTACTTCTACAGATGCTATCAAGGGTACTTACCTAGATAACTACAAGAAGATTTTCGACCTATATATCACAGATTCAACATGTGCTCCTACTTCTCTTGCTAGCAAGACAGCTACTGACTCAGAAACAGAATTCATTAAGGGTCAGGCAGTATTCTTCCAGAACGGTACTTGGGAATATGACGCTATCAAGAAGGGTGGCCTAAAGGACGACGAAATGGGTATGCTACCTATTTACATCGGTGCTGACGGTGAAGAAAAGCAGGGCCTATGCACAGGTTCTGAAAACTATTGGTGTGTAAACAACAACGCTTCTGAAGAGGATCAGAAGGCTACTTTAGACTTTATGAACTGGTGTGTAACATCTGACAAGGGTACTTCTGCAATGTCTACCGATATGGGCTTTGTAATCCCATTTAAGGATGCTAAGGAAGCTACAAATACTCTAGTTAAGATTGCTGACAAGTATGTGGCTGACGGTAAAGAAGCTGTTTCTTGGAACTTTACAACAATGCCTAGTGAAGACTGGAAGAACGGTGTTGGTACAGCTCTAACACAGTATGCTGCCGGTACAGGTAAGTGGGATGACGTTGTTAAGGCTTTCGTTGACGGTTGGAAGACAGAATACGCAAAGGCTAACGGCTAATTTATCCTTTAATTATTAAACTTAGTTAGGGGGCGGATTCGCCCCCTATAATTTTAAATTAAGAAGAAAGGTGAGAAAATGGTAAAGAAACATAAAAAGTATTTTCTGATTTTCGTATTACCAACATTAATTGCCTTTGCTATCGGTTTTATTTATCCCTTCTTTCAGGGCATCTATCTATCATTCTGTAAGTTCCATACAGTAAGTAATGCTAAACTGATTGGTTTTGATAACTATGTAAAAGCATTCCAAAATGAAGCCTTTATGCATTCATTCTGGTTTACAGTTCTATTTGTTATTGTTTCAATAGTTCTCATTAATCTTATTGCTTTTGCAGTTGCATATGTTCTAACCCTTGGTATTAGAGGTTCTAATATCTTTAGAACAGTGTTCTTTGTTCCTAACCTAATTGGTGGTATCATCCTTGGTTACATTTGGAAACTTATTTTTGATGGTATCCTACACAACTATGGTACTAACTTAGCACTAAATAGTACTTATGGTTTTTGGGGACTTGTAATTCTGATGTGTTGGCAACAAGCAGGTTATATGATGATTATTTATATTGCCGGCTTCCAAAGTGTTCCTAGTGACCTTTATGAAGCAGCAAAGATTGACGGTGCTAACAGAAGACAACTTCTTACTAAGGTTACTATTCCTATGATGGCACCATCAATTACGATTTGTACATTCCTAACACTAACAAATTCATTTAAGTTATTTGACCAGAACCTTGCTCTAACAGCAGGTGCTCCGGGTGTAGTAACTGACGGTGGTGTAACCATTAAGCAAACGGAAATGATGGCACTTAATATTTACAACACCTTCTATTCAAATGCTAACTCTCGTGGTGTTGGTCAAGCAGAGGCAGTTATCTTCTTCGTAATTGTTGTTGTAATTGCTCTTGCTCAGCTATACTTCACTAGAAAGAGGGAGGTGCAGCAGTAATGGCAAAGGTTAAACCTAAAGAAAAACAACCTAAGAAAAAGCAAACTTTAGGTATGAAAATTTTGACAGTAGTATTTTCTGTTATTTCAATTTTCTATGTGTCACCACTATTTATTGTTTTGATGAACTCCTTTAAGTTTAAGACAGATATTAGTGACAACCCATTTGCCTTTCCAAATGCCGAAACTTTCTATGGTTTCCAAAACTACATAAAAGGTATGACATTTGGTAACTTCTCTTTCTGGAAAGTTGTTTTAACAAGTTTATTTATCACTATCGGTGGTGTATTCCTAATCCTACTTTGTACATCAATGACTGCATGGTATGTTACAAGAGTTAACTCAAAGATTTGTAAGATTATTTACTACTTCTGTGTATTCTCAATGGTTGTACCATTCCAGATGGTTATGTACACTCTTTCAAAGACTGCTGATAAGCTACACCTAAATTCACCTGTTGGTATTTTGGTAGTTTATTTGGGATTTGGTGCAGGTCTTGCAATTTTTATGTTCTCCGGCTTCGTAAAGGGTATTCCTATTGAAGTTGAAGAAGCTGCAAGTGTTGACGGTGCAGGACCTCTAAGAACATATTTCGGTGTTGTTGTTCCTATTATGAAGCCAACAATTATTTCTGTTGGTATTCTGGAAACAATGTGGATTTGGAACGACTACCTACTACCATACCTAATCTTTAGTGGTACAAACTATAGAACAATTCCTATTCATATTCAGTACCTAAACGGTAGTTACGGACAAACGGATATGGGTGCTATTATGGCCCTTATCATTGTAAGTATCTTGCCTATCATCATCTTCTACTTTGCTTGTCAGAAGTATATTATCGAAGGTGTTGTTGCCGGTGCTGTTAAGGGATAATTCTCAAATAATGCTCATTTATAATTATATGTTAATTATAAAATTAACAGTTACAGACCCTCATTTGAGGGTCTGTTTTCCTTTTGTTATTATTTAGTTTTTAGTTATAAATTAGTTTTTATAATTTTGTTTCTGCGTAAAGGTTGGGTAGATAAATTAGAGTTTGCGGGGATGATTATGTAATGTAGATAAATTAGATAATAACCGATTAATTCATCTAATTTATAGTTTTTCCCTCCTTCAGTCATTCTTTAAAAGGTGAATTGCTCTGCAATTCACGAATGACAGCTCCCTCGTCTGAGGGAGCCTTTGTCTTTACCTAAACTTTTGATAATTTATAAAGTTTGTGCTATTTAAAAATTGCGTACTAATCATAGAAATTTACATACTTTGTGAGCTTCCCTCGCTGAGGGAAGTGTCACCGAATGGTGACGATAGGAGTGGTTGATATTTTAAACTTGTTTAAAATATCATTATAGATGAAAGTTCCCTTTATTTTTAACTATAAAATATAATAAGAATTATGAGTTACAGTTGTAGGGGACATCATTGATGTCCCGTTTTAAAATTAACCTCTTTATTGGCATATTGCCCTATGTAGATATTATAAATTTATAAGTCTGCAAACAGGACAAAAATCCCATAGGAATCACACTTTTTAACGGGCGAACAATGTTCGCCCCTACGACTGTGAGCCATAATATACTATAAAAATCAGTATTGCTTATGCTACAAAATATTGTTGTATTATGAATTGTGCAATAACTTGGTATACAAGAGAGAAAGGACATAGTATACACTTTTTATAATTTGCAACATCACCACAAACCCTAATTTATTAATTTTTTCTTAACCTACTGACAAAATTGAAAACCCCTAATTGACAAAAAGATTTATACACTAGGACAAGGAAGAATGAAAAGCAAAATTACAAGGTGTAATTCAAAATATTTAATGTGCAAAAAAATCTCCATCATTGATGGAGATTTTGAAATATACTAAAATATAAATTAAGTGTTAAGAATTTAAATTTTATGATTATTATATTACTTTTTTTATTTCTGTTACAATGTTTGCTAATATAAGAAGTGTATTTTCTTTATCAGAAAACATATTAGAGAACAGACTTGTTAAATTTTCTTCAAAATTTTTTGGAAGAATTTTACCATAACCTTTAGCATATTCAACCATTCTCTTTTCACCGGGATGAGTCATTTGGAACAGTATCACAGTAAATGTATAAGTCGTAATCTGATTTTTCATCATACTTTTCACTTGCCCTGGAACCGGCTAAAGCAATAGATTGAACCTCATTAAGGGTAGAAATTTCTTTCCATAGATTTTCAAAAAACATAACATCACCTAAATTAAGTGTATATAAAAAGCCCACAAACTTTTAAATTAGTAGGCTTAGTAAAAACTTTATTATATTTTATGCCATTTGGAAGTCACGAATGTAACTGTCAATAGACTTTCTGATAACTTCCTTTGCATCTTCACAACCGTTAATTTCTGTAACAGTAGTAACCTTGTCATTTTCAAGGGTTTTATAAACCTGGAAGAAATGTCTGATTTCTTCAAAATAATGAGTAGGTAGGTCAGAAATATCACTATAACCGTTGTAGTTAGGGTCATTAACCGGAACTGCAATGATTTTTTCATCATTGTGGTTATCATCAATCATAGTCAGTACACCGATTGGTTTACATTCAACCAGTGTCATAGGCTGAATTGTTTCACTACATAATACAAGTACATCAAGTGGGTCGCCGTCATCTGCATATGTACGAGGAATAAAGCCATAGTTAGCCGGATAGTGGGTGGATGTAAAAAGCACTCTGTCCAATTTTAGTAGTCCTGTTTCTTTGTCTAATTCGTATTTGTTCTTGCCACCCTTAGAAATTTCAATAACTGCATAAAACTTGTCTGTTGTAATTCTTTTTGGGGAAATATCGTGCCAAATATTCATTTATTATCATTCCTTTCCTTATTTGATAACTATATTTTATTTTAAATTTCACCTATTGTCAATACGATTTTACCTATTGACAATACTTTTTCTTACAATTTTGTAATAGAAGTATTTTTGCCTATGTGTTATTATTATTTGGGGTGATTAAATGAATGTTTTTCTACTTGAAGATGATGAGGCTATTGGTATTGGCCTAAAGTATTCTCTTGAAAATGAGGGCTATACCGTAACAATTGCAACCAGTGTAAAGTCAGCTTTTGAAATTATAAATAAAGAGAAATTTGCATTATATATTCTTGACTTAACTTTACCTGACGGTAGTGGTTATGATGTTTGTAAAAAGATAAAGTCAATCGGTGACTTTCCGGTAATTTTCCTTACTGCTTATGATGATGAAGTTAATGTGGTTATGGGTCTTGAACTTGGTGCTGATGACTATATTTCTAAACCATTTAGAGTTAAGGAACTTATTGCAAGAATTAAAAGTGTCCTTAGACGATACAATAGGGAAAATAAAGGTATCATAAAAATTGGAAATGTACTTATTAATACAAACAAAGCAACAGTTTTCAAGAATGGTCAGGAAGTTATTTTAACTGCTATGGAGTATAAGCTATTCTTAATTTTGCTTAATAATCGTGGTAATATTCTTTCTCGTAATAAACTGTTGGAATATATTTGGGATGTTGAGGGTGATTTTGTAAATGACAACACTCTTACTGTTTATATTAAAAGATTAAGAGATAAAATTGAGGATGACCCATCAGCCCCTATGATTATCAAGACAATTCGTGGATTAGGATATGTGATTGAAAATGATAAATAAAGATATAAAGATTATTGCTTTAATGGGCTTTTTAGGAACAATAGTTGCAACTGTAGTGACACTATTCTTTAATGTAGTATGTTCTGTAGTTACCTTTTTGTTAGGTGCAATTTTGACCTTAACATTTTATATCGTTACCAAAAAAAGATACAAGAAAATTGCTGATTTAAATAACTACCTTTCACTTGTATGTGCCGGTAATTATCTTATTGATATTAAGGATAATACTGAGGGTGAACTGTCTATCCTAAAGAATAATTTGTACAAGGTTATTGTGTTACTTCGCTCAAAGAATGAACTGCTTGAAAAAGACAAAATCTATCTTGCAGATTCTTTAGCCGATATTTCCCATCAGTTAAAAACACCACTAACCTCACTAATGGTTATGGTTGATTTGTTGAAAGATGAAAAGAATATTGATAAGCAAAAGGAGTTTATCTCTATAATAGAAATTCAGATTAGCAAGATAAAATGGTTAGTAGAGAATCTCCTTAAACTTTCAAAGTTAGATGCCGGTACAATTAAGTTTAAGAAAGAAAAAATTGATGTTTTATCGGTAATTACAAAAAGCCTAAGTCCATTCCTTGTACAAATGGAAATGAAGAATATTTCACTTGAAACTACTATTAATGACTTTTCCTTTACAGGTGACTTAAACTGGACAAGTGAGGCAGTGGAAAATATTATAAAAAATTGTATTGAACATACTGCCGATAATGGAAAGCTAAATATAGAAACAGGTGTAACTAATATTTACAGTTACATAAAAATTACTGACAACGGTTGTGGCATTAAGAAAAAGGATTTGCCACATATTTTTGAAAGATTTTATCAAGGAGAAAATTCTTCTAAGGAGAGTGTAGGTATTGGACTTGCACTTGCCAAGATAATTATAGATAATCAAGGTGGCACAATTGATGTTACCAGTGAAGAAAATGTAGGAACAGAATTTATTATTAAATTTAACAAAATGGTTGTGTGACGAATTTGTAATATTAAAGTCACCTTAATGTAAGTTTCCTTTGATATGATATAGTCAAAGTTAGGGAGGAAAATTTATGAACATACTTGAAGTTAAAAATTTATCAAAAATTTACGGAAAAGGTGATACACTTGTAAAAGCAGTTGATGATGTTTCTTTTACTGTTGAGCAAGGTGAGTTTGTTGCAATTATCGGACCATCAGGTTCAGGTAAATCAACTTTATTACATATAATCGGTGGTGTAGATACACCAACAACCGGTAATGTAATTATTGACGGCACTGATATTACAAAGTTAAAAGAAAGTCCTTTGTCAATTTTCAGAAGAAGACAAATCGGTCTTGTATATCAGTTTTACAACCTAATACCAATTTTAACAGTTGAAGAAAATTTAACTTTGCCACTACTTTTAGATGGCAGAAAGCCTAACAAAGAACAGATTGACTACTTAGTAAGTAACCTTGGCTTAGGTGACAGACTAAAGCACTTGCCAAACCAGCTTTCAGGTGGTCAACAACAGAGAGTTTCTATCGGCAGAGCATTGGCTAACAATCCTGCACTTTTACTTGCCGATGAACCTACAGGTAACCTTGACAGTGAAAACAGTAAGGAAATTGTTGCTTTACTTCGCAAGTTTAACAGAGAGCATAACCAAACAGTAATTATGATTACTCATGACGAAAGAATTGCTCAGTCTGCTGACAGAATTATTGCTATTGAAGATGGTAAGATTGTTAAGGATGAGGTGAGTAAAGGTTGAATATTGTAAGAACATTAACTTTGCGTCACCTAAAAGAAAATAAAGGCAGAACAGTTGTCACTATCTTAGGTATCATTGTTGCAGTAGCAATGATTACAGCAGTATTTGTTGGTATGTCATCGTTACTTAATGTTACAGGACAAATTATGAAACAAACTACAGGTGACTATGATTTTAGTACTTATACAGAAACAACAGATACACTAAAAATAAAAAATGAAAGTGAACTAAAAAAAGTTGGTTTTGGGTATGATTATGATTATACTATTGTACCACAAAGTAAAGTGAAAAATCCTGAGAATGTTACAACATACTTAAGAACATATGATTCTAACTGCTTGGATATGATTATGACAAGTAAGTTTGAGGGTAAGTTACCTACTAATGAAAATGAAATTCTTGTTCAAAAGTCCTACATTGATGACAATAAACTGTCATGGAAAGTAGGGGATAAGATTACCCTTGAAATCGGTAAATATTACGACAAAACAACCAAAGAAGAAAAGTTTGCTGATGAGGCTGTAGTCGGTGATATATTTAAAAAGCATGAAACAAGGGTTGTTACTGTTACCGGTATTATGACAGATGATATTGCAACTCAAATTTATAGTCAAAATATCATATTTGGTCAAAATGGTACTGCCTCTAAGGATAATCTATCCAGTATTGACATTTACGGAAAATTAAAAAATGTTCATATTAACGCAACAAAACAAATTGATAATATTCTAAAAAAATATGGTGTTGCTGATTATTGTAATTTAAATACAGAATATTTGCTAAGCCAAGGTGCATTGGCAATCAATGATATTACAGCTATATTGATTGTATCTATTATAATTATGCTGATAATTATTATTACTGCCTCAGTTATGCTGGTGTATAATGCCTTTTCAATGTCGCTGACAGACAGAATCAGATACTTAGGAATGTTGGCAAGTGTTGGTGCTACCAGAAAGCAGAAGAGAAATTCAGTATATTTTGAAGGTGCTTTCCTAGGAATGATTGCAATTCCTTTAGGTATTTTCTTCGGTATTATCGGTATTTATATTACTTTAAATGTAGTTATAAATAGACTGGCTGATGCCAATGCATTGTCTGGTATGGATAAAATTGATTCTATTTTATCAGTACCGGTTTGGAGTATTATTTCGATAATTGTATTTAGTATTATTACAATCTTTATTTCTGCATATATTCCGGCCAGAAAGTCCTCAAAGATTAGTCCTATTGATGCAATCAGACAGAATGACTCAATTAAGCTAAAGGCAAAAAGTCTAAAGTCATCAAAGTTGATTAGAAAAATCTTTGGTTATGAAGGTGAAATAGCCAACAAAAATCTAAAGAGAAACGGCAAAAAATCAAGATTAATTATTGTTTCACTTACTATTTCTGTTGTACTGTTTATTTCAGTAAACTACTTCTGTAGTATGCTTACAAATCAAGTAGGTGGGTTTGAGAAAGAACCTTATCAGGTAGAAGTTGCAGTTCAATATAGTAATGCAGAAAATCTTGATAAAGCACTTGCTAAGGAAAATAATGTTAAAGATAAGTATTCAATAACTGCTTGTTATATTCAGCAACTAAAGAGTAATAAGGATAAATATCTTGATTATATGAATTCTAAATACAAGAATAAATATAAAGAAGAACTATGTATGCGTTTGCATTTAGTTGATGACAAGTATTTTGATAAACTTTGTAAGGATAATAATATTGATAAAAGTAAGTATTATGGCAAAAATCTATTAGCACTTGCAGTTAACAGTGTTGGTGATAAGTCAGAGGGTGATCCGGTATTTAAAGATAGTGTCAAGAACTATGGTTTGTATTGTGACCAATCAGATTTATATGCCGGTGGTTTTATTGACGATTCTATTTATGAAGATAACTATAAACTGGAAGGTCATATTTTATCAGAAGAAAACAATATTCATATTGGTGACTTTATTAAGTATGATGAGAATGACCCAATGTTCACTATGGATGATAACAGTGAAATCACTATGTTTGCACCAATGACAGAATACTTAAAAGTTACAAATAATAAGCCAAGTAATATGACTATAACTTATGGTTATGTTACTGATGACAGTAAAAAATTAGTTAAAACACTTGAGGATATTTCAGATAATTACGGTGTAGAATATATAAGTAATATTGAGATGCAACAACAGACAACTGATTCTGTTAAGTTTACTATTCAGGTGTTCCTATATGGCTTTATTACACTGATTACTTTGATTACACTGTTTAACATTGTTAACACAATTTCTACAGGTACTGCAATGAGAAAAAGAGAATTTGCAATGCTACGTTCAGTTGGCGTTTCCAAGAAAGGCTTTTACAAAATTGTCTGCTTAGAAAGTTTGTTATATGGTATTAAGGCTTTGATTATCGGTTTACCACTTAGCTTGCTGATTAGCTATGGTATGAATGTTTCATTAGGCTCAGCAGGTTATCCTTTTAGACCTGATATTATGATTTACCTAATTGTAGTTGTTGCAGTATTCTTAATTGTAGGACTTACAATGTTCTATGCAGTTAACAAAATTAAGAAAGGCTCAATAATTGAAGCACTAAAGGAAGATATAGATTAATTATTATAAATGAAAATCTATAAAATGCTATTGTGCTTATTAAAAATTATACAGGCATTTAAAATTAAACCGGTATTAATTAAAATTTAATTGGCTTAAAAATTAAATTTGCATAAAATCAAATTAGCATAAACATAATTAATTAAGCATAAAAATTAAATTAGCTTAAGCAAAATTAGATTGGCTTAAAAATTAAACTAGCTTACAACAATTGATTTGTTTCATTATTCCCAAATCCCAAAACACCCTATGGTATTTCCTACCATAGGGTGTCGCCTTTTGTGTTTGTTTTTGATTGTGGTTTTTCAATTTTGTCTGTGGGTTAAGGTAAATTTGTAGTGAGAATATATACCATAAAATCATATGAAACTATGACTCACAGGTGTAGGGGACATCATTGATGTCCCGTTTGAAAATTAACCTTTCTATTTGTATTTTGTCCTTTGTAGATATTATAAATTTATAATCTGTAAACAGGACAAAAATCCCATAGGTATCACACTTTCATTACGGGCGAACAATTAAGTGAACATCAAAGAAAACGAGCCATAGGCGAAGTTTGATTTGCTAATGTGAACTTATGCAAAAGTTTTTGAATAAAAAACTTTTGTAGTGAAACCCCTACAACTGTAAGCCATAATATGATATAAAAATCGGTACTGTTTATGCTACAAAATATTGTTGTATTATTAATTGTGCAATAACTTGGTATATAAGAGAGAAAGGACATAGTATACACTTTTATATAATTTGCAACATCCCCACAAACCCTAATTTATCGAACTAACTTTAACCAATAATCCAAATTGAAAAGACAAATATCTAATTCACCTTTACTCACAAACAAAATTAAAAAAGGTCAAAAAATATAGTGGAAAGTCAAACTTTTTATTAAAGGTCAAAAAAAGTCTAAAATTTTTAAAAATTTAAGAAAACAAGAGTATTAGTGAGCTAATTTAAGATAAACGGCTTTAGTGGTTCATATTTGACTTTCTTTGACTTTGACTTTATCTGACTTTAGACCTATAATAAAGTCACAAAATTAAGAGAGGTTAAGAAAAGAACCTCCAATATATAGATATTGAAAAGAGATGAGTAGTATGAAGATGAGTGACTTAGTAGCTCAAACGATTTTGGAAATGCTGGATGACCACAACGGGAACGCAGAAATCCAAAGAAATGAACTTGCTACTACCCTTGGGTGTGTGCCAAGTCAGATAAATTATGTTATTACCAGCCGGTTTACACCGGAACAAGGATATATGGTTGAATCAAGACGAGGAGGTGGCGGTTATATCCGAATTACAAGAGTTCACGCTGATAACGAAACACTTGTAATGCACATTGTCAATTCTATCGGTGATAAAATTGATAAGGTAACTGCAGAGGTGATGATTAAAAATTTATACCGTCAGCAACTACTTGATAGAAAGTTAGCTAATGTAATGATGGTTGCATTGTCAGACAGAGCTTTGGCAACTGCTCCACAAAACATTAGAGATAGTTTAAGGGCATCAATATTTAAGAATATGTTGATTGCAACAATTAGCTAGGAGGAATGATTTATGAAATGTCAAAAATGTGGTAAGAATAATGCCAATACTCATATTAAAACAATAATCAACGGTGACTACAAAGAATATGATTTGTGTCCTGAATGTGCAAAGGAAATGGGCTATACAACAAACAGCTTCTTCTCTGACTTTGGTTCAGAATTTAACAGTTTGTTAGGTTCATTCTTCGGTAACACATTACCATCAAGAAGTCAGTCAACACACTGCAAAACTTGTGGCAGTACCTATTATGATATTGCCGACAGTGGTATGGTAGGTTGTGCAGATTGTTATGACACCTTCTTTGATATGCTTTTACCATCAATCAGAAGAATTCATGGCAACACAACCCATTGTGGCAAGAAGTCAGTAGCCGGTATTGAATATACCGAAACTCCTGATAATGTAGAAGAAAAGCCACAACCAAAGGATAAGTTGTCCGACCTAAAGGCAAGACTTGATGAGGCAGTTAAGGTTCAGAACTTTGAAGAGGCTGCTAAGTTAAGAGATGAAATCAAGGCAATGGAGGACAACAATGGATAATAATATTGTAATATCAACCAGAATAAGACTTGCAAGGAACTTGAAGGATTATCCTTTTCCTTGCAGGTTAAGTGACAAAGGCAAAGCTGAAGTTGATGAAAAGGTAAGGAAGGCACTTATTAACGGTAACTCAGCTATAGCAAAGGATTTTCAGTATATTGATTTTGATAATATGTCAGAAACAATGAAAGTTTCTTTAGTTGAGAAACACCTTGTAAGTCCTGAATTTATCAGCAATACTTCAGGCAGAGCAGTTTTGTTACTTAACAACGGTACAGTTTCCATTATGCTAAATGAAGAGGACCATATAAGACTACAGGTTATTGAAAATGGTTTTTGTCTTGATGAGGCTTATGACTTAGCTGATAAGCTAGATACATTGCTTGATGAGCAACTTAATTTTGCTTTTAATGAAAAGTTAGGTTACTTAACTCAGTGTCCTACCAACTTAGGTACAGGTATGAGAGCATCAGTAATGTTGCATTTACCGGCACTGAAAAAGTCAGGTGCTATGAATATGTTAGCCAATAATCTTAATAAATTAGGTCTTACAATTCGTGGAGCACATGGTGAGGGTTCTTCCTCTGAGGGTGCAATTTATCAGCTGTCTAACCAAGTTAGCCTTGGTATTTCTGAGAAGTCAGCAATAGAAAATCTAAAGAACATTACAAACCAACTTATTAGTCAAGAACTAAAGCAAAGAGAAACTTTGGTAAAGTCAATTGAAACAAAAGACAAGGTTATGCGTTCATTGGGTATTCTAAAGACAGCTTGTATTATGAGCCACAAAGAGGCAGTAAACTTACTTTCAAATGTGCGATTTGGCATAAGTATCGGGTTGATTGACAATATTAACATTGAAACAATTAATGATTTGTTAATAGAAATACAACCTGCAACACTAATGACTATTTTAGGTGAACAAATCACAGTAAAAGATAGAGATATTAGTAGGGCAGAATATATTAGAAATAAGTTAAACTGATAAGGAATTTGCTTTCCTTATCGAAAGGAAGGTGTTATTTATGTATAACTTCAAAGGTTTCACACAAAAAGCTAATGATGCACTAAACGGTGCAATTAAGGTAGCATCTGAACTAGGCCACACATATGTAGGTACAGAACATTTGCTACTTGCACTTACACAGGATAAAGAGGGTTTTGCATCAACTATCCTTTCTCAATCAGGTGTAAAAGAAACTGACCTTAGAAACGCAATTGAACACACAATCGGTGTAGGTTCAAAGAGTGTTCTTTCTATTGAAGACTTTACTCCTAGACTAAAGAGAGTTATGCAAAAGGCTGTATATATTGCTAACAGAATTGGTAACAACTTTGTTGGTACAGAACATTTACTACTTGCAATTCTATCTGATAACGACAGTTACTCAGTAAGATTTTTAAGAGATCTTGGTGCTAATACCGATAATATTGTGAGAGAAATCAGCAACTCACTAAACCTAGGCAATGGTGAAGATAACTTCCAGTCTATGAATGGTATGGGTGCTGACGGTCAAGGTATGGGTGGCAACGGTTCTACTAAGGCTCTTGATACTTATGGCAGAGATTTAACAGAGGCTGCAAGAAAGGGCGAGATTGACCCTGTTATTGGCAGAACTGAAGAAATTCAGAGAGTAGTACAAATCCTTTGCCGTAGAACAAAGAACAACCCTGTTCTAATCGGTGAACCCGGTGTAGGTAAAACAGCAGTTGCCGAAGGTCTTGCTCTAAAGATTGCCAACGGTGAAGTACCGGAAATTCTAAAGGATAAGAGAATTATTGCTCTTGACCTTAACTCAATGATTGCCGGTGCAAAGTACAGAGGTGACTTTGAAGAGAGAATTAAGGGTATCATTGAAGAAGTAAAGAATACTAACAATGTTATCCTATTTATTGATGAACTTCACACAATTATCGGTGCAGGTTCAGCAGAAGGCTCAACAGATGCTGCTAATATTCTAAAGCCTTCTCTAGCAAGAGGTGACTTCCAAGTCTTAGGTGCAACAACTATCAATGAATACAAGAAGTACATTGAAAAAGATGCAGCCCTTGAAAGAAGATTTCAACCTGTTAAAGTCGGTGAACCAAGTGAAGATGAGGCTATACAAATCCTTAAAGGTTTAAGAGACAGATATGAGGCTCACCATAAGGTAAAGATTACCGATGAGGCTATTGAGGCAGCAGTAAAGCTATCTTCAAGATATATTGCAGACCGTTTCCTACCTGATAAGGCAATTGACCTTATTGATGAATCAGCTTCAAGAGTAAGACTTGAAGGTATGACAATGCCTACCGATGTTAAGTCTATTGAAGATAAGATTAAAGAACTTGAAAAGGAAAAGGAAGCAGCAGTTGCATCTCAAAACTTTGAAAAAGCTGCAAAGCTAAGAGATGAACAAAAGTCACTTGACGAAAAGTTAAATACTGAAAAGGAAAAGTGGCACAAAGATAATCAGCAAGGTGGAGAAGTTACTGCCGAAGATATTGCAAAGATTGTTTCTGACTGGACAGGTGTACCTGTTGTACAGTTAACTCAGGAAGAGTCTGAAAGATTACTAAAGATGGAAGAAATTCTTCACAAGAGAGTTATCGGTCAGGATGAAGCAGTTTCAGCAATCAGCAGAGCTATCAGAAGAGGTAGAGTAGGTCTAAAAGACCCTAAGCGTCCTGTAGGTTCATTTATCTTCCTAGGACCAACAGGTGTAGGTAAAACAGAACTTTGTAAGTCACTTGCAGAGGTTATGTTTGGTGATGAAAATGCTATGATCAGACTTGATATGTCTGAATATATGGAAAAGCACACAGTCAGCAAACTAATCGGTTCACCTCCAGGATATGTTGGTTACGATGAAGGTGGTTATCTAACAGATAAGGTTCGTCGTAAACCATATTCAGTTATCTTGTTTGATGAAATCGAAAAGGCTCATCCTGATGTATTTAACATCTTGCTACAGATTCTTGAAGATGGTCGTCTAACAGATAGCCAAGGCAGAACAGTTGACTTTAAGAACACTGTTATCATTATGACAAGTAATGTTGGTGCTAGAATTATTACAGATCATCAGAACAGTTCTCTAGGCTTCTCATCAGAAAAAGAAAAGGAAAATTCTTTTGAAGAAGTTAAGACTAAGGTTATTGATGAACTAAAGAGTATGTTCAGACCGGAATTCCTAAATCGTGTTGATGACATTATTGTATTCAACAAGCTAAATCAGAAGGATATTGAACAAATTGCCGGTAAGATGCTTGATACTCTAAAGAAAAGACTACATGGTCTTGGTGTTGATATTACTTTCACAGATACAGCAGTTAAGGAAATTGCTAAGGAAGGTTACGACCCCGATTACGGTGCAAGACCATTAAGAAGAGCAATCACAACTAAGATTGAAGATGCCCTTTCTGAACAAATGCTTGAAGGTAAAGTATCCAAAGATAACAAGATTACTTGTGATTTCAAGGATAACGCCTTTACTTTTGAGTAATTTTAATATAGTGCATAGCTAGTGGTAATTTAAAATTGATTTGCTATCCACCTAAATTATCACTAGCATCAGCACAGTAGAATTTACCATTATCCCCTAATCCTTAATATATACTAAATCCCCTATTGACTTAGTCAGTGGGGGATTGACTTTTGTGAAGAAGAAAAATATAAAAATTACTTGAATTAATGAATTTATATATGTTATGATGGTAACATATTGTATTAAGGGGCAACTTTATGGGTGATAAAATAATAAAAAGTAGGCAAAGTAATTTTGATTTGTTAAGGATAATATCAACTATTTCGGTTGTGCTTATACATGTAAATGCAACTGTTGCTAATAGCAACAACATATCATTAGTTGGGTTTAATATTTGCAGTTTGATTAATATTATTACCAGATTCAGTGTTCCGTGTTTTGTTATGCTATCCGGTGCGTTTATTTTAAATAATGAAAAGAATGCAGACTATAAACACTTTTATGCAAAATCTTTTTATAAAATAGGAATACCATTAATTATATTTTAATTTTTAATGTTAATAATTTCGGAAGTAAGTGCAGTATTGAAAGGTGCCGGTTTAGCAGAGCCTGTTCTATCATTATTGAAAGGTAATTTTAATAATTACTGGTTTATGTTTATGCTTGTTGGATTATATTTTCTTGTACCGATAATTATAAGAATAAAAAATACTATAAGCAAAAAGTGCTATACAATAGGTTCTTTTGTATGGCTTTTTGTTGCGATGATTTCACAATTAACTTCTACATATTCTGTATCATGGGCATTTGGCATTATTTTTTCTTTTGTAGGCTATTTCTTGGTAGGTAATGTGATTTATGAAAATATGTCTAGAATAAAATTTAAGGGATTGTATTTTATTTTTGCTATTGTTAGTTATGCTTTGTTATTTTTGTACAGAGGAATAACCGGTTTTTCAAAATTTAGTATAGATGTATATAGTAATTGGTTTTCACCATTAATTATAATTGCGTCAATATGTGTATTTATTGCATTTAGTGGTATAAAAATAAAGATTAATTTAGGAAAATTATCCGGATATACATATGTAATATATCTTTTACATACAAAAGTGTATATTGTATTATTAAAACTATTCGAAAAATTTATTCCTAGCGTAACCGGTAATTATATTGTTTATATTGCTATTGTTACTATTTTAGCTTTTATCATTTCTTGTGTTGGTGCAATGGTTTATGATTTCTTATGGTCATTACTTGAAAAGAAATTTAAATTAAAAGAGAAATATAATAATTGGGTTAATAAAAGTAAGTAGAATTTTAGTTTACTGAATTATAAATGATATTTGTTATAGAGGATAAAGATATGATAAAAGTTTCTGTGGTGATACCGGTTCATAATGGTGCGAAATATATCGGTAAATGTGTTAACGGTATTTTGAATCAATCTTTGAAAGATATTGAAATAGTTTTAGTTGAAAATTTTTCAAATGACAATTCTTTAAATATTTGCAATAAACTTGCAAAGAAAGATAGTAGGGTAAGTGTTTTTCAAAGTTTTGATAAGGGTACTTCTTTTGCAAGAAAAAAAGGAGTATTGGAGTGCAAAGGTAAATATATTACTTTTTCTGACCAAGACGATAGGTATATTAATAAATATGCGCTGGAAAATATGTATAATGAAATAGTAAAAAATGAATCACAAATATGTGAATTTGGTCACTATAAAGAATATAATCCTTTGTTTAAGAAAAAAGTTGAGAAATCCAGTAATATATATACCGGCAAAGAAATCTTTAATGAAGGACTTAAAGGTGCTTTAGGTATCGGAAATAATTTTTCTACAACTGTATGGAATAAGATTTATGATGCTGATTTAGTAAAACAGTCTGTAGTCAATATAGATAAGGGTTTGTTTTTTGCTGAGGATGAATATTTAAATTATCATTGCTTTTCAAATGATAGTCTTAATAGAATTTCAACAAGTGAAAAATGTTTCTATTGTTGGAATGTTGGTGTAGGTTTTTCATCTTCAAATGATTCAGGGTTAGCTTTGTTGTCTGATTATGACAAAATTAAACCTACTATTATAAAAAAATTAAAAGAATTAGATTTGGATGAAATTCTTTGGACTTATAATTTGGAAACAGTTTATTTTTGCAGAAGTATTATTATTTCTTTAATTAGTAAAAATGAAGATAAAAATAAAATCTTTGATATTATTGATAGAATTTTTAAGTCTGAATCTTTTATTTTAGCATCTGATTATTTTAAATCATATACAGAAAAAGTTTGGGATGAATTAAATAAATTAGCAACTGTAAGAGATAAGCAAGAATTTTATAATTTGTGTGAATCCGGAGTTGTTAATAATAATGAAAACTTTTTAAAAAAAGTTATAAAAAAAGTTCTAAAAAAATTATAGAATAGTTAAATTTAATATAGTTTAATAAGTGCTAAGTGATAAAATTATTGCTTAGCATTTTTTTAGTAACTTATTGTAAATTTTTTCAAAAAAGTATGTATAATTGTAAATCTAATTTGAATTTTAGATATATAAAATAACACATAGTTTAGCAATAAACAGTAATATTTAGTTTATTCTAACAATTAATTTTAAAAACAATAGAATTAGTGTGCGAAATTAAAGAATAATATACACATAAATCGTTGTACAGTATAACGAATCGTTATACTGTGTTGATATTAGAGGTATTGTGTGATATAATAACTTTGTGTTATTATATGTTTTATTTAGATTTTAGTATTTGTGGGTGAATTTATGAAGGGCAGAGAAAATTCATTTTACAATAGATTTGTAAAGCGTGTGATTGATATAATTTGTTCTTTTATGGCTATTGTATTTTTGTCAATTATATATTTACCAATTTGTGTTGTAATTAAGTGTACAAGTAAAGGTCCGATTTTCTTTAAGCAAAAGAGAGTTGGTAAGAATAAAAATTATTTTAATATTTTAAAATTTCGTACAATGAGGGTTGACACTCCGAAGGATTGTCCAACACATTTATTGAAAAATCCGGATCAGTACATAACTAAGGTTGGCAAATTCTTAAGAAAAACCAGTCTTGATGAACTTCCTCAGATTTTTAATATATTTAAAGGAGATATGTCTGTTATCGGTCCAAGACCTGCTTTATGGACTCAAGATGACCTTATTGCTGAAAGAGATGAATATAATATTAATTCTTTAAAACCGGGGCTTACCGGTTGGGCACAGATTAATGGTAGGGATGAATTGTCGATTCCTGCTAAGGTACAGATGGATAAGGTTTATTACGATAAATTAAGTTTTTGGTTTGATGTTAAATGTCTGTTTGTGACAGTTGTCAGTGTATTTAAGCATGACGGTGTTGTAGAGGGCGGCACAGGTCAAATGACCCAAAAGAAATTGATGAAAAGGTAGAGGAAACAACAACTGTATGAAAATATTAATTCTTGCTAATCATTATTTAACATTGAGAGTTTTTCGTAGAGAGCTAATACAGAAGTTGTCTGAGTCCCATGAGGTTATTATTTCTTTACCGGAAGATAGTAAGGAATATATGGATGAATTGCGTTCCTTTGGTGCAAGACTTGTCTATGTAAAGAATATGGACAGACGAGCAATTAACCCTATTGAAGACTTAAAACTTATTAGTGAGTATAAAAGACTATTAAAAGAAGAAAAACCTGATAAGGTTATTACATATACAATTAAGTGTAATATTTATGGTGCTTGGGCTTGTAAATCTCAGAAAATTCCTTGTTATTGCAATGTAACCGGACTTGGTTCAGCTTTTAATAATGGTGGATTACTGAGATTTGTTACTTCAAAAATGTACAAGTATTCTATGAATAAAGTAGAAAAAGTGTTTTTTGAGAATAAAGGTAATGAACAAACTGTTCTTGATATGAAGTTGTTTAAGCCTAGTCAGACCTATGTACTCAATGGTGCCGGTGTAAATCTTGAGAAATTTGCCTTTACACCTTATCCGAATGATGAAGATAAGATAACTTTTTTGTTCTTTGCTAGAATTATGAAAGAAAAAGGTGTAGATGAATTATTTTATGCCATTGAAAAATTAAGAAAAAAATATAACAATCTTCAGTTTAATTTTATTGGAATTTATGAAGATGAATATGAAGAAAAGGTAAAAGAACTTCAGTCCAAGGGTTTAATAAAGTATTTTGGCTTTCAAAAGAATGTTGTGCCTTTTATTCAAGAGTCAAATTGTGTGGTGCTACCTAGCTATCACGAAGGAATGGCAAATACTTTGCTGGAAAGTGCATCAGTTGGTAGACCTATTATCACAAGTGATATTCATGGTTGTAAAGAGGCAGTTGTGGATAAGAAAAGTGGCTATCTTGTAAAGGTGCAGGATAAAGAAGATTTGTATATAAAAATGAAAGAATTTATAAATCTTCCTTATGAACAAAAAGTTGAAATGGGTAAACTTGCCCGTAAGCATATGGAAGATAATTTTGATAAAAATGATGTTGTCAATGAGACAATAAAACAGATTATTTAATGTAGGTTTTTGATTATGAGTTGTAACATTGAAGATGTATGGAAAGTAGAACAGGAAATTTTAGATGTATTTCATAAGGTTTGTGTGGATAATAATCTAAAGTATTCTATTGCTTATGGAACTTTGTTAGGAGCAGTTAGGCATAAAGGGTTTATTCCTTGGGATGATGATATTGATGTTATTATGCCAAGAGAAGATTACGAAAAATTGAGAACTTTATGGGTAAAGAATGCTCCAAAAAAATATATTTTTCAGGATTATTATACTGATAAAAATTACATAAATAACTTTGCAAAAATCAGAAAAGACAAGACAGCATTTGTTCAATCTGAGAAAGAGAAGGACTTTAATTATCACAAAGGTATATTTATTGATGTATTTCCGGCAGACAGAGTTCCGAATTCTTCAATGTCGAGAAAAATTCAAAAGCTGTATGTGGCAATTAACTTGTTGTATGCACATGGATATACAAGTGGCAGTAAAGGTGCTATGGGAATATTTGAGAAAATATTGCTTAATTCAAGTGAAAAGACAAGGCTGAAAAGAAGAAATAAGGCTGAAATAAAGATAAGAAAATATAATAATAATAAGTCTTTGAATTATATGTTTGCTTGTACAATGCAGGATATAAATGTTATTTATCCAAGCAATCTTTTTGATAATTTGGTGACTGTTAATTTTAATGAAAAAGATTATTTATCAGTTAAAAACATTGATGAATTTCTAACAATTGCTTACGGTGATTATATGAAATTACCACCGGAAGAAGAACGAGTATGGAAACATCATCCTATAATGGTTGATTTTGAACATAATTATGAGGAAATAAAATGAGTAAAGTTATACGAATTCTACATGTCATTGGAATTATGAATCGTGGTGGAGCAGAAACAATGATAATGAATCTGTACCGTAATGTTGACAGAACTAAGGTACAGTTTGATTTTGTGGAAAATACTTCAGAGAAAGCTATATTTGATGACGAGATATTGGCGTTAGGTGGACGCATATATAATTGTCCACATTATAACGGTAAAAATCATTTTGAATATAAAAAATGGTGGAATGATTTCTTTAAGGAACATAAAGGTGAATATAAAATTATTCACGGTCATTTAGGTAGCACAGCATCAATATATCTTAAAATTGCCAAAAGTATGGTTTATGTACAATAGCTCATAGCCATAACACAATAATGAAGAAAGATTTAAATAATCTAATTTACAAGGTATATTCTTATCCAACAAGATTTATTGCTGATTATTTTTTCACTTGCTCCTATGTTGCAGGGGTATCAAGATTCGGTAAAAAAATAGCTAATGATTCTAACAGATGTTATTTACTGAAAAATTCAGTTGAAACAAAGAAATTCTTATATGATAAAGATGTTCGTGATCAAGTTAGGAAAGAATTTGATGTACAGGATAAGATTGTTATTGGTCATGTTGGAAGATTTAATGTTCAGAAAAACCATGTATTTTTAATTGATATATTCAAAAAAATTTATGAAAAGAACAAAAATACCGTACTGTTCCTTTTGGGCGATGGTGAAGAGAAAGAAAAGATATTAGAAAAAGTTAAGAATTTAGATTTAGTGGATTGTGTTCGTTTCTTAGGAGTAAGAAATGATGTAAATAAAATTATGCAATGTATGGATGTAATGTTATTTCCGTCATTGTTTGAAGGTTTACCTGTAACTATTATTGAGGCTCAAGCTTCTTCATTACCTTGTGTATTATCGGATACAATAACTAAAGAATGTAAGATTATTGAAAACGTAGAATTTTTGTCATTAAAGACAGATGTTGATGCTTGGAGCAATGTTACTTTGAAAATGTCAAAATTACCTAGATACGATAGTAGTAATGACATAATCAAAACCGGCTATGATATTGAACAAAATGCTATTTGGCTTCAAAATTTTTATATACTAAAAACAATTAAAGGGAATGATGAATAGTGGCTTTTTTAACTGTATTTACACCACTGTATAATAGAGTTTATTCACTGCCTAGAACCTATGAGTCTATGTGTAAACAAAAATGTAAAGATTTTATATGGATGATAATTGATGATGGTTCTACAGATAATGCTCATTCTTTGATAGAAGAGTGGATGAAAAAAGAGAATGGTTTTAAGATAGAATACATTTATAAGAAAAACGGTGGTATGCATACTGCACATAATGAGGCATATAGACACATTACAACTGAACTAAATGTTTGTATTGATTCGGATGATGCACTGGCAGATGATGCTGTGCAAAAAATATACGATAAATGGCAGTCTATAAAGGACAAAAATTATGCCGGAATTATTGCATTAGATGCAGATTTTCATGGGAAAATTATAGGAAAAGGTTTTCCTGAAGGTCTAAAATCAACAACTGTAATGGGATATTACAATAATGGTGGATATGGTGATAAAAAGTTAGTTTACAGAACTGATGTTATAAATAGCTACCCTGAGTATCCTGTATTTGATAATGAAAAGTATGTGTCTTTAGCATATAAATATAGATTGATTGACCAAGAATATGAGATGGCTGTATTAGATGATGTACTATGCAATGTTGAGTATCAAGAAGATGGTTCAACAAATAATATGTTAAGACAATATAGAAACAATCCTCAGGGATTTGCTTTTTGGCGAAAAATCAGAATGATATATCCTGACTCCAAAAAGCGTATGGTGGTTGATTGTATTCATTATGTATCAAGTTCTCTATTAGCGAAAAATAATAAATTTATCAAAGAATCACCAAAAAAATTTTTAACAGTACTATCTTTGCCGGCAGGATTTATGCTAATGCAATATATTAAACATAAAACATAATTAGTAAAGGAATATTCGATAAATGAGTGTGTTTGTTTTAACTACTTTAATTGTATATCTAATTTTTGCATTAGGAAAAAGAAAAACAGTAACCTCTGAAGGTATTACAGTTAATACGGAAATAGATATAAATAGAGATACCCAAACGTTTTTCTTTGTTTTAGGCACTGTAATTCTTGCATATGTAACAGGACAGAGATTTGTGTATGGCGATACGTATGCTTATATGGAATCGTTTAGTGAATCAACTGTAACAGTGTCTGAAGTGTTATCAAATTTTAAGCTTGGTGAAGAACAATTATTTCTTTTAATAAAAGCTTTTATAAAACAGTACATATCAACTGAACCAAGAGTATTTATTGAAATTGTTTCATTCATAACTATAGTTCCTATACTGTATTTTTATTTTAATTATAGTGGTGATTTAAAATTTGCATTTTTGTTATTTGTATTGTCCGGTTGTTGGGAACATTCCATGAATGGTTTAAGACAATACTTGGCTTGTGCAATAATGCTTATGGCTCTCTCTTTGTTATATAAAAGGAAATGGTATTTATATATTCCTATAGTTATTCTTGCAGCCCAGATTCACACTTCGGCATATATCTTTATAGTTGTGTATTTTATAGCGAATAAACCTGCCTGGGGAAAATTTACAAAAGTCTTATTGATTATAGGTCTATTCCTTCTTGTTACATATCCTGTAACCGGTTCATTTATGAATAATCTTTTTGTTGAAAATACTGACTATGGAGAAAAGTATAATACATCGGAGTTTAATTACAGTATTAATATTTTTAGGATAGCAGTTATGTCTGTACCTATTATGGTTTCATTTTTAAATAGAAAAAATATGATAGGTAAATATAAATACTATGATATTGTGTTTAATATGTCTTTACTATGTGCAATGTGTACGTTAATCGGACTATTCTCAGCAGTATATGCAAGATTAAATCTGTATTTTGAATTGTTTAACGTAATACTTTTGGTATGGAATATTAATGATATGGTAAAACGGGAAAGGTATAAGTGGATAAAGTATGCTTGCATTGTTTGTTTCATTGCATATTTTCTTTATCAAATGGTATTTACATATAACTTGAGTTGGTATGAAAGATATATTTTTTTCTGTAATGATTGGGGCGATGCTTCATGGATATAAAAAAGATAAAAGTTTTATTTCTCATACCTAATCTAGCACATGGTGGTGCTGAAAAGGTACTTGTAAATTTAGCAAATAATATCAACAAAGAAAAATTTGGTGTGACAATTCAAACTTTATTTGATGTTGGTGTTAATAGGCAATATTTAAATAAAGATGTTCACTATATTGGTGGATTTAAAAGAATGCCTAGAGGCAATTCTCATATAATGAAGTTGTTTTCACCACAAAAATTATATTCGTATTTAATAAAAGATAAATATGATATTATAGTTTCTTATTTGGAAGGACCTACTGCAAGAATAGTAAGTGGTTGTACTAATCCTGATACAAAACTTGTTAGTTGGATTCATTGTAGAATAAGCAATGAAAAAGAAGCTGAGGTTGGTTTTAGAAACTTTGAAGAAGCCAAGAAATGCTATAACAAGTTTGATTATACCGCTTGTGTCTCTAAAATGACTATGGATTATTTTACTGATACTTTTGATTTTAAAAAAACTATTGGTGTAATCTACAATACTATTGAGACCGATAAAATTATAAAATTATCATTAGAAAAAATAGATGATGTCGAATTTGATGAAAGTTATATCAATATTTGTTCTGTTGGAAAACTAACAAAATTAAAAGGATTTGATAGGTTATTACATATACATAAAAAATTAAATTCTTTAAATCTAAAGAATAAATTTTATATTCTAGGTATTGGAGAAGAAGAAAAAAATTTGAAAAAGTATATTAGCGAAAATAAACTGGAAGATACATTTATTTTATTAGGATATAGAACTAATCCTTATAAATATGTGAAGAAGTGTGATTTGTATGTTTGTTCATCCCATAGTGAAGGATTTAGCACATCTGTTACAGAGTCGTTAATTGTAGGTACACCGGTTGTTACAACTTTATGTTCGGGTATGCAAGAAATGTTAGGTTATAACAATGAATATGGTATTGTTACTGAGAATAATGAAGATGCACTTTATGAAGGTATCGAAAAGATATTAACAGAAGAAAATTTGCTTCAACATTATAAGGAACAAGCAAGAGTCAGAGGACAAAGATTTAGTACAGAAAAAACTGTAAAAGCAGTTGAAAATATGTTAGAAAGTTTGTGATTGCATTATGTCATTAAAAAGTTTTATTAGGGCAAAGGTTATGCGCCTTAGAAGTGAAATATCAACTGAAGACTTAATTGCATTAGGATTAACTGTAGGCAAAAATTTTAGCCGTCAGGAAAAAACTTTGATTGACCAATCACACTGTTGGCTGATTACTATTGGTGATGATGTTACATTAGCACCTAGGGTTCATATTTTAGCACATGATGCCAGTACAAAAAAGGCATTGGGATATACTAGAATTGGCGTTGTTAATATAGGAAATAATGTTTTTATCGGAGCATCATCAACTATTTTACCAGGTATAAGTATTGGAAATAATGTTGTTATCGGTGCAAATTCTGTAGTATCTAGAGATATTCCGGATGATTCTGTTGCTATTGGTAATCCGGCAAAAGTAATTTGTACTTATGATGAATTTGTAAGTAGAAAAAAGAAAGAATTAGAGAATAACCCTTGTTTTGATGAAAGTTATACTTTGAGAAATCCTAAAATTTCTGAAGATATGAAAAAAGAAATGAAAGAAAAGTTAGAAAAATCAAAAATCGGTTATGTAGTTTGAGTGAATTTATATGGAATCAAATTTAATTAGTGTTATTGTTCCTGCCTATAATATTGCAGAATTTTTACCAAGATGTTTAGACAGTATATTAAATCAGACATACAGTAATTTGGAAGTAATTGTTATTAGTGACGGTTCAACTGATGGGACAGATAATGTTATAAAAGAATATGCTGAAAAAGATAGTAGGATAGTTCCTTTTTTTAAGGTAAATTCAGGGGTGTCTGACACAAGAAATAAAGGTCTTGAAATAGCTAAAGGTGATTACATAGGTTTTGTTGACGGTGATGATTATATTGAACCTAATATGTATGAAATATTATTAAACAATGCTATTGAAAATGACGCTGATATTTCTCATTGTGGCTATCAAATGGTTTTCCCTACAAGAGTTGACTATTACTATAATACCGGAAAAAAAGTTATTCAAGATAATAAGAAGGGTATTAGAGATATAATTGTTGGTGATTATGTAGAGCCTGGAATTTGGAATAAATTATACAGAAAAAGTATAATAGAAAATGTATTTATGCCTGTTGATATAAAAAATAATGAAGATGTTTTATTTAACTTTTATGCATTTACAAAGTCCCAAAAGTCTGTGTATGAGGATTTGCCACTATATCACTATATACTTAGAAAAGGCTCAGCAGCTACTTCAAAAGTAAATACAAACAAACTTTATGATCCAATTAAGGTGAGAAAAGAAATTTTTGAATATTGTTTAAAAAATTATGATAAGGAATTACAGTCCTTATCTTATACAAGTTACCTTAATGCAGTTATATCTTTGTATAGAACAATAAAAAACAATAAACTTAAAGATGAAAAAAGCAATGCTAAAAAATATAAAAATGATATAAAACAGATTAAAGAGAGATTACCTTTATCAAAGAGAACTAAGATAGAGAAAATGTTGTTTTTACATTTTACATCTTTACATATGTTTATATACAAGGTATATGATAAGTTTATTTCAAAGAATTCAAACAAATATGAGGTAAAGTAAAATGCCTTTAATTAGTGTTATAGTACCGATTTATAATGTAGAAAAATACCTTGATAGGTGTGTTGATAGCATTATAAATCAAACATATAAAAATTTGGAAATTATCTTGGTAGATGACGGTTCACCGGATAATTGTCCTAAAATGTGTGATGATTATGCTAAAAAAGATAGTAGAATTAAGGTTGTACATAAAGAAAATGGTGGACTTTCTGATGCCAGAAATGTTGGTATGGAAGTTGCAACCGGTGAGTATGTTAGCTTTATAGATAGTGATGATTGGATTGATTTGGAAACTTTTTCACTTTCTATGGCAAAAATTAAAGAATGTAATGCTCAAATTGTTGCATTTAATATTATTAATGTTAGTGATAAACCATTCATTCCTAATTTATCAAATAAGTATGAGGTTGTTGATTCTCAAACAGCTATAGAGAATACTATTGATGATATTAATATAAAAACTGTAGTGTGGAATAAGATTTATAAAAGAAGTGTTTTGCAGGGACTGAAATTTAGAAAAGATAAAATAAATGAAGATGAGTTTTTTACTTTTTATGCACTATCAAAAGCAAAAAAAATAGTATATTTATACAGACAATGTTATTATTATTATCAACGGTCTGGTAGTATAATGGGTACTTACAATTTAAAAAGATTAGATATGCTAGATGGTGTAAAGGAAAGAATGGACTTTGTTAAAGTTAACTATCCTGAAATTTTTGTAAAGGCTAAGTTATCATTATGTTCTTGTTGTATTTATCAATATCAAATGTTATTAAAAAATAAAAGCGTTGACAAGAATAATTATGGAAAAAACAAGGTAAAAGAAATTCGTAATTCTGTGAAAGTTTTACCATCAGAAATAAAAGATAAAAGATTTATAGACAGATTTGTTTTTAAAATATCTAATTTTTCTACAGGTTTAGATTTGGTCTGTAGGGTAAGAAATTGGTTAAAAATCGGATTATAAGGTGATAAAATTGGGAATTGTAACAATATTGAAAAATAGAATAACTTCCCCTTTGAAAATGTTGCTTGAAGATATTAAACATAGACAATTTAAGATAGGTGTAACAAGATTTTTAGTATCTGCTTTAAGAGGTACAAATTTATCTTATATACTAAATCAGAAAATTCATACTATGATAATACAGCAATTGGAGAAAGAATATTCATATGTTTTAGATAAATATCGCGATTATTCGGCAAAATGTGAATATGATGCTAAATCACCTGTTTGGGTATGTTGGATGCAGGGATATGATAATGCGCCGATTATTGTAAAAAAATGTATTGATAGCATCAAATGTTCTACTAATCATCCGGTACATATTATTACAAAGGATAATATAGATACATTTATTCAGTTACCTGATTATATTACAAAGAAATATAATAATAAGTCAATTATGGATGCACACTTTTCTGATGTACTTAGGATGGCATTATTGAGTAAATACGGTGGTTTTTGGATTGATGCGACTATTTTTATTCCTGAAAAACTACCTGAGGAAATTTTTCAATATCAGTTTTATACATGCAAACGAAAGCCTCAAAAAAGTGGATATGTTTCAAATTATATGTGGACAACTTTTTTTAATGGTTGTCAGAAGAATTGTATTGTACAAACAGTTGTAAGAGATTTATTTTTTGAATATTGGAAAAAGAAAGATTATTCTATTGATTATTTACTTCTTGATTATTTTATGATGTTAGTGTATAGAAATCTTCCCAAAGCAAAGCAACTTATCGATAATGTACCATATAATAATCCATGTATGGAAGAACTACAAAACAGGATGTCGATAGCATTTAATAAAAACGATTATGAACAATTATTGTATAATAGTGATACATATCTTTTTAAATTGTCTTGGAGAATGAATTTTGAAAAAGAAACTGATGATGGCAATACAACATATTTTGCTCAATTTTTAGAATTGTAATATGTTTAATTATTAGCTGAATGATAAAATAAGGGGAATGGTATGCCTTTAGTTAGTGTTATAGTTCCGGTATATAATGTGGAATATGTGATTGAAAATTGTATAGAAAGTATATTAAGTCAAACATTTACTGACTTTGAACTTGTTTTAGTTGATGATGGTTCACCGGATAATTCCGGTAGGATATGTGATGAATATGCAAAAAAAGATGACAGAGTAATTGTAATACATAAAGAAAATGGTGGTGTATCATCAGCTAGAAATGTTGGTATTGATAGAGCAAAAGGAAAGTATATCTGCTTTGTTGATAGTGATGATTATGTAAGCAAAGATTATCTTAAAACATTGATTGATGTAAAAAAGAACAATAAGGCAGATAATATTTGGTGTTATTTTAAAACAGTAGATAAATATAGTGAGAGAATTGATTGTAAAGAAGTTTCACCTGAGACTAATCTTGAAAAATATACAGTTAAGGATATTATGACTTTGCATGAAAAGTGGTTAGATGCCGGTCCTGTATGTAAATTATATATTTCAGATATAATAAAAGAAAATAATTTAAAATTTGATGATAGTTTATCATTGGGAGAAGACTTAATTTTTAATTTTGTTTATCTTGATTATACTAACAAAAACATCATAGTGATTAATAAAGAATTATATTTTTATTTACAAAATAATGAAAACTCTCTATCAAAAAAATATTATCAAGATATGTTTGAAATTTACAAAAAAATTAACTCTGTTATGTATCAATATTTGAATAAATGGAATTGTGATAAAAGTCAGTTTGGAAAATACTATAATTCCTGTTTCTTTAAATATGAAGTTGTATTGAAAAATACTTTTAGTAATCAAAACAATGTATCAAACAAAGAGAAGATTAAGATTAATAACAAAATATTAAAATCAAAAGAATTTACTATGGCAATCAATAATATGTCTTATAAACCTAATATTTTGTATAAATTAGCATACTTATCTAAAAATTATAGGATTGTTAAGATAATAGAATTTGTTTTTAGATTGTTAGGAAGGAATAGCATTGATGAAGAATAGAAATATGAATCAGGTAAGAATGGGTGCTATACTTTCATATATAAATATGGGTATAGGTTCGCTTATTCCTATGTTCTATACACCTATTATGTTACAATTAATGGGACAAAGTGAGTTTGGCTTATATAGATTATCAAGTAGTGTAACTAGCTACTTATCACTAATCTCATTTGGTATAGGTTCAGCTGTTGTAAGATATTTTACAAAGTATAGAGCTGAAGGTGATAAAGATGGCGAACAAAATATATTTGGTTTATTTAATATAGTGTTTGCTATAATATCTTTCTTAGCATTGTTAGTGGGAGTTATAATTTCTCTTAATCTAGGAATATTTTATTCAGATTCATTAGGCTCAGATAATCAATTACAAAGAATGCAAATTCTTACAATTCTATTATCTGTAAATACAGCTGTTGGCTTTTTAGCATCGCCTTATAATGCTGTAGTAACTTCTCATGAACGATTTTTATTTGTTCAATGTGTAAATATAATAACAACAGTTGTTACACCGATAGCTAATCTAGTAGTTCTATTTATGGGATATAAGTCAATAGGTTTAGTTTGTTCAAGTTTGCTATTAACTATATTGGTGCAAATATGTTATATAATATACGTTAGAAAGAACTTGCATTTAAAACCTAAATATAATAATATGCCTAAAAAATTAATCAAAGAAATATTACTGTTTTCTTTTTGGGTGTTTTTGGCAAATGTCGTAAATCAACTTTATAATTCAACAGATACATTAATAATAGGATCTGTTCCAGCACTTGCTACAGTGGGGGTTGCTATTTATAACATAGGTGCTACTTTTAGCAGTATGATGACTAATGTTTCTTTAGGAATGCTTAATGTTCTAACTCCTAAAGTAAATATGTTAGTGTTTAAAAATGCCTCAAACACAGAATTGACTGATTTAATGATTCGCGTGGGTAGGTTACAGTGTTATATTGTTACCTTAGTTTGTTCGGGATTTATTGCATTTGGTATGCCTTTTATTTATATTTGGGCAGGTAAGGGATATGAAGATGCCTATTGGGTTGCACTTGTTACAATGATACCAGGTTGTGTTCCGTTAATACAGAACATTGCTATGAATGTTATTGTTGCTCAGAATAAACATAAATTTAGATCTCTTGTTTATTTGGCTATAGCAATTGTAAATGTAGTTGGAACAATATTATGTGTAGAACCATTTGGAATAGTTGGTGCAGCGGTAGTGTCAGGTATTTCTTTTGTTATCGGACAGCTTTTTGTTATGAACTGGTATTATTGGAAAAAAATAAAACTAGATATTCCAAGATTTTGGAAGAGTGTGTTTCCATTATTTATAGGACCTTTTATAATGTGTATAATAACATTGTTAATTTCAAAATTTATTGATTTTTATAATGTTAAGGTATTGTTTATAGGGATTCTTGCATACGCTGTAATTTATGTATTATATAATTGGATTGTTATAATGAATCAGTATGAAAAAGATATTTTTGTTGTCCCTGTAAAAAAAATATTAAATAAATTTAGAAAGAAAGTATGATTATGAATCCATTAAAATCAATTGCTGCTAGATATCAAGGGTATATATTAACAAATATACAAAAAAGTAAGTATGGAAAAAAGCTAAGAGAAATTAAAAATTCTCACAAAGGAGAGAGATGTTTCGTAGTTGCTAATGGTCCTAGTTTAACTAGTGATGATCTAGAAAAAATATATCAAAATAATGAATATTCTTTTGGCATGAATAGAATATATAAAATGTTTGATCAAACAAGTTGGAGACCTTCATTTTATGTTTGTGAGGATATCAATATTTTCAATGAAAGCATTGATGAGATAAATAGTATTCCATCAAAATTGAAATTTATTCCTTTAAATTTACATTTTTACAATAATATAGACATTGATGGTGCATACTATTTCAAAGCAAACTATGATCGAAATAAGGATTATCCACACAGTTTTTCAACAGAGATTGATGTACAAATGGATTCTCGTGGTACAGTTACATTTACTTGTATTAATATTGCTGCCTATATGGGATTTAAGGATATTTATTTAGTTGGTGTTGATCATAATTATCACATTACTATTAATGAAGCCGGTGAAACAATTGTAGATGATAACGCAAAAGATTATTTTTGTGATGACTACGATAATGATATTAAGGATATTGTTTCTCACGATATGGGACAAAACACTAGGGCATATAGAGATGCTAAAGCTGCTTGTGATAGCTTAGGAATAAATGTTTTTAATGCTACACGAGGCGGAAAATTAGAAGTTTTTCCAAGAGTTGAATTTGATTCTCTATTTTAATTGTGTTTGAATGAGGTTTTAGAATGTTTATTATTTCAAAATTGCTAGATAAAGTTTATAGTACAAGATTTATGAAAGCAAAGTATTATTATAATAATATGAAGGATCATAAGTCATTGGAAGTTCAGCATATTGCAGACAAAAAATTACCTATTTATTACATAATACGATACAATGACGATATGTCTTGTGGCTGGACAGTTTGGGAAAGAGTTGTGTTATTTGGATGTATATATGCAATTGACCATAATATGATTCCTGTAGTAGATATGCAAACAAATAAAAATATTTACTTAGAAGATGATGAGGTTGGTAAAGTAAATGCTTGGGAAAAATATTATGATCAGCCTTGTGGAGTTTCGTTAAAGAGAGCCCTTAACAGTAATAATTATGTACTTGGAGATCCCTCCCAAGAGTGGTTTGTCTATGTCAGAATGAGAAAAAAGAAATGTGAAAATGTTGATTTTTTGAGAGAATGTTACAGCAAATATATTAACCTGAAAAATAGTATTAGGACGATTTGTGAAGATAATTATAGAAAAATTATTGATAAGGAAGATGCAAAATTAGTAGGCATATGTTTGCGTGGAACAGATTACTTACTTTTTCATCATCCTCAACAACCTCAAATAGATGTTGTTGCTGAAAATGCAAAAGACATTTTCAAAAAATTAAATTGTGACTATTATTTTGTTGCTACCGAAGATTTCAATATTTTCAATGAATTGAAAAAAAAGTTACCCCAAGACAAGATGGTCTCATTTGGTGCAGGAAATATTAAAGAAGCTAATGGTTTGATTGGTGAACAGATTCGTAAAAGCAAATCTGCTTATGATTCTTCAATTAATTATTTAACAATACTTTATATTTTAAACAAGTGTGAAGCTTTGATTGGTGGTAAATGTGGGGCTACTATTGTAGCAGAATATAGAAAAAAGTATAAATATATTAATATTATAGATTTGAATAAATCTTATTAAAGAAAGGAATTATGTGATGAAAGTTGTTGCTTTTGTTCCGATAAAATTGAACTCACAAAGATTGCCACACAAAAATATACTTCCTATTGCAGGACATCCTCTATGTTGGCATTTATGCAATACCTTATTGAAAGTAAACAATATTGATGAAGTATATGTTTATTGTAGTGATGAAAGAGTTTCTGATTATATACCGGAAGGTGTTATTTTAAAAAAGAGAGATAAAAAACTAGATGGCGATTTAGTTAAAGGCTTTGATATATATAGAAGTTTTATATCAGAAGTTGATGCAGATGTTTATGTTTTAGCTCACACAACATCACCGTTTATTAAACAAGAATCTATTGATAATGCTTTAAAACATATTGTGTCCGGTAGTAATGATTCAGCGTTTTCAGCTGAAAAAATTCAAACTTTTGCTTGGTATAAAGATAAACCAATTAATTATGACTTAAATGATGTACCAAGGACACAAGACTTAGAACCAATTTGGGTTGAAACCAGTGCATTCTTTATGTTTAAAAAAGAGATTTTTATTGATTATAATAGAAGAATTGGATTTAATCCATATATACAAGAGGTTAGTGGAATAGAAGCTATTGATATTGACGAAAAGAAAGATTATGATTTAGCGTGTCAGTTAGCTAAGATTGAGGGAGTGTAAAAAATATTATGTTTAAATTAATTGCAGGTCCTTGTGCAATTGAGTCTGAAGAAATGGCTATGGATATAGCAAAAAAAATGGTTGATATTACTAATAAATTAGGTATTGATTATACTTTTAAAGGCTCTTTTGATAAAGCAAATCGTACATCTATTTATAGTAAAAGAGGATTAGGAATAGATGAAGGTTTAAGAATATTAGAAAAAATTAAGAAAACTTTTGATATTTCAGTTGCTACTGACATTCATGAATCATGGCAAGCAGAACCAGTTGGAAAAGTTGTAGATGTTGTTCAAATTCCAGCCTTTTTATGTAGGCAAACCGATTTGTTAGTTGCAGCAGCTAAAACAGGAAAATGTGTCAATATTAAAAAGGCACAGTTTTTGGCTCCTTGGGATATGAAAAATTGCATACAAAAAGTTTCCGACAGTGGTAACGATAATATCATGGTATGTGAAAGAGGTACCAGCTTTGGTTATAATAATCTTGTAGTTGATATGACAGGATTAGTAGAAATGAAGAAGTTTGGTTATCCTGTTGTTTTTGATGCAACTCATTCTGTTCAAAAACCAGGTGGCAAAGGTAATGCAACAGGTGGTAATAGAGAATATGTTGAATATCTAGCTAAGGCAGCTATAGCAGTTGGTGTTGATGGTTTGTTTATGGAAACTCATCAAAATCCTGATATTGCTTGGTCTGATGGTCCCAATATGGTCAAACTGGATGACATGGAAGATTTGTTAGTAAAATTAATTAAAGTACATAAGGCGGTGCATTGATATGCCTGAAATTAATATTGTACAAGAAGGTAAAAATCTATTTGATGTTGAGATTGCTGCTATGGAGTTAGTTAAAAATTCTCTTGATAGTAGGTTTGAAGATATTGTTAAACTTATTTGTGAATGTAAGGGCAAAGTTGTGATAACCGGTATGGGTAAACCGGGACATATAGGAACAAAAATAGCTGCGACTATGGCTAGTTTGGGAACTCCATCGTTTTTCTTGCATCCTGCTGAGGCCCTTCATGGCGATTTAGGTATGATTGACAAAAAAGATGTAGTGATTGCAATATCTTTTTCCGGTGAAAGTGAAGAAGTTACAAGACTTATACCAAGTTTAAAGCTGATAGGTGCTACACTTGTTGGTATTTCAGGAAACCCAACAAGTACACTTATTAGTTGTAGTGATTATTCATTTGTTTTTCCTCCTTTTAAGGAAGCTTGTGCTATGAATTTAGCCCCAACTTCCAGCACAACTGTTGCACTTGCATTTGGTGATGCATTGGCCGTTTGTGTTTCAAAAATCTATGGTTTTAATGAGAAAAATTTTGCTCTATTTCATCCTGCTGGTGCTCTTGGAAAGAAGTTAATAACTAGAGTAAAAGATTTAATGAAAACAGATGAGGAAAATTCAGTAGTTTGTAGTGGTACACTACTAAAGGATGCCATTGTTGTTATGAGTAAGAAAGCATTGGGTGTTGTTAACATTGTTGATGATAAAAAGCTTTTAGGTATATTTACTGACGGTGACTTGAGAAGAGCATTATCAAAAGAAATTGATGTTTATAATATTGTCATTGATGAATTGATGGTTAAGACACCTACTACTGTTTCTTCGAATATGATGGCAATAGAAGCATTAAAAATTATGATAGATAAAAGTATATCTGCATTACCTGTTGTAGATAACGGGAAGTTTGTTGGTACAATTACTATTAATCACATTACAGGTGCAGGCATTGTTCTTTAAGGATAGAATTATATGAGTGAAAAGTTAAATGATATAAAAATGATTGTTATGGATGTTGACGGTACCCTTACAGATGGTAAAATCTATCTTGGAAATAATGGAGAAGAATTTAAAGCCTTTGATGTTCATGATGGTTACATACTTGCTAAATGTCAAGAATATGGATATATAACAGCAATAATTACTGGCAAAAATTCAAAAATTGTAGAGAAAAGGGCTAGTGATTTAAGAATTAATGAGGTTTATCAAGGTGTAACTGATAAAATATCAGTTTTAAAAAGTCTTGCAGATAAATATAATTTATCAAATAGTAACATTGCATATATTGGTGATGATCTAAATGATATGGATTGTATAAACTATGTTGCTTTTTCCGGATGTCCGGCAGATTCTATTGATGAAGTTAAAAAATCTGTTAATTATGTTTGTAAACATAATGGAGGGAAAGGTGCAGTGAGGGAATTTGTTGATTATTTAATTTTCTATTTGATTTAGATATCTAATTTACAAATTTTATAAATAGATAAATACAGATAGGGTGTTTAATAAGAATTATGTTGAGTAGTTTAATTAAATGTGTTTTGGGAGCAATCCCTTATAACAGCTTTTTAAAGATTTATCCAAAGTTATGTAAAACTAAGTTAGTAGATTTTGTTAATGAAGTATATTCTGATAGATTTTTTAATAGTTCTGAATTATTTTTAGATACTAAGAACTATTTAAAAAATAAGGAATATACCAATAAGCTTTGTTTGATAAAAAGTGGTACTTGGGAATATCAGTTAGCTAATTTTTGCTTTGTCAAGGACATGCTTGAAAGTATCATATGGTCTGTAGAGAGTGGTTATATTCCTGTTGTAGATATTTATCCTAAAAATAGCAAGTATTATAGTGGTGATACTCGACTATGGGATATGTTTTTTAAGCAACCTAAACATAATTTAATGAATACATTGCAAATATCAGATAAATTAGTTTGTCCTATCAAAAAAACTCCCATAAGAGCAAAATTTACTGATGTACAAAATCCTACAATGGTTGAATTTTGGCACAATATATTGGATGAATTTGGTGTTTACAATGATGAGGTACAAGAATACTTTGACAATGAATATAACAATTTGATTCTTGGTAAAAGTGTTGTGGCTTGTGTTTTAAGAAGTACTGATTATACAAAAACAAAGCCTAAAAGTCATCCAATTCAACCAACACTTGAAGAAGTTTTTGAAAAGATACACAATGTTATGGATGAATTTAATGTTGAGTATATTTATATAGCAACAGAAGATAAGTTAATAGCAGATAGATTTCATGAAGAGTTTCCAAATAAAGTTATTGAGAATAAAAGACATTATTTTAATGAAAAGTTCGATGAAAACAATTTAGAAAGAGTATCCCAAGTACATTTCAATAGAGAAAATGACGATTACTTAAAAATGTTAGAATATATGTCATCTATAAATATAGTAAGTAAATGTGATTATCTTGTAACCGGATTAAGTGGTGGTAGCGAAATGGCTATTTATCGTAATGGTAATCGGTATAAATATAGTTACATATTTGATAAAGGTGTGTATTAATTTAGTGGTATTAAATGAAGAATAATTATAGATATTGAAAATAAGCTCAATGTTAGAAATAACATTGGGCTATAGTTTTATATATTTTAATTTTAATTATTAAGATTTTTTATGATACAGGATTACATATACAAAAAGTAATAAATTTTTCAAAATTTTGCAACACTTTTGAAGTTTATAAGGTATTATATATGTAAGTACTTATAAAGTTGATGATTTAATGTTAATCCAAAAGCAAATTGTTGGTAAAACATTAATAGCAGAATTTAAAGTTAGGGGGGATAATGTGGACCATAGATTTGCATATAAAACCAGTGCTGATAAATTTGTGGATGATGACTATGAGTATAGTGAAAAAGTTCAAAGTTACAAAGAAAAAGTTTATAACCATAGCAACAACTATGAAAATAGTGAAGTAATATATAAAAATAACAATAAAAACTATAAAATTAGAGAAGAAAAACAAAGTGACAAAGGTCATAAAAATAGTGACGAAAAAGACTATATAGATATTGATGAAATCTATAAGAATAATGATAAAAAGCATAGTCACAAAGCTAATACATACAAAGGTAAAAGCTATAGTCATAGTGAAGGAAAGCACAGTGATAAAGTTTATAAACACAGTGAAAAAGGTTTTATTTTTGATGACAATTTAATAGAAGTAGTTGTCAATACATATTCGGATATGGTTTACAGAATTGCCCTAAACATATTGTGCAACATAGATGATGCAAATGATGTGATGCAAGATGTTTTCTTAAGGCTTGTCAGGAGCAAAAGTAAAATAAAAAGCAAAGAACACATAAAGCATTGGCTTATAAAGGTAACAATAAATTGTAGCAAAAGTAAAGCAACCGAAAGCTATAAGAAAAATACAGTTTCTATCAGTGAAATTTCAGAAAGCTATATTTCTTTCAGTAATGAAATTGATGAAACAATAGGCAGTGTAATGAAGTTACCGGAAAAGTATAAAGAACCTATCCACCTGTATTATTATCAACAGCTTACAGTTGAAGAAATATCAAAAATTCTCGGTATTACAAGGTCAGGTGTTAGGTCAAGGTTATCTCGTGGTAGAAATATGTTGAAAGAAATCTTAGAAAATGAGGATAATAATGAGTAATTTTGATTTTGATAAATACAAAAATTCTTATGATAAAGTTACTGTTAGTGATGAAAGAAAAGAAGAAATTATTGCTTTAATGAAAAAAGAAAATAATTCTATTGATAACGCTACTAAACCACAAAGTCAAAATAAAGTTATTACCTTTAAGAGAGCAATTGTACTTGTAGCATCAGTAGTGATAGTTATTTTGTTGGCAATAGTCCTACAAAATTCATCATTAACACAGAATAAAAAGGATAAAAAGTTGGACAACAGTTCAATTACAGTTTCTTTGTCTGATGATAAAGAGAAGAAAGAAAATAAAGAATATAAAATTACTGAGAAAGATACTATTATTCCTTTAGAGAATAATGGCGTACAGATTATCTCAAAGGATGGTGGAAATACAATATCAATTAACTCTTTATATTTTAATATTAAAGGCAGTGAAATTGATTATATAGATGTTTCTTCAAAAAATGATAATTCTATTATTTGTACCTATGCTGATGATGAGGATAATCTTACAACGGAATTTAACAGTAATTATCAGAAGTTGAAACTACAAAATATCAATGACTTAGGATGGATAGTTTCTGAGAAAAATGCAAGTGAAGCAATGTCTAATGCAAGTAGTTCAGCAAATATTTCTACTTCAAACAGTGCATCAAGAGAAAATGCAAGTGGTAATAAATATTTTTCAGATACAGTTGTAATTACACTTCATTACAAAAACGGTGAAAGTGTAACTAAGAATATTGAGATTAAGTTTGATAATGACAACAATGTAATTGTGGGATATGAGAAATAAGGAGGTGTAGTTTATGAGGAAGAAACTATTAATTTTATTTTGTGGCATTTTAACTGTTGCTTTATTTTGCAGTAATGTGCTTATTGCATCAGCAACCTCCTTAGCAGATAGCAAAGTAAAAGCTACTTGTAAGGTAACTGTTGTACAGAAGGTAGTGTCAGTCAAACTTTCTGCAAAAAGTAAAACTATAAAGAAAGGTAAGTCCTTTACTTTAAAGGCTACTGTACTTCCTACTAATGCAAATATGAAAGCAGTAACATTTACTTCAACTAATAAAAAGGTTGCAACAGTAAATAGCAAAGGCAAAGTTACTGCTAAGAAAGTAGAAAAACTACAATTATAGTTACCACAAAAGATGGTAAGAAAAGGGCTAAGTGTACTTTAAAGGTTAAATAAACAGTTAAATACGGTAAAAATCTTTAGGTCAGAAAAACAATTGTTTTTACCATTTTTATTTACAATAGTTGTTTTTATATTATAATAAAATGGAACATTTGAATTGTTTATTAACTTTATGTACAACGATGATTTGTTTTTATACCCTTCCATGGCTGTGATACCCTCTATCACAGCCATAACTCTTTTGTGTAGCAGTAAAATTTTTAAAAAGATTTTTTTATTGCAAAATGTGTCTTGTTTTGTTATGATTTTATCTAAAGATTTTTTGCAGAAAAGGAGTTTATTATGTGGGGCTTAATATTTGGCTGTGTACTGCTTTTTGCAGTAGCCTGTTTTGTGTATTTAATCAGCAGATTTTATAAATTTAGATTTATGAAGAAAATCACAATGAACAAGAAATTTCTCACAATTTTACTTTCTATCATAATTATTCTTGTTATGTTTACTGTTTTAACTATAACAATGAATATGATGAACAGTATTATTGTGTTGATGCATTTAGTTGTGATTTGGCTTATTGTTGACTTTATTTTCTTTATTATCAAGAAGTGTAGGAAAAAGCCTTTTAAATTTTATTTCCAAGGTATAATCGCTATGGTACTTACAGCAGTATATCTAACATTCGGTTGGTATTTTGCCCATAATGTGGTGGCTACAGATTATAACTTAACTACTGATAAAGATATGAATTCACTTCGTATTGTGCAACTTTCAGACTCTCATATCGGTGCAACATTTCACTATAAAGAATTTTCTCAGTATGTTGATACTATGAATAAAGAAAATCCCGATGTGGTAGTTATTACAGGTGACTTTGTTGATGATGATACTTCTAAGGAAGATATGATACAGTCTTGTAAAGCACTAAGTAAGTTCAAGACAAAGTACGGTGTGTATTTTGTTTACGGTAATCACGATAAGGGTTACTACGGCAAAGAATACAGAGGCTATGACGGTAATGATTTAGCAAAAGAACTAAGGAAAAACGGTGTTAAGGTTCTGGAGGATGAAAGTGTACTTCTAAATAATAAGTTCTATATTGTAGGCAGACAGGATTATTCTGAGGTAGAAAAGGGTGGCACAAGAGCAAGTGCTAAGGACCTTGTAAAGAACCTAGATTGCAATAAGTATATAATTATGCTGGACCATCAGCCTAACCACTATAAGGAAGAAAAGAATGCCAATGTTGACCTGGTACTATCAGGTCATACTCATGGTGGACAGTTAATTCCTATTACATATTCAGGTGAATGGCTGGGTATGAATGACAAAACATATGGCTACGAAAGAGAAAAGAACACAGACTTTATTGTCAGTTCGGGAATAGGGGACTGGTCAATTAAGTTCAAGACCGGTTGTGTAGCTGAATATGTTGTTGTGGATATTAATAAATAATTCAATTAAAGAATAATAAATCTGTAATTACCATCCAAAAATATTGGATGGTAATTTTTTTTAAGAAATTTTAAAAATACTATTGACAAGTCAGAAATAATATGATATATTCAAATCACACTAAACAGATAGGAAATGTGTAATTAAGAAATGAGGTAAAAATTTATGTCTGAAAAATTTTATTTTTACAACAGAATAAATTATGGCAGTGGACGATGTTGTTGCTGTAATAACTCACAAAACTTAACAGAAACTAACTAACATTAAAATATATTTTTTATTTAAAGGAGAAACAATTATGTCAAACAATAATTATAAATTCGAAACACTTCAGCTACATGTAGGTCAGGAAGCTCCGGACCCAGTTACAGATTCAAGAGCAGTTCCAATCTACCAGACTTCTTCATTCGTATTTAAGAACTGCGACCATGCAGCAGCAAGATTCAGTCTTGCAGATGCAGGTAACATTTACGGCAGACTTACTAACCCAACACAGGAAATCTTCGAAAAGAGAATTGCAGCTCTTGAAGGTGGCGTAGCTGCTCTGGCAGTTGCTTCAGGTGCAGCAGCAGTTTACTACTCAATTGTTAACATTGCTTCTAACGGTGACCATGTTGTTGCTGCTAAGAACATTTACGGTGGTACATACAACTTACTTGAACACACACTACCTGAATACGGTATCGAAACAACTTTCGTTGATCCATTTGATTTTGATGAAATCGAAAATGCAATTAAGGACAACACAAAGCTTGTTTTCATTGAAACACTTGGTAATCCAAATTCCGATGTTGTTGATATTGAAGCAGTTGCAAAGATTGCTCATAAGCACAACATTCCACTAATCGTTGATAACACATTCGCTACACCTTACCTAGTAAGACCTATTGAATACGGTGCTGATGTTGTTGTTCATTCAGCAACTAAGTTTATCGGTGGTCACGGTACAACAATCGGTGGTGTTATTGTTGATGGTGGTAAGTTTGATTGGAAGGCATCAGGCAAGTTTGAATCCCTTGTTGCTCCAAACCCAAGTTACCATGGTGTTAGCTTCTCAGAAGATGTAGGTGCTGCAGCATTCGTAACAAAGATTAGAGCTTTACTACTTCGTGATACAGGTGCTACACTTTCACCAATCCACGCATTTATCTTCCTACAGGGTCTTGAAACACTTTCACTAAGAGTTGAAAGACATGTTGAAAATGCACTAAAGGTTGTACAGTTCCTAAACAACCATCCACTAGTAGAAAAGGTTCACCATCCATCAGTTTCTGATGACCCATCTCAGCAGGAACTATATAAGAAGTACTTCCCTAACGGTGGTGGTTCAATCTTTACATTTGAAGTAAAGGGTGACGAACAGAAGACTAAGGACTTTATCGACCACCTAGAACTATTCTCACTACTAGCTAATGTAGCTGATGCTAAGTCACTTGTAATTCACCCAGCAAGCACAACTCACGCTCAGATGAACGATGAAGAACTAGCAGGTGCAGGTATCTATAGAAACACAGTAAGACTATCAATCGGTATTGAAAACATTGACGATATTATCGCTGACCTTGAAAAAGGCTTTGCAGCAATTAAGTAATGGAAGGTAACTAGCAATGGCAATTAAGAAATCAATTACAGAACTAGTTGGTAACACACCACTACTGGAACTTACACATATTGAAGCAGAAGAAAATATTCAGGCAACACTACTAGCTAAGCTGGAATCATTTAACCCAGCCGGTAGTGTTAAGGATCGGGTAGCTAAGGCTATTATTGAAGATGCAGAAAAGACAGGCAGACTAAATAAAGGTTCAGTTATTATCGAACCTACAAGTGGTAACACAGGTATCGGTCTTGCTTCTGTTGCAACAGCTAAAGGCTACAGAACAATTATTGTAATGCCTGAAACAATGTCTAACGAAAGAAAGATGCTTATTAAGGCTTACGGTGCAGAACTTGTACTAACAGAAGGTAGCAAGGGTATGAAGGGTGCATCAGACAAGGCTGAGGAACTTTCTAAGGAAATTCCAAACAGCATTATTGCCGGTCAGTTCACTAACCCAATTAACCCTAAGATGCACTATGATACAACAGGTCCTGAAATTTGGGCTGATACAGAAGGCAAGGTTGACTACTTTGTAGCAGGTGTTGGTACAGGTGGTACACTTTCAGGTGTAGGTAAGTACCTAAAGGAACAGAACCCTAATGTTAAGGTTATTGCAGTAGAACCTGAAACATCTCCACTACTATCAAAGGGTCAGGCAGGTCCTCATAAGATTCAGGGTATCGGTGCTAACTTTGTACCTGAAACTCTTGATAAGGATGTTTATGATGAAATCATTGCAGTACCTAATGATGAGGCTATCTTAACTGCAAGAAAAGCAGCTAAACAGGAAGGCTTCCTAATCGGTATTTCTTCAGGTGCAGCTCTATGGGCAGGTAAGCAGTTAGCAGCTCGTCCTGAAAACAAGGGTAAGAACATTGTTGTTATCTTCCCTGATGGTGGCGAAAGATACCTATCAACTAATCTATATGATGAATAATCCTAATTAATATAAAAGAACCTTGGTGGAACTTCCATCAAGGTTCTTTTTCTATGTATGAATTTATTTTGGCAATGTAACGGTAAATGTGTTTTTGCCGTTTTTACTTTCAATACTGATTTTACCATTATGCTTTTTAACAATAGTATTTGCAATAGAAAGTCCTAAACCATAATGGTTGCCGGTGCTTTCTCTTGATTTACTTGCTCTGTAAAATCTATCAAAGATTTCAACTTTCTTTTCATCACTGATAGGTTCACCTGTATTAGTTACGGAAAGTGTAACTGCCTTTGAATTTTCATAAGCATCAACATCAACTATTCCACCTTTAGCCGTATAGCTCATTGCATTGTCAATTAAGATTTCTGCCAACTTTTGAATATTGCTTTCATCACCAAAATAGTCTGTAACTTCATCAATATTAATATTAAACCTAATACCCTTTTCATACGCAATACTTTCAAATGGCAGTACAACATCAAACAAAGAATCACCAAAGTTAAAGCTTTTGAAATTCTCTTTACTTATTGTGTTGTCAATCCTAGTAAGTGTCAGCATTTCATTTACAAGGTGATTTAGCTTTTCTGTTTCTTGCTGAATGTACTTTATGCTTTTCTTGTTCTTTACTTCATTTTCTATCAAGTCAGCATTTGCCCTAATAATTGTGATAGGTGTTTTTAGGTCGTGACTAATATTTGCAACAAATATTTTCTGATTTTTAATTGCCTTTTCCGATGGCTTAATCATCCACCTTGATAGGTAGTAAGAAATTATTGTAAATACAATTACTGATAACAAGAAAATAAATATTGATACAATAAAGAATTGCTTTGAATTTTGCAATGCCTCTTTGTTGTTAACGAAAATATAAACTGTGTTGCCACTTCTTAAAGTTCTTACAACATAAATGTAGTCATCAATCGAACCGAATCTTTTTTCACTTTTCCGAAGTTCTTGAGTCATACTAAGAATATCTTTATCGGTAGTTTTTTTAAGACTGTTTGAAAGAACCATTATATCTTTATTTTTCAGTAAAACAGAAGTGCTATAGTCATATCCTTGCCTTTTTATTTTCTGATTATCATTGCCACAAAAAGCCTTTATACCGTAAAAATCAATGTCATCTCTAATCATTCTTCTTTGTTGTCTAAAGCTGGAATTTAAATTAATTATATTAACGGCAACAAGTACACTGACTAATGTGATGGTGAAGATAATCATTAGCACTATTAAAATTCTTTTTTGTTGTTTATTTTTCATTTATCCCTCCAAAGAATACCCGACACCTCTAACTGAGTTAATGGTTACATTACAGTTAAGCTGTTTTATTTTTCTTCTAATAAAGGATACATAAACCTCAACATTGTTGTATTCGGCGTTAGACTCATAACCCCAGATTTTCTCTGTAATTTGTTCCTTAGTCAGTACTTGCCTTTGGTTGTACAGTAACATTTCCAACAGTTGAAGTTCTTTGCCGGAAATTCTGATTGACTTTCCGGTATCTGTGTTTATCATTTTGCAACCTTTTAAATCAAGGGACATATTGTTACAAGTTAGGTTTTGACTTTGCAAGTTATAGTTTCTCTTAACAATAGCATTTACCCTCATTATCAGTTCCTTAATTTCAAAAGGTTTTGTAAGGTAGTCATCAGCTCCAACTTCAAAGCCTTTAACCTTGTCATCAAGTTCAGATTTTGCAGATAAAATCAATATAGGTGTATATACCTTTTCATCCTTTAATTTCTTAATAACCTGATAACCGTCCATCTTAGGTAGCATAAGGTCAAGGATAATAATATCATATATTCCTGTCCTACCGTATTCATAGCCGTCTGAACCATCAAAAACTGCATCAACAATGTAGTTTTCATTTTTTAGTGCAGTTTGTAATGTGTCAGCCAAACTGTAGGAATCCTCTACAATTAATATTCGCATAATGTTCTCCTAATGTAGAAATTTGTAATATCTTAAATAAATTATAAAGTATTTTCAATATTATTTCAAGGAATTGCTTTTATAATAAAACCCGTTATGGTGCAAAGTATGCATCAAAATATTAGGGATTTAAGGAATATGATTTATGGGAAACAACTTAACAGAGTGTTCTGCTACTATTACTAAAGAGAAAAATTTAGTGTGGCAGAAAACAGACATTTCAAAAGAAGTTAGAGAAAAATCATTAAATCAAAAGGCTAGGACAATTTGGTTTACAGGACTTTCAGGTTCAGGTAAATCAACATTAGCTAATGAAGTTGAGAAAAGACTTGTTGCTATGGGTAAACACACAATGTTACTTGACGGTGACAATGTAAGAATGGGTCTTAACAACAACCTTGGATTTAGTGATGAAGATAGGGTAGAGAATATCAGACGGATTGCAGAAACTGCAAAGCTGATGAATGATGCAGGGCTTATTGTGCTAACTGCTTTTATCTCACCTTTTAGAAAAGACAGAAGAAATGCTAACAAAATTATCGGTGAAGATTATATCGAGGTGTTTGTCAGTACACCTCTTGAAGAATGTGAGAAAAGGGACATTAAAGGTCTTTATAAAAAGGCAAGAGATGGTGTTATTAAGGAATTTACAGGTATTTCAAGTCCTTATGAAGAACCGGAAAACCCTTCAATTACAGTAGATACTACTAACCGTTCACTTAATGAGTCAGTTGATTTAGTTATGAAGCAACTTGAAAAGTTTTTGTGAGGTGCAGTATGAAAACATTATATATACATATTGGTACTCCAAAAACCGGTACAACATCTATTCAGAACTTTTGTGGATTAAATAGGGAAAAGCTAAAGGAACAAGGTGTTCTGTATCCTATAATGAACTATCATTATGAGAGAAAAAGTGTTAACAGAAACGGCCACTTTTTGATCGGTACAATTAAAGAAAACGGTACTAGAAATAAGGAAAAAGAAAAGCAAGTTTTTAACAGTGAGATGCAGTATATTGTTGATTGCTTTAAGGACTATGACACTATTTTAATTTCCGATGAAAGTATTTGGTGGGCAACTTCTACAAGAAGAAAAGGCTTGTGGAAGGACCTTAAAAAGCATAGTGAACAGCATAACTATCAGATAAAGGTTATTGTGTATCTAAGACGACAAGACCAGTTTATGATGTCACGATATAACCAAAAGTTAAAGACTGACTTTATTGCAAGTACACAGAGCTTTGATGAATACTTTGCCGATATGAATGGTAGATTCAAATGTGTTATGGATTATCGTGAAAGAATTGATAACATAGCAAAAAGTATTTCTAAAGAAAATGTGATTGTAAAAAGATTTGACAGAAATTATTTTTACAACGGTGACCTTAACCAAGATTTTCTGCATATCTTAGGTGTAAAGGTTGATGACAGTTTTCAACAACTTAAGGAAACTGCAAATACAGGTATTTCTGTTCAATCAGGCGAAATCAAGAGAGTACTTAACAGATTAAAGCCAATAACTATGGCTGAGAACAATAAATTACTTAAGATATTAAATGAATGTGAAGAAGTGCTTCCTGAAAGCAATACTTCCCTTATGTCAACAGATGAAGTGAAGAACTTTATGGAACAGTTTGTTGACAGTAATGAAAGTATTGTTGATGAATACATTGGTGACGGTAAACCACTTTTTGACTACACATACAAGGAAACAACTGCTTGGAATTATAACGATAGAAATTATAATGAGGAGCTAATCCTCTTTTTCGCAAATACTATTGATAGCGTTTATAAAGAGAACATTCAACTGAAAAAAGAACTTAATAAAATAAATAATCAAATAAAGAATATTAATGAAAAATTAAATAAAGAAAAATCCTACTCAAGAGAAACAAGATATTTACTAAAGCATCCTATTAAATCTTTCTACAACAAAGTTAAAGGTGGTTTAAGAAAAAAGTAATATGAAGTTTTCTACTTTTTTATTAAATATCTTAAAGATAGGTTGTCTTGGCTTTGGTGGTGGAAGTGCATTAATACCAATTTTTGAAGATGTTTTTGTTGGAGAAAATAAACTTGATACCAAAGAAAATTTCGATAAAGATATTATTGTAGCAAGTCTAACTCCGGGGGCTTTGCCCATAGAAATTGCCTCCTCAATAGGCAAAAGAAACTTTGGTAAAAAGGGTATGATTCTTGGTGGAATTATGATGGCTTTGCCGGGAATAATTGCATCACTTTTGCTGATAACCTTGTTGTCAGCTTTGCAAGATATGATTGCACCGATAGTAAAGTGCTTAACTGTTGGTGTTTCGGCATTCATTATTTACCTGCTGATAAATTATGTGAAAAGTGTTTTTGTAGAGAATAAGACTAAAGGGAAAAGACGATTTAATCGGTCACTTTTGGTTATGATAGCAGTATTTGTGCTTTCAGGTGGCAAAAACTTATGTAAGCTACTTGGACTTAAGGGTGACTACATAATCTCAGTTTCAACTGTATACATTCTTTTAACTGCATTTTTCTTAATCATATGCATCAAGACAACAGATAACAAAATCTTGCAAACTGTTTCAGTTATAATCTCAGCAGTTTATCTTTTTGAGCATGGTGGCTTTGAACATAAGTACATATCACAAATTACTGCTCTGGTTGATATTATAATGATAGTAATGGTACTTATCTTTGCTTTTAGAAAGTTTAATTTCTTTAAAAGAAATAATATAAAAATTAAAGATACACTTTCTGACTTAGGGTATTGGGTGGTTTTTTTATTTTTAGTAATATGCCCTATAATAATGCTTGACCTACAGTCATTTGTATTTGCTTTTAGAAGTATTGTTTCTGTACTAATGTCCTTTGGTGGTGGAGATGCCTACCTTGTAATTGCTGATGGACTTTTTGTTGATGATATGGTTAGTGAAGATACTTTCTACAACAACATTATTTCAGTAGTAAATATTCTTCCCGGTTCAATCCTTGGCAAAACCTTGTCTTGCGTCGGTTATTACTTTGGTTTGGATTTCTTCGGTAATTACCTTGGCAGTATTTTTATGGCTATTGCCGGTGGTGGAATTGCAATCGGTGTTTCTTGTGGAGCTTTCCACATTTTCTATTCACTATATGATGAATTTTCAACTTCAAAGGTTTGCCAAACACTTGGCAACTATATTCGTGCAATTATTGCCGGATTACTTGGAAATGTAATACTAATTCTTTTTAAACAAAGTAAGAATACTGCTATATCATACCAAATACCTATGATTACTGTATTTTTGATTTTGATAGGTTCGGTTATACTGAATCATATTTTGTCAGAAAAGTTTAGGGTTAATAACACAATTATTGTAATTATTGATATTTTAATTTCGTGTTTATTGTTTTGTTTTATATAAAGAAAACCTCCCATCTAACTATTGTTAGGTGAGAGGTTTCTTTCTTTTGTTATTTGATTTTGTAAACCAAAGTACCATTTTCTTTTAAAGAATTATCATTGTACCCGTTTTCAAAGAGAATGTTGTCTACATTTTCTACTTTAATAGGACTGTCACTACAGTTAAATATAACCTTAATGTCCTCATTATCACTATGCTTTATGTACTCAACAACTCTACTGTTAGGGTTATTAATCTGTTCCATATTAGGTGACTTTGTGGCAATATGGTTGTTCCTTAGGCTGATAATTTCTTTAACCTTGTTTGTAATATCCTTGTATGTACCTTTCTCAATGTTATCCCAAGGCATACATCTTCTACAGTCAGGGTCAAATCCACCATGTAAGGCAATTTCTGTACCGTAGTAAATACATGGACTGCCTTGTATTGTAAATAGAATTGTAAGTAGCTGATAGTAAATATCAAGGTTAAAGTCAACTGAATTAATAAGTCTTAGTGTATCATGAGAGTCGTATAGGTTAAACATAGCCTTATTTGTTTGGTCATAATACATATTAAGTCTTCTGTTAATATGCTGAAATAGCTTTTCACTAGGCATATTTTTGTTTAAGAAAAATTCTCTGATACCAAAGGTTAGGGGATAGTTCATAATAGAGTCAAACTCATCACCCATTAACCATTGAATTGAATCATGCCAAATTTCACCGATTAAATAAATGTCAGGGTTAATGGCCTTTAACTCTTTGTGTAGATGCTTTAGGAATGTATGGCTGACTTCATTTGCTACATCAAATCTTATACCGTCAATTTTCCAATCGGTAATCCACTTCTTGCAAATCTTTGTAAAGTAGTCAATAACTTCAGGGTTGTTTGTATTTAGCTTAGGCATATGTTTTGTGAAAGCAAAGGAATAGAACTGATTATCCCTGGTGTCACCTGATTTAGTTACAGGGAATTTGTTTACCATATACCAGTCTTTGTACTTTGACTTTTCACCGTTTTTCTGTACATCTTTCCAGAATGGATGGTCACTACCACTATGATTAAATACAGCATCAACCATTACCTTAATGCCATTCTTGTGTGCAAGTTCAACTGTTTCCTTAAAGATTTTGTCATCACCAAAGTGAGGGTCAATCACTTCATAATCATCTGTATTGTACTTGTGGTTTGTTGATGACTTTAGAATAGGGTTAATGTAAATACCACTAATGCCTAGGTCCTTTAGGTAAGGGATTTTCTCCTTAATACCGTAAATGTCACCACCATAAAAGTCTCCAAAACCTACCTTGCCTTTTTGCCACTTTTTGCAATGTTCAGGGTTAATGCTAGGATTGCCGTTGCAAAATCTGTCAGGAAAAATCTGATACCATACTGTGTCTTGTACCCATTTAGGAGTAACATTTACATCACTGCTGTTTAGCCAAGGCATTACAAAGTAACTAGGTAGCATAAGATTTTTTAATTCTTTTTTAGAAAAAAGGCCATCCTCTAGGAAACATAAACTTTCCTTACTGTCCTCAACAATAAAGTAGTATCTCAGCCTTTTATGTTTAGGTTCAACAACTACATTCCAAATTCTGTTGTGGTCAAGTGTCATATAGGTTTTAATTTCTTCCTTAGTACCTTCCCATACTTCTTGACCACCCATAATACCGGCATCAAATGGATCACCGTAACAAATATAAACTTTCTCAATATCATCACCGGTAGTCAGTGAAATTTTTAGTCTGTTTTCATCAAGTGCATAACATTGATTACCGAAACTTCTGTGAAATATATTTCCTCTATTCATAGTTACCTCCGTTATAAGTTTCTGTTTTTTAGGTCACTTACAAGTTGAACATAAAATTCTCTTACATCAAAACCCTTAATATTTTCTCTATTAAGGTCAATCATATCGCCGTGAGAAATACCTCTGTTGCCTTTAACGGTTAGTAGAGTATAGTTCTCACCCCAAGGAAATGATTTTATAGAAACCAAACCGTCATTTTTACCATCAAAATATTTAACCAAATGGTAAGAAAGATTAAGTGGGAATTTACCACTTGTAGCTTTGTTAAGTATTGAGCCAAAACTTTGACAGTAAATATTATCAAGGTGTTCTTCACCAATATCCTCATTAATAGCCTTAACACCACTTGCAGTTAAGTCATTAACCGATGCCATAAAGTCAGGATTTTTGTCACCAAGTTGTCTTAGTGAAGTGTTATATGTAGTTGCAATTTTGTTTTGAATCGACTTAGGCACTTTAGTCAGTAGGTAGTCGGCAAATTCGCAGCCTTTATGTGGTGTGTTGATTGTAGTAAGGGATGCTACCATTTCACCGATATTTTCTTTAGCGATAGCATATCTAACATCAAGACCACCTTTAGAATGAGCAATAATATTTACCTTTTTGCAGTTAGTTTCAGCTACAATAGTTCTGATTCTTTCTGCTAATTCCTTTGCACTGTCTTTTACAGATAAAGCTGATTGATGGTTGCCGTAGTAGACTTTACAACCGTTTTTCTCTAATTCATTAGGAATTCTGCCCCAATAATTAAAGTTCTTAAAATCTCTAAAGAACACACCGTGTACAAACAAAATAGGGTACTTGGTACGGCAAATTTCTTTATCTTTTCTACTTTCATTTAGTAGGTATTTGTTTTCTTCTGTAACAACTTCATCCTTAACAACCTTTACAATTTTGCCCAAAGCAAATAGATTTGCTATAGGGATTAGACCACACAAAATGCCAATTACTCTGTGTTTAATCCCAAGTTGAATAGAAAATAAATATACATTTATAATTCCGTTCCAGAATAATATTGAAAGTGTAACAACACATACTAAAACACTATACAGAAAGTCTGTCCAACTTGCCAAATTAGGTATCATCCAAATCATAAATACAATATGATAAATTACGGACACCAAACAAGAATAAGCAAATGTTGTTAAGCATATCCTGCCATGGTCACATAGCTTTAACCTTTTAGTATGTACTGTGCTACCGATTAAAGGCATAATGTTTGAATATAAAAAGGTAACAATAGCTACCATAATAAATGAAAACTGTCCACTTTTAATCAGCAAGTAACAGTTAGCAGTAAAAACACTTGCTAAAAAGTAAAAGAATAATTTTAGCTTATCGAATTTCAAAATTTTATTCATTATTTCACATCCTATTAACTCTAATTGTACCAAAAGTTTTTGCAAAATGAAATACTATCATAAAAATTTTGTAGTAATAAATTTGAAAATTTACACATAATAATGATATACACTTTATAGGTGGGGGAAATAAAATGATAAAATTAAAAAATTACATTATCAGCCTTATTATAAGCATTGGCATAGGGCAGATTTCAGGGTTTTTAACTAGGAATGCATCCAAAAATTTTTCAAGTAATTTTAATCAGTCAGCACTAACACCACCTGATTGGGTGTTTCCTGTTGTGTGGGTAATACTGTTTTTTTTAATGGGTATTTCTGCAACACTTGTTTATGAGTCAGATTGTAAATATAAAAAGTATGGACTGCTGGTTTATGGTGTGCAGTTAGTATTTAACTTTTTGTGGTCAATGTTTTTCTTTTTAGGGGAACAGTTTGTACTGTCATTTGGTTGGCTGACAATTCTTATCCTTATGGTGGTGGGAATGATTTTGCTTTTTTATAAATGTAATAAAACTGCAAGTTATCTCCAAATCCCTTATTTGGTGTGGCTGCTTTTCGCCCTATATCTAAATTATATTGTGGTGATTTTGAATTAATAGGTATTAAATAAAATTGTCAGTAATAAAAACCTAATTTGTTGAAGTAAATTATAGATTAGCACAATCAAAATTAAAAATTCACATTTACTAAAAATCAAAAAATACCAAAGCAAAACTACCCAACACTACATCAATTAAGAAACTGTAGCATTGGGTGGTTTAATTATATTATTAATATTTTATATTGATGAAAATATATTAAGGAAAGTCCTTACCGTAAAGTTTTATTAACGCCTCTATTAATCTAAAACGAAGTTCCGGTACAGTAAGATTATTAACATAGTTAGAAACAACCTCATACATAACATAATCATTTATTTCTTCATCATCTTCATAGTACTCAAAATCTTCATCATATAGATAACCATACATTTCGTTAAATCTTTCTTCTTCAATTCTTTCTTGTTCTGCAATATTTTCAATATATTGTTCAGCTTCATTAGGAAAGGCAGTAAAATATAACGCAACCATATGTTTACAAATTTTTCGATTATCTTTAGCAAATGGACAGTTACAATATGTATTCTTTACAGTATGATTAATATCTATCTTAACATCATATGTAGTAGTGCCTTTAACACTACCATAAAAAACAGTGTCGGATTCTTTACGAAAATTAATTACCTTTTTATCCTTATAATATTCATAACCTCTCTGTATAACAGAAGCTCTTGCTTGATTTAAAATACCCATAATATTTTCTTTAATTATTATCTTGCTTTTTGTAGGAATGAGTAATTATACTTTTCAATATCATTAAATGTAGATTCTGAATAGTTGCTTGATGGCTTATACCAACTAAACTGCTGATAATGTTTCTTAATTGAGTCAGTAGTAAAGTTATATCCATGTAAAGCACAAATATCATTAATAGCAGTTTGAATATCATCAGATGATTTTCCCTTTAGGTCTGCTGAAGTTAGCTTTCTGCTTGAAATATCAGGGAACACCAAACCGGAACTATCACTACTTCTATTTGCTTTTTTAGTGGAAGTTGCTGATGGGTCTGTGGTATCTGTTGAACTTGATGCCATTGTAGTTGATGCACCATTCTTATCAATAGGATAACCACCATCAAAAACAACACTATTACAAATTAACTTAATATCACTTTCTTTGTTAAGTGCATCATATGCTTTCTTCATATTCTTATTTTTAGTGCTATATTTCTTTTCTGTTGGTGTTGTACACACTAAGTAATAAGTAGTATCCTTTATTGTTACTGTGCCATATTCGGTAAAATTAGCACCGGTCTTATATTCATCAGTTGGAAATAAATTGTAGGTAAAAATTTCACCTAAGCTTTGGTCAAGACTATGGTTGTCCTTTTCGTAAAAAGTAACTGATGAACCACCATAATTATTTGACTCTTCAGTTACGGCATATTTATTTTCCCAAGTCTGTGGCAAAACAAATGTTGCACCTAGTAAATCTGAATGATAATTATATTTTTTTGAAGAAGATGGTTCAGTTGATGACTTTGCAAGTGTAACCACCTCTGAATTACCCTGAAATGTTGTTTCCTCAGTTGTAGGAGCAGTTGTTGATGTTGGTTCTTCTGAAAAATAATTTAATGGATTTTGACAACCACAAAAAGTAAGTACAACTGTTAAAGTTAAAATTAAAAATGGAATAAACTTTTTCATACAATACCCTCTTTCAGTAGGATTATAGCATAATAATTCTATTATGTAAAATTCTTTTGAAATTATTTAAATTTAAACTTTAGCAATTGTAAACCGTTTACTCCCATTGACACTTGACAATTGTTGTGTTATAATAGGTTTACCTGTGAATGGTTCTTTATTCAAAGGGGAGAACAATGAATAATTTTACACTTATTTCTAAAAAACAAACTAACGAGAAAGGAGATTTTGAGTCATACGGTATTCGGTGCAATTGTTTCGAAAGTAACCTTGCAATTGAAGATATAACAACTGAACGGGATCAGATTGAGTATATCATCAATGCTTTCAACATTCACCTACCGGAAGAGGTCCATATATATGATATTTTGGAAAATTACCTTTTAGATTTTACTGATTTCTAAAATCGTGCTATAATCTACTTGGTGATACAATATGATTTGCAATTTATGTCCGAGAAAATGTAACGCAGAAAGAAACGATAGTATAGGCAAAGGCTACTGCAAAATGCCAAAATCTCTTTATGTTAGCCGTGTAGCCCATCACTACTGGGAAGAACCGGTTATCAGTGGCAAGAAAGGTACGGTGGCAGTGTTCTTCACCGGCTGTACTCTTGACTGCATATACTGTCAAAATCGTGAAATTTCTCACTCTAACTTAGGAAGAAAAGTTACCATTAATGAACTAGCTAAAGAAGTTACCTTGCTTTTAGACAAAGGAGCAGAGAGTTTAAGTTTTATTACACCAAGCCACTATACAAATGGGATTATACAGTTGCTTGATATAATAAGTCCAAAAGTACCGGTTGTCTATAATACGAGTGGTTTTGACTCTATTGAAACACTAAAGAAACTTGAGGGCTATATTGATATTTATCTACCTGACCTTAAATATAGCAATAACGACTTAGGACTAGAGTATAGCAATGTAAGGAACTACTTTGATATTACATCAAAGGCTATTGAAGAAATGGTAAGACAAACCGGTGAACCTGTCATAAACCAAGACGGTATTATGGAGAAAGGTACAATGGTTCGTAATTTAGTATTGCCAAATCATACGAAAAATTCCATTGAAGTAATAAATTATCTTGCAGAAAAATATGGAGATAAAATATTATTTTCATTAATGGGACAATACATTCCCTATGGGGATGCAAAAAATCATAAAAAGTTACATCATAAAATTACAAAAAGAGAGTATGAAAAGGTTTTGTTGGCTTTTGAAAGTAGTGGTCTTAACGGTTACTGTCAGGAACTTTCATCAGCAAGTGAAAAGTACATACCGGAATGGGATTCGGATGTATTCTAAATCTTTTTATATTACAGTTAATCGGAACATTCGCAGTAAAGGAAAGGTAGATACAATAATATAGAGTTTTTAATTTGAGAAATAAAATTATATATTATTTGGGAATAAGGGGACTTTTAGTCCTCTTATTTTTTGTTTTTCCTTTTATGTTCTAAACAACATTACCAATTATTTATTTTTCTATTATAGAATAATATAGATAATTTTATACGCATATACACAAAAAAGCCTCCCATAAAGGGAGGCTATAATTTGCTTAATATTAATTATTTTGCGTAATCAGAAACTCTTGATTCACGAATAATATTAACTTTGATTTGACCCGGATATTCAAGTTCCTGTTCAATCTTCTTACTGATTTCTCTAGCTAGTGGAGCCATCTTGTCATCATTAATCTGTTCAGGCTTAACCATAACACGGATTTCTCTACCGGCTTGAATAGCAAAGCAACTGTCAACACCCTGGAAGCTTTTACCAACTTCTTCAAGTTGTTGTAGTCTCTTGATGTAATTTTCGATATTTTCTCTTCTTGCTCCGGGTCTTGCAGCAGAAATAGCATCAGCAGCCTGAACAATACAAGCTACAACTGTCTTTGCTTCAACATCACCATGGTGAGCATGAATAGCATGAATAACTGCATCACTTTCTTTATATTTTCTGGCAACTTCAACACCAAGCTGAATGTGAGAACCTTCCATCTCGTGGTCAAGTGCCTTACCAATATCGTGAAGTAAACCGGCTCTCTTAGCAACTGTTGGGTTAAGACCTAGTTCAGAAGCAATCATACCGGAAATATAAGCAACTTCAATAGAGTGTCTTAGTACATTCTGACCATAAGAGGTTCTGTACTTTAATCTACCAAGAAGTTTAACAAGTTCAGGGTGGATGTTGTTAACACCAAGTTCAACAACTGTTCTCTCACCTTCAGCTTTAATAGTAGCTTCAACTTCTCTTCTGGCTTTTTCAACAGTTTCTTCAATTCTTGCAGGATGGATTCTACCATCTGAAATAAGTTTCTCCAAAGCAACTCTGGCAATTTCTCTTCTAACAGGTTCGAAAGAAGAAATTGTAATTGCTTCCGGAGTATCATCAATAATAAGGTCAACACCTGTAAGTGTTTCAATAGTACGAATGTTTCTACCTTCTCTACCGATAATACGACCTTTCATATCATCATTTGGAAGAGATACAACAGAAACAGTAGCTTCTGATACCTGATCAGCAGCTAAACGCTGAATAGCAAGACTGATAATGTTTCTTGCTCTCTTGTCGGATTCTTCCTTTAGCTTTTCCTCATATTCAAGGATTTTTACAGACTTTTCGTGGTCAAGTTCTGTATCAAGCTGTTGTAGTAAGTAATCCTTAGCTTGGTCAGCAGTATAACCTGAAATTCTCTCAAGCATTTCAAACTGACTTTTCTTAACCTGTTCAACTTCTTGAAGCTTTTGTTCAACTTCCTTTTGCTTTCTCTGGTAGTTGTTTTCCTTCTTCTCAAGGTTGTCCATTTTTCTGTCAAGAGTTTCCTCTTTTTGCTGAATTCTTCGTTCCTGACGCTGAACTTCTTTTCTGCGATCAGAAATTTCCTTTTCGTTCTCATTTCTTAGACGATGAAGTTCATCTTTACCTTCCAGTAAAAATTCCTTCTTCTTAGCCTCAGCTGACTTAATTGCTTCAGAAACAATACGATTTGCTTCTGTTTCGGCAGAACCAATAGCCTTTTCTGCAACTTGCTTTCTACGCTGGATACCAAGATAAACACCAACAGCAAGACCTGCAACAATAGCAACAATAATCAGCACAATAGCTAACCACATTTGCATAGGAAATGACACCTCCTTGTTTTGTTTTTTAATAAATTCAAATTCATCAAAACAATCGACCGGGTGCCGTTAGACAGATATTCAATTTTTACGAAATATAAAAAAGGCAATAGCCCAATAAATTAATCATAAAACCCATAAGGGTAGTATTACCAGAATGTTGTGCATAAAAAAGCAAAAAATAAATATAATACTAAATGATTATCTATATATAACGGCTCAATAAGAGTCAATTAAAAGGAATTAAGCGAAATAAATCACTTAAAATGCGTAAAAATAAATTCACGCTTACTAATATATTAATAGATAGAGAGAGGTTTGTCAAGATAAAATATTTATAATATTTCTTTATTAGAATTATAATTTGTCTTATATGTGAAAAACTGTACAGAAATACGACTTTATTTTTGGTAAAAATATTCCATATCATAAAATTTTCATAAAAGTCGTGTTAAATTTCTCACAAAGTATTGAAAAATTTACGAACTTGTAATAAAATATAAGTACCTTAAAATTTAGGAGGAATAAAAAATGGCAATTAAAGTTGCAATTAATGGTTTCGGCCGTATCGGTCGTCTAGCATTCAGACAGATGTTTGGTGCTGAAGGTTATGAAGTAGTAGCAATCAACGATCTAACAGATCCAGCTATGCTTGCACACCTACTAAAGTATGATTCTGCACAGGGTAAGTATGCTCTTGCTGACAAGGTTGAAGCTAAGGAATCTTCAATCGTTGTTGACGGTAAGGAAATCACAATCTACGCTAAGCCAAACGCTGCTGAACTACCTTGGGGTGAAATCGGTGTTGACGTTGTTCTAGAATGCACAGGTTTCTATACATCAAAGGCTAAGGCACAGGCTCACATTGATGCCGGTGCTAAGAAGGTTGTTATCTCTGCTCCTGCAGGTAACGATCTACCAACAGTTGTTTACTCAGTAAACGAAAATGTACTAACAAAGGAAGACAAGATTATTTCTGCTGCTTCTTGTACAACAAACTGTCTAGCTCCTATGGCTAAGGCTCTTAACGACCTAGCTCCAATCCAGAGTGGTATCATGAGCACAATCCACGCTTACACAGGTGATCAGATGATCCTTGACGGTCCTCACAGAAAGGGTGACCTAAGAAGAGCTAGAGCTGGTGCTGTAAACATCGTTCCTAACTCAACAGGTGCTGCTAAGGCTATCGGCCTAGTTATTCCAGAACTAAACGGTAAGCTAATCGGTTCTGCACAGAGAGTTCCTGTACCAACAGGTTCAACAACAATCCTAACATCAGTTGTTAAGGGTAAAGTAACAGTTGACGAAGTTAACGCTGCTATGAAGGCTGCTGCTTCTGAATCATTCGGCTACAACACAGACCTAATCGTTTCTTCTGATATCGTTGGTATGACATACGGTTCACTATTCGATTCAACACAGACAATGTGCACATACATGGAAGATACAGACACAACTCAGGTTCAGACTGTTTCTTGGTATGATAACGAAAACTCTTACACATCACAGATGGTAAGAACAATTAAGTATTTCGCTGAACTATAATTTAATATTTTAGTGTATTACTTCCCCACCGATTTTTCGGTGGGGTTTTTGTTTTACAATTTTTTATTTTTGTGTTATACTCTTCTCAAGAATTTTTAATTTTTACAACTATAATGGAGGTATAATTATGGATTTAAATTTTAGAATGGTTCATCAGAATTTTAATGTAGCTGACCTAGACACATCTCTTGACTTTTACGAAAAGGCTTTAGGCTTAACAGAAAAAAGCAGAATTGACGGTGATGGTTTTACTATCGTTTATGTTGGTAATGACACAACTGACTTTGTACTTGAACTGACTTGCCTTGATGACCACCCTGAAAAGTATGACCTTGGTGAAGGTGAATTCCACCTAGCATTTAAAGTACAGGACTTTGATAAGGCTCACGCCCTTCACGAAGAAATGGGTTGCATCTGCTTTGAAAACCCTGATATGGGTATTTACTTTATCAATGACCCTGACGGTTATTGGCTGGAAATTATCCCTGAAAGTAAAGAACTTTAATTCTTTATTGGAATATTTATTCAAAGGAGTACATTGTACTCCTTTTTCTTTTGAAAATTTAGTTAAATAAATTAGGTTTTTCAATTTTGATTGTGCGTTAAGATTAATTTGATAAATTAGGGTTTGTAGTGCTATTTGATAGTTTCAGCAAATATGGAATTGTAAATGAATTTA